>Ga0187877_1003438_pt1 | contig 12886 bp, 8 predicted proteins | sample June2016WEW_17_1_3_FD_132430 | JGI IMG/M metagenome (GOLD analysis project Ga0187877, IMG submission 132430) | Peatland microbial communities from SPRUCE experiment site at the Marcell Experimental Forest, Minnesota, USA - June2016WEW_17_100 | ecosystem: Environmental > Terrestrial > Soil >... | reverse complement strand
ACCGCCTTACCACTTTTCACCACCACCGTAGGGCACCGCTTGGCAGCCCGTCTCGGCCCCCTCCCGCTCCAGCCGCTGCTTCTGCTGCACCCGGTCTGGCATTAACCGGCTCAAAAGCACGTAAAACGCCTGCCCGTGGTGCCCGTGGACTAAGTGACAAAGCTCATGCGTCACCACGTAGTCAACGCACGCCCCGGCGCCTTGACCAGCTCCGGGCTCAGGTAGATCACCCCGCGGCGAGTCCAGCTCCCCCACCGCTTCGGCATCCGCCGCAACTCCATCCGCGGCGGACTCGCCAGGCGCGTCCCCAGCCGCGCTGCGCTTTCCGCGACGCTGCGCGCGAACCGCTCTTTCGCGTGCGCCAGATACCAGGCCTCCACCAGCTTCCGCACCCGTGCCTTATCGTGCTTCTTCGGGGTGTGCACCCAAATGAACCGCCCTGCCAGCTTTACGCTCGATTCACCCGCCTCAACTACCTTCAAGCGGTATTGCCGCCCAAGGTAGCGGTGCGTCTCGCCGCTCACGTACTGACGCGGCGGCATCTGGGGTAGGAATTCACTGAAGAATCGCTGCTGCCGCCTGATCCACCCCGCCCGCTTCCTCACCTTTGCCAGCACGGTGTCCAGCGCTGCCTGCTCGGGCGCGGTCACCAGCACGCCCAAGTTAGGTTGCACCGTAATGGCCAACGTTCGCCGGTTGCTTCGCCGCAGCCGGAAGACGATTCGCTCACCGCCAACCAACACGGAATGTACCCCCTCGCCGCTACCTGCGTTCATTCCAAAGACGACATTCAAACCATGACAAGCATCCGACACAGGAAAACGAACCCGCTGTAGCAACTAGGCTGCTAGCGTTGCTCTGTTCCGGCAAGTTTCTGGTATTTCGTGTATTTCGTGTATTTCGTGGTAGCAACTGCTCTTTCAAGTTCATTTTGCGTAACGGTTCTTCGCAATATCCAGCGCCCGCTCGATAATCGCGTCCATGTCCTGCGCGCTCAGCGGCACCCCTTGCTTCGCCTTGGCCTCATACAGCAAATCGTCTATCGCGTTCCGCATTTCGTTCTGCACGTCCGGGTCCGCCCGCCAATCCACCTTCAGCCGCTTCTGGATGGCCTCGTCAATCTGCACCGCCACGTCCGCCGCCACAGTCGCCGAGCCATACGGGACCGCGTCCTCCTTCAGCTCCAGTCCCTCGATGACCTCATTCACCACGCCGTAGAACGCCTTCGCCACGTCGCGCCCTTGCAGCGCCGGCGGCAGGCTGTCACCCGTCCGGCTCACCACCGCGTTCATGGCCTCCGTCGCCCGGTTCAAGTATTCCACGTCGCTGATTCGCTTAGCCCGGCAGGCGGCAATCGCTTCTTGCAGAATCCTGGAGAACCTGCGGTAGAACACCGGGTCATCGTCCATCTTCTCCGTAATGGTCTTCTGCGTCCGGTGCGCAATGGTGTCCGCTTTCGACGCGGTGGTTTTCAGCCGCTCGACTTCCGCCTGGAACGCCTCCCGCTCAAAGATGTTCACCGGCGGTGTGATTTGCTCGACCCCCTCCGCCGGCACGTGCGTATCCAGCAGCTTCTGAACCCGCTTCTCGTATTCCTTGAAGTCAATCTCTTCGGCGTAACGCTTCTTCACCGACGCCCGCAGCTTCAGGAAGAACGCCGCGTCCTTCTTGTACCGCTCCTGCTTCTTCTCCGGTGTGTCCCGCAAAAACTCCATCGTGGACAGCGCGATACTCAGCGCCCGATGGAACGCGCACAGCTTTTCGTAGAAGCGTGCCCGCAACTCCACATCGGCCAGCAGCTTCTCGTATTCCTCCTCATCCAGCCGGTTCTTCACGCCCCTGAACACGTCCCACAGTTCGGAGTGTTTCTGCGGCAGGCTGGCTACCTCGACCGCCACGTCCTGCACGGTCCCCTCCAGGTCCTTCGCCTCAAAGCCCGGCAGGTGCCCATACACGTCCATCGCCTTCCCCAGCTCCTGCAACACCCCGAAGTAATCCAGGATATAGCCAAAATCCTTCCCCTCATACAGCCGGTTCACCCGCGCAATCGCCTGCAAGAGGTTGTGCTCCACCAGCGACCGACACACGTAGAGCACTGTGTTGCGCGGCGCGTCAAACCCCGTCAGCAGCTTGCTCACCACGATCAGAATCTCCGGCTCGTCCCCGTGCTTGAATGCATTGATGATCTGGGTGTTGTACTTCCTCTCGCTCCCGTATTTGGCCATCATCTTCTTCCAGAACGCCCGCACCTCCTCGCTGTCAACCTCGTTCACATCCTCGTTGTCCTCGCGCGTGTCCGGCGCGGAAATCACCACCTCAGAGGTCACCTTCCCAAACTCATCCAGGAACTGCTTGTACTTCAGCGCCGCCTTCTTCGAGGGCGCGGCCAGTTGCACCTTGAACCCGGTCGCCTGCCAGTTTTGGCTGTAGTGTTCGCTGATGTCGAACGCCGCTTCGTAAATCTTCCGCTCCGCCTTGTTCAGTTGCTCCGTCGTCGAGAACTTCCGCTTCAAGTCCGCCCGCTGCGCCTCCGTCAACGGCTTGGTCACCACCGCGAACCACTTGTCTATGGCCTTCCGGTCCACCAGTTGGAGCACGAGCCGCCCCTCGTAAAGCAAAGGCACCACCGCCTTGTCTTTCACCGCCTGGTCAATGGTGTAGGCCGGCTCAATCAACCCACCGAACTTTCGCGCGGTGTTCTTCTCCGCCTTCATCAGGGGCGTGCCCGTGAACCCAATGAAACAGGCGTTCGGCAGCACCTTTTCCATCTTCGCCCCCGTCTCGCCATACACGCTCCGGTGGCTCTCATCCACCAGCACAAAGATGTTCGCCGACTCGCTCTTGAACTCCCCCGCCTTGACCGCCGCCTCGAACTTGTCAATGACCGTCGTGATGACACTTTCCTTGCCCTCGGTAATGAGCTGGGCCAGGTGTTTCCCGGTCTGCGCTTGCTTCGGCTCCTTGCCGCAGTGGAGGAACGTCTTCCAGATTTGGTCATCCAGGTCCACCCGGTCGGTCACCAGCAGGATGATGGGATTCAGGATGGCCGGTTCCAGCGACAGCGACTTGGCCAGCATCACCATCGTTAGCGACTTGCCCGACCCTTGCGTGTGCCAGATCACCCCGCCGCGCCGCCGCCCGTCCCGCTCGACCTCCCGCACCCGCGCCACGATGCTCTTTACCGCGAAGTATTGCTGGTAGCGGGCGATCTTCTTCTCCGCGGCGTCGAACACGATGAACCGCCAGGCCAGGTCCATCAGCCGCTCCGGGCGGCACAGGCAGTAAAGCGCCTTGTCCTGCTCCGTCACCTGCCGCCCGTCCGCTTCCAATTCCTCGAAATAGGCGCGCACGTAGCCAAACCGGTCGGCAAACAGCTTGTCCTTCTGCGCTCTCGTCAGCGGCCGGTTCACGAACGGCGCCACCTCCGCCGTGACATCAACCGGCCTGCCATCACGCAGCTCGCGCCACCGCGACCAGAACTTCGCCGCCGTCCCCGTCGTGCCGAAGCTGGCTTCGTTCTTGGTCACACTCGCCAGCAGTTGGGTGAACGTGAACAGCCTCGGGATGTAATCCTCGCCCTGGTTGCGGATGTTCTGCGAAATCGCTTGTTCCAGCGGCCCCTTGATGTCCGGCCGCTTGCACTCGATCACCGCGAACGGGATGCCGTTAACGAACAACACCAAGTCAGGCCGGCAAAGCTGGTTGCTCCCCATCCGCTCGACCTCGAACTCTTCCGAGACGTGGAACACGTTGTTCGAGAAATTCCGCCAGTCTATGTATTGCAGCGTGAAACTCTTCGTGTCCCCGTCAATCGTCTGTTCCAGCGCCTTCCCGAGCGCGAGCAGGTCATAAATCTGCTCGCTGGTCCGCACCAGCCCGTCGAACGGGATGTCCTTGAGCGCCTGCACCGCCGCCTGGATGTTCGCTTCCGTGAACTCGTGTTGCGCGCCCCGGTAAGTGATGCGGTTCATCCGGCGCAGTTGCTCCACCAGGATGCCTTCCAGCAGCACGTTCGAGAACCGCCCCTTCCGCTGGAGGATGACCTCCTGCGGCCGCAGATAGGTGTAGCCCAGGTTCTGCAACAGTTGCAGCGCCGGCACCTGGGATATGTGGTCTTCCTGGAACGAAGGCGTGTTCACTCCGCCTCCTTCCCTTTTGCGCCTTTTGCGCCTTTTCGCGGCAATTCCGGACTCCGCGCTCTCCGCTCCGCATTCCCTTCGTCCTCCAACAGTCGTCCATACAGCCTCAGCCGCTCCTCCAGCACCCGCTTGTCCGGTAACCGGGTCAAATACTCCGACACCTGCATCTTGTGCGGCCCCTCGGCCAGTAGCAGTTCCACATGTTGCCGCTTCTTCGAGGTGCAAAGGATCAACCCCACCGGCTCATTCTCATCCTCCCGCCATTCGTGCCGCTTGAGCCAGGCCAAGTAAAGGTCCATCTGCCCTTTATCCGCCGCCGTGAACGCTCCAATCTTCAAATCCACCGCCACCAGGCACCGCAGCCCCCGATGGTAAAACAGCAGGTCCAGAAAGTAGTCCTCATCATCCACCCGCATCGCATACTGCCGCCGGATGAAACAAAACTCGCTCCCCAGTTCCGTGAGGAACTGTTGCAGGTTGCTGATAATGGCCGCTTCCAGGTCCCGTTCCGAATAGGCGCCGGTCAACCCAAGGAAATCAAGCAAATAAGGGTCTTTGAAGGCCTCCCGGTAATTGGCGATTTCAACCGGCCCCGTTTTCCTCTCCAGCTTCACCAGCGCCCGAGTGTCGCTCGATAGGGCCACCCGTTCATATAGAGCGCCGTTTATCTGCCGCTGTAACTCCCGCACCGACCACCGCTGGCGGGCGGCCTGGTTGAAGTAGAAGCGGCGTCTGGACAACTCCCGCTGCCCCAACAGCAGGCGGTAGTGCGACCAATTCAAATGGTGGTGTTTGTTAAAATCCACCACCAGCTTCGGCTCGAATTCGCCAGACAGTGTCTGGCATTTCTTAGAGGGACCGGTTTGAGCCGGCAATTCCACCACCTTGGGTTTCAATTTGCCAGACACTGTCTGGCAAATCTCGAATGCCTCGTGAAACCGGCGCATGTCCTGCAAATTGGAACGGGAAAACCCCGGCCCATAATCCAAGCGCAATCGCTCCCCCAGCCCGGCAAGCAGTGCCTCACCATACTCCGCCCGGCCCGGCGTCCGCTGCAGCTCGGTGTTGATGATCCGCCCAATGTCCCAGTAGAGCGTCACCATGGACAGATTTGCCGCCGTCACCGCCCGCCGCCTGGCCTCCTCGATCAGCCCTCGAATCTCCGGCAGCAGACCCTCGACCGCTTCCGACGGGCGGCTCGCTAATGGTTTACTGACTCCTGTTCGCTTTGGGTTCATAGCCGTGTCAGTGTTTCAGGCTTTCCCTCCTTTCTTCAGTCGCCGCCAGCCGATACTCTTCCATCTCCGCTGTTCGCTTCAGCGTTACGCTCGCCCAGGAATTACCCCTCTTGTCCATCGGCCCGATCATGGTCGGATCCAGCGCCATCCGCCCCGTCCCGGGAATCTCCCGATACCCCGCCTTCGTGTAATACGCCATCAGCTTCCACACGTCTGCCGCCTTATGCCCCGCTGCCTTGGCCACATCCCGGTCCTTGGCATATGCCCCCACGTATTGTAGTGGCATCGGTCGCATCACGAACAGGCACGCCCCGCCGATGAGCCGCGTCAGTGTCCCCAGGCACAGCAGTCCGATCTCCGCTCCCCGGAACGGCCGGTACACCACCAACCGGTCGAGAATGACGATGTCCCCAAACTGTGCGTCCGGCCATACCTCCAGCACCTCCGCCGACCAGCCGTCCAATTCCTCATTGAAGAACTCGCAGTAATCCGCCGTGTCCCCGCTCTCGCCGTCCAATTCCCATACCGGGTTCGCCCCACCTGCGAGCATGTCGAAAACTCGCACCGTGCAATATTTCACCCAGCCCACCCGATATGAGTCCTCGTCCGTGTCCATCACGATCCGCCCTTCGTAGGTAATCATTCGTTCTGCCGGCTCCATCGCAAAACGCGCCGCCAACTCCAAATACAGCGTCCCTTCGATTTCTTGCCTTTTCATCATCTGGTCTTCCTTTAGCCTTTAGCCTTTCACCTTCACCCTGACCTCTCCCGTCAGCAGCTTGTGCATCAGCCCCCGCTTCTGCTCCTTCAGCGCGCCCAGTTGCTTTTGAAGCAGCTCGATTTCCCGGTCGGAGGCGTCCAGCACAGCGGCAATACGTTGCTGTTCCTCAAAGGACGGAAGCTCAACCCGGATGTGCAGGAAATCGCTCTTGCTCAGAACGCGATTACGGCCCGCACCGCCTGGTGAGACCAAGCCAAGTTCATGCACGAATCGCTTCTGCCGGATGACATGACGGAAATACCCAGGAAAACTCACGCCTCTCTTAAAAGTGAATGTTGGGAACCGGTGAGATACGAGTGCTCCATCGGCTTCAGGTGGCACGATGGCGGCGGCGCCTTCCCAGGCGAATGTAATATTCAGCACAAAGTCGTCGGTGCGAAGCTGGAAGAGCTCATCGAGCGCAATGTCGTCCGCCTCAAAGTCAGGCTTCAGGAACACGCCCTTTCCATGGCTGCGAATACCAGCCGCGAGAAACGCCCCTTTCGGCTTGGTTACGACTCGCGGCTCGAAATTGAGGATTTCACCGAGCGCAAGGCTACGCCATTGCCCATCCTCGAACTCCTTGAACCGCATCCGCCCCGTCAGCAATTGCTGCATCAACCCGCGCTTGCGCTCCTGCTGTTGTGCGACTACCAAATCCTCGATCTTCTCAATCGCATTGTCCCAATGCTCAAAAACCTCCGCGATCTTGTACTGCTCTCCCAGCGGAGGTAGCGGAACCAAGTACTCATTCAAATCCTCACCCGTTATACCGGAAATCGTCAAATGCCGCGTGATACTCATCATTTGCCGCCGCCCAGGAGGACTCTGGATGTAATGGTAGACGTACAAAGGGCTCGCAACGTCCTTCTTCAGGCTCATGCGTATCACCGAGGATTCGAAAGTTGTCACCTCAGCAAGCCTTCCGACGATGCTGCACTTACCTGAACCTGCCACAGCAACGGACCGCCTCGCGAACAGGAGATCATCCTTCTCAAGTCTGAAGCGGGACACCTCTGAATCAGTGACATCTACTCTTTGCATTCCGCCGGTCGTAATCACCTTCCCCGAAAACATCTCGGGCATGTGCACCATCTCCCACCCCCGCCCGTAGAACCCCCGCTCCTTATATAAGCCATTCTGTGGACCCCGCGCCGTAAGCTCAGAAAGGCGCATTACTTGCCAATCATGCGGCAGGTCTCCCAATCGGGGCTTCCTAAAGGCATCGCCAGCCATTCCGTCTCCGCTCATACGCCAAGCTCCCTCAAATATCCGTGCTCCTTGCCGCTGAGCCGCTTGCGCTCGTGGATACCGCGCACCCCTAGAGATCTAGTTATAGCACTCATATCGGCGGCTTTAAGGTGCTTGAGGAGAGAACAATCGCAAAACCTCCTGCTGGACTGCTTGGAGGTAGGCTGTTCCCGTGAGGCGATTCAGGTCCTTCAGGATCACACTTGGGTCGCTTTGCGCCAACAGGGGCTGAACCTGGCCCATCACCTTTTGCCATTCGGCGGCCTGCAAAGCAGGCGAGGCTTTGGCCAGTTCCGGGTTCTGCACCAGCCTCCAGATGCCGGTCATGGCGGCGAAAAACTGCGGCCAGGCCACCCACCCTGGGTCTGAACAATCCTTTGGCCGCAACAGTGCCCATTCTGCCGCATCCACCCGGTAATGTTTTTCCCGTCCTTTCGGGACCGGATGTATCTTCCCCGAACATGCCATCTCTCCCAAAGACATCTGAATGGTCTTCGGGAAATAGCCGGTATGGCTCGCCATCTCCGGTGGGTGCCCATCCGGATGGGTCAGCAGATAGGCCAGGATGTCGGCGCGGGCGTTTACCCCGAAGAGCGCGCGTAAGCAGAACAGCAGGTTGGCCGGCAACTCCGGGTTTGGCGGCTGGCTTATGCCACGCAGCTCCAATTTGCCACGATGCCAGCCATACCGGGCGAAGCGCGGCTCCGGCTGGCCAAACACCGGCTGCGGTCGTCCATCCCCCTGATAAAATAATGGCTCCAGGTCCGTTCCCGGTTTGACCGGCTCAGCACATAGCGACAGCCGCCGCCACTTGGCGGTCTCCGCGCCCTTGGCCTGCAGAGCGCCAACGCAGGCGATAACGCGCTCGCATCCAAAGGGATAACGCTTCAAGAGTGAGCGCACCCGCTGCACGTTGATGCACCAGCCGTTGACCTCCAGCCAGTCAAGCATCTCATCAAACAGCCTTGGTTCGTAGCGCCCCAATACGCAGGTCGCCAACAGCAAGGCGTCCGGATCAACGACCCGGCTCTCCCGCTCCCCATGCCCAGCCACCCCCAGTGTCGTCCACTGTCGGCAGAGCAAGTCGAGCAGTGAGTGGAGAAAGGTTTCCTTAAACTTGCTTGGCGATGTCTTCATGGCCTAGTTCTCGTAGCATGTCCTTCAGACGGGAGCTTCTCAGCCAGGAGCTTGAGGGCCTGTTCGAGCGTCTCGCTTCCCAGCTTCCTAGGCATAAAAGGTATTTAAACCATCTGAATCGGATAATACAACTACTTTTATCCAAGCCCCAGTTCCTTGAGATAGCCCGCCATCTGCTTCCGCACCTCCGACAACTGGCCCTCCAGGGTCTCGATTTCCTTCTGCACCGCCTTGAGGTCCACTTCCTTTTCCGCCTCAAACGTGTCCACATAGCGCGGGATGTTCAGGTTAAAATCGTTCTCAGCGATCTCCTCCCACGTCGCCCGGTAGGCGTATTTCGGCACGGTCTGGAAGGCGCGATAGGTGGCCACTACCTTTTTGATATGGTCTTCGCACAGCCTGTTCTGGTTCGTCCCCTCTACATACTCACCGCTGGCGTCAATAAACAGCACGTCCTTCGTGTTACGGCCCTTCTTGAACAACAGAATCACGGCGGGAATGCCTGTGCCGAAGAACAGCTTCTCCGGCAGGCCGATGACCGCGTCCAGCAGGTTCTCCTCAATGAGCGCCTTGCGGATGCGCCCTTCGCCGCCGCCCCGGAACAGCACCCCATGCGGGGCGATGACGCCCACCCTGCCGCCCTCCTCCTTCGCGCTCTCAATCATGTGGCTGATGAACGCATAGTCGCCCTTGCTCTTCGGCGGCACGCCCCGGTGGAACCGGTGGAACTTGTCCGCCCCGGCGCTCTCCGCCCCCCACTTGTCCAGCGAGAACGGTGGATTGGCTACCACCACGTCAAACTTCATCAGGGCATCCTTCTCTATGAGCTTCGGGCTCCCGATCGTGTCGCCCCATTCAATCCGCGCCGCGTCCTTGTTATGCACCAGCATGTTCATCCGGCACAGCGCCCAGGTGCTCCCGTTCATCTCCTGCCCATAGAGCGAGAAGTCGTTGTCGCCGACTTGGTCGCCTACCTGGATCAACAGAGAGCCCGAGCCGCACGTGGGATCGCAAATGCGGCTCCCCTTCTTCGGGGCCAGCAGCCGGGCGAGCAGTTCGGAGACCTCGCCCGGGGTGTAGAACTCGCCCCCTTTCTTGCCTGCGTCGCTCGCAAACCGTCCAATCAGGTATTGGTAGGTGTTGCCGATGATGTCCTGCTTGCCCACCCGCGACGGGCGCAGGTCTAGCTCCTCTTTGGCAAAGTCCTCCAGCAGCTCCTTCAGCCGCTTATTCCGCTCCTTGGTCTGGCCCAGGTTCGCTTCCGAGTTGAAGTCAATGTTGCGGAATACCCCTTCCAGTTTGGCTTTGTTGGCGTCTTCCAACTGCTCAAGTGCCACGTTGATCAGTTCGCCGATGTTCGCCTCGTTCCGCCGCGCATAGAGCGCGTAGTAGTCGCAACCGTCCGGCATCAGGAACCGCTCGCGCGCCAGCCGGCGCTTTACCCGCTCGGCGTCGCCCTTGTACTCCTTCTCGTATTCCTCCTTCTTGTCCTTCCACACGTCGGACAGGTATTTGAGGAACAGCATCACGAGGATGTAGTCCTTGTATTGCGCCGGGTCTATGGTGCCGCGGAACGTGTCGCACGCCCGCCATGCGACCGCATTGATTTCGTCCTGGCTGATTGTCTTCATGGTTAAATCGAGATTGCCTTGTCGCCGCCCGAACTCCCGGCTGCCTGGAGAAGCTGCCCATTCGTCAGGCTCCACTTCATGCGAGCGAGCTGTTCTGACAGATTGCGTTCCTCGGCTGCGAGCGCGGCCGCCGCCACAATCTTCTTCTGAACGGCCAATGGTGGAAGCGGCATCGCCAAATCAGCAAGGTCTTTCCGTTCAATGATCTGGACGTAGGTGCCTTTCCGTTTGCCGGCGAAATAGTTGGCCGCCTCTTCCGTGCGAAGAAACCACGCCAGGTACTCGGGCAAAACGCGCGTCGTCTCTGGCCGCAACACAAAGAACTGCGCCCCAGCGATGGTCCGGCCCTGGTCCAGGCGGTAGGCCAGCGCCGTAGTCCGAGTGCCCCGGTTTGGGAACAGCACGTCACCAGATCGAAGAATCAACTCTTCGCTGACCGACTGCCGCGGCTCGATGCAGACAAACTCCTCGTTCACCAACGTGCCATCCTGCGAGATGTCGCCGATTCGGACAAGCCGGTACGATCCAGAGGGGACAGGACGCGTGGCATCCCGCCCCCGAAGGGTCACTCCCATCCGAATTTCTGCTATGGAGCTAAGCCGAGTCACTTGGGGCTGCCAGATTTGATCCCGCTCTCGGAGCGGCTTCGGTTTATCGGGCTTGGTGGGCGTCATTGCTCACCGAGCCCTTTTTGTCAATCCGATTCCAATGGTATGCTTGAATCATGCGAAGTGCAAGCATTATTATTCGCATACATATTAATCGTGTTGCATGTATGGCTGCTTTTCCTCCTCTGCTTTCTACTATCTAGATTTGCCCCTGCCGCTCTGACCACTGACCTCTGTCACCCCTACGGATTCACCTTCAGTTGATAGACGCGGCGCGGATCTACAGCGTTGGTGTCGGTGACGAAGAAGACGCTTGCCGGCGCATTGGTCGTGTAGAGGTCGGTCCAGTTCAACAGGTCTGTGGAATATTGCGCCGTGTAGCTCGTCCCCATCTGGCCGGTAACGCGGAAGCTGAACTGGTTCGGAGCGGGCTGCGCGGGGAGATCCAGCAGCGGCAGGGTCGTGGTGCCAATGGTCAGGTTGACGCTGGCGTTGCCACCCGCGCTGTCATAAACGTACGCGGTGAACGTGTTCGTTTCGAGGGTCTGAGGTGTCCCGGTGATCGTGCCATCGGTGTTGAGCTTTAGTCCATACGGCAATTGGCTGGACGTGTACCAACTGTACGGCGGCGCTCCGCCGGCGGCCTGGATTTGCGCGCTGTAGGGAACATTAAACGGCGCCGGAGGCAACGTCGTGGTGGTAATCTGCAGCGCGGGATAATTGGTGATAGCGGTGGCGATATCCACTGTGGCGCAGCCGTCCGTGACCCGCAGGGTGAAGGCGTAAATTCCCAACGTGTCGGGTGTCCCGGTGATGTAACCGGTGTCGGGGTCGAACACGAGGTGGGGTGGCAGCGAACCCGCCAACAGCGACCAGGTCTGTGTCGGACCGCCGCCGCTGACGGCCGGGTACCCATAATAGGGATTACCCACCTCACCGGCGGGCAAGGGTCCCGGATAATATTGCAACGCCGCGTTCACTGACAGGTACAGCGAGGCCGTCACGCTGGTGCCGAACGAATCCGTTACTTTCACGAGCAGGCTGGCATAGCCCGCCGCCGACGGAATGCCGGAAAGGACACCGTTGGTGGCCAGGTTTAACACCGCCGGCAAGGGGTCCGAGCCGGAAGCCAGCGACCAGGAATACGGTGGCACACCCCCCGTCGCCTGAAACTGATTTGAGTAAGCGCAGCCCACCGCCGGGTTCGGCAGTGAAGTTGTGGTGATTTGCAGCGGACCAGAGGGCGCCTGCTGCACATTGATGGACAGGGCTTTCACATCGTTGCTCCCCCGGGAATCCTGGGCTTTCAATGTGAAGCTGGAGAGGCCGAGGTTCGTGGGATACCCGGAAATGTAGCCGAATATATTCAGGGTCAACCCGCCCGGCAGCGCGCCGGCGGTCAGTGACCAAAGCACGGGATAGGAACCGTTGGTCACGTAAAGGCTAGCGGCATAGTAAGTATTGGTCGTCGCGTCGGGCAGGCTGGTCGTCAGAATCTGCGGCGGAGGCACCGAACCAATAGTAAAATTGGCCACTGCATTGGACGGCGGCACGGAGACATTGGTCGCGCCGACCGCAATGTAGCCTTTGCTTTCCAGAGAGTAGGCATCAACGCCCACGTTCCAGGTGCCGGCAAACACCCCAACCGAATAATTGCCGGAGGTGTCGGTGTTAACGGTCAGGGTGTAGTTGGTTGCCCCGACGTGATTGGTGATGGTGACAGGGATGTTGGTGATGCCATGGTTGGCGGTATCGCGGACCCAGCCGGAAACTTGCCCGGTGATGGTTCGGGCCACGATGTCGTTGGTCAAATTGACGCCATCGGTGATGGTGAAGGTGCGAAGGTCCGGGAAAACTAAACCCGCCAACGGGTTGAGAATCGAGAAATTCCACTTGCCGCCAAAGACCGGCATGTCGAGATACCCGTTGTCGTCCGTGGTGGCAAAGGTGTAAGCGCCATAGTACTGATACGAATCCGCCACGGTCCGCAGCCCGGACAACGGCGTGCCCGCGTCGTCCACCACGTGCGAGCGAAACCAGGCCGTCGAGACCAGGCCGGTTATATTGAGACTGATGCCTTGTCCGTCGAAAATGGTGAATTGCGGGGACGGCCAGATATATT
>Ga0187877_1003433_pt1 | contig 12898 bp, 11 predicted proteins | sample June2016WEW_17_1_3_FD_132430 | JGI IMG/M metagenome (GOLD analysis project Ga0187877, IMG submission 132430) | Peatland microbial communities from SPRUCE experiment site at the Marcell Experimental Forest, Minnesota, USA - June2016WEW_17_100 | ecosystem: Environmental > Terrestrial > Soil >... | reverse complement strand
GGGCGTGACGGCGAGCGACGCGACGATCGGAGGGTACGCGCACGAGAGCGGACGCAGCGTGATTCTGGTGGTGAACAAGTGGGACGCGGTAACAACAGCTCGGACGGATGGGAAGCCGGCGGCGGACCGTGCGATTTTCGAGCGGCAGTTGCGCGTGGCGCTCAAGTATCTGGACTATGCACCGGTGATTTTTCTATCGGCGCTGGAAGGGACAGGGCGGGAACGGAAGGGGATGGAGCGGCTGCTGCGCGAGGTTGTGGCGGTGGCAAAAGAGCGGCGCAAGCGCGTGTCGACGGGCGCGATGAACCGTTTCCTGGAGCGGGTCGACTTTCAGCGCGCGCCGGTGCCGATGGCGAAGCGGGTGCGGATCTTTTATATGACGCAGGCGGCGGTGGCTCCGCCGACGTTCGTGCTGTTTACGGATCGCGCAATAAAGCTGCACTTTGCGTTCGAGCGGTTTTTGGAGAACCAGATTCGCGAGGCGTTCGGATTCAAGGGGACGCCGGTGTGGTTCAAGGTAAAAGAGAGGCAGGGAACGAGAAAGAAAGGGAACAGGGAATAGGGAATAGGGATCGGAGCGACAAGGAACGAAGGAACGAGAAGACGATGATGGCTGGAGCGAGGGTGCTCCGGCCGTTTTGCTTTTGGCGAGTCGGAGTTGCGCGCCTGTTTATTGCTGGACGCCGGTAGGCTGGGAGGGGATGGAATCTGTGCCGGTGAGGGTGCGGATGTGGATGCCCGCCTCGGTTTCGGGAACGGTGCCGTCGTTGGCCTGGACCTGCGTGGGCCGGCCCTGGAGGAGGATGCGAAGGGTAGCTTTGCCGCGCGCGGGAACGACGACGCGCTGGGTGACGGAGGTGTCGGGATTGCCGACGGTGACGGGGATTTCGGCGGCGGCGTAGCCGGAGTTGGAAAGGTTGACGGCGACGAGCCAACTGTCACCCTCAGTGTGCGAGGGAAAGATGCTGTCGATGGAGATGTCGGGCAGGCCCTTGTCGGTGTCGACCCAATCGGAGAAGAACCAGGAGAGATCGCGACGCTGGCCGTTTTTTTCGATGAGTTTCTCGAAGTCATCGGGGGATGCAGCCGGGCCGAGCGCATGGGCCGCGTCCTGCGCCGGGGAGTAGTCGCGGAGAGCAGCGGAGAGAGCGGGGTCGCCGATAAGATCGCGCAGCATCCAGAAGACGTAGGTTGCTTTGGTGCGGTAGTAGACGGGGGAGATGGCCTGGGCAAGAGGCTGACCGGTGCTTTCGCCGGGGCTGGGAGGCTCGGCGAGCGCGAGTGCGGAGCGGCCGGCCTCGAGCGACTCAAGGGCCTTCTTGCGGCCGTCCTGATTCTCGATCCAGAGAGTGCCCATGAAGTGGGCCACACCTTCAGAAAGCCAGGCGGGAGGCGAGGACGTGGATGTGCATAAGAAGGCGTGCGTGAGGGCGTGGGCGAATACGCCATCGAGTTCGCCGGGCGTGGCCTGGCGAATGGCGGTGACGAGGAGGGCGCCGGTTTCGAAGGGCGCGTCGTCGGGATCGGGGAGATCGAGGATGGTGAGCTGAGAGCGAGGCGCCTGGCCGAGCCAGCCCTGAAGGAACGGCGTAACGAACGAAGCGGCGGAGGCCCAACCCTCGACGGCAGGTTCATCCGCGGGGAGGATGTAGAGCGTGGAGTTGGCAGCCGGGCGCGGAGTGCGGACGGCGAGGAAGAGGCTGGGAGCTTCAAAGCCAAGAGCCGATTGGTCGAGGCTGGCGGCAGCGATGCCGGAGACCTCAGGGCCGGCGGATTGAGGCTCCGTGAGCGCGATAGGCACGCGATGGCCGTTGATGAGGGCGACGGTTGGGGCCTGGCCGTGAGGGAATTCACTGGTGAGACTCATGCGGAAGCGCGCAGCCGCCATGCGAAGCTTGTGCTCGCCCATTTCGTCAAAGACGCGGGCGCCGTCGCCGAGGATGACAGGCACGCTGGAAACGGGATACCAGACGACGTCGCCGAAGCCTCGGAGGCCGGTGAAGTCGACGCCGATCGCGTCCCAGTCAGTATGGAGCGCGACATCAGCGGGCGTGCCGATGTTGGTGAGGCGCTGCGCGGATTGGGGGATGACGCCGGAGTAAGTGACGTCGAGCTGGAGGGATACGCCGGGCGCGAGCGGGGGCGAAAGCGGAACGGCGGCCTCGTGGAGCTGGCCGGTGTGATTGACGTCAGAGTTCAGCGTGGCGACGGTGAAGGGGATGTCGCGAGAGGCGATGCGGATCGCTTCCCAGTTGAGCGAAGAGGAGATTTGCAGTGGGACCTGGGCGAGAGGAGCGTGGCCGTCGTTGCGGATGGTGAGCAGAGCGCGGATGCTGATCTGCTGCGCGACGGGGCGGAGATGCACGTCCATGTCGAATGCGGTGAAGGTGACGGCTTGGCGTTCGGCGTCGGTGGCAACGGGAGCGGCGATCTGGCGGCCAGCTGTAGGCGGGGCGGCGGGGCCGTTGGTGGTGGTGGCCTGGCCGTTCTGATCGATGGAGCGGGAAAAGATGACGGTGCCGTGGGGCTGCTGGTCCTGCGGGGAGGCGGGAGGGGTTTGGGAGACGGCGGGGAAAGGCGCGAGATACATGAACGCGATAAAAGGAGAAACCGCGATGCAGGAGAGCCTCGTTTTGTGGATTCCCATGTCCCAAAATCGGGACATGGGGCACCCGGAGAGTTTCATGAGCCGAGGCCTTTCTGTTTCTTCGGCCTTGCGCCGGGAGCGTCGGAGTCCTGAACGTGCGATGCGGAGATTCCGGCAGCCGAGGTGCGGCGCTGCCGGGCGGCCTCGTAGAGAACGACGGCCCCGGCGGTGGAGACGTTGAGCGAGCTGACTCCGCCTGCCATGGGAATGCGGAGGAGGTGGTCGCAGGTGCGGCGAACGAGATCGTGAAGGCCGGAGCCCTCGCGGCCAAAGACAATGACGAGATCGCCGGTGAAATCGAATTGGTCGTATGCGGTCGTGCCGCGTTCGTCGAGACCGACGATCCAGAGGTTGCGGCGCTTGAGGTCTTCGAGGGCGCGGACGAGATTCACGACACGAGCGATGCGGAGGTGCTCGGCGGCGCCAGCGCTGGCTTTGACGGCGACGGGGCTGAGGGGAGCGGAGCGGCGCTCGGTGAGGAGAACGCCGTCGACACCGGCGCCGTCGGCGACGCGGAGAAGCGCGCCGAGGTTCTGCGGGTCTTCCACTCCATCGAGGGCGAGGATGAGGCGCGCGGACGAGGCGCGGGCGGGATCGGGAGCGAAGAGATCTTCGAGGGTAAGGAACTCCTGCGGGCGGACGAGCGCGACAACACCCTGGTGGGCGGAAGTTTTTGCGGCGAGGGTAAGCTGATCGCGCGATTCGAGGCGGACGCGGATGCCTGCGTCGCGGCATTGGGCGATGAGGCGGCCAATGCGCGAATCGCTGCGGTCGCCCGTGCGCTCGCGGGCGACGAGGACGTGATCGAAACGGCGGCGGCCAGCCTTGAGAGCTTCAGAGACCGGATGCAGACCGTAGAGGACTTCCATGGAATTCAGTTTACGGCGCGAGACGCGAAGGGCGCCGGATAGCGGCGCCCTGGTTGATGGCTGGAATTCGGCGACGAGTCAGACGAAGTTGCCCTGGCTTTGCTGGCACCACTCTTCCATCTGGCGATTGAATTGCTGCATTTCCTGCTGGAGCTGCTTCATCTGCGGGCCGCTGAACTGCTTGCGGAACTCGTCCATCTGTTTCTGAATCTGCTCCATCTGTTTGGGATTGAGCCTGAAGTCCTTCATGGTGTCGCGCAGACCTTCGGCCTGGGCGGCGAGCGCTTCCAACATGTCGGAATCAACAGATGGCATCTCCTCGGCGACGATAGTGTCATCGCCGGAACCAAAGATGTCTTCCATGTCGAGCGCGCCACGATGCCTGGAGTCGACCTGGAGGGTAAGGTTCTGCTGCTTTTTGTCGCGAAGGATGGTGACCTGGACGGGCTTGCCCTGGTTGGCGCGGAGGGCGCGGTCCCAGTCGGCGGCGGTGGCGATGGAATCGGAGCCGACTTTGAGGATGACGTCGAAGGCCTTGAGGCCGGCGGCGGCGGCTTCGCTCTTCTTTGCGATCTGCTTGACCATGAGCCCGCCCTCAACGCCGAGGTACTCGGCCATCTGGGAGGTAAGAGGCTCAACCAGCGCGCCGACGTTGAGCGTGCTGGCGAAGATGGACAGGTGGAAGCCGCCGGTGATAGGCACGTCGCCCCCGCCTCCCATGAGGCCCATGGCGGGCGCCGGAGGCATGGGCTCGATCGTGGCTCCTTCGGTTCCGATTTTGCCCCAGATATCGTGGTCGAGGGCCTTGCGGTCGACTAGCTGCACGGCGAGGGTCTGGATGTTGCCGTCGCGGCTGATCTCAAGGCTGACCTTGCGGCCGGGCGGCAGCTCGTGCAACATGCGGCGCAACTGCTCGGCACTCTCGACGTTTTCGCCGTTGATGGCGAGGACGACGTCGTTGACCTTGAGGCCCATCTGGCCTGCGGGAGCGTCGTGATCGATGAGGGTGATGAGGGCGCCGCGAACTTCCTTGAGCTTGAGAGCCTGTGCCTTGTCGGCATCGACGTCAGTGACATCGACGCCGAGATAGCCGGCAACACTGGCGTGGGCCAGCAAGGGGTTGGTGTCCTCCAGGATGGGCGCGAAGTCATTGGCCTGGGCACTGGCCGCGCGCGGCGCGAGAAGCAAGCACGCAGCAGCGGCGAGCCCGGCGAGTGCAAGGATTAGATGCGATGTAGAGAATGGCCTCGAAAGGTGATTCATTGTTGTTACTCCCTCGTATTTTCACTCCGGCCAGCGCTCTTAACGTGCGGCGCGGTCGCCGGAAAAGCATGCATGGTTACTGGATCTGCGGAACGCGGCTCAATACCTGGCGAGAAACGTTCCGGATCTGAGGATTGCGATCAGAGTTGGAAACCGAATAGAGCACCTGTTGGACGCTGGTGTCAGCGTCGACGGGTTCCAAGAGACCAATGGCAGCGGTCCGAACAGCCGGGTCGCTGTCATTCAAAACGGCTTCAAGGACGGCATCGCGGACGCGAACATCGTCGGCGACATAGGGCTCGAGACCTTCGAGCGCCTTCTGGCGGACTTTGGGGCTGCGATCGTAGCGAAGCGCGACCATGAGCGCCTCGCGGATGCCAGCGGCCTGGCAACTGTGGCCGGCGCGGCACTCGGCCGCGAGAAGCGCCACAGAGTCGTTGCGAACGCCCGCGGAGGCGGCATCTCGAGAGGCCAGCATGAGCAACTGGCGGATGGCGGGATCGTCGAGCGAGCCCTGGATCTGGCGCGGAACGATCTGGTTGTAGCTGACCGCGATGGTTTCACTGTTGGGCTGGCGAACGACTCCAGAGATGCCGGCTACGGTAGCCAGGTCAGGGAGGGCCGCCACGGGTTCGCCTTGAGCTTCGGCGGGCAAAGCGGCCTGGGCCACAGCGGCGTTGTGAGCCGCGCGATTTTGCGCGTACTCGAAGCCGCCCAAAGTCCCGGCACCCATGCCCGCCACGAGCAGAAGGACCGCAGCGACAGGCGCGGACTGCAGGCTGGCGAAGTTCGAGAGAATGCGCTCGCCCAGGCGCTCATACCAGCGCTTGGGCGGCAGCGTGTCGAGCGCCTCGTCGAGGCGCAAGTGAGCGCGGGCAATGAGATTAGGATCGGGCTCGGCGACGGAGTGCACGTCGGCGATGACCTTGAGCGCCAGAATCTGCTCGCGCTCCTTGCGGCATTCGGGGCAGGCAGCCAGATGCTGCTCGAGCTGGTGGACCTGATCGTCGGGCAGTTCACCGTACGCCGCGGTGACAATTTGTTCATGTGCAAGTTCGCAGTTCATTTGTTACGTCCTTTGAGCCTCAAAAGCAGTTCACAGTTTGTAGTTCACAGTTCGAAGTGAACGTTTATCTCAACTCCGCCAGTTGTGCACGCAACTTCTTGGTTGCGCGGAAGAGGGTGTTCTTGGCGGTCTCTTCCGTGGTGTTCAACATTTCGCCGATGGTGCGGAGGCGAAGTCCCTGGTAATGCTTCAACTCGAAGACCATCCGCTCGCGCGGCGTGAGCTTGCCTAGCGCCGTCTGAATTTTTGCGCCCAGCAACTTGCGGTCGAGCTCGCGGGCAGGATTGGAAAACGACCTGTTGTCGGAGATCGAAGCCAGGACGTCAATCTCTTCGCCGCCGCGGTCAACGATCACCGCGTGGTCCTCGCGACGGGTCTTGCGGCGGCGCAACTGGTCAAGGCAGAGGTTTGTGACGATGCGGTAAATCCACGTATAGAACGAGCATTCGAAGCGGAAGTTGCCGATATACCTATAGGCCTTAAGGAAGGCGTCCTGGTAGATGTCTTCGGCGTCCTGCTCAGAACCGGTGAGGTGGAGGGCGAGGCGGAGGACCTGGTGTTCGTACTGGCGGACGAGGGCGTCGAAGGCGACACGGGAGCCGGACTGGGCCTCGCGGATAAGGTCCATCTCATGGGCGCGGCTTTGCACACGGCTTTGAGCCCGGCTGGCGTCGTTCCCGCCGGGGTTCTGCTGCCTTGCTCCGCCCATTGCTCTGGAAGCAGCCACCTCTGGAGAGGATTGTATCCTTCCTCCCGCCGGCCAAGCCAAAGTGCCGGCCGTCTGCGCCCCAGTGAACGAAACGGCGATCGCGTCCGTAGCCATCGATCCTCCGCCAGCAGAAGATACAGCCAGTGCGTATTGAGATAGACGAACAAAGGGCGCAATTGTAAGCAGATTTTCAGGCCGCAGCCGAGGCGGCCGGGCCGGGGCGAGATTGGGGTCCGGGCGGGCCGGTGCGGGCGGCTGACTCGATACACTGGGTAGCAATGAGCGGAACTCTTTTTGAGGATGAGGCTGCCGGGTCAGTGACGGCGGGCGGGTGGTATGTTGCGCACTGCGACGGCGGGTCGAGAGGGAATCCGGGGCCGGCAGGATACGGCGCCGTGATCGAGGATCCGCTGGGGCAGGTGACCGCTCGGCTGAGCGAGTATCTGGGGCGACAAACCAACAATTATGCCGAGTACAAGGGTTTGCTGGCGGTGCTTGATTGGGCGCTGGGGCACGGTGTAAGACGGCTGCGGGTGGTCTCAGATTCGGAACTGATGGTGCGGCAAATGAAGGGCCGGTACAAGGTGAAAAGTCCCGGGCTACGGCCGCTTTGGGAGGAGGCGCAACGGCGCGCGCAGAGGCTGGAGGGGTTCGAGATGCGGCACACGCTTCGCGGCGGGAACAAGGAAGCGGACCGGTTGGCAAATGAGGCGATGAATGAAGGACAGGGGCGAGGGGATAGGGGATAGGGAGTAGGTGGCGAGCTAGCGGAGTTAGCGGCTAACGGAGTCCTTGTAGAATGGGCTTCCGCCTCTCATGAATCAGTGATATACCTCTGCTCTCGGCTAAGTTACTTTCGTGACATGGGCCCCGAAACAACCATTCCCATGAGCATTTGCTCTATGGATGTAGAGTCGCCTGATGTAAATGTAGAGTTGCCCTGGTTCTCCTCCGCCGCGCGAGATCCCTATACGGAGGACGACAATGCAAAATAGAGATGAAAAAGCTCAACGCATCACGTGTGGCAGTGGGCAGCGGTGGTTTTTGGAGGCTTGCTGATTGCGTTTGGCCTCGTGACAGCCTGTACCAACGGCACGACCACCACGAGCGGTTCGGGGATGTCAACTGTGAAGGTGATGTTGAGCGACCATCGAGCGGCGCATATATTGGCGCGTGGTCCGCGGGCGGGACGACGCTGAGTGAGACTGTGCCGCTTGCGACGTACGAAGTGGATGCCATCGCGACAAGCGTTTCGACGGGCGCACTGGATTGCACATCATCCGATTTGCAATCGACTTCGTCGGCGCTGTCGGGAGCGGGATCGTTCAACGTGTCGGTGTCCCTCATCGCGTTTGCGAGTTGCCAGTAAACAGCAGGACGTAAGACAACTGGGCCGGGGCTCCGAACGGGGCTCCGGCCCTTTTCGTTTCGGCGCAGAGATGGCCACGGAGGCGGCGGAACAGCGTGGTAGGCTGAATTCTGTTTGAGCCATGAAGACCCCCGCGTTGGAAGGTGAATGGCTCCCTGAGCGGCGCGAGCGAGACGAGGCGAAAGGACAAGAGGCATGATCGGGAAGTTGCGGGGCTTCTGGAGGCGGATGGGATTTCCGGGCGTGAGGAGAAATCTCTACCGGGAGATCCTGAGGCTGATCCGCTGGATGGGCGGGCGCGATCGCCGGAAGATCAAGAGCTATCTTACGGGCACGGGAGAAAAGAAGCTGGTGCTGGGGTGCGGGTCGTCGGTATTGAAGGGATGGCTGAACACAGATTTCGAGCCGCTGACAGACGAGGTGGTTTATCTGAATGTGACGGTGCGGTTTCCATTTCCCGATGGGGCCTTCGACCTTGTCTTCAGCGAGCACATGATCGAGCACATCCCCTATGTCGACGGCGGGCACATGCTGAGCGAGTGTTTCCGCGTGATGAAGGCGGGGGGACGGATCCGCGTGTCGACGCCGGATCTGCAATTTCTCTTAGGTCTGTACAGGAGCGACAAGTCGGAGTTGCAACGGGACTACATTCGCGCGTCGGCGGAGATGTGGGGAGTGAAGGAGCAGGATACTCACGTGATCAACTTCTATTTGCGCGAATGGGGCCATTGCTTCATTTACGACGAGAACTCTCTGCGCGGCGCGATGGAAGAGGCGGGATTCACGGAGATTGAGCGATGCGCGCTGAACGAGAGCCGGAGCCAAGCGCTCGCGAACCTGGAGAACGAGTCGAGGATGCAGCCGGGATTTTTGAAGCTGGAGACGCTGACGCTGGAAGGGGTGAAGAGGACGCGTGATCAGCGAGTCAGCGGGTCGGCGAGTTAGCAAGTCAGCGGATCGGCGGTGCGGTGGGTTAGCGAGCTAGCCGAGTCGGCCACTTGTCAATGCTCGAAACACATTTTGCGCGTGAGCATAGATAGAATGAAGTGCAATCACCCGAACTTGTACTCCTGGGGGCGCTCCAATGTTCAGATTCTTGCGCGGTTCATTGCGAGTTCCTGGTTCACGAAGGGGCTTCGCGCTGGCAGCGTGCACTTCTCTAGTTCTGCTTGCCCCATTCATGCTGTGGCCACAAGAATCCATCCAGTCGGAGCTCGTTCGGCTTCAGCGCGAGCGCGGTTACCGACTGGTTTCCGTGCATGCCTTTGATGACAAGGTCTACACGATTTCGTTCGCGGACTACACGATGAGATCGTCCAAACCGTTCCTCTCCCAAGGGTCAGTGGACACCGGTGCGGTTTCGCCCGATGGGACTTGGATCGCGTTTTCCCACTGTCTACCGCCCGGATTCACCCATCCCACCCCTAACATGACCGACTGCCCCAGCGGATTTGTTTTGGCGACGGTGCGGACGGACGGAAGCGATCTTAAGGAATATCCGGGTCTAGTGAATCAGGGATGGCCTATCTGCTGGTCTCATGACATGTCGAAGCTGGTGACGACGATGGACGACCGCCGGCAACGCCAGAGTTGGGCTAACGACAATTTGCTGATCTTCGATCTCAAAACCGGGCAGACCGAAGTAATCGACCCCGAGTTTGACGCTTTTGTCGATTCTCAGTGCTGGTCGCCCGACGACAAGCAGATTGTATATACAGTCAATAGGCCAGGAGGAATCCGCAGCTTGCGCCTCTACGACACGCAGTCAAAGACATCGAAAGAGATTGCCAGCGGCGGTCTTGGGACCTGGTCTCCTGATGGGAAGTGGATAGCGTACCTTTTTTGTCCGCCATCTTTGCGCGGCTGCGCATATTATGGCATTCGCGTTTCCACCGGCGAAAAGAAGCTCCTCTTCAAGGCTGACGCCGAGACTGGCCTATCTTGGTCTCCCGACTCGCGTTTTGTGGCCTACGTCAGCGGTGCCGGTCGGTTGGAGAGAACGCCTTCGGAAATGGCGCGGGAGATGTCGCGGCTTCGGGTCAGGCGTCTGGAAGACAATGCTGAATACCCGTGTGCTGACTTCTTCGACGGCGACATCATGTATTTTGATTGGGTAAATTAAGAATCGTTTCGAGTTTGGCTTCAGGTCAGCCTGATCACTGAGCGCAAGCGCCCGCGACCGCTCGACTGGTTCCTTTTCTGTCTTTCCTGTTCGCTGCTCTTTACGATTGGCGGCCGAGGTCGTTGCGCCAGGTGTGGCCGGAGCTTTCGAGCAGGTGGTCGGAGCACTCGGGACCCCACGAGCCGGCGAAGTAGTTGGGGAAGACCTCGGGGTTCTTCGCCGCCCAGGCTTGCAGGACCGGTGTATAGAGAGCCCAGGTGGTTTCGACGCCGTCGCGGTGCGCGAAGAGGGTCTGGTCGCCGACCATGGCGTCGAGAAGCAGGCGCTCATAGCCGTTGGCGCTGGACTTGCCGAAGGCGGCTTCGTAGTCAAAGTCCATGTTGACGGGGCAGACGGTCATCTCGGGTGTGGTGGGCACCTTGGCGCCGAAACGCAGGGAGATGCCCTCGTCGGGCTGGATGCGAATGGTGAGCAGGTTGGGCTGAATCTCGGAGCACGGGCCGGAGAGCGCCATGCGATTGAAGATGAGCAGTGGCGGTTGCTTGAACTGGATGCTGATCTCGGTGGCGCGCTTCTTCATGCGTTTGCCGGCGCGCAGGAAGAAGGGAACTCCGGCCCAGCGCCAGTTTTCGATTTCGAGGCGGAGCGCGGCATAGGTCTCAGTTCCGGACTCGGGATTGACGCGGTCTTCGTCGCGATAGCCGATGACGTGCTCGCCGGCGACGATGCCGGGACCATACTGGCCTCGGACGGCGTTAAGGATGGGGATGGGCGGAATGGCGCGCCAAACCTTGAACTTCTCGCGGCGCACGCTGTCGGCGTCGAAGCTGGAGGGTGGCTCGAGGGCGACGAGCGCGAGCAGTTCCATCATGTGGTTCTGCACGACATCGCGCAGGGCGCCGGCCTTTTCGTAGAAGGGGCCGCGGCCCTCGACGCCGAGCGTTTCCGCAACTGTGATCTGGACGTGGTCGATGTAGTTGCGTTTCCAGATCGGCTCAAAGATGCCGTTGGCGAAGCGGAAGACGAGGAGGTTCTGGACGGTTTCCTTGCCAAGGTAGTGATCGATACGGAAGACCTGGCTCTCGTGAAACACGGCGTTGACCTGATGGTTGAGCTCGCGGGCTGAGTCGAGGTCGTGGCCAAAGGGCTTCTCGATGACGATGGCGATGCGGCCTTTTTCGGGCTGGGCCATGCTTTGCGCGCCAAGATTCTGAATGATGCCGGCGAAGAATTCGGGCGCGGTGGCGAGATAGAAGAGGCGGTCGGGGCCAATTCCCCTCTCCTTGGCGATGCGATCGAGCTCGGTGTTGAGCGCAGCGTAGTGTGACGCGTCGTCGAAGTTGAGTGGGAAGTAGCTGATGTGGCTGACAAAGTCGTCGAATTTGGGGTCGCTTGCCTCGACGTCGCCGAATTCGACGATTCCGGAACGCATGTCGGCGGCGAAGGCATCGCCCAGCGCTCGGCGCGCCACGCCGACGATGGCGAACTGCTTGGGCAGGAGGTTCGCCTGAAAGAGGTGAAAGTAGGCGGGCAGCAGCTTGCGCCTGGTGAGATCGCCGGAGGCTCCGAAGATGACAAGAATCCCAGGATCGGGGATCCGCTCGGCGCCTTTGGGAAGCTGGGAGAGATCCTCGGGGCGGATTGTCATTTGCATGGTGGCCATGGCGAAAACAACCTCCGGCGTGGAAGAACAGCTGCTAGCTTTTAGCTCCTAGCTTCTAGCTCGATGAGAGGGAGAACCGATTTCATTGGGTCCCAGGTCCCAAAATCGGGACCTGGGGCACCCACAGGTCAGCGCGCGATCCTCCGATGAAAGCTGATGCCTCAGGTTTACTTCTTCACTTTGGCGAAGCGCTTGTTCACTTCGGCCCAGTTGACGACATTCCACCAGGCAGCGAGGTAGTCGGGACGGCGATTCTGGTATTTGAGGTAGTACGCGTGCTCCCAGACGTCGTTGCCGAGGATGGGGTAGAGGCCCTGCGAAAGCGGCGAGTCTTGGTTGGCCGTGGTAATGACCTTGAGCTTGCCGCCCGAGAAAACGAGCCAGCCCCAGCCGGAGCCGAACTGCTTGGCCGTGGTCTCGTTGAAGGTTTTCTTGAAGTCCTCGAAGTCACCGAAGTCGGCCGCGATCTGCTTGGCAACGTCGCCGGAGGGATGACCGCCGATGCCGGGCGAGTTGGCCTTGCCCATGATGGTCCAGAACATGCTGTGGTTGGAATGTCCGCCGCCGTTGTTGCGGACCGCGCCGCGAATGTCTTCAGGGACGGCGTTGAGATCGCTGATGAGGTCGTCGACGGACTTGGCGGCGAGCGCGGGGTGATTGGCCAGTGCAGCATTCACGTTGTTGATGTAGGCCTGGTGATGCTTGTCGTGGTGAAGATGCATGGTCTCGTTGTCAATGAAGGGCTCAAGCGCGTTGTAGTCGTAAGGAAGCGGTGGTAACTCATATGCCATTGGGGAAAATCTCCTTCGTTCGGATTGTACTGTGTGGGTTTAGGCCGGATGAAGTGGGTCATGGTTAAAACCAGCGGCCGGGCAGCGAAGTCATCTATCAGGATGGATGCGGGAAAGCGGCGCCGGGGTGCGGGAAAGTTCACAGGTTGAGATGAACGGGCGGAGAATTGCCAGGTATTGCAGCCGGCGCTAGAGCCTGTTATTAACTTTGGCGCGCGCGGGCGTTGCGAGCGAAAATCGCGCCAGACGAGGCGGAGGACGACGGTTGTGGCGCGGCCCCACTACCTAGGACGACAACGAAGTATGGCGCGATTTGCGCCGCAACCCGGAGGGCTGGGGCCAATTTCCCCCATTTCTTTGTCGCTCGTCGCTTGAGTACACCCGGCACACCGCGCTCCT
>Ga0187877_1003419_pt1 | contig 12938 bp, 7 predicted proteins | sample June2016WEW_17_1_3_FD_132430 | JGI IMG/M metagenome (GOLD analysis project Ga0187877, IMG submission 132430) | Peatland microbial communities from SPRUCE experiment site at the Marcell Experimental Forest, Minnesota, USA - June2016WEW_17_100 | ecosystem: Environmental > Terrestrial > Soil >... | reverse complement strand
TTCTTCAATTGCCAATGACCATTTTTCAATCTTCAATTATCAATTGACCGCAGAGACAAGGGTTGCATGGGGCACCGCTCACGCCACGGTCTCATACACGGGCATGATCCGGGGTAAGAGCAGCCCGGGGCTGCGCTTGGTTCCCTCGACCCTCGACCCTCGACCCTCGACCCTCGACCCTCCTGCGGTCTATAGCCCGCCGAACCTCCGGTGACGCCGGTTGTATTCTTCCAGGGCGGCGTAGAGTTGGGGTTTGCGGAAGTCCGGCCATAGGGTTTGGGTGACCAGCAACTCGGTGTAGGAGATCTGCCAGAGCAGGAAATTGCTGACGCGCATCTCGCCGCTGGTCCGGATGAGCAGGTCCGGGTCGGGCACGTTGCGAGTATAAAGGTGCTGGGCGAAGGCCTGTTCGGTGATGTCGGCCGGGTCGAGTTCCCCCGCTTTGACCTGCTTGGCAATGCTCCGCACGGCGTCCACGATTTCGGTGCGCCCGCCATAGCTCAGCGCCATGATCAGCGTGAGGCCATTGTTTCTGGAAAGCGTGGCAATGGACTTCCTGAGGTGCTCCTGGACCCCCTCGGGCAGGCGGTAAACCTGGCCGATGACCTCGAGGCGCACGTTGTTCTTGTTCAACTCGGGCGTCTCGGTCTTGAGATAGTGGACCAGGTATTTCATCAGGGCGTCCACTTCCTCCTTGGGCCGATTCCAGTTTTCGACCGAAAAGGCGTAGAGCGTGAGATACTTGATGCCCAGCTCGCCCGCCGTGCGGATAATCACGCGGGCCGATTCAGCGCCGGCCCGATGCCCCTCGATGCGCGGCAGGCTCCGCTCTTTGGCCCACCGGCCGTTGCCATCCATGATGATGGCCACATGCCTCGGAAGCGAGGCCTTGGCCTCCGGACTTAGATGGGCAGTCTGCGCGCTGGTCATTTGCCCGAGCACCTTACGGCATCGAGGTCGCAGGTCAAAAACAATTTGTGGCACGAGACTGGCTGCTAGAGCCGGACGGAAGCATGAGCCTCGCGAATCTGCCCATCAGCGTGTTCGATCTGCTGTTGCTGGCCGTGCTGGCGGCCGGCCTGCTCAGCGGTCGCCAGCACGGCATGTCGGTCGAGTTACTCGACTTGGCAAAGTGGCTCGCCCTGCTCTTCGGGTCCGCCGCCCTGTACGAGGTCCTGGGTCGCCAACTGGCCCGGTCCATCCCGGTTTTCGGACTGCTCTCCTGCTATCTGGTGGCTTACTTGGGCGCCGCACTGCTGATTTTCACCCTCTTTGCCCTGCTGAAACGCTCCGTGGGTGGCAAACTTTTGGGCAGTGACATTTTTGGACGCGGCGAGTATTACTTGGGCATGGTGTCCGGCATGGTGCGCTATTCCTGTGTGCTGCTGGCCGCCTTGGCGCTCCTGAATGCCCGCTCTTTCAGTCCCCACGATGTCCGGACCATGCGCGATTTCCAGAAAGCCCAGTTCGGCACCGACCTCTTTCCCACCCTCCACTCGCTCCAAACCTCGGTTTTCCAGAAATCCTGCATCGGCCCCTGGATCCATCGCAACCTCGACTTTCTCCTCATCAAACCCACCGAACCCGACAACCGGCAACACCACCTGAGAGAGGTCAAGGCGCCCTTCTAAGCGCCCGTGCAAAAACAACTTCGGTGCTTTGGGCGTAATTCTAACAAACTGCCTTTGCCTTGCGTCCGGAGCGTGGAGCGTCGGAGCGTAGAGCGTGAAGGCATCGTAGCACTTCCCACGCTCCACGCTCTCACGCTTCACGCTCCACCCCAGGCGTTCAGATCTCGGAATTTGTTTTTGCACGAGCCCCGGGAGCCATCCTCCAGCTTCACAATAGCCACCGAATCCGGCGCCAGCTCCACGAAGCCGTCACCGACCACAACGCCGGCCTCCGACATCATCAACGCGCGCTGTTTTCCGGCTCGCAGCCTAACGCGCTGCGGCGTGGCGGCAAAATTGCAGGCCGCGGTGATAGCGCCCCGTTCAACCGTCAGCCAGCGTGCTTGCTCATCACATTGCACGCGGACTGAATCCAGCCGCCCGTCGGTCAGCGCCGGTTCGGCGCGGCGCAGGCGGATCAGTTGCCGGTGCCAGGCAAGCAATTCGAGGTGCGGCGCTGCGGGAATCTCGGACCAGTTCAGTTTGGAAAGCTCGAAGGTTTCGCGCGCCTCCGGGTCCGGAATTTCCTCGGGCCGCCAACCGAACGCGGCGAACTCTCGCCGCCGCCCTTCACGCACGGCCTGTGCCAGCTTGGGTTCCCGGTGGTCCGTGAAGTAAAGGAACGGCGTCTCAGCGCCCCATTCTTCGCCTTGGAAAAGCATCGGGACGAAGGGTGAGGTGAACACCAGCGCCGCGCCGGCCTTGAGCCGGCCCAAGCTCATCAGCTTGCCGCTGCGCTCGCCCTGGGCGCGGTTGCCGATCTGGTCATGGTTCTGCAGATACGCCAGAAAGCGATGGCCGGACAATCCCACCGGCGCGCGCCCGTGCCGGCGGCGGCGATGGACCGAGTAGCCACCGTCCAATACGTAAGCCTGGCGCAACGCCTTCCCGAGTTGGGCCAAAGTGCCGAAGTCGGCAAAGTACCCGTTCCGTTCTCCCGTGAGGACGGCGTGGAGCGCGTGGTGAAAATCATCGCTCCATTGCGCGTCGAGTCCGAAGCCGCCGCGTTCGCGGGGCCAGAGCAGGCGCGGGTCGTTCGAATCGCTTTCCGCAATCACCGCCAGGCGGCGGCCCAGCTCGGCCTCCAGTTGTCTGACCTCGAGGCCAAGCTGTTCGAGGAACGGTTCGGCGGAAGTGTCGAAGATCGCGTGGACCGCGTCGAGCCGCAGGCCGTCGAGGTGATAGTCCCGCAGCCACATCCGCGCGTTGTCGCAGAAAAAACGCCGCACCTCGTCGCTGTCCGGACCGTCGAAATTGACGGCCGGACCCCACGGAGCGGAATAGCGCGTCGTAAAGTAGGGGGCGAAGCGGCCCAGATAATTGCCGGCCGGGCCGAGATGGTTATAGACCACGTCGAGCAGCACGGCCAGACCTCGCGTGTGGCAGGCATCCACGAGTTCTTTCAACCCGCGCGGGCCGCCGTAAGCGTGGTGGGGCGCGAACAGGTCGGCGCCGTCGTACCCCCAGCCACGGTCCCCCGGGAATTCGTTCACCGGCATCAGTTCCACATGCGTCACTCCCAGGGCAACGAGGTGCCCGAGCTTTTCGATGGCGGCGGCGAACGTGCCTATCGGCGTGAACGTGCCGGCGTGCAGTTCATAAATCACCGCGGCCGAGAGTGGCGGCGCCTGCCAGCCGGCATCGCGCCAGCGAAACGCTCCGTCATCCACCAGGCGCGAGAGCCCGTGAACGCCCTGCGGCTGCCAGCGTGATCGCGGATCGGGAAAAGGCCCGGCGCCATCGAGGATGAAACCGTAATCGCCGCCCGGCTCGACGGGCGTCTCCGCTGTCCACCAACCGTCGGCGCCGGCCCTCATCGGAAACACGTGGCGACCGGCCTGGATTTCGACCTTTCGTGGCAGCGGCGCCCACACGCGCAGCGTCTTCATCCTTCCCTCTCTTTTCGCGTCAGCCAAGCGACCGGGAATTCGCGCAGCAACCGGCCCAGCGCCACCGGCCCTTCCAGGCCGCTTTCATCCGTCAGTTCGTTGTGCCACTGGCCGAGCGGCAGTTCGAGCGTGGCGTCGGCCCAGTCCTCGTGCAGTCCCAGCACCAGGCGCGGAATGACGGTGATGGCGTTTTCTCCGCGCAGGAAGGCGACGACGTGGCCGGCCCTCGCGCCGCGCGCGAAGAGCGGCCGGTAGCTGCTTGAGCCGGCCAGCAAATCCTCCCGCTCCGCGCGCAACCTCAGCACCCGGCGAATAAGCCAGAGCTTGGGCCATCCTTCGGCCCGCCGCCGCCACACTTCGCCAACCGAAAGGGAAGGCAGCTCCGCCATCGCGCGTTGTCGCCGCTTGAAATCCACCGGCCGGCGATTGTCAGGGTCCGCCAGGCTGAAATCCCAAAGCTCACAGCCCTGATAAAAGTCCGGCACGCCGGGCGCCGTGAGCTTGAGGAGCGTCTGCGCCAGCGAGTTGACATAGCCGGCCTCGGCCAGCCCCGCGACGAATCGTTCCACGTCGCTCATGAATTCCGGGTCGCTCAAGGCGCCCGTGATGAAGGCCCGGAGCGCTTCGTCATACTGGCGGTTGCGGCGGGCCCAACTGGTGCGGACTTTGGCTTCGCACGCCGCCTTGTCCAGGCAGGCCAAGGCGCGTTCCGGTTTGAGCGGCCACGCGCCGGCGAGCGTTTGATAAAAGCGGTATTCGATGTTGCGGTCCGGCAAACCGCCGCGGCGATGCCGCTCGTTTATCGCCGCCCAACGGCGGACGGCGCCGCTCCAGGGCTCCGGGATTTCCGAAAGCAGGGCCATCCGCGCGCGAACGTCCTCGCTGAATTTGCTGTCGTGCGTCGAGGTGGCCAGCAGGCTGTGCGGCCGCTCGGACTGGGCCTCGGCGCAGGCGCGGTGAAATTCCTCCACCGAAGTGCCGAATCGGGCGGGGTCGCCGCCGACCTCGTTGAGCGCAATCAAACGGTTGAAGCAGTACAGCGCCGTGTCTTCGACGCCCTTGGCCATCGCCGGGCCGGTGACTTGCTGGAGACGCATTGCCAACTCGCCTTCCAAGTCCCCGTGCACGCGCAACCGCATCACCTCGCCCAGAAAATCGAACAGGTCCGGGTCAAGGTCGGGCCGCTGCCGCCGAGCGGCGGCGATGGCTTCGGAAATGCGCGCGGCATCGGCTTCAGAGATCTGGCCGGCGTGCGGCCGCGCATAAGTGCGGTACACCGGCAGGCAGGCGGCCAGTTCGATCAAGCCGGCCCGCCATTCGTCCGGTGAGAAATCCCGCGCGCGCCACTGGCGCGCGGCGATTTGCAGCGCCAGGGCCGCGAGCCGGTTCAATTCCGCGTTCAGCAACTCGCGGAGCGCCAGCCGCTTTTTTTCGAGCGCGAGGGCCGGGTAATCGGCGGTCTCGCCAGTGAAGCGGGCGTAGAAATCGGTAAGGGGCCTTTCGCCCGCCGGGTCGATGAACAGCCCGGTGGCGCGCGTCAGGAAATCATAACCGGTTGTGCCGGCGACAGGCCACGCGCCGGGCAAGTGTTCGTCCGGTTCCAGGATTTTTTCAACGACGATCCAGGTGTGGGGCGTCCTCGAGCGCAGGCGGTGCAGGTATTCCTCCGGTTCGCGCAAGCCGTCGATGTGGTCGATGCGCCATCCCTGCACCCACCCGCGTTGGTGCCAGGCGAGGACCCGCTGGTGGATGTCGTTGAAAACGGCTGGATCTTCCACGCGCAGGCCGGCCAGGGTGGGGATGTTGAAGAAGCGGCGGTAGTTCAGCTCGGTGTCGGCGTTTCGCCAGCAGGTGAGCCGGTAATGTTGCCGCTGCACCAAGGCGTCCAGTGCGTCCGGGCTGGCATTGAGCTGACGAACCGCCTCGGTCATCGCCGCCGTCGCCGCGGGCACTGCGCCGCAAAGTTTCTCCGGTGTTGATTCCGGCGCCAGTGGGAATTGAAGCTCGGCGTACCGAAGCGTGAAGGCCTTGCCGTCGAAGTGGATTTGGAGTCCGCCCTTTTCCAGCACCTGCTGGTAGGGCGCATCCAGGACGGGCACGAGCACTTTGCCGCGCAACCTTGGGTCGGGCGATTGCCAGTCGATGTCGAAGCACCTCGCGAACGGACTGTCCTGGCCGCGGGCCAGCACCCCCCACCACCAACGGTTCTCCGGTCCGCCGATGCCCGTATGGTTGGGCACGATGTCCAACACCAGACCCATGCCGCGATCGCGCAAAGCCGCCGCCAGTTTCTCGAGCTCGGCTTCGGTGCCCAGCTCGGGATTCAACCGGCTGAAATCGCAGACGTCGTAGCCGTGCGTGCTGTGGGGGTGGGCCCTGAGCAGGGGCGAGGCATAGACATGCGAGACGCCCAGGTCGTGCAGATACGGGACCAGTGCGAGCGCGTCCGACAGCCGGAACCGTTCGTTGAACTGCAGCCGGTAGGTGGCGCGGGGCGCCCGCGCGTCAGTCTGAGGGGGTTGGACTTCGGCAGACATGGCGGGGCCTCATTGGGAATCCCGGTTCACACGAAAGCCGAGGCGCTCGCCCAGCACTAGAAACTTCTCCAACCACGCCTTTGCGGTTTCGTCGCCGGCCTCGGCGCGCTGCCGCAGGTCCGGCACCACCGTGGCCCGCAAGCCGGAGTAGGCATTCTGCGGCTTCCACAGGCTGATCTCGAAGGGGAGATTGCACGCCAGGTCGGCGGCGTCGGTGAAGCGTTGGAGCAAGTCCAGCGTCTCGGGCGATTTGAGGAGTTGGTCGCTCAGGCGGTCCAGGTGCCCCTTGAGCGCGTAGGCGAGCGTGTCGGTGTCGAGCGGGATCTTTGTGGCTTCACATTCCCCCAGCAGCGTGCGCACGCGCTGCAGATTCAGATTGTCGCCTTCGAACTGCCGGCGCAGCTCGCTGTTGAGGACGAACTCCGTGGCCAGGCGGAGCGGCTTGAGCGTCGGCCCCCGCAAATCCGCCAGAAAGCGCATCAGCGGCGCGTAACGGTCGGTGATCAGCCGATAGGTGTTGTGGATTTCATCGCGCGTGGCGGCCAGAATCTGATTGAGCACCTTGTGCTGCTCGTCGCGGAACAGGTTTTTCACCGAGTAATGGACGGCCCCAAAATGATGGTCCATGAGCCGGATCAGCTCCGGGAAATCGGCGCGCTCGAAGGCCGCGCGCATCTCTCGCGCCAGCGCCGCGTAGGCCTCGGGCTCGCCGTCGAAACGCACGCCGCAATTCAGGTTGTGGTCGCCCATGTGGACCACGGCGTAGGTGACGGCATCGGAGTTGCGGGTGATTTCAAAGGTGACCTTCACCCGCCCAAGGGCCAGCCGCGCGTTGCCGGCGCTGAACATTTGCCGGTCTTCCTGCCGCACGGTGAACGAGTAGATGCGCGCCTCTTCGGGATACGATTCGAAGAGGGAACTGATGGCGTAGTGGGCGCCCGCGCTTTCCCGGGTCATTATGGCGGGCTTGACGAATTGCTCATAAACGTGGCGGGCGCTGGGATGCTCCGGCAAATTGCTCCGGGCCTGGCCCAGGATGTCCAGGAAGGCCGGCTCCAGATCCTCGCCGAGCAGGTCGTGCGCAAGCTGGATCGCCCGCGCGGCGTATTGGATGACCTGCACGGTTTCGAGCCCGGAAATCTCGTCAAAGAACCAGCCGCAGCTCGTGTACATCAGCAGCGCATGCCGCTGCATTTCCAGCAGGCGCAAGGCCGTGACTTGATCGGCCGGGTCCAGTTCGCGGGCCGCGTGCCGGGCGAAAAACCGGGCGGTGTTTTCGGGCGAACGGTCGAGGATAACCGCGATGTAATCATCGCGGGCGGCCCACGGGTCTTTGAGGAACTGGCCGGCCTTGGTTTCAAACCTGGGCGCAAGCTGGTCGCGCAGCCAGTCCATCGCCTGGCGGAGCGGCTCGCGCCAGTGCTGGTTCCAGCCGGGATGCCCGCCGGAGTTGCAGCCGCAGTGCCTGCGCCAGCGGTCCACGCCGTGCATGCAGCTCCACGAGCTAGCCTGGTGGATTTCGACTTCGTGCGTGGGCGGATGCCGCTCGAGGGATTCCGCGTAAATCGTGAGGCTCGCGTCTTTGCCGGCCTCGATGGCATGCAGCGCGTATGCCAGCGCCATCTCCCCATAACGGTTGTGGTGGCCGTAGGTTTCCCCGTCGGTGGCAATACTCACCAGTTGAGGGTGGCCGCGGCTCTCCTCGAACGCCTGCATCAACCGGCGGGCGAAGTTCTCCCCGTTGCTCAGCAATCCCTCGAAAGCCACGGCTCGGGCAATCGGCGCGTCATAGAAGAATGCCGCGATGGAGCGGCCCGAGGGCAACCTCACCAGGTAGGGCATCGAGGGGTCGAGGCGGCCGCCGCTCACGTCGCGCCAATCGCCGCCCTCGAGCGGCCGCACGCGGCTGGCCTGATGAGGCGAAAGGAGGGTGAACTTGAGGCCGAGCTCCGCCAGGACATCCAGCGATTCGTTGTCCGCCGCCGTTTCGGGCAGCCACATCCCCTCGGGCGCGCGGCCGAAGCGGGCTTCAAAATCGCACCGGCCCCACAACACCTGGGTGACTTTGTCGCGGCGGCTCGCCAGCGGCAGGATGATGTGGTTGTAGCACTGCGCCAGGGCCGAGCCGTGGCCGGAAAACCGCTGCCGGCTTTCCTGGTCCGCGGCCACGACGGCCTGGTGGATGTCGGGAGCCCTGTCCTTCATCCAGGCCAGCAGCGTGGGCCCGAAGTTGAAGCTGATGCGCGAGTAATTGCTGACGATGCGCTCGATGCGGCCCTCCCCGTCCACGAAGCGCGCGTAGGCCATCGGCGCGTAGCATTGGGCGGTGATGCGTTCGTTCCAGTCATGGTAGGGAAACGCGGAATCCTGCAACTCGATCGCCTCGAGCCATGGATTCTCGCGCGGCGGCTGGTAGAAATGCCCGTGGATGCAAATGAATTTGTTCATCTGGGTTCCAGCGGTTGGACCAATTCCAGGAGCCCTTGCAGCGAAATCCCGACCCAGTCCGGCCGGTGCTCCAGATCGTAACCCAGTTCATAGACGGCCCGGCGCAGAAGATACGCCTCCATCACCACCTCGAGGTCCGCATCCTCGGCCGGCAGAAACGCCGCCGCGCCGGCGGATTGGCGGTAAGCCGCAAAAAAGGCCGCGCCGACGCACAGCGACCAAAAGCGCGCCCACGCCGCCAGGGCGGCCTGTTGCGCCGGTTGCAGCATCCCCTGCGCGCCCTGTTTGCGCAGCGCCACGTGTGCCGCGTAATGAAACGACCGGATCATGTCCGCCAGGTCGCACAGCGGCGAGCGCTTGAGCCGGCGCTCGCTCAACGCGGCGGCCGGCGCGCCTTCAAAGCCAACGATCCAGAAACCCTTGCCCGTGTGGAGGACCTGGCCGAGGTGGTAATTCCCGTGCACGCGGATGCGCACCATGCGCAGGTCGCGCTGGCAGAGGGCGCGAAACTTCTCGAGGATGCGCGATGCACGGCCCAGGACCGCTTGGGCCGGGGCCTGGAGCTCCGCCGGCAGGCGCTTGAGCCGCCCGCCCAGCAGTTGCAAATTCCGGCGCGCCAGGTTGGCCATGGACTGGAACACGCCGCGCTGTGAATGGGGCGTGAATGGTTCGGGCGCGAAATCCGGGTCCGCCGGCTCCGACGCCAGCGCCAGGTGCAGCGCCGCCGTGAGCCGGCCGATCTGCCGGGCGTGCTCCAGGTACGTGCCGATGAGATCCTGGTCCGCCTCGCTCAGCCCGGCGCGGGCCAGCCCCAGGATCGAGGTCCCGGACAGCGGCCGCGCCTGGCGACTCGCCTCCGGCAGCGTTTGAATCCGCTCATAGAACCGGCTCAAGGTGTCCAGCGTGTCGTCCCAGGCGTTTTTGCACCCCGGCACAAAGGCGCTCAGCACCGCAACCGTGAAGGTCTCGTCCTGGGCGTTGCGGTATTCCAGCGCCCCGGCCAACGCGGGCGTGTGCGGGAATTGCCGCCCCGTCAGGAAGCGGTTCAGGTCCAGTTCCGGGTTCGTGCCTGCCTCGAGCCGGTGGAACCATTTTAAAATCAGCCGCTCGCCATAGATAATGAACGCGTTGTGGTGCCCGGTTGGGCGGGCTGACGGCTCCAAGGCCTCCGCACCCTGGCGGCGCAGTTGGAGCAGCAGGGCGGCGGGCGTCGCGGTGAGCTCGCTCCGCCGGCCAGCCACGGCGCGGCGGCGCCAGAAAAGCCCCAGGAGCGCCCGACAGAAAGCCGGGCTTGCCAGCGCCTCGTGGAGAACCCCGGTTTGATTCGCGCGTTGCCGAACCAGTCGCGCCAGGACCAGGCCAGGCCAGCGGCCGGCCACGGCCTGGGCCTCTTCCCCGAACACCGCGGCCAGTGGCAGCACGTAGCGCTCCGGCTCGCCCTGGGAGTAGTCGACCTGCAGGAAGGCCAGAGCGGCCATCCCGCCGTCCAACCCGACCGGAATCAGGTCCTGAAGATGCGTGGCATGGATCGCTTTGCCCCGGCCGCCGAACCACGGTTGCAGCCGAAGCCAGTCCTGCAGCGCGCGCTCCAGCGGCGCCCGATTGCGTTCGTGAAAAACCTCCTGCCAGTCTTCCTGGACGTTGAGCACCGCCTGGGTCTCGGCCTCGGCAGGCGAGGCGGCAGGTTCCGACCGCGCCGGCCCTTTGGCTTCCAGGGAAAACAGGAAAAACGCGTGCGGGCCCAGCGTGAAAAAATAGGGCCGGTCGCCGATCGCTGGGAATTCCTTGCGGCCGAATAGTTCCACCGGCGTGAGAGATTGGAAGGAGGAAAGGTCCAGCTCCGCCGGTTGCACGAACCGGGAAAGATTGGCCACCACGAGCAGGCGCTGGGCGGGCGTGCGCCGCACGAACGCGAGGACCGTGCGGTTTTCCGGGTGCAGGAATTCCAAGGTGCCCAGGCCGAAGGCGGGCCATCGCTTCTGCAGGGCGATGAGCCGCTTCATCCACCAGAGCAGCGAGTGCGGATTGCGCTCCTGCACCTCCACGTTGACCGCCTCGTAGTGATTTTCGGGGTCGAGGTTGATCGGCAGGTAGAGGCTTTGGGGGTTGGCGCGCGAAAAGCCGGCGTTCTTGTCCGCGCTCCATTGCATGGGCGTGCGCACCCCGTCGAGATCGCCAAGATAGACATTATCGCCCATCCCGATTTCGTCGCCGTAGTAAATCACCGGCGTGCCGGGCAGCGAAAAGAGCAGCCCGGTCAACAACTCGATGCGCCGGCGGTCGTTGCCCAGCAGCGGCGCCAGGCGGCGGCGGATGCCCAGGTTGAGCCGGGCCTGGTGGGCCCGCGCATAAATGCGATACATGTAATCGCGCTCCTCGTCGGTCACCATTTCCAGCGTCAGCTCGTCATGGTTGCGCAGAAACAGCGCCCATTGCGCGGTTTCGGGGATGGGCGGCGTCTGCTCCAAAATGTCCACAATGGGTATCCGGTCCTCCAGGCGCAGCGCCATGAACAAACGCGGCATCAGCGGAAAATGAAACGCCATCTGGCACTCGTCGCCGCGCCCGGCCCCAAAATACGCCACTGCGTCCTCCGGCCACTGGTTCGCCTCGGCCAGCAGCATCCGCCCGGCGAACCTTTCATCCACGTGTGCGCGCAGGCGTTTCAGAAACTCGTGGGTTTCCGCGAGATTCTCGCAGCTCGTGCCCTCCCGCTCGAACAGGTACGGCACGGCGTCCAACCGCAGCCCGTCCACGCCCAACGCCAGCCAGAAATCCATGACCCTCAACATTTCCTGTTGAACCGCGGGCTGATCGAAATTCAAGTCCGGCTGATGGGAATAGAAGCGATGCCAGTAGTACGCGTTGGCCACGCCGTCCCAGGTCCAATTCGAGGTCTCGGTATCCTTGAAAATCACGCGCGCGCCCCTGTATTTTTCGGCGGTGTCGCTCCACACGTAAAACTCGCGCCAGCGGCTCCCGGGCGCCGCGCGGCGGGCGCGTTGGAACCACGGATGCTGGTCCGACGTGTGGTTCAGCACCAGCTCGGTGATGACGCGCAGCCCGCGCCGGTGGGCTTCACGCAGGAAAACCTTGAAATCCGCCAGCGTGCCGTAATGCGGATGCACGCCGTAGTAATCGGCGATGTCGTAGCCGTCGTCCTTGAGCGGGGACGGGTAAAACGGCAGCACCCACAGCGCCGTCACGCCGAGGTCCCGCAAATAATCCAGCTTCAGCGTCAATCCGGGAAAATCCCCCGTGCCGTCGCCGTCGCTGTCGTAAAACGCGCGGACATGCACCTCGTAAATGACCCCGCGTTTGTACCACGGGGAATCCGCCGTCAATCCCGTCGCGCCTTGCTTGCCTTCCGTCATGCGCGCCTCCGCCTTCTCCGGGCGCCATGGCGCGCCGGCCGTCCCCCCGTGTTCCGGCGGCGCCGGCCTTGCGCGCTGACGAGCAACTTGACCCATCGGATGTGAATCATTCATCATCGTCCGCCTCTCAAAACTTCACGCTGTGCTCCCTCGTCCCGGCTGGCTGGCACAGTCTCACAGACCAGCAATGATTCTAATATATTCCACGACGGCAAAAAATAAAGCGTCGCGCCTTCCCTGGGCCGGGCGCAGGACCAGTGATAAAGTTCTCCGCAAACCATTGTAGGAGACGACGTAAGGAGTCTCTGCTCGTCTGGTGAAACTGGGGATGCTGGACGTTGGCCGCCGGAACCTGGGATGGCGGCTCTGGCGGAGCCTGCGCCTTGCGCGCATCTTCGACTCGCGAGGCTGCGTAGCGCAGGTTTCCACCTGCTGTATCGCCGACTTCCAGTCGGCAGGCTGTACCTGCTTGGGAGCATCTGCGGATTGGAAATCCGCGACACGGCAGGCTGGAAGCCTGCGCCACACCTTTCAGTTAGTGAAACCCTATGAAACAACCTGGTTAGGTGAACTATCCCTCGCGGGAATTCAAGCAGGGTCCGGAAGATGCGTGTAAGGTGCTGAGTGGAGCGGCCCCTGGCCTGCCACCGCAGCCAAACCGGGCTCCCGGTGAAGCTCACCGGCTCAGGATCGGCACCCGCCCCGGCGTACTCCGGCATCGGCAACCCCGGTCCCTTGCGCAGGAACGGGGACTAATCGGTCTCCTCCGGCTCACCGCGCCAGACAAAGCTGCCGTTTGAATGGGGCGCACGACAGAATTCTTCGGCTGCTCGGCCAGCGTCAGGCAGTCGTTGCGGGCAGCCTGAGCGTTGAGCCGCTCTTTCCAGAACTGATCCAGCCGGCGGCTGGAATGGATACAGCGTAAAGCCAGGATATTTTCCGCACCGGGTTTGCCCCAGAACATGCCCGATTGCTTGCAGCGGGAGCCGATGAGGGTCTTGCAGCCGGCCTCGATGACCC
>Ga0187877_1003415_pt1 | contig 12948 bp, 10 predicted proteins | sample June2016WEW_17_1_3_FD_132430 | JGI IMG/M metagenome (GOLD analysis project Ga0187877, IMG submission 132430) | Peatland microbial communities from SPRUCE experiment site at the Marcell Experimental Forest, Minnesota, USA - June2016WEW_17_100 | ecosystem: Environmental > Terrestrial > Soil >... | reverse complement strand
TCGACCGTGCCTCAGGAAGCCTCAAGCAAATCCGTAACTTACGCCGATGCCGGGGTGGACACCCGCGGCGCCGGCCAGGCCAAGGAACGCATCAAGTACCTGGCGCAGAAGACATTTAACCGCAATGTGCTGAGCGGGATCGGCAGCTTTGGCGCGCTGTTCCGGCTGGATCTGCAGCGCTGGAAAAACCCCATCCTGGTGAGTTCGGCCGATGGAGTGGGCACCAAGCTGAAGGTGGCATTCGAGTTGGGACTGCACCAGACGGTGGGCGTGGACCTGGTGAACCACTGCGTGAACGACATTGCGGTGCAGGGGGCAATACCACTGTTTTTTCTCGATTATCTGGCCACGGGCAAGCTTGACCCCGATGTGATTGAGAGCGTGGTGAGCGGATTGGCCGATGGTTGCAAGGCCAACGGCTGCGTGCTGATCGGCGGCGAGACCGCGCAGATGCCCGGCTTCTATGCCGACGGCGAATACGACCTGGCGGGATTCATTGTAGGCGCCGTGGACCGCGACAAGATGGTCACGGGCGCGGGCATCAAGCCGGGTGACGTGCTTATCGGGCTGCCTTCTACCGGGCTGCACACCAACGGCTACTCGCTGGCGCGCAAGCTGCTGTTCGAGGTGGGCGGATACAAGCCGACGCAATACGTTACCGCGATCAAGGAGAAGGCCGGGGCGGCGCTGCTGCGCACGCACCGCAGCTATCTGCATGTGATCCAAAAGCTGGTGGCGGCGGGGCTGACCACGGGCATGGCGCACATCACCGGCGGCGGCATCACGGAGAATCTGCCTCGCATTCTGCCCAAGGGGGTCACGGCGCAGGTAGAGATTGGCTCCTGGCCGGTGCTGCCCATCTTTGAGCATTTGCGCGAGCTGGGGAACGTGCCGCAGGAGGAGATGATGCGCACGTTCAACATGGGCATCGGGCTGATTGCGGCCATTCCGGCGGCGAAGTTTACGCGCGCCAAAAACCTGCTGGACCGCTCGGAAGAGAAGTTCTACGTGGTTGGCCGCGTGGTGAAGGGCGAGCGCCGGGTACAGTACACATGAGCGAAGCCGCGCCGGCCGGGCTGAAGAAGATGCGTCTCGGCATTCTGCTTTCCGGACGGGGATCGAATTTTCTGGCAATCGCCGAGTCGATTCGCGCAAAACGGCTGAAGGGTGCGGAGATCGCGGTCGTGATTTCGAACGTGGCCGGGGCTGAGGGCTTAAGGAAGGCGCGCGAACTGGGGCTCGAGACGGTGGTCTTGGTTTCGAAGGGACGCAAGCGCGAAGAGCACGACGCCGACGTGATCGCGTGCCTGAAGGCGCACGGCGCGGAGCTGGTTTGCCTGGCCGGATACATGCGGTTGCTGTCGCCGCAATTCGTGGCGGCATTTCCTCACCGCATTCTCAATATTCATCCGTCGCTGCTGCCGGCATTCCCGGGGTTGGATGCTCAGGAGCAGGCGTTCAATTACGGCGTGAAGGTGACGGGCTGCACGGTGCATTTTGTCGACGAAGAACTGGATCACGGCGCGATCGTGGTGCAGAGGGCGATTCCGGTGCTCGATACCGACGATGCGCACTCGCTGGCCGAGCGGATCCTCAGGGAGGAGCACCAGGCGTACACCGAGGCGGTTGCGCGCGTGGCGGGCGGGGAGTACGAGGTGAAAGGACGGCGATACGTGAAGAAGCAGGGACATGGAAGAGGGATTAGAGATTAGGGAACAGGGATCAGAAAGCAAGAACCGTAGAGTGCGAACGGGACAGGATTTGAGGCCGCCGAAAAGCTTGTCAAGAGGGGTGGCACAAAGATTTTTTGTAAGTATATTATTTTTCAACGACTCGCGCGATGCGCAAGTTTGCATGGAATTTGCCGGAAATCTCCTAACATCGTAATTAGCCTGACAATCAACGGACGTACAGCGCTCGGCGAATGAGTACGCCTTCCCGATGCGATCTTCGAGGACCCGTGTCTCTGCTTTGGGTATGAGCGCGGGCTGCGGCAAAATTGCCGCCGAAGACGCTCGAAAACGGAAGGCGCCGGAGACGAAGGACCGTTGTTGTCTGCATGGAGCAGCTTTCGACTCGACGCCGGGCCGGAACCACGGAGACGATCGGGGCGTTGCGAGCTGCTTTCCGGCGATTCTCCTCAAACGGAGGAGAAGATGCCGCCGTGCCCTGTGGCGTTCGCCGCGGCGAACGCCACTTGATGGCTACGGCTCCGCTTCGCGCGGGGCCGGGGAGCGCTGGAGCGGGAGCACGCCCGGTTCTCTCTCGCAGAATTGCGCCGCGCCGGCGCCACAGGGGAAGGCGTCCGGCGCAAGATCAGAGATTCAACTCAATCCCGCACGCCGCCGTTGAACGCAGCGGCACGAAGGAGTGTTGTCAAAATGAACTTCATCACGAATATCTGGAAGCATCCGAAGACGTCGGCGGCGGGACTGCTGATTGCGGTCGCGAGCGTTGCCGGAGTGTTGTCGCAGCAGGGCGTATCGCTGGGCAAAGTGGGAACGGGCACCGTCGTGTCGCTGGCCAGCGCGCTGGCGACGGCGCTGCTGGGGCTGCTGGCGAAGGATCCAGCACAGGGGTCAGGGATCAGTGATCAGGGATCAGGATCGACGCAGAAACTTGCAGCGTGGATGCTGATCGCGCTGCTCATCCCGCTGCCGTGGATGCAGGGATGCACGGCCGCTAGCGTGGCCGAAAACATTGTGAACTGGACGCCGTCGTTGCAGAGCGCGGTGGCCACGGTGGATTCGACCGCGGCACTGCTGGCGCCGGCCGATGCGCCGATCTTTGCCGCGGCAACCGTGGGCTTTGACGCGGCCAGCAATCTGCTGGTGGCGCAGGCCAAAGCCTACCTGGCCAACCCATCGGCCAGCGTGCTGGCGAAACTGCAGAACCAGATCGTGTCGTTCCAGCAGCAGGTGAACACGGCGCTGCTGCAGGCCGTGAGGATTGTGGATGCAAAGAGCCAGCAACATGCGATGGCAGTGATCCAGGGGGTGTCCGCGATTGTCAACGCGATTCTCGCGCTGGTGCAGTCGATCTCGACCAAGGCGCAGGTGGCGCAAATGGCGTCGCAAGCGGGCGTGAAGCTGGCGATGGTGCGGCCGTATCTCGATGACTCGCGGGCCACGGCGATTGTGGCTGCGCACTACGGCGAGCCGGTGGAGACGGCTCGTGTGCAGGTGGCGCAGGCGGAGCAGGCGGAGATGAGCGCCGGGTTCTGAGGAACAGTTTTCAGTGATCAGTGGTCATTGGTCAGTTAGGCCAACCACTTGATCGTGCTGCTCCGAATTTCCTTAGCAACAAAACAGCCGGGCCGCTCCTTGATGGGAGCGGCCCACGATATCCGGCAAAACTCAAGAAAACTCGTCGTCCGCAGACCTACGGCCTGATCTGATTCCCGCACTTCCCTGCCCTAGCTGTTGGTCTCCCGCGCCTCGCCGAGGGTCAATTTGACCGTCATGCGGCGCTGGCCGCGAAGGATGGTCACGCTCACGGTGTCGCCGGCCTGGTGCTTGTCCATGATCTCGTTGATGTCCTGCGAATCGGCCACCTGCTGGCCGTCGATGGCGATGATGAGATCGCCGCCGAGCATGATGGACGTGTTGCCCACGTAGGCCTGCTGATTGCCGCCGTGCAGCCCCGCCCGCTCGGCCGCTCCGCCGGGAAGCACTTTCTGGATGAGCACGCCGGAATCGGCGGCGAGGCCCATTTGCGATGCGAGATCGGGTCCAATGGGGTAGTCGAGGATGCCAAGCGAGGGCCGCTTCACGCGCCCGAAGCGAAGCAGATCGGCCAGCACGGCTTTGGCGGTGTTGATGGGGATGGCAAACCCGATGCCGGAGCTTTGATCGGCGCCGTTCGAGGCGATCATGGTGTTAATGCCGATGACCTCGCCCGACGAGTTGAGCAGCGGGCCGCCAGAGTTGCCGGGGTTGATGGCTGCGTCGGTCTGGATGGCATCTTCAATGCGCCCGCCGTTCTCGCTCCCAATGGGGCGGATGGCGCTGATGATGCCGCGCGTCATGGTGCCGCTGAGGCCGAAGGGATTGCCGATGGCGTACACCTTCTGGCCTACGTTGAGTTGCGAAGAATCCGCCAGCGTGACGGGCTGCAGCTCGGGCGCGTCGATCTGCAGCAACGCAAGGTCGTGCGCCTTATCGACGCCAACGACTCTGGCCGGGTAGCGGCGCTTGTTCGAGAGCATGACCTCGACGCCGCGGTTTGCGCCTTCGACCACGTGATAGTTGGTAAGGATGTGCCCGGCCTTATCGAGGATGAATCCCGAGCCCTGACCCTGCTGCGGCACGGTTCCATAGAAGAAGTCGAAGACCAATGTGGTGGACGTGATGTTGACCACCGAAGGCAGGACCTTCTTGTAGATGGCGATGTTGTTCTGCTCTTCTGCGTCGTAGGCGGGAGCGGCGTGCGCCTCAGTGAGCTCGAGCGGCGGACCGGAGCCATCGGACCCGACGAGCGTGGGGTGGGACCCAAACAGGGCTGGCTCGAAATGCGTGGTGATGAACCAGAATCCGCACAATAACAGCAAGACGATGATGAGAATCCGGGTCAGTCTCATAGTTGGTCGACCTGAAAGACCCTCCTGATCTTGTTACGGCGTCAACGAGGCAAAGTTCCAGCGGAGAAGGCCCAGGCGTCTCTCTTATTGTAGTGACAAGTTCTGCCCCGATTTGTTGCTCTCCGCCTGAAGGCGTGGCCAAAGGTCCTGGACCTGGGCGCGGAGGGCAGCGACATCGCCCGAATTATCAAGGACATAATCGGACAGCGCGGCTTTTTCGGCATCGGAAACCTGGTATGAGAGGCGCGTGCGTGCATCGGCTTCGATAGCGGGGCGATTTGCCCCTGCCGGATCGACGCGGGCGGCGTAGCGGGCGATCTTAAGCTCATCGGGCGCGGTGACGACGATGACGCGATCGATGCGGCGGCGCCAGTCGGCCATCACACTTTCTTTTTCACCGCGCGCGTGGGCGTCGCGGACGACTTCGAAGATGAGCGCGGACTCCAGGACGGCGACGGCGTAGGGATCGCGCGCGAAGACTTCATCCATCCAGCTGCGCTGAGCGTCGATGACGGGCGGATGCACGATGGCATTCAGCTCTTGCAGGCGGCCGTTGCGAAATGCGAGATCGGCGAGGCGCGCGCGGTTGAGGTGGCCGTCGGGGTTGACGACGCCGGGTCCGAATTGCGCAACGATCCTGTCGTAGACCTCGTGGCCGGGCTCCATCATTTCGCGGCCGAGGACGTCGGCTTCAATGACGTGTGCGCCGAGCGTGCGCAGCATGGCGGCAACGGTGGATTTGCCGCTGCCCAGGCCGCCGGTGAGGCCGACGCGCAGCACGGTCTACAGCCCCCGCCGCATCTTGGCGGCACGCACGGTGTTGGACATCAACATCGCAATGGTGAGCAGGCCAACGCCGCCGGGCACGGGCGTGTAGGCCGAGGAAAGCTCGAAGGCCTTTGGATCAATATCACCGACGATGACAGAGCCGCGTTTGGCGAAGGCGGCTTCGCGCTTTGCGTCGCCTTTGAAGAAACGGTCGAACTCCTCGCGCGTGGTCAGGCGGTTAATTCCAACATCGATGAGCGTGGCGCCGGGCGAGACCATCTCCGGCGTAATGAAGCCGGGGCGGCCGATGGCCGCGACAAGAATATCTGCCTGGCGCGTGATCTCTCCGAGGTTTCGGGTCTTCGAATGACAAATCGTCACCGTGGCGTTCTGATGCAGCAGGAGCATGGCGACGGGTTTGCCCACAATGTCGCTGCGGCCGACCACGACGGCGTGCTGACCGGCAATGGGGATTTCGCTGCGCTTGAGAATCTCGATGACGCCGGCGGGTGTGCAGGGAGCGAGAGCCGGACGGCCGGCGAGCAGGCGACCCGCATTCACAGGATGAAAGCCGTCGACATCTTTCGCGGGATCGACGGCGTCGAGGAGGGCCTTTGCGTCAACCTGCTTGGGAAGCGGCAATTGAATGAGGATCCCGTCGATATCGTCGCGCGCATTGAGCTGGGCGACGAGCGAGAGCATTTCTTCAGTGGTGACCGTGTCGGGCGGAGTGATGAGGTCGCTATAAAGTCCGAGGTCGGCGCAGGCTTGCACCTTGCTGCGGACGTAAATCTCCGAAGCCGGAACGTGGCCGACGAGCACCGCTGCGAGACCCGGTTTGACGCCGAGCGCGGAGAGGGCGAGGGCTTCTTCAGCAACTTCCTGCTTGATGGCTGCGGCAATAGCTGCGCCATCGAGAATTTTGGGCATTTCGGGCTCCAAAGTTCATGGTATCGCTTCGGTTCGGGCCGGCGGCGCCCGCCCGCAAAGAGCCTCTGCATGAGCTGGGGCGGGGTCAGGCGGCTGCCCGCAATCCAACCCGCTGCGTACTCCGCGTCACACCCGATTGTGAGCAGGCTCACATACAGTCAGGTGCTTGAAATCTAAGGTCAGAGGTGTCGGAAGTGTGCTGGATCACATGACTGATCACAATGATCCGGCGATTTGAACGGCCGTTTCCGGCGACAGCCCAACGGAGTGAACGCTTCATGAGCGGTCTTAAGGATGCAGGACATCTTTTCCGGTTTGCGGGGCTATTCGTTCTCGCATTTCTGGTGTTTCTGGTGGTGCGCGGGTACGTGGTTCCAAAGAGCTTTGGAGAATATGGGCATTATCGCGGAACGGCGATCGGCGAAATCGCTGCACACCCGATGAAGTTTGCCGGGCACCAGACCTGCGAAACCTGCCACACGGATATCGCGGACACCAAGACGAAGGGCGCGCATGCGCACGTGAACTGCGAAGCCTGCCATGGAGCGCTGGCGGCACATGCGGATGACCCCGCGACCGTGACTCCGGTGAAGCCCGACACGGCGGTGCTGTGCGCGCGGTGCCACACGGCGAGCGCGGCCAAGCCGACGAACTTCCCCCAGGTGGATCCCGCGGATCACTCGGGCGGAGTTGCGTGCGAGACCTGCCACAATCCCCACAGCCCGGTCGTCGGATCCGACACGAGCGCGGGCCCGGCGAAGGGAGGCACGAAATGAATATCACCCGGCGCCATCTGATGATCCTTTTGCCGGCGGCAGCCGTGGCGTGGAAACACGTGCTGGCCGGAACGCCCGAAGCTTCGCCGAACTACCAGATGAGCGAGCACTGGTGGGGCATGCTGATCGATATTCCCAAGTGCATCGGTTGCGGCAATTGCGTGCGCGCCTGCCAAACGGAGAACGATGTGCCCGACGGGTTCTTCCGCACCTGGGTGGAGCGCTATCACCGGTCGGATTTCCATCTTGAGAGCCCTGAAGTGATCTCGCCAGACGGCGGCAAAGAGGGATTCCCCGCGGTGGCTGCGGGCGAAGAGGGCAAGTTCTTCTTCGTTCCCAAGATGTGCAACCACTGCTCGGATTCGCCCTGCACGCAGGTGTGCCCTGTAGGCGCGACGTTTGTCACCCCGGACGGAGTGGTGCTGATCGACCAGAAGTATTGCCTGGGATGCGCGTATTGCGTACAGGCTTGCCCGTATGGATGCCGCTACATTCATCCCGACAAGAAAGTCGCGGACAAATGCACGCTGTGCTACCACCGGATCACCAAGGGACTGACAACGGCCTGCTGCGAAGCGTGCCCGACGGGAGCGCGGCAACTGATCGATCTGAAGAATCCCAACGATCCGATCCACGAGTTCTTGAAGACCCATACCGTGCAGGTGCTGAAGCCGCAGATGGCCACGGGGGCCAAGGCTTTCTACAACGGCCTGGATGGGTCGGTGCGGTGAGAAAGACAGGGAATGGGGAGTAGGGAACAGGACAGGTCGAGGATGGGCGAGGCATTATGAGTGGCGTTGAAGGCTATATGTATCCGAACGAGGTGACGCTGTATTGGAGCGTGCTGATCGTTCTTTACCCGTACATCACGGGGCTGGTGGCGGGCGCGTTCATTCTGGCGTCGTTGGAGCGGGTTTTTCTGGTCGAGGCGGTGAAGCCGACCTACCGCCTGGCGCTGCTGACGGCACTGGCATTTCTGCTGGTTGCGCCGCTGCCGCTGGTTTTTCACCTGGGCCACCCGTTTCGCTCGCCGGAGATGTACTTCACCCCGCACAGCACCTCGGCCATGGCGATGTTCGGATATGTGTACATGTGGTATTTGATGGCGGTGCTGGTGTTCGAAATCTGGCTCGACTACCGGCGCGAAATTGTGCTGATGTCGCAACAATCCAATGGCATGATGCGGGTGATCTACAAAATCATGACGCTGGGCTCGAGTAACATCAGCGAGCGCTCACTGCGAATCGACGAGAAGGTCGGCTGGATTGTGACGCTGGTCGGCATTCCCTCGGCGTTCCTGCTGCACGGGTATGTGGGATTCATATTCGGGTCGCTTAAGTCGAATCCGTGGTGGTCGTCGCCGCTGATGCCAGTGGTGTTCATCTTTTCCGCGATGGTTTCGGGTGTTGCAGCGGTGATGCTGCTCTATATGGCCGTGACCAAACTGCGCGGGCATAAGATCGACATGCGCTGCGTGGACACGATCGCAATGTACATGTTCTACATCTTCATCATCGACTTCAGCCTGGAGATGCTTGACCTGGTGCATCGCGTCTACGAGGCCGACGAATCGTTCCGCAGCCTGAATTTCATGGTGCACACCAAGCTCTACTTTTCGCAGATCGTGCTGCAGATCTTCGTAGGCACGCTGGTGCCGCTGATTCTGCTCTTCATTACGCAGGTAGTGAAGCTGCCGGAGACTGCGCGCAAGCGGATCTTCGTGCTTTCCGGCTGCCTGATTTTGATCAGCGTTTTCGCCATGCGCTGGAACGTGGTGATCGGCGGCCAGCTCTTCTCGAAGAGCTTTCTTGGATACACGACCTACAAAATGGAACTGGTGACGCGCGAAGGCCTGCTGGTGGCGGCCGGCTTGACCATTCTGCCGCTGCTCTTCCTTTGGGCGTTGGTCAAGCTACTGCCCCCGTGGCCGGAAAAGAGCCTGCATGAAGCCGCGGCTGGCGATTGACGATGGCATCGTCTGAGGGAGATCGGGGAAACCATGAACGATCTTCCCGACGCAATCGAGCGGCTTGAGAAGCGCGTTGAAGCGCTTGAACAGCGCGTGCAGGCGCTGGAGCATCCGCTTGCGGCCCGTTGGCCGCACTCCGCACCCGAGCCAGCGAAAACAGCTGAATCGCAGACCGCTGCGGCTTTGTCCTCAGGGCCCGCCGGCAGCATATTCTCCGTTCTGGGCATCGCGTTGCTGGGAGTGGCGGGCGCGTATGTGCTGCGCGCCGTGGAGCAGGCCGGCTCGCTGCCGAGGCTGGCGGTGGCTGCAGCCGGAATTGCATACGCGTTCGCGTGGCTGGTGTGGGCTGCACGAACACGGGGAGGGCCGCGCTTTGCCGGCGCGATCTATTCCGCAACTTCAGTGCTGATCCTCGCTCCCATGGTCTGGGAGCTTACCTTGCGCTTCAAGGTGTTTTCACCGGCGATCGCCGCGGGAGTGGTGTGCGTTTTTGCGCTTGCGTCGGTTGGGTTGCAGCGGAAACGCGACGTCAGGTGGGTTTTGCGAGCCGGATTCATCGCGGCGGCCGGCCTTGCGCTGGCCCTGGCCTTTGCTTCGCACGCGATGATGCCGTTCATCGTGGTGCTGCTCGTACTGGCGGCGATCTGCGAGTTTGTGCCGGCGATGGCGCGCGTGCCCGAGGTACGTGCGCTGGTGGCGCTTGCCGCCGACGCGGCCATCTGGATCATGATCTACGTCTACTTTGCTCCGCAATCCGCGAGCGAAGGGTATCCATCGTTGGGGAAAGCGACACTGATTGCACCTGGGCTAGTCGTCTTCGCACTCTTTGCGGGCAGCGTCAGCTGGCAAACGGTCGCAAGGGGACGCAAGATCGGCGCATTTGCAGCGGTGCAAACAACGATCGCGTTTCTGCTGGCCGCCGTGAGCGTGGCGGATTTCGGGCCGCAGGGAAGCGGTGTGATGATCGGCGTAGTCTGCCTGGCGTTGGCCGCGGCGGTCTATGCGGCGGTCTTCACGATCTTTGAGCGCGCCAGGGAACCGCGCAATGCGGCGGTCTTTGCAGCGTGGGGAGCGGCGCTACTGCTCGCCGGGAGCTTGCTGTGCCTGCCGCTGACGGCCGCAATCGCAGTTCTCGCCGCCACGGCGATTGCTGCGGCGATCCTGGGAGGCCGGAATGGCCGGCGCTCCTTCGAGTTCTACGCGATGGTGTTTCTGCTGTCGGGCGGCGCGGAATCGGGATTGCTGAGCTTTCTTGTGAGCGCACTGACTGGGACACCGCAGGGCTCGCCAGGAGCAGGCGTTTGGCTGATCGCGTGTTCCGCAATCGTCTGCTATGCGGCCGCGAAGCCGCGCGAAGGCGAGTCCTGGCTGTCGCAAACATTCCATCTTGGCTTTGCAGCGCTGGCGGCCGGCGTCGTGGCGTCGCTGTTGATCGTGGGGCTGACGGGGTTGATTGCGCTCCGGGTAGAGCCCGCCGCGCATCACGTGGCGTTTATCCGTACGCTCACACTGTGTGCAGCGGCGCTGGCGATGGTGTATGGCGGCACGCATTGGCGGCGCGTGGAGTTGACACGGCTCGGCTACGCCGCGCTGGTCCTGGTGGCGATCAAGCTCGTCGCTGAGGATCTGCGGCACGGTCACCTCGTCTACATTGCGGCCTCCATCTTTCTCGTTGCGATGACCCTGATTGCGGCGCCGCGCATGGCCCGGACGCGCCCAAAGGCGATTGGTCAATAGCAGCGTCCCGCTGAAACGTTGTTCCGCGCCCACCGAGGGTTGACACGGCGGACGCGGCATTGGCGTTACCGGCGCGGCTCAGCGGACAATCTCCGGCTGGTAGACATCGGGCCGGTAGAGAGGTGGCTCAAAGATTGGTTGCGGCTTGACGGTCTGGCTCTCCTCGCCGCGCAGCTTCATCTTACAGATGTGCACGTCGTAGCCTGTGCCGGGCAGCAGCGATTCCAGCACGAACGTCTCCGTGCTTGCGCCTCTCATTTCGCGATAGCGGTAAACGCCCGTATCCCCTTCGCTCGTTTCCCTGGCGCCGGACGGCGCGTCGAGAAAATGTTGAGCGTCGGCCAGGCTCGGCTTGGGGTGGTCTTCGCCCTCCGTCAGGCTTTCGGCCGCATAGGAGCGCACAAGCTTGGTCCAGTAACGCGAAAGCAGATCGGTCGAGGCGAACAGGTCGGCCCAGATGATCTGACCGCGGACGGCAACCACCACGCCGACTGCGTGCTCCGCCCGGAGCTGAGCGAGCACCTGCTCGCGCGCGCTCATTACGGGAGCCGCGGCCTCATCCACCTTCTGGCTGACGGCCGAGTTCTCGATTGCCCCCGCATAGCTGGTTGTGCCGAGCGGGCGTGGCGAAGCCGCTCCGCGCCCCAACCCGCCCGAGGAGGCCGAAGCCGGGGGAGCCGCCGCCATCTCCATCTCCGTAATGGCTCCGTTCACCGAATTCCACACCTTCTGCTGGTCCTGGTCGACCATGGCGCGCTCGCGGACATCGGGCTGGACCATGAAACTCTTCGCTGTCGATTTGCCCGCGGCGCCAAAATTGCCCGAACTGCCGGTCCAGCGGCCCGGCTCGATGCAGAAGACTGACAGGTCAATGGGGTCGGCGTCGGCGGGAACGATGCGGTCCTTGGCGACGATACGATCCTGCTTGCCGCCCGCTACAATCTCGCCTGCAAGCAGCAACAGTGGCCGCTTGGAGCGATTGACGAGAACGAGCGTGTTCACTTCGTCGCCGCGATAGGCGGGGCCGGAGCTGTGGCCTCGAGGCCGCACCAGGCCCTGCGCGCGGCCCGCTTCAGTCACTTCGACCTCTCCGCCCTTCAGGCCTTCGTCGAGGGTGATGAATGGCGTCTCTGCACTGGTTTTTCCGTCGGCTCGCACGACGGGGAACAAAAGAAGATTGCCGCTCTCGATGGGAGCAAGCACGCGGTAAGGGCCATCTTCGCCTTGCGCAGGCCCTCCTGCCGCTTTCACTCCAGTCCCAAGGATCCATGCGGCCATTGCGAAAAGAAGCGCTGCCGCCAGCCCAAATCTGCCCAAATATTTCATGAGTCTCCTCCGCCGGTTAGCCGTTTGCTGCACCGGCCTTCGATCAGAGAACGCCGGGCAGGCGAGTTCTTGCATAGATTTTTTGAGCCGGAAAGGCTCGACGAGGAACTTCCGGTCCGGCGCCGGGTTCGTCGAATAGATGGGGTCCCAGATTCAGGCGTATCGTGAGGGCGTGGGGATGGCTCCAACGGAAACGGTGGCCGGCGCAGCCGAGGCGGAGCTTCCTGCAGCAGGGGCAGCGATCGGCCGCGGTCTGCTCGAGGAGCTTTGGCGCGAGTGCGAGGCGGCGAGCTGGGGCTTAAGCCGGGAGGAGTTCGATGCGATCCTGCTTGAGGCAGGCTGTGCATGGAATTACGGCGTCGAGGCGGGCACGCAGACAACTCCGCGGCAGCAGGTCGAGTTCTTTCGCGCGCTGCGGCTGAACGACCTGGTTCTTGCGCGCGCCTGCGCGGCCGGGAACGAGCGCGCATGGGAGCACTTCATTGCCGTCCACAGGCAGCCGCTCATTCGCGCCGCCATCGCCATCACCGGCAGTGAAACGTTGGGCCACGAGCTGGCCGACCAGCTCTACGCCGAGCTCTTTGGATTGAACACGCGCGAAGGCGAGCGGTGCTGCCCGCTTCTGTCGTATCGCGGGCGGGGATCGCTGATGGGCTGGCTGCGAACGACGCTGGCCCAACGGCACGTGGATCATCATCGTTGCAACCGGCGTGAGGAGCCACTCGAGGAAATGGATTCGACTGCGTCCGATCCCACGCCGGAAACTCCGGCGGCCGAGCTGTCGCAACTGGAGCGGGCGATTGAGGAAGCAGTAAGACAGCGCGACGCGGAGGAGCGATTCCTGCTGGCGGCTTATTATCTTG
>Ga0187877_1003412_pt1 | contig 12956 bp, 13 predicted proteins | sample June2016WEW_17_1_3_FD_132430 | JGI IMG/M metagenome (GOLD analysis project Ga0187877, IMG submission 132430) | Peatland microbial communities from SPRUCE experiment site at the Marcell Experimental Forest, Minnesota, USA - June2016WEW_17_100 | ecosystem: Environmental > Terrestrial > Soil >... | reverse complement strand
CTCAGCAACCGCAGTTTTTGGTACGTCCTGCTGGCCGTCCAGCAGACCTACTTCCGCGGCCCCGCCCTGGCCTCAACCAACAAACCGGCCGGCACCAACCTCCCGGCCAAACCGCTCTTTGCCGAATTTGCCCCTGGGCCTGCCTCGGCTGCCGCCACCAATGCCCCCCCGGCAACGCGCGGGTTTATCGCCGAATTGTGTGTGCCCGAATACCCGGAGACTGCCCGCGGCATGCTCAGCGACTTAGTCAGCGACTTGAATCGCCAGCCCCTCTTCGCCAGGGTGGACCTGCTCTCCGACGACCAGCGCCGGAGCCTGGCTGACTCCAAAGTGATTATCCCGGACCGGCATTTTGCGCTCGAGTTGGATTTTGCCGCGACCGACTTCGAGCGACCGCTGCCGCTCAAAAGACCGCCGGCTCTTCGCGGGCCGTCCCCGCTCCCCAAGACAGGACCGCATCAATGAGGCCCTTCCGGGAATACAAACGCGGCGCTGTGGTCCCGCTTGCCGGCACCGCGCTGGCAACTTATTACCTGCTGGTCTTCCTGCCGCTGGCCCACCGCGCCGATGGCATCGAAGACAGCCTGAGGCAGTATTGGGGCCGGCTTACCGCGGCGTTGGACCAGACCAACGCCGTGGCCCTCGATTTCCAGCGCATCACCAACCAGCTCGACCAAACGCGCCAGGCCCTGGCTGCTTTGCGGGATGCCAGGAAACAAGCAACGGCCCGCTTCGAGTTGAGCCCCGCCCTGCGCGCAAAAATGACCCCCCCCTTCCAACTCGTTGAGTTTGAAAACGACCGCGGCAAGAAAATGGACGAGCTGAGCAGCCTGTCCAAAGCGCAGCAGGTCGCTTTGGAACCGGCGGTGCTGGCGGGCTTTCCCGAATATACTATCGATGTGCAGCAGCCGGCCCTCCTCTGGCCCGCCCTGTCCCTGGTGGATGGGCTCCTGGTCACTGCCCTCCAATGCAAGGTCACCTCCATCCAGGCCCTGGAATCGCCCCTGGTCTTCACCAATGTTCCGTCACCGGATGCCGCGGGGCGCCTGGCCCAAATCCCCTTGCAACTCGAGGTCGTCGGGCCCGTCGCCAACGTGCTGCGTCTCATCCAGAGCCTGCCACTGCGCGGCGAGGAACTCCGCGCCGCCGGTTTCACCAATGCCCCACCCGGCAAACTCCCCCTCCTGCTGGACCGGCTCATCATCAAAAAGCAGTCCCCGGACAAACCCGACGAAATCCGGGTCGCCCTGCGCGTCGTCGGTTTCGTCTTCCAGGAGTAGGCATGAGACCCGCTGCCGCCCACCTTTTGCGGAACCGCTCCTTCGTCATCCTGGTTCATGCCGGCCTGTGGTTGCTCCTTTACCTGGCCCTCACGGGCCTGGGGGGCAAGGGTCCGGGTTTCCGCGAAATCCCATCCCGGCCCGGCTCCCCTCCAAGCCTGCTGCCCGCCGCCCGCCTCCAGCGGCTCTTTGCCCGCGACGCCTGGCCAAAAACCCCCGCCCAAACCAACGGGCTCAACCCCTTCTTTACCCAGCATTTCAACCCGGTCCAACCCCCGTCCCCGCCCCCCACGACCCGCGACATCGAGTTGACTTACCTCGGCTTCTACCAGACCGCCGATGGGCCCAAGCGAACCATGGTCAAGCTGGGCGATGCCATTCTCGTGGCCCAAGTGGGCTCCAATGTCACCGCCAACCTGTTTGCTGCCGACGCCTCGATCAGCTCCCTGACCTTGACCAACCCGGCCGCGCAAACCAACCTGCTGCCGTTGAATGCCAAGACTCGAATGAAAGTGCCCATAAAATGAACGGGACCCCGGCGCCACTGCAAAGAGAGGCCGGCGACCTCCTCCTGGCCCAAGGCAAGCTCACCGAGCAGCAACTCGAACAGGTCCGGCGGCGCCAACGGCGGCTCAACCTGCCCCAGCACCGCGCGATCGTGGACCTGAACTTCGCCTCCGAAGAAGACACCTGGCGGGCGTTGGCCGCCGTCAACCATCTCGAATTCGTCGACCCTGCCGCTCTGGACCTGGGCCGCGAGACCCTCGACCTGGTTCCCATCAAGTTCATCCTCCACTACCACCTCCTGCCGGTCGCCGTCGAGCCCGAGGGACTGGTCCTGGCCTTCAGCGAACCGCCGCGCCAGGTCGAGCCGGCCCTGCGCCTGGTCCTGGGCAAACCCTTCCGGGCCGTCCTGGCCGCCCCCAGCTCCATCCATGCCGTCACCAAAAAACACTTCGGCCTCGGGGCCGAAACCATTCAAAAACTCCGCGAGGAACGCGGCCCCGGCGAACTCAACCAGGAAATCGTTTTCGACGTCCAGGGCAAGGAAACCGACTCCGCCCTCGAAGCCACCGTGTCGGCCTTCGTGGATCAGATCCTCCAGGAAGCCCTGCGGCTCAGGGCGACCGACATCCATATCGAGCCTTACGCCAACTCGATCCGCCTGCGCTACCGCGTGGACGGCATGCTCGAAACCGTCCCGCTGCCCCCCGACATCCGCCTGCTCCATCCGGCGGTCGTCTCGCGGCTCAAAATCATGGCCGGCCTGAACATCGCCGAAAAACGCCTGCCCCATGACGGGCGCATCGCCATGAAAACCGGCGAGGAAGAGTACGACCTGCGCGTCTCCGTTGTGCCCACCAAGTACGGCGAGGCGGTCTGCCTGCGCATCCTCGGCCGCCAGAGCCTCTTCCTGGACCTCAGCCAACTGGGCATGGAGCCTAACCAGGAAGCCGTCTTCGCCCAGTTGACTTGCCTGCCCCAGGGCCTGGTCTTGCTCACCGGCCCTACCGGCAGCGGCAAGACCACCACCCTTTACACCGCCCTGGCCCAGGCCAACGACGAAAACCGCAAGCTCATCACCTTCGAGGACCCCATCGAATACCAACTCGAAGGCGCCGTGCAGATCCAGGTCCGCGACCAAATCGGCCTCACCTTCGCCACCGGCCTCCGCTCCGTTTTGCGCCACGACCCCGACGTCGTGCTCATCGGCGAAATCCGCGACTTCGAAACCGCCGAAATCGCCGTGCGCGCCGCCCAGACCGGCCATCTGGTCTTCTCGACCCTCCACACCAACGACAGCATCGGCGCCCTCACCCGCCTGCTCGAAATGCACATCGAGCCTTACCTCATCGCCGCTTCCCTCGTGTGCAGCATCTCCCAGAGATTGGCCCGCCGCATCTGCCGCCACTGCGCCGAACCCGACCTGGCCATCCCCCAAAGCGCGCGCGAAGAAATGGCCGCCGCCCTCTCCATTCCACCGGCAGAGGTCAGGGCCTGGAAAGGCCGCGGCTGCGTCGAGTGCAATCAAAAGGGCTACCGCGGGCGCATCGCCATCTACGACTTCTTCCTCCTCAACGAGGCCCTGTCCGGCCTCATCCGGCCCGGCCTGCGCACCGACGAACTCCGCCAGGCCGCCCGCAAGCTCGGCTGGCGTTCGCTGCGCGACATGGCCTGGCTCAAAGTCCAGCGCGGCCTCATCCCTATCGCCGAACAAGACCGTTGGACCCGCCTGATCGACCCGGCGCTCTTGAGCCAAAAGCCTTAGGAGAAACAACTCCGTTTGAAAAAGGACAAGCTCTGAAATTGACCTTTAAGCCGCCGTTAGCTCCGTGTCCAACGGCTTCTCTTTGGTGAAGCGGCTTACCCCGAGGATGCTGAAACCGACGATCTTCCCTTGAGCGTCCACACGTTCCATCACGGCATCGTGTTTCGTTTCCTTCATATATCCAGGGGCATCCGTGAAGCGCACCTCGAGATAATCTGCCTCTGCATCGAACCAAACTTTTACTTTTTCGGCCATAAGTCCTCTCCGGCTTTCGGTTTGTCCGTCAGGTAAGCCGTGACGACAAACGCATCGTTCATGCCACATTTAACCACAACGCACAGCCATCTGCCACCAAGAACCGTCTGCGCGTAAAACTCATAAAACAACCGCACGGCTGCATCGGAAAGCGAGCGGCGCACCAACCGCGGCTGCCGCAGCACCCGCACGATCTCCAACTCCATCCCGGTCATTTCCGGGTGTTCCAAAATGTGGGCGAGCCGTTCAGCGGTGAGCCGCACGTCGTTCCCGAAGCAATCTCGCAGGAGCTTCATTTGGCAGCGCCCTCCACGATTCTGATTTCGTTTTTGTTGTCGGCGCCAGGGATCATCAGTTCTCCGGTTTGGTTTCTGCGTTGCCCTGCGCCTCAAGGCGAGCGAGCGCCATGTAGTCCAGGCCTGTGCCGAAGCGTTTTTGAAGATAGCGCAGAAAATCGTCTGCGTCGCTTGTCAACTCGGAGGGCCCTACGATCACCAATTTCACCGGTGGCCCAGCGTCGGTGCTGAGACGCCAAGCGTAGCGCAAGATTTGCCCGAGGGCTTCCCTGAGGCAGTCCATAGCGTTGCGGTATGGCTTCACCTCGTAAAGCGTGGTGGCCTTATCGGTCCTGAGCTGCAAATCTGTGTGGTCGTGCTCCATAAGAACAGCCTCTGCGCCATGCCCCTGGACGAGGTGATTGTATAGCTGATTTTGGAGTTTGTTATGCTCCGCTGTGGCCAGAACCGTTCTCTTCATGCGCCGGACTTGGTCCTGGGTATTCTTTAGTCTGGCTGCGCGGCGTCTTGCTCCGGCTTTGGTTTGGTTGAGTTCCACGGCGTCCGCCCGTGAGAGCCGGCGAAGCACGGGGGCGAAGATTAGTCGGATGTGTTCTGGATTGCTCAGGCGGTGTATGGTCTCGCCGTAGCCACCGATTTGGACCTGAAGGTCTCTCCCGCTGTTCAGGAAGTCCGCGCTGATTTGGTGCGATAGCTCCCCTCGGCTGTAGCGATAAATCCGGCCTGCTCTGGCGCGGACAACGGCGTACTGGTGAATCACCAGCCTGGGTATCCTTCCTTTTGGCGCTGCGAAATCCTTGACCGCGACGATGTCGCCTGGCCGCAAATTCAGGAAGAGGCTATGGGTGCGCCAGGAAGGCCTGGGCTCCCCCTTACGCTGAAGTGCGGACGAGATCTCCTCCTCGGGCTTGCCGTAGAGTCTGGCGAGATCGAACCGCCAGGCGTAGCCCACGCCGACGGATTTCGTCCGCAGCATTTCGGGGAACATGCTCTTGTAGGTGCCGTCCCCCTGCTTCCACTTGGTGCCGATGATGTAGTAGTGACGCATGGTGCTTCCTTTCGTCCGACCGCTCGCGCATGGGTGTGAGTCGGGCCGATGCGCCAAGGCACGGCGTGGGGCTCGGCGCCGGTGGCGGTGCCAGAGGCGCTCGGATTGAGAATATGCCGCAGTGCCATAGGCCTCGCGGTATGTATTTACGCGAAGACGCGCCGGGTCGCAGCAAAAAAAAGTGATGCTGCTCTCAGCCGCCTGCAACCTGGCTTGCGTTTAGTTGTACCAAACGCCACTCTATTGGCGTATGGTAAAACGCACGTTTTGGGTTGAACACGTCGAAGCCGGGTGGCGCCACCGGTCGGTGCTCTGGCTGCGCGGGGTTCGTCGCACCGGCAAAACCACCCTGGCCCAATCGCTTGGCGATGTCGAGTACTTCGATAGCGAGCTGCCGCGTGTGCGCCGCTCGATGGAGGATCCGGAAGCTTTTCTGCAAGCGTTGCGGGGGAAACGGATCGTGCTGGATGAAATCCACCGCCTCCCCAACCCCTCTGAGCTTCTGAAGATCGCCGCCGATCACTTCCCAACCGTGCGCGTTCTGGCCACCGGCTCTTCGACGCTGGGCGCCAGCGCCCGCTTCCGCGACACCCTGGCGGGCCGAAAGACAGAACAACCGACGCCCACCCGGCCTTCATCCGCGAATTCGACGGCCGTCGGGTCCAGTTCCTGACTTTGCACTGCCTCGTCCGGGAAGTTAGGACCGGGCCGCCCATTGGCCAGCGGGTCAGGACCGATTCAAGATTGCGTACGAGCTGACGTAAGGAGGCTCTGATCGCTGCTCTTTTTAAGAAGTGAGCCTCCTCACGTCGGCTCCTACATTCTGGAGGGAATCCTGGATCAGCCCTGCCAACGGGCGACCCCTGCTGTTTTTGTCTTGCAGGGGGCCGGGGTTTGAGGCACTGCACTGGCGCACATGAAACAAAGCAGACTTCTGGGCAAGACACTGCGCGAGGCGCCCAAGGACGCGCAAACTGCCGCCCATTCCCTGATGCTGCGGGCCGGCTTCATCCAGCAACTCTCCGCCGGCGTTTATGTCTATATGCCGCTGCTTTACCGCACGCTGGCCAGGCTCTCGCAAATCGTGCGCGAAGAGATGGAGGCCGCCGGCGCCGTCGAACTGCTCATGCCCGCCCTTCAGCCGCGCGAGCTGTGGGAGGAATCCGGCCGCTGGGAGCGCTACACCGCCCTGGACGGCATCATGTTCGCCTTCAAAGACCGGCGCGGCGCCACCGCCTGCCTGGGGCCGACCCACGAAGAGGTCATCACCGACATCCTCCGGCGCGAGATTAAGTCCTACAAAGACCTGCCCAAGTGCGCCTTTCAGATTCAAACCAAGTTCCGTGACGAAATCCGGCCGCGTTTCGGCCTGATGCGCGCCCGCGAGTTCATCATGAAAGACGCCTACAGCTTCGATGCCGACGAGGCGGGGCTCGAGGCCTCCTACGACGCCATGCGCCGGGCCTATCACCGGATTTGCGAGCGCATTGGCTTCCGCTACCGGGCCGTCGAGGCCGACCCCGGCGCCATCGGCGGCAGCGGCAGCCAGGAGTTCATGGTCCTGGCCGACACCGGCGAGGACACCATCCTGTTCTGCGACCTCTGCGACTACGCGGCCAACCAGGAACGGGCCCAGTCCCGCTTGCAGGAATTCCCCCAGGACCCCGAACCCAAACCGATGCAAGCCGTCCTGGGCGAGGGCTTGATCGGCGTTGAAAAGCTGTCGCAGTTCCTCAATATCCCGGTCTGGAAGACCACCAAAACGCTGGTTTACCGGGCCGACGACCGCGTCGTGGCGGTCGCCGTGCGCGGCGATTGCGAGGTCAACGAGGTCAAGGTGGCCAACTTTCTCGGCTGCAAGGTCCTCCGGTTGGCCTCCCCGCAAACCATCAAGGAACTGACCGGCGCGGAGGTCGGCTACGCCGGACCGCTCGGGCTGCCCGCCTCCGTCCGCATCATTGCCGACCACTACGCGGGCAACCGTGTCAACTTCGAATGCGGCGCCAACCAAACCAACTACCACAACATCAACGCCAACTTCGGGCGCGACCTCCCGCTGCCGGAGTTTGGGGATTTCAAGCTGGCCAGGCAGGGCGAGGGCTGCCCCCGTTGCCGCGGCCTGCTGCAGGCCGCGCGCGGCATCGAGGTCGGCCACATCTTCAAGCTGGGCGCCAAATACTCCGAGGCGATGAACTGCCGCTATTTGGACGCCCAGGGCAAGACCCGCCCCGTCATCATGGGCTGCTACGGTATCGGTGTCTCGCGCATGGCCGCCGCCTGGGTCGAACAGAACCACGACGACAAAGGCATCCTCTGGTCGCCGGCAAGCGCCCCCTTCGATGTCCACCTCATCGGGCTGAACCTCGAAGACCCGGCCGTCTCCGCCCCGGCAGAGCAGACCTGCCGCCAACTCGAGCAGGCCGGCCTGACGGTGCTCTTCGATGACCGCCCGGCGCGCGCCGGCGAAAAATTCAGCGACGCCGACCTCATCGGCATCCCCGCCAGGCTCACCATGAGCAAGCGCACCCTCGAGCAAGGCAAGGTCGAGTTCAAACTCCGCCGCCAACCCAAGGCGGAACTCTTGTCCCTCGACGAAGCTCTGGCCCGGATTCAGGCCGGCCGGAAGGGTTAGTCGAAAGGTCGTATGCACAAGGTCACTGGAATTGGAGGCCTGTTCTTCCGCGCAAAGAACCCGACAGCATTGGGTCGGTGGTACAAACAAAACCTCGGCGTCGACCTCATGCCAGCCGATTACAACGAACGGCCTTGGTCGCAAGAGGCGGGACCGACTGTCTTTGCCCCGTTTTCAGCGGATAGCGAATATTTCGGCGCCGCAGATAAGCAATGGATGATCAATTTTCGCGTGCGGGATCTCGATGCGATGGTCCAGCAGCTCCGCACGGCCAGCATTGACGTCGCCGTCGATGCGCAGATTTATCCGAATGGCCGTTTTGCCCGTTTGCATGATCCGGAAGGCAATCCCGTCGAATTGTGGGAGTGCGCATAGCCGGGGTCAGCCACAGTTTGGTTCGTTCTGCGCGACTCCCACTTCATTGTCTAAAGCGGCGCCGATCTGGGTTTGGAAAGAAAAAGATTCTTTGCTTTCAGGGGCTCTCTTGTGATTAAATCCACGCCCAGAAGCGCAGTAACGATCGAAATAGCTCTTATGGACGAGAAAAAGTCATTTCCCTCCCCGCTAAAAACCACGCGGCGTGAATTCATTAAAGCGGCCGGACTGGCCTCGACCGCCCTGGCCCTGCCTACTTTTATCCCGGCGAGCGCCCTGGGCCGGGACGGCGCCGTCGCGCCGAGCGAACGCATCGTCGTGGGCGGGATTGGCCTCGGCAACCAGGGGGGCTCGGACTTTGGCGGCTTCCTGGGCCGGGAGGACGTGCAGTACGTGGCCGTGTGTGATGTCCGCAAAAAGGTCCGCGACCGGACCAAGGCGCAGGTGGACCAGCATTACAAGAGCAAGGACTGCGCCGCCTACAATGATTTTCGCGACCTGCTGGCCCGCGAGGATATCGATGCGGTGCATGTGGCCACGCCGGACCATTGGCACGCGCTCATCGTGACCGAGGCCTGCCGGCGCGGCAAGGACGTGTTCTGCCAGAAGCCCGAAACGCTGACTCTCCGCGAAGGCCCGCTCATGGTGGAATATGCGCGGCGCTACGACCGGGTGGTCTCCGGGGGAAGCCAGCGCGTACTTGAGGATTACCGCGGCACGGTCAATATGGTTTGGGGCGGCAAGCTCGGCAGGGTGCTGTCGATCAATGTCCAAACCAACAACCTCTCGCACGCCTGCAACCTGCCGGCGGAGCCGGTGCCGGAAGGTTTTGACTGGGAGACGTGGCTCGGCCCCGCCCCGTGGGCGCCTTTCAACTCCAAACGCTGCGATGGCAACTTCAGCACGGTCGAGAACTCCTGGCGTTCCTATTCGGACTACTCGGGCGGGGAGATTACCGACTGGGGCGCGCATCACTTCGGAGGCGCGACGTTCGCGGTGGACGTCCGCGAATTGCAGCCGCAGGAGGTCCTTTATCATCCCCCGGAGGGAGGCCAGAAGGCTCACCTCGAATTCGTTTACCCCAATGGCATCAGGATCACCCACTGCAAGCCGGGCAAGAGCAACCTGGAGGTGGATAGCAACGAAAACGAAACCGTCCCCGCCAAGCCGGTCCCCGGCTATAAAGGCAAAGGCGGCATCATCGGCGATTTCCTCTATTGTGTTCGGAGTCGCGAAAAGCCCTTTCGGGACCTCCAGCTTGCGGTCAACACCATGAGCCTCTGCCATCTCGGCACGATTGCTTATCGTCTGCAGCGCTCGCTCAAGTGGGATACTGCCAAGCTAACGTTCCCGGGCGATGCGGAAGCGAATCGGTTCATCGACCGGGCTCGGCGTCAGCCCTGGCAATTGTGAACCCGTGCCGACTCGACCACCACTCCAGCGAACAAGAAAGGACCCCCACTTATGTTAGAACAGGCTTTTGAGGCTCTGAAGACCTATGACTACGGCATGGACCGCCATGTGCTCGACCCCATTGACCAAGCAGCCGTCAGTACACGCAATGACCCGGCCGCCCGCAAGGACCTCGAGTCCCGACTGCTGGCGGTGCTGCAGAGCAACGCGCAGCGCGACGCCAGGGACTATGTCTGCCGGCAATTGCGCACGACCGGCACGGCTACGTCTGTGCCGGCCCTTGAGACGCTCCTGGCCGATCCGGACCTGTCACACATGGCCCGCTATGCCTTGGAACGTATTCCGGCCTCTCAGGCCGGCCAGGCCCTGGAACGCCAACTCCCCAAACTTAACGGCCAACTCAAGGTCGGCGTCATCTCTTCCCTCGGCGCTCGTGGGCAGGGGGTTGGCTTGCTGCGACCGCTCTTGCAGAACCCCGACGAGGCGGTCGCTCGCGCCGCCGCCATCGCGCTCGGCCGCATAGCCTCGGCAGACGCGTGCAAGGCTCTGGATTCAGCCAAGCCTCGGCCCGCCCTGGCAGCCGTGTTTGCCGATGCCTCGATGTCCTGCGCCGAGAAGTTGCTGGCTTCCGGCCAGGCGAAGGAAGCCAAAGCCATTTATCAACGGTTGCTCAGAAGCAATCCTCCCAAGTTGATCCGCGCGGCCGCCGAACGCGGTCTTACTGACCAGACTCCGGGATAGAATACAGTTTGCCAAGGCCATTTTGCCCTGGGGCGAGGCGCGCGCGAGGGAGTGTATCCGGGAGATACTCGACCGAGCGCGCAACGAAGCCCCAGGGCAAAATGGCCTTGGCCCGGAGGGTTGTGGCGCTTTTGGCCGGTGGCTTCGTTGCGCGTCGGGTCACAGAGCCGCTGGCTATGCTCCCCTCCGCGCGCCTCGCCACCGGCCAAAATCGCCACAACAAACTGTATTCTATCCCGGAGTCTGGTCAGTAACGCCTGCCAGACAGCCTGAATCCAATCGAGCCCGACACGGGGACGGTCCGGGGCAGCAGCCTGCACTGGTTAAACCCTTTACGCCTCCAGGTTTGCCCCCGGGAGAATCATCCGCACGACGCCATCGACCAGCTTCATTTCGTGAAAGTTGATAATCAACCCAAGCGGGATGTTCAGGAGGGCGCCCCGGCTCATCCGGGAAGTTGCTGCCTCGAGTCATGAAGGCCAAGGAATCTGGGGACCAATACTGCGCTTGCCGGGAGCCTGCACCACCGCGTAGTGGTGCTTGATGGCAGCCGTGGACTTCCAGTCCACGGGTCCATGCCCCAAGTTCACCTGCGTCGCGTAGCGACGCTTGAGCACAGGATTGATTTGGCCCACCGCCAGACCCTCAGGCGTCGCGACGCGGGGCGGCTCCCACGCCCCAACCCCGCGGACCGAGGTTCGCGGCTGCCTGCAGCGCGTCGCTACGCGACGCAGGCTCTACGCCGGCGACTCCGAGGAGGCGGCTGGCGGGTGGAAGAGGGTGCCACGTGATAAAGGCGCCTCACCTATTTGCGGGCAGGAACTTTCCGGAAGACCCGCGTGGTCGCGAACATTCCGCGCCTTCCAGCCTTCAGCCTTTTCTTCGCCCCCCAACACGCGGCTACGAGAACGCGCTCACCGATTGAGAACTGCTCTATTCCAGTGCGCTTTGGAGGTGGCATTCTTCATGGCGCGGGCTCCCTCCTGCCCAGTCCACCCCGGAAACGAGCCCCTCCTCGCGCGTTTCCTGGCTGCTCAGCCTCTGCCGCCCGCCAACGCCTGTCGGTGTTGCGCCGGGACCGCCAAGAAAGCCCGAAAACCGGCGAAACGTGCGGCAAACACTGCCCTTGACACCCTGGTTCCCCTCCGGCACCATCTGGCCGTGATTTGTGAGACCAGAAACCAATTCTGCCTCACGCTCGCAGCGTCAATAACCGGCGGGGCTGCAAAAAAGCAATTTCTTATCACTTTCACATTTACGGAACGCGCCGCCGCCAGCCTCAAGCTCCGCATCCGCAAGCGGATCGCCGATTCGATTGGCGCAGCCTTCCTCGCCCGCCTGGGGCCGACTGCGCCCAAAAAATGCCAGCCCGACAGAACCTGGGACTTTGTGGGATGGAGGGAAGAGGCCGCAGGACCTTCTGGTCTTGGCCCTAAGCACTTGGCACTGGCACGGAATTACCATGAACACCCTTAAACCGGCCCGAGATATTCACAGGTTTCTCTTTTCCTCACCCGCTTCCTTCGTGGGGCATGTCGAGACGGAAACCTACCTGCTTATGCCTGCCTTCCCGAGCGGTGAGGACATGCGACTTTTTTGCACACAAGGGCCATACCAGCGCAGTTTTGTTTCGGCTACGCTACAGATTCCAGAGGACGAACCGGCTGCGGGAGAGCCTCCCGTGCGAAATAACTATTGCTGGCTGGCGGACCAGTTGGCGGGGCTGCTGTGTGCGTATTACGGCAAGCTTATCGTCAACCACGGATATACCAACTGGGGAGACATCTTCTCCGTCCCCCAGTTCGGATTTGTGCCTACCGTCGATTACTCCCTGCCCCCCTTTGACGGAAAGCCTCGGGCTGCCACCAGATTGCCCGATCTCAATCTGGCACACAGCGCCCGATTGCTTTCAGGCTTCATGCTGGCTAAGGGATCTGACGAGCTACAGACTTCTGCCGTAAACGCATCAGCATTTTACCAGCAAGCCCTAACGCTATACTCGCAACGGCCTCACCTGAGCTTCACGCTCTTGCTCATCTGCCTTGAATGCCTTTTACCGCTAGGACGATACGCAGACGAGGACGTTTACTGCGCAGAGCTTTTGGATGACCTTTCGGCCATCACGGCCGAAGTCGAGGGAGGTGCCGAAATTGTAAAGCGCTTGAAATCTCGCCTTTTCCAAATTCGCCGAAAGTGTGCCCTGTTCGTTCACCAAACGCTGGATGGGGATTTCTATCAAAGTTCCGAATCGGAGCTGAATCTTCGGAGAGCCTCGGCGGGTGACATTCAGTGTCACATTAAAGCGGCCTACGATTTGAGAAGCCGGTTTATGCATACCGGGCGTTCCCACGGCGTCTGGGTAAACGCCATGAAACATGTCGGTGAGGAACTGGTCAGCGGCGATCCGGTTATCCACGACCCCGATTTGAAGAAGCTTGTGGTTAATTCGTTGACATTATTCGGTCTCGAACGAGTAGTCCAATACTGTTTACATCGTTCAATTATTTCGACAATCGAGGTATCACCCGCGCAGCCTCAATAACCGGCGGGGCTGCAAAAAAGCAATTTCTTATGTGCAGCCTTCAACAGTTGACATGCTCGCAGGTGCAAGTCCTGCCTCGGCAATGGATGGTTGGGCCGAGTAGTG
>Ga0187877_1003405_pt1 | contig 12973 bp, 12 predicted proteins | sample June2016WEW_17_1_3_FD_132430 | JGI IMG/M metagenome (GOLD analysis project Ga0187877, IMG submission 132430) | Peatland microbial communities from SPRUCE experiment site at the Marcell Experimental Forest, Minnesota, USA - June2016WEW_17_100 | ecosystem: Environmental > Terrestrial > Soil >... | reverse complement strand
TCCGGTCTGCCAGTTCACGGAGCCTCCGGCTCCGTGAACCTGGTGCGGTCGGAACACCGGGCCAGAGGCCCGGCTAACCGGCAGACCAGAGGTCTGCCCCACCCTCCCACCTGAACAGTTACCCAAGTTCTAATGCCTGGCGGAGCCGGTCGTGAGCCCGCTCGAGTCTGCCAGGCTGGCACTGGTAAACCGCCTGGTCATAACGCCGGTTGTTTCGAGTTTCGTCCCGGTCGCGGGGAGGATTTCCTTCGTGCGTCGGCCTTCGGGAGGCGATTGCAAGAGTCGGGGGCTTGGGGTTTTCGGACGCTCCGTTCCCCGCTCACCCTCTCCCCAGGGGAGGCAACTACCCCCGCCCTTGCAGGTCGGGTTCGGATTGCGTGACGGTTTCCCAGGGTGGATGCACCAACGGGCCGTAGCGGCAAAGCCGGGGTCCCGGTCCCGGCATTGCGCTTGGCCTTTCGCTTGACACCTCTTGCGGGCGGGGAAGCCAGCCCAGAGCAGCCCTTTGAGCCAGCCCAACTTGGCGGATTGGAGGGGATACCCTTGCGCAAGTTTTCGGCTGTCCGGCTCTGGCGCCAATAAGGAAAACTCCGCCGATCTCCGGCGCCCCGAAGCAGCGACATAACCTTGGCTCCGGACCCCAACTTTCCGGAAGAACCTGAAAGAAGGCAGCCGGGGGTCGGAGCGTAGCGAGACCCCCGGTCCAGCGAGGGCGTCCGTCCGCATGCCGGAGGGATGCCAGCAGGCGGCTCACACTCCCGGCGCGGCGCCGGGATTTCTGGCAGCCCGTTCCGGCCAGTGTCTCAAAGGCTTCGTGCTCGTTGGGGAATAAGCCCCATGCAGTGGGAAATGATTCCCAGGCGGCTTAGGCAGCGACGCCAGGCAGACCGCAGAGAAGCTGGGCGGCAAGCGCGGGCATCACTCTGAGGTCGTGTTCGGGCGCGATCAGGAAAAAGCTCCGGGCATTAACGACAATGCCGGCGTTGTAACGGGTAAGGCCGACGTCGTCGTTCGAGATTCTCGGGTCGAAGAGCATCACGTCGTACACGGCCGCTTTGCTGACTCCGCTAAAAACAATGCCGCGGCGCTGGCTTTGGCCCGGAGTCGGAAACCAGGTCGTATGGTGGCAGGGAAAATCACGCTCGGAGGGATCGATAATGTCTCTGATCACGGGGGAGCCCGCCGCCACCGGCACCTCGAGCACATAAATCAGGTTCCCGCGCAACGTGGGTTTGATCTGCGTCCGCGGATAGACGTGCCAATAGACATTCGGCGGCTTCATGCAAACAGTTCAAGCCTGACCCAGGGCCGGTAACTGTTCAGGTGGGAGGGTGGGGCAGACCTCTGGTCTGCCGGTTAGCCGGGCCTCTGGCCCGGTGTTCGGACCGCACCAGGTTCACGGAGCCGGAGGCTCCGTGAACTGGCAGACCGGAGGTCTGCCCCACACCTGAACAGTTACGCGCCACGGTCTGGGGTCCGCTATCCCAAAACAGGACAGTTTCACCGGACCAACAGGCCAACTGCCATGTGTAGCAGGAACTATGCCTGGATTTCAGCGCTCAGAATGGTCTTTGGCCGATAAACTTATTGTCAATACCTGGGGCGTGTCCAAAACGCTCCGATTCCGGACCTTTGCCGCAACCTATGTCGCAACCGCAACTGTTCAGGTCGGATCGTGGGGCAGACCTCTGGTCTGCCGGTTGTCCGGGCCTCCGGCCCGGATGTCGACGCCGTTGGGTCCACGGAGCCGGAGGCTCCGTGGACCGGCAGACCAGAGGTCTGCCCCACCCTCCCACCTGAACAGTTACGATTTTTGAAAATTGAAAATTGAAAATTGAAAATTGGTCAATGGTAATTAACATCCGGGATCGATGCTGCCCGGGTTCATTTACCAATAACCAATTCTCAATAATCAATTCTCAATCAGATCCTTGCGAAAAAGACTCTCCTCGAAAAACCTGAGATTCGCACAATGGTCATGCCGAGGCCGGAAAGATGTGTTCGGCGCATAGCTGATCGACAGGCTCGGGGCCAGGGGGCGCATCCTTGATGGCCTCCGCAAGGAACCTTGTGTCGGAGTCGATTTGAGCCTGACGCCGCTGCCTCACCAATTCGGCAAAATAGGCGCTGACGTTGCCGCAACCTTTGTCGACACATGTCCAATTCGACAAAGGTTGCGACAAAGGTTGCGACAAAGTCATCCGGGTCATGGGTAGTTATTTCCTTTCCTGGGTTGCGGCTCCGCCCATTCGCGTCAGGCTAAGCGGCCGTGAAGATAAATAGTATGTGGCTTCAACCGCAACGCGGTTGTGTCACCAAGCCCAGGGTTGGACCGAAGGGACAACCCTGGGTAGCGGCGATGGAGGGGCCATCAACCCCAACGGGGTTGTGGCCGGCGGGGAACGCAGGCGACTGGTTTTCCGGCCGCCGCGCCACAACCCCGTTGGGGTTGATGGGCATCGCCGCACGATTACCCAGGGTTGGCGCCGCGCCAACCCTGGGCTTTGCTGCGCAACCCCGTTGGGGTTGGAGCGGGGAGGCTTCATCTTAGCCTGACGCGTATGGGCTCCGCCACGCTCCCACGCTCGACACGCTCGGCGCAGAGATCTCAAGGCGCGGTCGCCGGAGTGATCGAGACCTGGCCGCTTTGGCCCGGGCCCAGAAAGAAACCCGAGGCGGCGCCTTGGTTCCCAAGGACGACCCCGTCGAAGGCAATCGATTTGGAGGTGGCGGGGTTGACCACGGTGCCTTTGAACGAGCCGGCCGTCGATGAGAAGGACAGGCTCAGTTTGTTGGGGCTTAGGTTGCCGACTCGGTTGTTGGAGTTCAGCGTGAGGCGATTGGTAATGCTCTGGGCAAGGTTGCCGCCGCTCAGCCTGACGACAAGATTGGTGGCGTTGAACAGGTCGGCCATGCGTCCGGGGGCAGTGTAAGGCGAACCCTGGATCGGCGTCCGGAGTGCAAGCCCGTTCGCATAGTACTTCGCCTTCGAGCTGGCGGATTCGAGCCACAGGACCTCGCCTCCGAGCGTCTCATTGGAGCCGCTCGAAAGCGCCAGCCACCCCAGGAGCAGGCCCTGGCCGCTAGCGAGCGATGCATAAAGCGGCCAAGCGCCGCTGCGCGCAACGGGGACAGTCTGGGCGAGAGCGGTGCCGTCGGCCAGGGAACCGGACAGATGGATGTTGCCGGCCGCATCGACCGTGACGGCGCCCCAACTGTCGCCGGCAGGCTGCGGGGCCGCCCCCGCGCCCGGAATGACGAGCGTGTAGCGGCCTTGCTGCGGGGCGATATTGGTGCGGGCGTTGAATACGGCGAGATCGCCCGCCAGGTCCGCCGCCCAGGCCTGATTGCTCACCGACCCCGTGATGTGGCCGGTGCCGTGGGTCATATCCAACTGCAACGAGACATCCAGGGGCTCCGACTTGCTCCTTGGGATTGTCGCCTGGCCGTTGGTGTCAAACTGGCCGCCCAACGAGTAGTGCGCGCCGGCGAGCTGCAAGGAACCGGTGAACGTGCCCTGGTACGTGTTCTGAAGGGTGAAAAACCCGGCGTTGGTTGGGGTGACATTGTTAGTGTCGTAGAACAGGCCGTTGTAAGTGCCCGCGACCTGTGTGAAGGGGCTGGGGACAAAGTAGGCGCGGTTGGTTATGGATGACAGGCCCGACAAACTGACGGCGTAGGCCTCGAAGAGGTTTGTGCCGGGGGACAGAGTTACGCCGGCGCTCCAACGGGACCAGCCATTCTCCTGTGCGGCCAATCGCCAACTGCCGCCCTTGAGCCGAAAGGAGACGCGTTGCACCGCCACCGTGCCGCTGGTATTGCCGGTGACCGTAATGGCCGCAGCGGGCAGGTAGGTGTTTTGTGCCGGGCCGGTGATTCTGAGCAAAGGTCTGCCCGGCGGGTTGATGACGGTGAGGGTCGCGGTGGAGCTGGTGACCGAGCCGGCGGCATTCCTGATGATGACCGAGTAGCTGCCGGAGTTGGCGTGGAGCGCGTTGGTGATCGTCAGGACGGGAGTGGTTGCGCCTGAAAAACTGCGGGCGTTCCTCAGCGTATTGCTGTTGAACTGCCATTCATAAATCAAAGGCGCCGAACCGCCGGCCGCCACGGCAAGGGTAACCGTGTTGCTGGCCTGGACGGTTTGATTGGTTGGCTGGGCAATGATATAGGGAACGAAGCCGGAGAGCTGGAAGACAGTGCCTTTGTTGCCCCTTCCGCCGGCCGCCGTGGTTCCGTAGAAATTACCGTCGCTTCCCTGCACGACCCCCCCGTAGGGGTTCTTGCCGTCAGACCCGCCCGAGAACGAGTAGAGGAGCTTGACGGTGTTGTTGGAGGGGTTGAAGCTGAAGATGGCGCCGGATTTATGGGCGCCGCCGGCAACAGTCGTGCCGTAGAAATTACCGTCTGCCCCCGCGACCAACCCGGCAGCAGGGCTGGCGCCGTTGGTCCCGGCCAGGGAGACGGACTGCAGGTTCGTGCTCGCGCCGTAGGCAGTGATGCCGAAGATGGTCCCGTCGCCGTTGGTGCCGCCCCCGGCAGTGGTGCCGTAGAAATAGTAGTCGCCATTGGTAGTCGTATAGGTGCTCAGCAGCAGGGGCGCCTGCGGACTCGCGCCGTTCGTGTCGGAGAACGAAAACAATGGCATCAGCGTGCCGCTGGCGGGACCCGCCAGAAAGAATGTGCCCGAATCATATACGCTGCCGCCGGCGGAAGTGACGCCGTACAGATTGCCGTCGTAGCCCAGGGTCAGTCCGGCGGCCGGGTAGGCGCCCGTGTTGGTGCTGTCGAACGAGGCCAGCAAGCTCATTCCGCCGGCGGTCCTTGAAGGCGAGGCGGAGCCGGGGCCGGCGGGCGGTCCCGGAAAAGGCGGCGGGGTCAACGAGAACACGGCGCCAAAGCCGAAGGCGCCGCCATAATAGGTCGTGCCGTAGAGGTTGCCGTCAGCAGGGTTCCGCGCCAGGACGCACTGGGGTCCGGCGCCGTTGGTGCCGGCGAACGAGGCCAGCGTGGCAAACTGGCCCAGGGCATTCATCGCAAAGAGGGTGCCCAGGTCATTGGAGCCGCCGGCCGACGTAGTGCCATAAAAATAGCCGTCAAAACCCTGCATCAGTCCGCTCAGCGGTATGGCCCCCGGTATGGCCCCGTTGGTGCCGTCGAACGAGACCAGTGTGGCAAACTGGCCGTTGGCATTCACGGCAAAAACGGTGCCCAGGCCATTCGAGCCGCCGGCGGAGGCAGTGCCGTAGAAATTGCCGTCGGCGCCGAGCATCAAGCCTGCGTACGGCTGGGCGCCGTTGGTGCCGTAGAAGGTTGCCAGCGTCTTAAGCGAAAGACCGGCCTTCCCCTGCAACGGACCCAGTGCGCAGAGCAGCAGCAGGAGGGCCCCGCCGCTCAGCAGGCGAAACCGTCTCCCCACTTCGACGTTCAAACATATCTTCATGGCTTTCTCGATTCAAAGGCCCGCGCACAAGTGCGATTGGCCATTGTTTTACGCCTGCTGACAGGGCGGGCACAAGGCGCAAAATCGAAATAATCAATCAAGGAGCCAAGTTTTCGATTCACAGCCGGGGGCAAATCCGATATACAGTCGGGACGCCGCAGGCCCGAGCAAAGAATAATGATCATCGCTTGACTTTAACCCTATGCCGTGGATGGAACAACTTGAGCCTGCGAACTGGAGCCAAGCCGGCTGGATTGGCCTGGGCGCGTACTGCCTGGGTTGCTTGGCCACGGGATATTACCTGGTGCGCTGGCGAACGGGGCTGGACCTCCGCGAATTAGGCAGCGGCAGCCTGGGGGCCAGGAACACAGGCCGCATCCTGGGACCGGCCGGGTTTTTGGCAGCCGCGACCGGTGATGTTGCCAAGGGCGCCTTGGCGGTGTGGGTCGCCCGGCATTTTACCAGCCACGGTCACCTGATGGCCCTGGCCATGCTCGCGGTCGTGGCCGGACACGTCTGGCCGGCCCAACTCTGCTTCCGCGGCGGCAAAGGAATGGCCACCTCCCTGGGCGCGCTCACGATTTACAGTTTTCAACTGGCCCTGGCCTTCGGAGTGTTGTTCGGCATCGGCCTGGCGATGTTCCGCAAGAGCGTGCTGGCCGGTTTGCTGGCCTTTGCCTGCCTGCCCATACTCAGCACGTGTTGGCCGACCGATGCCGGCGCCGAAGCGGACGCCGCCCGGACTTTGGCCGTTTCCACCCTGGCGGGCCTCGTCTTGATCGCTCACCGCAAGAATTTGATCTCGGAGGCGTCTCGTTTTCTGGAGCGCCGCAACATCCATCCCAAACCCGACCCCCCTGAATCATGAGCGCACAACCCCAGTTGGTTTTCAAATTCGCCACCGAGGAGTGGGAATTCGAGGAGATCCACCGGCTGAACTACAAGACCTTCGTCCAGGAGATTCCGCAGCACCGGGCCTCGCCCGCGCACCGGCTGGTGGACAAGTTCCACTCCGAGAACACCTATTTGATCTGTTTGTGCGGACGGAAACTGGCCGGAATGCTGGCCGTGCGCGGCAATCGGCCCTTCTCACTGGACCTCAAGCTGGCCAAGTTGGATTCCTACCTGCCGCACGGGCGCAAGATCTGCGAGATCCGGCTCTTGGCAGTCGAAAAGAAGTTCCGCGGAGCGCAGGTGCTCCAAGGGATTCTGGCGCTGCTTTGGCAGCATGGGATCGAGAAGGGCTATGATCTGGCAATCATCTCCGGGACCACCCGGCAATTCAAACTCTACCACCACCTGGGCTTTGTCGCGTTCGGACCCGTCGTCGGGAGTGGCGAGGCCCAGTTCCAGCCAATGTATGTCACGCTGGAGACCTTCGAGCACACCGCCAGGGAGTTCTTGCGCTCATCGCCCTGCCGGTCCTTCCAGCCGAGCGCGGTGAGTTTTCTGCCGGGCCCGGTGCCGGTGCCCCGGGAGGTGCGGCGCGCCTTCGAGCAGCCGGCCGAATCCCACCGGGCGGAGGCCTTCGTCAGGGATTTTCAGACCACCAGGCAGGTGTTGTGCGAACTGGTCCGGGCGAGCAAGGCCGAGTTGCTGCTGGGGTCGGGGACCCTGGCCAACGACGTCGTTGCCGGGCAGCTCTGCCTGGAAAAGCGCCGGGGCCTGATCTTGAGCAACGGCGAATTCGGAGAACGCCTCATCGATCACGCCAAACGATTCGCCCTGGACTTCCAGGCCCTCGAGTTTCCCTGGGGCCGGTCCCTTGACCTGGCCGCCGTGCGCAAGGGGCTCGACCAAAAGCCGGCTCCGGGTTGGGTCTGGTGCGCGCATTGTGAAACTTCCACAGGGGTCCTGAACGACCTCGACATGCTCAAGAGGCTGTGCGGCGAATTTCAGGCCAGGCTTTGCCTGGATGGCATAAGCTCGATCGGCACCCTGGCCGTGGATCTTCGCGGCGTCTATTTGGCCACTGCGGCCAGCGGCAAGGGCCTGCGGGCGTATCCGGGCATTTCCATGGTCTTTTACCACCATGAAGCCGCCCCGGCCCCCCAAGCCCTGCCGCGCTATCTGGATCTGGGCTGCTATGCCGCCAACCAGGGCATTCCTTTTACCTTCTCGTCCAACTTGTTGCACGCCCTCCATGCCGCCTTGCGGCGCGTCCATTGGGAGCAGCGCTTTGCCGAACTGGCGGAACGGTCCGCCTGGCTGCGAGCCAGGCTCTGCGAGCTGGGTTTCGACCTTGTTGGTTCCGACACCCGCACCTCGCCCGCGGTGCTCACCATCGCGCTGCCCGAGCAACTCAACTCGGTGAAGATCGGGGGCCTCATGCAGGAATCCGGCTATCTGCTGAGCTGCAACAGCGAGTACCTCCGGCGGAGAAACTGGATACAAATCAGCCTGATGGGCGAGTGCGCCAAGGAAAAACTCGTGTCGCTGCTCAACGCCCTCAATCGCGTCTGCTTCCGCCGCCGGCCCGTTCTCGCTATGAATTATGAATTATGAATTATGGAATGAGGAGTCCTGCCACGCCCCCCAGTTGACATCTGGCGTGGAAGGGGGACTGTTACTTAACATGATTGAGCAGAATATGGGTGGAAAGGAGCCCAATGAAAAAGTCATTGATTGTCATCGTCCTGGCGGGATTCCTGGCCGGATGCGCCTCTTCTTCGGACGGAAACCCCAAGAGAGCCTATGGTGAGGGTCTCCAAGAAGGCACGACCGGGGTGAGCACTGGGGCCGATGCCGGAATGGCCAAAGGCGTCACCGGCAGCGAGTGGGCGCCCCCGCCTTAGCGGCCGCGCAAACTTTGCCTGGGGTCCGGAGCGTGGAGCGTCGAAGCGTGGAGCGTCGAAGCGTGGAGCGTGAGGGCATCGTAGCACTTCTCACGCTCCACGCTCTCACGCTCCACCCCAGGCATTCAGACCTCGGAATTTGCCTTTGCACGTACCCTCACTTAGGGAACCCCACCGCTTGGGCCAGGATGATCCGCTGCTCAGGCGTGAGCTTCATGGCCTTGGCGAGCGGCCCGCGGTCCAGGTCATACACGAACGTTGCGAGCCCGGCTGAGCCGCAATACAGAGAGACGTTCTGGCTGATGCAGCCGGCGGAAAAGTCGGCGTAGAGAGGCCGCATCTCCGGTTTTGCTTTGGCCAGGCGGGAAAGGTCCGCCACAAAAATGAGCACCGCGGAGGCGTCCTTGATGGCGGGCTGGCCGTTGGTCTTGGCGCGCAGGTCTTGAGCGGAAACCGCCTTCAATTCATTGGCCTTTGCGTCGTAAAGATAAAGCCCCTGCGCCAAAGCCACATAAAGGTCCACCTCCTGGGAATTCATTGCGGATGGGGCGGTGCGACGCCCGTTTTCGGGACGATTGATGCCGAAACCTGCCCACAGCAGATTGGCCAGGGCTTGGTCCGAAAGGTTGGCGCCCTTGAATTCCCGCGTTGAGCGGCGCAGCTTCAGGGCCTCCATCAGCGGTCTTCCCCCTTGGGTCTGCGGCGGGGGCAGGGAGATCGATTTGAGGTCCTGGCCTGGCAGAGCGCTGGGACTCTGAGCCAAGACCAGGGCCGTCATGAACAAAACACTTCGCAAGTTGGCGCGCATAAGCTTCTTTGCCAGGTCTGCTGCCCAGACCCTTGGCCCTTGTGTGTCGCAGGAAAGCGTCCGTCCGTCAAGGCGGCAGGAGAGAATATGCTGGCCAAGCTGCCAAAAAAGTGTGAAACGTAAGCTCGGGCAGGATGCTCTAAAAAGACGGCGAGTGATCCGGGCATGGCAGCCGTTTCGCCCGACCCAGTCAAACTATGTGTGCAAGTCTCTTAGGCGCGCGCAGGCGCGAGGCAGTTTCAAAACCGAAGCCAAGACGCAAAGGCGGCGTGCCCCTCTCCCGGTTAGTGAGCTTGCCGTCCGGCCTCGATGGCGCGGAACGCGCCGCCCACTCGAGCGTGGAGCTTGGCGATCTGACCCGCGTGGCCCTGGCGCTCACGCCTGCGGGACGGGGAACTTTTGGCGAGCAAGCCCGCGAGATAATAACCGAGCTGAAAGCGATTCTTGCCAACCAGCCGGGGCCGATGACCGTCACCGTCCAAACGGTCTTCCTTCGGCACGCGGCAGAGCAGGCTGAGTGCGAGGCGGTTTTCCGGGCGCATTACGGAGAGCAAATGCCGGTCACCAACTATGTCATCCAGCCGCCGTGCTGCGGGGCGGCGCTGGCTCTGGAGGCCTGGGGCATCGCCGGCGACTCCGTTCGCATCGAGCGTTTTGGGCCGCACGCCTTGACCGTGGCCTGCGAAGGCGTGCGGTGGGTTTATTGTGGCGGGATCAAGCCGCTGGCCGCTTCGGAAGGCGCTTATGCTCAGACGCTCGATGCGTTGGCGCGCATGAACAGCGCGTTGCGGCTGGCCGGCTGCTCGTTCGACCAAACCGTCCGCACCTGGTTCTACTTGGAAGGGATAACGCAGCCGGAGGCCGGCGCCTGGCGCTACCAGGAACTGAACCGTGCGCGGTCTGATTTCTATGGCGATATTGCCTTTCATTCACCCCGGTTCCACCGTCAGGGCCCCCAAGGCTTCTACCCCGCCAGCACGGGCATCGGGATGTCCGCCGCCAACCTCCTGGTCAGTTGCGTGGCAATGGAGACCCACCGTGAGGACGTTTTGCTCCTCTCGCTGGAGAACCCGCAACAGACGCCCGCCTACGCCTACCATTCCAAGTACTCCGGCCAGAGCCCCAAGTTCTCCCGAGCCATGGCGCTGCTGTTGGGCGATTACATGACGACATGGATTTCAGGCACCGCCAGCATCGTTAGTTCCGAAAGCCGTTACCTTGGGGACATCGAGAAGCAGACGGAGCAAACCATCGATAATATCCAGCGGCTCATCAGCCCGGAGAATTTCGCCGCCCACGGGGTCTCCGGGGCGGGCGCCGGATTCGAGGACTTGGCGAAGATCCGCGTTTACCTCAAGCGACCCGAGGACCTTGCCAAGTGCCGGGCCATCTGCGCTGGGCGGTTTGGGAGCATCCCTGCCATCTATGCGCTGGCAGATGTCTGCCGGCCGGAGTTGCTCGTCGAAATCGAGGGGGTTGCTTTCTCGCGCTGTTCTGCCAATGAACGATCGACTATCGAGCACTGTTGAGGCCGGCATTGAAATACAAGAGCTGCCGGATCGGATCGAAACCGAAGAACAACTCGACGAATTTCTGACCCGTCCAAAGGCCGCGCTGGTGGAATTCATCAAAAGCGTTGCCAGTCCGCTGCTCATCCTCGGGGCCGGCGGCAAAATGGGGCCGACGCTCGCCGTGGTGGCCAAGCGGGCGGCAGTGGCGGCACAGCACCCGCTGGAGGTGATCGCCGTGAGCCGTTTCAGCGACCGCAATGCCCGCGCCTGGCTGGAAGCGCGTCGGGTCAAAACCATCGCCTGCGATTTGCTCGACGCCCAGGCGGTCCGAGAGTTGCCCGGCGCGGGTGCCGTGCTTTACCTGGTGGGGCTCAAATTCGGGACCGCCCAGGACCCGGCGGCAACCTGGGCCATGAATACAATCGTGCCCACGCGGGTGCTCGAGCGATACCCGCGAGCGCGCATTGCCGCGCTCTCGACCGGAAACGTCTATCCCCTGGCCGAGGCCGGCCAGGGCGGCTCCCTGGAAACGGCGCCGCTGACGCCCCGGGGCGAGTACGCCAACGCGGCGGTGGGACGGGAACGCATCTTTGAGTTTTGTTCACGGCCAGAGCAGACCCCGGTGGCCCTGCTGCGGCTTTTCTACGCAGTGGAATTGCGCTATGGCGTGCTGGTGGACATCGCCCGGAGGGTCCATCTTGGCGAGGGAGTCGAATTGGCTAATGGCTGCTTCAATTGCATCTGGCAGGGTGACGCCAACGAACTGGCGCTGCGGGCGCTGGGGCTGGCGGCCAGCCCGCCCTCAGTCTGGAACCTGTGCCGTCCGGAGATCTTTTCAGTCCGGGCGGTGGCGTCGCGGTTGGGGGAATTGCTGGGCCGGCCGGCCCATTTCATCGGCACGGAGGCCTCGACCGCTTTGCTGGGCGCCTCGGGGCGGCTGTGCGCCGCTTTGGGCGCCCCTTCTATTCCGCTGGAGGTCATGCTGCGCTGGACAGCCCATTGGGTGAAACAAGGCGGACGCAACCTGGCCAAACCCACCCACTTTGAAGTGCGCAATGGCAACTACTGAGAATGCAATGGCAGATTCTGAAGACGTCCGCGCCCGCCTAGCGGAAGGTCTGGTCATTCCGGCTTGTCCTCTGGCGCTCGATGCCCGACGCAAGCTCGATGAACGCCGCCAGCTCGCCCTGTTCCGCTACTACGCCGCTGCCGGTGCGGGCGGCCTGGCGGTGGGCGTACACACAACCCAGTTTGCCATCCGCGACCCGAAGATCGGCCTGTTTCAGCCGCTGCTCGAGCTGGCGGCAGCGGCCATGGGCCGGGCGGGAGCAAAGTGGGTGCGCATTGCCGGTATCTGCGGGGCGACCGGCCAGGCCGTTGGGGAGGCAGGGCTGGCCCGCAAGCTCGGTTACGATGCCGGTCTGCTGAGCTTGGGCGCCCTCAAGGCCGCCGGCGAAGACGAACTGCTGGACCATTGCCGTCAAGTGGCTGAGGTGATTCCCCTGTTCGGCTTTTATCTCCAGCCTGCGGCCGGCGGACGTGTGCTCTCGTATCGCTTCTGGCGGCGCTTGGTCGAGATGGATCGGGTCATTGCCATCAAGATTGCCCCCTTTAATCGCTACCAGACCTTGGAAGTGGTCCGGGCGGCCGCTGAAAGCGGCCGTGACGATATCGCCCTCTATACCGGCAACGACGACAATATCGTGATGGACCTGCTCACGCCGTTTCGTTTTCAGCGCGACGGCAAAAGCATCGAGCGGCGCATCGTGGGCGGTCTGCTGGGCCACTGGGCCGTCTGGACAAAGAGAGCCGTCGAACTCCACGCCGAATGCCGCCGGCTGGCGCGCGCCAGCCAACCAGTTCCGGTCCGGCTCCTGCGTCAGGCAGCGGAGGTCACCGACGCCAACGCCGCGTTTTTCGACGCGGCCAACGGTTACGCCGGCTGTATCCCCGGCCTGCACGAGGTCTTGCGGCGCCAAGGCCTGCTCGAGGGGACATGGTGTCTGGACCCAAATGAAGAACTAAGTCCCGCGCAGCAGGAGGAAATCGAGCGCGTGTGCCGCGCCTATCCCCATTTGCACGACGACGAATTCGTGGCCGAGAACCGCGATAAATGGCTGCGAGGGTGAGCTCATCCCACCGCAGGATCTGCGATGGCGAATTGCGCGCGGGGGTCGCTTCCGGTGGCATCGGGCCCTAAGTGCATTCGAGTCAAAGACCGGACCGGCTCAAAGCCGAATCGTTGGGCTGTCGCTTTGGCCGCCTCGTTGCCGTCGGGAACGTCCCATACTACGGGCCGAGTCGCGGTCCCGGCCAGCAACTCCGTGACCAGCGCGATCGCTCCTTCGGCGCAGGCGCAAGTTACGGGGCCCAGGTAATCGGCGTTGGCGCCGGCACGGAGCAGGCCCCAGCCCGCGGC
>Ga0187877_1003396_pt1 | contig 12991 bp, 10 predicted proteins | sample June2016WEW_17_1_3_FD_132430 | JGI IMG/M metagenome (GOLD analysis project Ga0187877, IMG submission 132430) | Peatland microbial communities from SPRUCE experiment site at the Marcell Experimental Forest, Minnesota, USA - June2016WEW_17_100 | ecosystem: Environmental > Terrestrial > Soil >... | reverse complement strand
ATTTCTCCTAATGCCCTATTTATTTCCTTGACGAACGGATCGAGACCATGCTATCTTAGATCAGAGAGATTGGAAGTTTTTGCGATTACAATGGCCACAAAGACTTTTCACTTTGTGGCCTTTTTTTTTGGTGAGACCTTCCGAGATTTCAAATTATCAATAAGGAGATAAAAGAAATGGCCCAAGGAACTGTGAAATGGTTTAACGACAGCAAAGGATTCGGCTTCATTGCCAATGATGACGGAAGTGAAGCTTTCGTCCACCATACGTCCATCCAGGGTGAAGGCTTTAAGAGCCTCGCCGAAGGTGACAAAGTCAGCTTTGATACGGAAGAGAGCCCCAAAGGCCCCAGGGCGATCAAGGTTACCAAGCTGTAAGCAGCCGGAAAAGGCCCCCTCCTCTTGGAGGGCGCCTTCTCAGTTGCCATCCTCGCATTCAGGTCGTATGGCGGACTTTCAGAAAATTTGTTCTGATAGTCTTTTGTTTTGGGTAGCCGCACGTTGGTTCTCGCGACGGCTGCATCGCTATCCACCTCCTATTACGTAAGGGTGTGGCTGCTAAATTTAATTTTCGTGGATAAGACGAACCGTGACATCTTTCGTCCGGGTGATTATCCAACGCAGGATCATAACCGCAGGTCATGCCGAGTCTGTGGTTCCAAGTCGCAACGATGGTCCTTGAATAATCCGGGACACACGTTGCAGAAAGAAAGGTATATGAGTTTTACTTCATTCAATCTGCATCCGCAGATCGCGGCCGGCGTCAAGGCGCTCGGCTATAACACACCAACCCCCATCCAGCGCCAGGCCATCCCGCCGGTCCTCCAGGGACACGACGTCATGGGTCTGGCCCAGACCGGCACGGGCAAGACAGCTGCCTTTGTGTTGCCGATCCTGGAGCGTTTGATCAAAGGACCGGCCGGCCGTGTCCGCGCCCTCGTCGTCGCCCCGACGCGTGAGCTGGCGGAACAGATTCACGATGCCATTCATGACCTCGGTCACCACACGAAACGGCGCAGCACCCCCATCTACGGCGGAGTGAGCATGGCTTCCCAGGTCCAGAAACTGCGCGCCGGCGTCGAGATCGTCGTTGCCTGTCCCGGCCGCCTGCTCGACCACATCCGTCAGAGGACGATCAACCTATCGAATGTGGAAGTGCTCGTATTAGACGAAGCGGACCGGATGTTCGACATGGGCTTTCTGCCTGATATCCGGAAGATCATCCAACACGTTCCGGCCCAGCGCCAGACCCTGCTCTTCGCCGCCACCATGCCCGATGATATCCGACGGCTCGCGCACGAAATCTTACGCGCCCCGGTCACGGTGCAGGTTGATCCCACCGCACCGGCCAGCACGGTCGCGCATGCGCTCTACCCGGTCGCCCAGCATCTCAAAACCCCGCTTCTCCTGGAATTGCTGCGCCTTACCAACACGGAGTCGGTCCTGGTCTTCACACGCACCAAACACCGCGCGAAGCGCGTGGGGCTGCAGTTGGAAAGGGCCGGTTACCGGGCCGCATCTCTGCAGGGAAACCTGTCGCAGAGCCAGCGCCAGGCGGCCCTCGACGGATTCCGTGACGGCTCGTATCAGGTCCTCGTGGCCACCGACATTGCCGCCCGCGGCATCGATGTCTCTCGCATATCCCACGTTATCAACTACGACATGCCCGATACTATCGATTCCTATACGCATCGGATCGGCCGCACCGGCCGGATGGAAAAGACCGGGGAGGCCTTTACGTTCGTTACCCGGGAAGAGGAGGCCATGGCGCAGAGCATCGAGCGCGTCCTCGGGGCCAAAGTGGAGCGTCGCAAACTGCAGGGCTTCGATTACCAAAAGCCGGCACCGGCGCGCGATGTCGAGTTTGCCCGGTCGCAGCGCCGCCGGGAGTGGGGAAAACCGGAATCATTTGGAGCCCCTGCCGCTACCGCTGCCCCGCAGAAAGAACCCTGGGGCCGCCCGATACGCGGGGCTGGCCGCCGTGGTTCCGCTCCCTGGAACTCCTTCGGTTCAACGACCCGCAGGAACCGGGCGCGCAACCATAGCTCCGGTCGCTGAACCCCACCAAGGGATCTGGCCTTAACGAAGTTATGCTGTAGCCTGACGAGCACTTAGCAAAGAAACACTACCACGAACTACCGAAGAGCAACGGCCTGGAGCCGCCAGCCGCGCGGTGATCTGGTCCGTTGCAACCCTTTTTTAACGAGTAGACCTCCACCTTGCCAGTGAACAGCAAGACGATTCGAGAGACTTTGCTCCGTTTGCTTTGCCTTGGGCTTTAATCTCTCCTGGAATGGTTAACAAACCCTCCCTTTTTTAAAAAAAGGATCATCTCCAAATTAGCCGATCAAATATTTTATGAAAGCCTGGCAAGGGCTCGGAAGGAAAGGCAGATTGCGCCGCAAGCATCGGCGGGATATTTCTTTCCACCATCCCCCTTGCTACCTTCCTCAAAGCCGAGCGGGGGTGTGAAAAGAAAGGTTCGGAGGAAAAAAGAACACCCCTGCCTCAGCTAAGGAATGATAGGTGCCTTGTGGTTGCAAGCAAGATGACTTTTCTTCCGAGCCCCTGAAATAACCCCACATTTTACATATGACCTTTCTTTACCCTCAACTAATTTGGCGATAATCCAAAAAAATAATCATTTACGTCATCTTCCCCATAATTCCGTGATTGGAACCCAAGCCGATTTAATAACCATTTTTTGCGTTGACGAGTTTCTCTCAAGTCCTTAAAATTAAATCAAGCCCTTGGATAGAGTTAACGATTTATACGCCCGTTTTCAAACCTGGCCGAAAGGGTGTAAGAAGCCTCCGATTCAATCTCGAAAAGCCAATAGTCTAAGTCCCAGGAGCTACATGATGTCCGTTGATTCCGGTTCTGGCAGGATTCAGGGCTCCGAGTTGAACTGGCGCCACCTGCTCGAGGAGTATAAGAAGCCGAATCTCCGAAAAGCTACGGGGCAACTTCTTAATACCTTTATCCCCTACTTAGCCCTGTGGATTCTGATGGTCTTCATCGTTCAACAGGGGTATTCCTACTGGATTGTCCTAGCGTTAAGTGTTCCAGCGAGCCTCCTGCTGGTACGCATCTTCATCTTCTTCCACGATTGCTGTCATAATACTTTCTTTGCCTCACCCCGGGCCAACAAGATTCTGGGCTATATCTCCGGCATACTTGCTTTCACGCCGTTTTACGACTGGCGGCGTTCCCATGGCCTGCATCACGCTACGGCACAAGACCTTGACCGCCGGGGCATAGGCGGTATCTGGACCCTGACGGTAGAGGAGTATTTGGCGGCATCCAAAATGAAGCGTCTCGCCTACCGTCTCTTTCGGAATCCTTTTGTCATGTTTGGCCCGGGCCCTTTGCTCCACTTCTTGATTCTCCAGAGATTTCCCAAAAAGGGGGCCAGGAAGAAGGAGCGCTACAGCGTGGTTTTTGCCGATCTGGCGATCCTGGCCATTATCGGAGTGGCGAGCTTGACGATCGGTTTGCGCACCTATCTCCTGATTCAGTTGCTCATCATAGAAATTGCCGCCACCATCGGCGTGTGGATTTTCTACGTCCAGCACCAGTTTGAGGGCGTGTACTGGGCGCGCCATCAGAACTGGGATGTAGTGAGAGTAGCCTTGAAGGGGGCCTCCTATTATAAATTGCCCAAGGTGCTGCAGTGGTTCGTGGGCAACATCAACCTGCACCATGCTCACCATTTTCGACCCGTGATTCCCAATTACAACCTGCAATGGTTCCATGATACCGTACCATTCCTGCAAACAGTCGAGCCACTGACCATCCGCCGGAGCCTTAAGTCTCTGCGCCTGAGCCTGTGGGACGAGAAAGGCCAAAACCTGGTTAGTTTTCGGTCGATCAAGAGACATCTGCGGCAAACCGAATCAACGAATTCCGGGGGCACCATACTTAATTCTTGAATCTGGAAATTCTTTGCGGGATCATTTGCTCATGCCGAGGATAGCCCGGGCGGCGGGCATCTCCCATCATGTGACCCAGCGGGGCAATCGAAGACAGCCCACCTTCTTTTGCGAGGGATCGGCGAGATAAGTATGGTATCCCCGGAATCATTGACACAGAGGAAGTTATTCTTTATACTCACTTAAAACAAAGCAAGTCATAGTCAACCAATTTAGGAGGAAAAAATGCTCAAAACCAAACTTACCGCCATGCTGGGGATTAAACATCCGATCATTCAGGCCGGCATGGGTCCGTTCAGCAACAATAACCTCTGCGTGGCCACGAGCAATGCGGGAATACTCGGACTGCTTTCCACCAGCGGACTCTTCAACAAGACCGAACAACCTTGGATCTACAACGCGTTTGTAGAAAGCGGCGAAGCATCGCCGGACGATGATATGGCCGGGGTGTTGACATCGGTGCTGAAACGTACGTATCGCCTGACCAAGGACCAGGGCGGTGTGTTCGGTATTAACGTGATGGTCTCGGCGGAATTGGTTCATCTATCGACCGTCCTCATCGATACGGCCATTAAGGTCGTAAAAGAAAACCCGGCAATGAAAAACCATTTCAAGGTGATCTTTACATCCGCGGGCGACCCGGTTCCCTGGCGCGATAAGATCAAGAACGCCGGATTTACCTGGCTGCATGTCGTCCCCTCCGTAAAGGGCGCTCTGAGATGCCAAAAAGCGGGGGTGGACTGCATCGTCGCCTCCGGGCATGAAGGTGGCTTTCATACGGCCTGGGAACCGGTTCACTCCATGACTTTATTACCCGCCGTCGTCGATGCCCTCGCGGGTTCGAATATTCCCGTGGTGGGGGCGGGGGGATTCTGCGACGGCAAGACCCTGGCAGCGGCCCTCACGCTGGGTGCGGCCGGCGCTCAAATGGGCACCAGATTCCTGGCGACCCAGGAAAGCGATTTCCATCAACTGTGGAAGGAACAGGTTGTAAAAACCTCCGACCGGGGAACTCTGGTCGCCCGCGGTATGGTGGGTCCGGCCCGCTGGCTGAAGACGGCGACAAGTCTCGTGCATCAAAAAAATACGCTCCTCAAGTCGCCGTCGATATATTTAGACACGCCGGATGATTATAGCACCGCCGCCACCCAGGATTTGATCACGTATGAAAGAGAAGGCATCAAGGCCGTATGTACCGGTGATCGGGAAAAAGCGCTCATGGCCGGGGGCGAATGTGCCCAGAGGGTGTCCGACCTGCCCAAGGTTCAGGACCTGGTAGACCGGATCATGAAGGAAGCGACGACAGTTTTAAAAAATGCGCCCAATTACGTGACGGATTGATAGAGGAGGGGCCGTCCATCCCTAAGACATCGAAGGGACCTCCTGGCGAATCAGCATTTCACCTGCGGGTTCATAAGTGAAGGGGTAAGAGAATCACTCTTACCCCTTTTTTCTTGTTGCGGACGGGGAGGCCCCATCCCGGGTATTTACGGGGGGAATACAGGATGTCCCCCTATACAGGCGATTTCCCTTGTACAAGAATTTCCCTTTTTCAACTTTAGCACTTTCGTCCTTGACATTTTCCCCTAATTTGCTAATATCCGCTCTGAAAGCGTGACCTTGCCAAAGTCCCATTAACCCTAAACCCTTGGGGTGGCGTATGGCGCCTGGACGTTTAAATCCCATTTCTCTAAAAAGCGGTGGGATTTTTATTTTTCGGGGGGGGTCCTCCGTTAGGATAGGGAAACATCCTAAAGGGAGGATAGAATGTCTCGTGGGTGTGAAGTTGCCTTAGGACCTACGTCCCGGTTGGATGACACATGGCAGAGGGTCCGGAATGGCCTTGCTCGGCAAATGATCTTCACACCTTGTCTGTAATTCCGATGAGATAGCCTGTATCTGGTATCCTCCTTTCGGAATAACATTAATAATGACATGATATACGGAAATATAGGGATAATGGTTTGAGAAATACTTGTCAAGATATTATATATTAAATTCTACGGTTATTGGGGTTTCGGTGTTTTAAGAGACCGGGCATTCAATGAGAAAGGGGTTCTCCTCATAGGCGCACAATTTACGAGCCAATAGATAAGTAGGAGATATACAGAAACCATAGAATAACTTGTTAAGCTCGGAGAAGTGAATGATAGGCACATCGATGATATGTGATCAGTGCGGAAAAAGTTCTGATTTATCCGCAAGGTTTTGTTCTCAGTGTGGCCATCCCTTGTTTATTGATTTGTCGCGGAATGATTTGACGGGTGAGATGTTCCTCGACGTGCTGAACTCCCTGTACAACTTGATCATAACCACCGATACTCCGGGCAGGGACGTCTATTTTCATCCCGTCATCAGAAGGTTAATCAACAGAAGATATGAATTGGAACACGACTTAGAATTAAAGGCTGCAAGCCGAGGCATATTCTCATTGTCCTCAAGGAACAGCTTCGAGGACCGAATAGAAGCTATTAACATGCGCATCACATCGCGTTCCTCAAACACTTTGGCGGGCTATGCCACCAGAGGGGCCGAAGAACTGATTTCTAGAAGAGCTACCCCACCGTTTTCTCTCCAAGAAATTGAAGAGGGAATAAGTTCATTTCGAGGTACGTATAGCGAGGAGTACCTTGTTAAGGACATTGCTACCCATATGCTCGACGAAGACCAAGCAAGAAGGATACTTTTTGTGTTCTTTCTTCAAGATGGTAACAAACATATGAGCCACTTTTTGGACGAGCCATTGCTTCAGCGGTGGTTTGAAACGATTATACAAACGAATACTGAGACAACAATACGAAGATACCAGGGCTATTTGTCTGTTACCGGCTCAAATCGCTGCCTGAAACACGAAGATATTGCCGAAGAGGTTTTGAACGATATGGTGTTTGGTTATTGCGTGAAGTTGAGTGAGTCGTTGTTTCCTGTAGGGCAGTATTGCCGAGAGAACGCTATAGAAGCATAGCTTAACCATGCCATGCACCCGATCGCGCAAACGGCGCGCTCCGGGTGATGGCCGCCTTATGCCCTTTAGGTAACTTGTCATGAATATAAAAAATCTCACACCTCCAGAGTTACAAATTAAGAAAATCATCATTGACAAAATTGCTGTGGGTAGACGCCAATTAATACAGGCTGTGGATTTGTTTTTCAAAAATGGTGACGAAATTTCAATCCACACATTGGCTTCGGCTGCACTTGAAATATTGGATTCTGTTATGCGCCATTGGGGACGTATGCCTTTCACAGACAATATTCTTGACTTATACATTAAGCCGGAGGGGGAAAAGATCTGGATTCAAAAGCAAAATGAAGCAAAAAACTTTTTTAAACACGCGGATAGAGATCCGGATAAACAATATGAATTTGATCCAAGACAGACATGGTGGCTCATTATTAGTGCAATTGACAGCCTTAGAAGATTGACCGGTGAAGACCATGACCAGATCCATGCGTTTGAATGGTGGTTTATGTCTCGGAATCTAACCATATTGAAATCTGATGCTGAACAAAAAGATGAAATAATCAAACTTGCCTCGAAATACGGGGATAAAGAGAGATTAAAATTTTATCGTGAGTTTTTACAAACCAGAGCATTATTAAAAGCAAAGTTGTAAGTGCTCTATTTTAATCTGCATAACCTTTTTCTGCACCTGACCGGTGTTCCGCTGCGCTTCACACCGTCAGGTGAGAAAACCGTTAGGCTGCAACGGAGGGATTCGCCATTGCCGCACCCCGCCTCGGCGTACCTTGAGACCTACATGGTGCTTGTATGCCGATTCGAAGTCACTTCGAACAGCGCGCTGATTCGAAGCTTCCACGGAACGGCGTTCTTCGTTAACGATGCTGGCGTCTTTATCACTGCACGCCACGTAGTCGAGAAGGGTTCCGACGCGGTCGCCGGGCATGGTGGATTCTTGGGGCTCTGCGTGAGACCGCCGGGTGGTGCTGGCAACGTCGCTGCCAAGATACTCTCGTTCGATCATGCCGACCCTCCTTATGATGTCAGCATCGGCACGTGCAATGGGAGTTTCCCCACGCTTCTCACGGTCAAAGACGCTGACGTCGCGACCTGGCGGGATGTCGCAACCTTCGGGTATCCAGAAACAGCGTTGAACATATCTCCGCAAGCGTTCTGGATTTACGGGCGCGGCTTCAAAGGGTATGTTCATAGGCTGGTGAAGTTCGGTGAGCTGCCCGCAGGTGGCCACCCTAATGCTTTTGAGGTTAGCTTCGCAATGCCGCCCGGATTGAGCGGGGCGCCCTTGTTTCTTCATTCCGAACCGAGAGATGTGGTCGTCGGAGTGTGTGTTGGTGCAAACCGGGCAGAAACGGTGGACTTTGACTGCGAAGAGATTCTGGAAAGCGGCGAGATTCGACGCGAGAGACGCTTACGGGTCGAGGAGTACGGCATCGCGCATGACCTTCGGCCTTTGCTTGATTGGAAACCACCGGCTCTGAAAGGGCTCACGGTCGCTGATGTGGCTAACGTTGGGTGAGACTGTGAGAACGGATTAGCCTCACAAGCCGCTGGAGCCGCCGGTCGAGGCGGCCGCGGGTCAGCGCCAGCGTTAGACGTCTCAGGCGTAGGGAGGCAAATGCAAATGACCAGGGCGGGCCGATTCGTGGTGGCGCTCGGCGCGGTTGGGCTGATTGGCCTAGGGGCCTCTATCACCGAGGTGCTGAGTGCAGACCGGAACAGCAATTGCATATACAGTTACATCTACGCAGACGACGCCGAGCTGGCCCGTCGCCTGATCGCTCGGGCACGCGTCGTTAAGGCGCGGGGAGATCAGCATCCGGCTGTGGTGTCGGTCTACGACGACGACGAGTGGTGGCGCCGCGCCAAGCTCCTGCCGAAGGCGGGAGTGGTTGATTGCGGGAGGTTTCGCGCGACAATCGAGTATGCCGTAGATACAGAACAAGAGAAGGTAACCGTCGAAGGGGATCACGAGGCATATCGGAAATGGCGTGAGGAGATGAGGAAGCGCAACGACACGGCGAACCCATTCTGGGTTGACCTGCGTAAGTGGGAGAAGCGCCACTGAGGTCTGAACTCCTCCCGGAGACGGCTGACGTTGGGAAAGGGGGACATCCCCCCCCCTGCCCCCCAGAAAGGAGGTGATGTCTATGCTCTAGGTTGGGTGTACCGGCCACGTCCTTCGAAAGTCGTGACTGTGTTTTGGGGGACGTTGGTCAAAATCATCAAAGATTTTCGCTCCCCCCTCTTTTCGGATCGCTGCGCCTACCCTTTAATGACGGGCAATTTCTGTCCTGGAAGTCCCCGTTTCCCTATTCATGTGTGTTAGGGCTCGGGCTTTGATTCTGACGATCTTCAATAAGATGAGTATGATCTCACGTCTCGTTTAAAGAGGGACGCCGTTAAATAAGTAAGGAGGGCATTGAATGCCTTCAGCAAGGAGGCTTTGTGGATTTTTCAGGATTCATGGACGGCATTGTTTCCTTTGCTCAGAACCATACGGTTATCGTAATCGTTCTTGCTCTGGGTCTTCTCTTTTTCATATACCGCAGACCGAAACTGTTTTTCGTCCTTCTCTTCCTCGGTCTCTTCCTGGCGGGAGTGTTTTATATGATCACCAGCATGGCCGGTTCGGCCTCGGAACAGAAAAAAAGACTCATCCACGAGGAGGGAAAACAATCCGATAAAACCCCCTGATCGCTCTTTAGGAACCCCTTACATTTCGCGGTAACAGATCTGTGCATGCACGAAACGAGATTATTTGGCTGAAGGGAATTTCTATAGAGACCGGGACGTAGCTCCGCTGATTCCGTTATTTTGTGTTACCGTGGGCACTTCCTTCCAAATCGTTACGGAACCAGCGGAACTACGTTATATATAGCCTCTCTGGAAGGAAAGATCTTGTTTAGGCCAGTTGAAAATCTTACTTTCTGACCGTAAGGAGAGAAATCGCGTGAAAGATTTGAGATTACAATACAGCTACTACGGATGGCGCGCCCGGATCGGCCTTCTTCTTCCCGCCATCAATGTGGTGATGGAACCGGAACTGAATTTAATGGTCCCAGAAGGAGTGAGTATTCATGCCGCGAGGTTAGTTTCCTACGGCCCTTCCTCCGGTGAATCCTACGCGGCGATGAATGCTGCCGCCAAAGAGGCCGCCGCTTTGCTAAGAATGATCGATCCATCGGTGATGGTGTTCGGATGTACCTCCGGCTCTTTTATCGAAAATGAAAAAGAGATCATCAAAAAAATGGAAGAGGAAACGGGCGCTCCGGCAATTACGACCTCTGGCGCCGTGATCCAGGCCCTAAACTTTTTGAAGGTTCGTTCCCTGGTAGTGGCTACTCCCTACGTAGAATTTATCAATGAGGCGGAGAAATCCTGGCTTCGAGCGGAAGGATTTCAAATCAAGGACTTCAGGGGGCTGAATCTGGGAAAGGATGAAACCGAGCGGAAACTTATCGGTCGCCAACCCGCTCAGACCGCTTACGAACTTGCCTTAGATTTGGCTAGATGCAAGCCGGAAGGTATTTTTATATCCTGCACCAATTTCGCCAGCGCCCCGATCATAGAAGCCCTGGAGGCCGACTTGGGGATTCCGGTAGTCACGAGCAACCAGGCAACCCTCTGGGCTGCTCTCAGGAAAGTCGGTCTAAAGGCATCTATTGAGGGATATGGAATCTTAATGAGAATGACTTAGGGATCACTCATTAAAAGGCCCCTGTCAAGTGCACCGAGAGGTTCAAAAGCCCCGGGCCAATGATTTCTCCATCGTGGACCGGAATGACGGTGCAACGGCCACTGGATGACGCATAAATAATGACTACTCTCCTTGGTTCTGATCACTTCAAAGTCTCCTCTTTTTAGGGCAGCAATCAATTCCCGGCCGCGTAATCGGGAGAGTTTAGGCATCCGCTTATACCATTATTCTCTGGACCCCGATAAACTGGGTGGATTTCTCAGTTTCTCCTTCGATCTCCAGGCAAAATTCAACTGCCTCCCTCACTCGCTTCATTAAGGAATCGTAATCGCCGACGGGATATGCTACACTAAGTAATCAGTATTGGCCTCCCTTCGATTGAGATTAATTGCGCAATTCACCATTTCGGATTGCCCTCTTTCGATCACCGCTATTGGTTGTTAACTTTCAAAGGATGTCCCCAACATAAGGATGTCCCCTAACCTAAGAAGGAGACCTCAAACTTGCAGGTGAGCATCAGGACCATTCGCGGGACCTTGCTCCATTGGAGGGCGCGCCTCCGCGGAAACGGCTGGCCAAAAAAGTTCGCCGCTACCGAGCCACCGCTGCGATCGGAGCTGTTCAGCAGCGACCAGATGAAGCAACATGGCAAGGCCCTGGCGGACTCGCACAAGCTGGCTCTGGGACGAGGTCGGGACCCGCTTCTGTCGCGGCTGGCGGAGAACGAAGGCGTCCTGATGGGAGCCTGCAATCTGCTGACGGAGGCAGTCAAGGCGAACCGCCGGATTGTGCCGGCCGGGGAATGGCTGCTCGACAACTTCTATCTGATCGAAGAACAGATTCGCACGGCCAGGCGACACTTGCCCAAGGGGTACAGCCGGGAACTGCCGCGCTTGCTGAACGGCCCATCGGCCGGGCGTCCGCGCGTGTACGACATTGCGCTGGAGATTATCTCCCACGGCGATGGACGGGTGGATCCCGAAAATCTCAGCAGTTTCGTAGCGGCCTACCAGACGGTGACCCCCCTGAAGTTAGGCGAATTGTGGGCCATCCCGATCATGCTGCGCCTGGCCCTGATCGAGAATCTCCGACGCGTTGGCGCCCGGATCGCCGCCGACCGGACCGACCGAAACCGCGCCGACTACTGGGCGGACCAGATGACCGAAACCGCCGAGAAAGACCCGAAGAGCCTGATTCTCGTGATCGCGGATATGGCCCGGTCGAGCCCGCCGCTGGTGAGTTCGTTTGTCGCCGAATTTGCGCGCCGGTTGCAGGGACAGAGCCCCGCTTTGGCCTTGCCGCTCACCTGGATTGAACAGCGCCTCTCCGAATCTGGCCTGACGATTGCGCAGTTGGTGCAGTCGGAGAACCAACAACAGGCCACCGATCAGGTTTCCATAAGCAACAGCATCGGGAGCCTCCGATTTCTGGGGGCGATGGATTGGCGCGAATTCGTCGAGACGATGAGCGTTGTCGATCAGGTACTGGGTGAGGATCCGAGGGGAGTCTACGGCAAGATGGATTTTGCCACCCGGGATCGCTACCGCCACGTAGTGGAGGAGGTAGCCAAGAGCAGCCGGCGATCCGAAAGCGAGGTGGCCCGCGAAGCGATCCGATTGGCCCGCGAGGCCGCAGCCAAGGATGACAGCGACGATCGAGCCGCCCATGTCGGGTTCTACCTGATTGACCGGGGATTGCCGCAGCTCGAACGAGCGGCGGAGGTGCGCCGATCTACCCCTGAGGCCCTTCGGCGATTCAGCCGTCGTTTTCCTTTGCTCCTCTATCTCGGCACGATCGCGCTGATTGCGGCGATTTTCACCGGGAGCTTATTGGCGAAGGCGCATGCCAGCGGGTACCAGGATTGGCTGCTCGCGCTGATTGGGTTCCCCTTGCTCCTGGCCGCAAGTCATCTGGCGGTGGCGCTGGTGAACTGGCTGGCGACGTTGCTGGCGACGCCCCATATACTCCCGCGAATGGATTTTTCCCGAGGAATTCCGTCGGAATCGCGCGCCCTGGCCGTGATCCCGACGATGCTCACGAGCGCTCAAAACGTCGAGGATCTGGTCGAGGGGCTGGAAGTTCGGTTTCTGGCCAATCGGGACGAGAACCTGCACTTCGGTCTGCTGACGGATTTCCGGGACGCACGGGAGGAAACGGTTCCGGAGGACGAGTCGCTGTTGCGGCTGGCCCGGAAGAGAATCGAAGAGTTGAATGAAAAGTACCGGAGCTCCAAAGGCGACACTTTCTTCCTCTTTCATCGCCCGCGTCGCTGGAATCCGCGGGAGCGAATTTGGATGGGCTACGAGCGTAAGCGAGGAAAGCTTGCGGAATTGAATTCGCTTCTGCGCGGCGGCTCGAGGGATCGCTTCTCCCTCATCGT
>Ga0187877_1003383_pt1 | contig 13030 bp, 11 predicted proteins | sample June2016WEW_17_1_3_FD_132430 | JGI IMG/M metagenome (GOLD analysis project Ga0187877, IMG submission 132430) | Peatland microbial communities from SPRUCE experiment site at the Marcell Experimental Forest, Minnesota, USA - June2016WEW_17_100 | ecosystem: Environmental > Terrestrial > Soil >... | reverse complement strand
CGTGCTGCCTGAAGTCGCCCAAGGTGTCTCCTGGCCCACCTTCATCATCCTTCTGGCAGGCCTGCTGCTTCTGCTGTTCATTCCCGGAATGGTCAGCCGCTGGAGCAAATCAGCGCTTCGTAATGAAGCGACCCTGAAAAATAAACCGCACATCAAGCTGAAATGAACCTATCCCCAAGCCGTCGCTGCCCGGATGGCCAACACCGCCTGAAAAGGCTGACCCCGCACACTCAAGCGGGGTCAGCATGACGAGCGTATATGAAGTTGAAAATCGGGCGCGTGGGAGCAGGAGAGAACAGAGAGTTAATTCAGCCTGGAGGCAGGTTTATCGAAAGGGATCGTAATTCGGATTGGTGCCGGCCCAAATGCAGGCTACTTTCGAATTCTGGTTGCAGAGCAGCCCGTGAGAGCAGCGGTGGGCCAGCAGCCTCGGCCTCTGGTCCGGGAGATATTCTCCAGGATAGACCCGCTCGACTTCCAGGGCGACCTGGTCATTGAGGCGATCACAAAAACAGATCTTGCTGACTTCCCAAATGCGCTCTGACACGGTAAACCTCCAGGATTATGCCAAGTCTAAAATACGTCGGGCAAATATACCAGTGTCAGGCGTCACGAGATGAAGTGACAAATCGCGTATTTATGATGACATAAGTCCAGAAACAGGACATCAGGACCGTTTCATCAGACGCAGCAGTGTGCCGGAACCGTAGTCGACCAGGTAGATCTCTCCGGCCTCGTCCAACCCGAACGTGGTGATCCTTGCGCCAGTTTGAAAGAGGGTCTTCATTTGAAAGGTGTTCCCATTGGAATGAATCAGGCCCCAGACGGTACCGGAACAGTAATCGCCAAAGAAATAGACCCCTCGCCATTCGGGCAAGGACACGCCGCGGTAGACATAGCCGCCGGTCACCGCGCAGCCGTCCGCATGCGAATATTCGGCTACCGGCCAGGTGAAGGTCGCATTCACCGGCGGTTGATCTTGATAAGGATGCAGACCTTCATAATAACTCCAGCCGAAATTCAATCCGCCCGGTGTCCCGGCCGGGATAAAATCGACCTCTTCCCATTTATCCTGGCCGACGTCCGCAATGTACAGGTCGCCGGTCAGCCGATCAAAAGAGAAACGCCAAGGGTTGCGCAGCCCAAACACCCAGATCTCCGGTTGTCCACCACCTGCGGCGAAGGGGTTGTCCGGCGGAATCCCATAGGTCGCCCCGCTGTTCACATTGATACGCAGCAGCTTGCCCAGCAGGGTCCCCAGGTTTTGACCGGTCCGGTTCGGATCTCCCTCGGAACCGCCGTCCCCGAGACCCGCGTAAAGCATCCCATCCGGGCCGAAGGCCAGACCTCCGCCGTTGTGGTTGGGATACGGCTGATGAATACGCAGGATGTCAACCTCGCTCGAAGGATCGGCCCAGTTCGGATCGCCGGTTGAGACGTGGAAGCGGGCGATCACCGTGTTTCCATTCAGGTCGATATAGTTGACAAAAAAGGTGCCATATTGGGCGTAGTTGGGATGAAATGCCAGACCGAGCAGGCCTTGCTCCGTCCCGCGACTGTCGACTCGAGCCTGGATATCCAGAAAGGGAGTGGAGAGCAGCTGGCCATTTTGCAGAATCAGGATGCGGCCGCTTTTCTCGACAATGAACAGCCGCCCGGATCCATCACCGGCATTTTGGATGTCCACCGGCAGATTCAAGCCGGTCACGACCGGCTCCCAGGCATACCCTCCTGGATCAGGAAATCCGACGGGATTGTTCTGCGTCACGGTCGGGATAGGCTGTGTCGTAGTCGAGGGCGCGGGCTGGGCGGAGGAGGTTTCAGTCGTAGCCGGGATCGAGGCAGTCTGTGCGGGCTGCGTGGTCTGTATCACCGGGTGCGCGGGAAGGCCTGTAAGGGCCCCACAGCCAGCTGTAGCTAGGCTCAGGACGGCCAAGAACGCAAGGGCTGCGAACAGACCCCGCCTCTTTCCAGACCGTGAAGGATGATATGGAAGATTCGAATAGATCATCAAGTTCAACCTCGACCGTTAAAAGGGTCTACCGCGCATCCTGGAACTTCCCTCCGGAAACCGGAGGATATCCTGCAGGGCGTTACCCTACCCCGGGACACGCCTGATATCGGAAAGGCAGGCGAACCGCCCTCAAAAACCTTTCCGCATTATAAGGTCCTTCTATGAAGATTTCATGAGAAATCACAGGAAGGAGCACCAAAACTCCCGAGCTTATCCAAATGCCGGAAGAAGAGCGTCCTTCCTTTCAGGGTGCATGACGGATCCAGGGCCGCAACCGGACCTCGATCCAAGCGTATATGGGCATAGCAAGCCCAAGTCGGAAGGAAGGTTCCCAATTTACAGCAAGGAGGTGTTCTATGTTCCGTAAGATCCTGCCTGTACTATCAATCCTGATGCTGGGTTTAAGCGCCTGCGGGTTCAGCATTGCTTTACCGGGCACCCAACCTAGCGGCCCGACCACGACCGACCAGATCACGCTGCCCATGCCGTCCGATGTCACCCAGGCGGTTGACGTGACCCTTTCCTTTGGTGCGGGTACCCTCAAGGTGCACTCCGGAACCCAGTCCCTGGTTTCAGGCACTGCCACTTATAATGTAGCCGATCTCAAGCCGGTCATAACCATGAACGGCCGCGCCGTCAGCATCGTAGAAGGGAACTGGCGCCTGACCGGCGTGCCGGACTTGTCCAACCTCAAGAACGAGTGGGACCTGGCTCTAGGCAATGTGCCCTTGAACCTGACCGTGGATGGCGGTGCTTACAATGCCACCTACAACTTGGGCGGTCTGGCAGTGAAAAACCTGACCATCAAAGACGGCGCGGCCCAGTCCACCCTGGACTTTACCTCCCCCAATGCAACCCAGATGAACCTGCTGCACTATGAGACCGGCGCCTCCAACGTCTCGCTGACCGGACTTGCCAACGCCAACTTCACCAGCCTGGATTTCAGCAGCGGAGCCGGGAACTTCACCCTCGATTTCAGCGGAAAGTTAACACGCGATGGCAGCGTGAATATCGAGACCGGGGTCAGCAACCTGACCCTGATCATTCCCCAGGGCATCCCGGTCCAGCTCACGGTAGAGGGCGGCCTTTCGAACGTGGCGCAGAGCTCCGGCTGGACAAAAAGCGGGAACCTCTTTACTCAGGCAGGAACCGGTCCGCAACTGACCATGGTCGTCAGCATTGGCGCTGGGAACCTCTCCCTGACCCACTAAAGCAGGCTCAAAGTCGATCCGTCCTCCACCCCGACTAACCGCTCACCGGCGAGGCGGGATGGAGGCGGTTTTCTCCACCAAAATCGGAGTAAAAGGTCATATTTCCTCCATGACCTCCATCACTTGCGTTCCGCACGCACGCCAAATACAATATAAGAAGATAAAAATTACCGGATTAAACGGAAAGGAAACCATATGCAAATCACCCGACAGGCGGACTACGCCATCCGAGCAGTTGTTTACCTGGCCCGATTGGGCCCCAACCAGCGCGCCGCCACCAGCACCGTCGCTCAGGAGGAGCGCATCCCACCCTCCTTCCTGGCCAAGATCATCTCGCAGTTGTCCATCGCCGGACTCCTGCACACCTCGCGCGGCGCACGAGGCGGCGTCTCTCTGGCGCGTGACCCGAAGGAGATCTCGTTGCTGGAAGTGGTCGAAGCCATCGATGGACCGATCCTGCTGAACGAGTGCGTCGGCGAAGGTGCCGACTGTGTGATGGAGGACGGTTGTCCTCTGCATACAATCTGGTGTGAGGCACAGGAAGGTCTGGTCAGCCGCCTCAGGGCTACCAAGTTTGACAGCGTTTTGAATTGATCTTGGGCTGGGGTCCCGCGCACAGGTCGGAGCGCACCCTTCTATAAAAGATCATTTTCACTCACCCGCCAGCTCCCGGCGAGCTAATAGAAACTCGGAAGTTCAGATGAGGCCGCGTTCGATCAACTGAATCACAACGATCCTTCAGTCAAAATCACCCATACACCACCCAGCATGCTAGGTGGTTTTTTTTATATTTCGATCGTCTAACTATCGAGGACCATGCTGATCCCTAACCCATCCATGTGTTCAGGGAACACCTTCTGCCTCCGCGAAGCCGTTGCTCCCGGCGTATAATTACCGGGGGATCCCATCTTCAATTAGGAGGCATATCATGTCCGGACCTCGTACGGTGCGTGCCCCACGCGGCACCCAACTGACTTGTAAATCCTGGCTCACCGAGGCCCCCTATCGGATGATTCAGAATAACCTCGACCCAGAGGTGGCCGAGCGTCCCCAGGATCTGGTCGTTTACGGAGGACGCGGCCAGGCTGCCCGTTCCTGGGAGGCGTTTGATGCCATCCTCGAGTCGCTCAAGGTCCTCGAAGACGACGAAACCCTGCTGGTCCAATCCGGGAAACCGGTAGTTGTCTTTAAAACCCATCCGGACGCCCCCCGCGTGCTGATCGCCAACTCCAACCTGGTCCCTCACTGGGCGACGCAAGAGCACTTTGACAAGCTGGCCGCCCAGGGTCTGATCATGTTCGGCCAGATGACCGCCGGATCGTGGATCTATATCGGCACGCAGGGCATCCTGCAGGGAACCTATGAGACTTTTGGTTCCCTGGCCAAGCTTAAGGGCTGGGGTTCGCTGAAGGGCAAATTCGCTCTGACCGCCGGACTGGGTGGGATGGGAGGCGCACAGCCGATGGCGATCACCATGAACGAAGGGGTCGGCCTGATCGTGGAGGTAGATCCGGAGCATGCCAAACGCCGTCTGGAACTCGGCTACGTCGACACCGTGGTGGACACGCTCGAAGAGGCGATGACCCTGGTCGATGAGGCCAGGGACAAACAGCTGCCAAAGTCTATCGGCCTGATCGGGAATGCAGCCGAGGTCTATGCGGAGCTCGCAGAACGCGGCATCGTCCCGGATGTGGTCACCGATCAGACCCCTGCCCATGATGTGCTCATGTATGTCCCGACCGGACTATCTGTAACGGCAGCGGAGGAACTGCGCAAGACCGATCCGGATGAGTATCGCAAGCGCTCCATGGCTTCGATGGCCAGGCAAGTTCAAGCCATGCTGGAGTTCAAGCATGCCGGGGCGGAGGTGTTCGACTACGGTAACAACCTGCGCCAGCGTGCCTACGATTACGGCGTGAAGGACGCTTTCGAATTCCCCGGCTTCGTCCCGGCCTATATACGCCCCTTGTTCTGTGAAGGGAAAGGCCCCTTCCGCTGGGTGGCGCTTTCCGGCGACCCGCAGGACATCTACCGGACCGATGAGGCGGTGAGCGAGCTCTTTCCCGAAGATGAACATCTGCAACGCTGGCTGAAGCTGGCACGCGAAAAAGTTCCCTTTCAGGGACTTCCGGCGCGCATCTGCTGGTTGGGCTACGGGGAACGCGCCCGGGCCGGGCTTAAGTTTAACGAACTGGTTGCAAAGGGCATTGTCAAGGCACCGATCGTCATCGGCCGCGACCACCTAGACGCTGGTTCAGTGGCAAGCCCGAACCGTGAGACCGAGGGGATGAAGGACGGAACAGACGCCGTCTCCGACTGGGCGATCCTCAATGCCCTGATCAACGCGGTCGGAGGGGCGACCTGGGTCTCTTTCCACCACGGCGGCGGGGTCGGCATCGGCTTCAGCCAGCACGCCGGTCAGGTCATCGTGGCGGATGGCACTCCCGCAGCGGCGGTCCGTCTGGAACGGGTCCTGACAACCGACCCCGGCCTCGGCGTGGTCCGTCATGCCGATGCAGGCTATGAGATCGCGATCCAAGCGGCGAAGAAGCACGGCATCAAAATGCCCATGCTGAAGTAGAGCCGGTCAGTAAGGCCAGGGACTTCTTGCCTTTTTCACCGCGTCCGGGTGCGGCCAGGTAGGATCCGAAGCCCAGCCAAGAGATTGGACAGGGAAGATGGCGATTAAACGAATTGCAGTTCTAACCAGCGGTGGGGACGCCCAGGGCATGAACGCGGCCGTCCGGGCCGTCGTACGGGCTGCCATTGATCGCGGTGCGGAAGTTTACGCAATCTACGAGGGTTACCAGGGCATGGTGGACGGGGGCGATCGCATCCAGCGGATGGACTGGGATTCGGTCGGGGGCATCATGCAGCTAGGTGGCACGATCATTGGCACAGCCCGCTGCGAGGCATTCATGACCCGTGAGGGTCGTCGGGCGGCTGCACGCAATTTGGTCCAGATGGGCATCCAGGGGCTGGTCGTCATTGGCGGGGATGGATCCCTGACCGGCGCCAATCTGTTCCGCCTGGAGTGGCCTGAACTGATGTCTGAACTCGTCAAGAGCGGCGAGATCACCGAGGAGGCGGCAAAAGCGCACCCTCATCTGCTGATTGTCGGGCTGGTTGGCTCGATCGACAATGACTTCTCCGGCACGGATATGACCATCGGTGCCGACTCGGCGCTGCACCGCATCACGGAAGCGGTGGATGCCATCAACAGCACAGCCGCCAGCCATCAGCGCACCTTTGTCGTTAAAGTGATGGGCCGCAACTGCGGTTATCTGGCTCTGATGGGGGCGCTCGCCTGCGGGGCGGATTGGGTCTTGATCCCCGAGAACCCCCCGGATGTTGAACATTGGGAAGAGACCATGGTCGAGTGCCTGAAAGCTGGGCGCAGGGCGGGCCGGCGTGACAGCATCGTCATTCTGGCCGAAGGCGCCCGCGACCGCAATGGCAAATATATCGGAAGCACCGATGTTCAGCGCGCGCTGGAGGAGCGCCTCGGCGAGGAAGTCCGGGTGACAGTCCTTGGACATGTCCAGCGCGGGGGACGGCCGAGTGCCTACGACCGCACCCTGGCCACTCTCATCGGCTATGAAGCGGTCGAAACCATTCTCAATGCCAGACCGGAGGATGAGCCTCTGCTGGTCGCGACCCAAGCCAACCGGGTGGCCCGTCTACCCTTGATGGAATGCGTAAAAAATACCAAGGCGGTCACTGCAGCCCTCGAGGCAAAAGATTACGAAAAGGCCCTGGACCTGCGCAGTTCCAGTTTCAGGGACGCTTTCCGCACCCTGCGGACGATGGTCCGGGCGCTACCCCATCCGCCCTCCCCTGGTCAAAAGCGATTCCGGATCGCCGTTCTCAACGCCGGCGCACCGGCTCCCGGTATGAACACCGCCATACGGGCCGCCATCCGGCTCGGCCTGGATAAAGGCCATGTCATGCTGGGGGTCAGCAACGGCTTTGATGGGCTGATCAAGGGCCAGGTCGAGGAGATGAACTGGATGAGCGTCAGCGGCTGGGCGGCCAGAGGGGGGTCCACCTTGGGCACGACCCGTCTGGTTCCGCAAGACAGCGACTGGTACGCCATCGCCCGCACGATCGAAAACCAATCCATTGACGGTTTGCTGGTCATCGGAGGCTGGAACGGGTATGAAGCCGTCCATACCATGCTCACCTCCCGCACCAACTTCCCGGCTTTCAACATCCCGATGATCTGCCTGCCCGCCTCCATCAACAACAACCTGCCCGGTTCGGAATTCAGCATCGGCGCGGACACGGCTCTCAACAGCATTGTGGATGTAGTGGACAAGATCAAACAGTCAGCGGTAGCAACCCGCAGGTGTTTTGTGGTTGAAGTGATGGGCCATTACTGTGGCTACCTGGCCCTGATGAGCGGGCTGGCGACCGGCGCGGAGCGAGTCTACCTCCATGAAGAGGGGGTCACGTTGAAGGACCTTCAGCTTGACGTGGAGAAGCTGGCGCACGCCTTTCAGGCCGGGAAACGGCTGGGTTTGATGATCCGTAACGAGTACGCGAATCGGATCTACACGACCAATTTCATGTGTTCCCTGTTCGAGGAGGAAGGGCGGGGAATCTTTGATGCGCGTCCCGCCATCCTGGGCCACATGCAGCAGGGCGGCGACCCATCCCCGTTTGATCGGATCCAAGCCACCCGGCTTGCCCGATTGTGTTTGGGATTTCTAATCGACGAATGTGATCGCGGCGGTAACCGCATCACCTTCATCGGCCTTGAGAAGGGAGAGATCAAGTTCCATGACATGCAGGACTTCGATCGCATGATCGAGGCCTCCTACGAGCGCCCGAAGGAACAATGGTGGTTGGAATTGAAAAGTATCGCAAGCCTGTTGGCCAAATCCGCTCCAACGTCGGAAGGGTTTGGGTAGCATTCCAGGAATGCTGACCATCCGGTCGGGCCATCCGTCCTGCGAGCTTTCCGTCGAAACATTTCGGCGGCCTCACCCAGCAACGAGTCGAGATGGAAAATCGTAAGCGCACATTGACCGGTCTGCTGCTCTTCTGGGCGTTCCTGTTCGGAGCATTCGTCCGCGTACTACCGGTCTGGCAAGCTAGTTTTCCACTCAATGACGGGGGGTTATTCTACACGATGATCGCTGACCTACAACGGGCAAGATCCGGGCTCCCTGCGGTCACGACCTACAACCAGCTGAGCATCCCGTTCGCCTATCCCCCTCTCGCTTTTTATCTAGCTGATTTTATTCAAACCCTGACCCGCCTCAGCTTGATCGAGGTTGTCCGCTGGCTACCGGTGCTCTTCAGCCTGCTTACCCTGCCAGCTTTTTTTCTATTAGCACGTTCCCTACTGGGCGACGCGCTGAAAGGCGCCCTGGCGACCGCTCTATATTCCCTGCTGCCACGTTCGTACGAGTGGATCATCATGGGCGGCGGGGTGACCCGCGCCCCGGCCGCGTTGTTTTTGATTCTGATGGCGTGGGGAGCTTACCGGTTGTTCCGGGATGGCGGCTGGCTCAACCTCTTGATCACGATCGTCTGTGGGGCCCTGGTGGTGCTCATGCATCCCGAACGCGCTCTGCATGCGATTGTCCTGGGGGTCCTTTTCTGTCTCTACTTCGGGCGTTCGCTAGCCGGACTGCGCCGTGCTGTCGGTGTGGCAGGAGGTGTGTTGCTGCTGACCGCACCCTGGTGGGTGACAGGTCTGATGCGCTTCGGCTGGACACCGTTTTACATGGCATTCCAGTCCGGAGGTGGACACTGGCTGTTCTGGTCGCCACTCCTGCTGCTGAACTTCACCGATGAACAAATCGCCGTGACCGTCCTCCTGGCAGTGATCGGAGTGATCGCCTGCCTTATGCGCAGGAAAACCTTCCTGCCGGCGTGGCTGGTGCTGGCCTTTCTGGTCGATCCGCGCAGTGCACCGCATGTGGTTCCCGTACAGGTGGCCTTACTGGCTGCTCTCGGCTTGTCCGATGTGATTTTCCCGGCCCTGGCCCGCCTCGCCGGGCAGGGAGAGGATTGGGCAGCATTCCTCACCATGAAGAAAGGCCTCTGGGTCCTCGGATATGTTCTGTTATTGACTCTGGTCAACGCAATACTCAATATTCAGGACCTGAATCAGCTGGTGCTTACCGAGGACGATCGCACGGCGCTGAACTGGGTAGCCAGCCAGACGCCAGCAGGCAGCCATTTCCTGACACTCGGATGGCAGGATAATGCCATGCTTTCCCCGCTTCTGGAGTGGTTCCCGGCCTTGACCGGACGAAATAACCTCTCCACCATACAGGGGCGCGAGTGGCTCACGGGGAAAGAACATTTCGTGGCCCGGTTGAATGCCTATCCCGCTTTGTATGCATGCCTGTATCAGAATGCTGGCTGCCTCGATCGGTGGGCTGCACAGGTAGGGGACACCTACGATTATGTGTACCTGGATCTCGTTCCTTCTCCCGGGCAAGCTCCCCAGGAGAGCGCACTATCGGCTTCCTTAAGGCAATCCGGGCAATACACCCTCGTTTACGATACCTCGACCGTTCTGATCTTCGCACGGCACTGAGGGCGCCGGGCCTGCGGTAGGAGCGGGCGGAGGCAGCCCCTGACCTCAAAGGCCCGCCATCATGCCATGGGCAGCGAGTACTTATGTTCAAAACCGCTTTCTTTTTCTTGACGCTCCTCATTCTGACCGGCTGCGCCGGCCAGATCAGGCCTGCCCCTCAGACCACCGCGCCCTCGGTCGATCTCGAAGAACAGGCAGTCTTCGCAGCCCTGATCCAGCAGAAGTACGGGGCTTCCAAAAGCCTGGTCATACGGGATACAACCGCGACGGATGCCGAGGGCGTCGGAAACACCGAAAGTGCGCTCCAGTATGTGCTCAAGAACACACACGGCCTCGAGGCGGATACCCTGGACAACTTCAGGGCGCGCAACGTCAGCGCGACCCCCGTGGCGGCGGATATGAACCTCGGAGTAAGCTACGTCCTGCTCCGCCAAAGCGATCTAGATCAAATCTTCGCCCAGAACCAGGATGGCTGGCAGGTCTTCTATGAGCGCTTTCCGGACGCCCCGGGCATCTTCAGCCTTTCGCGGGTCGGCTTTAATGCCCACTTCGACCAGGCCCTGGTTTATCTGGGGATCCAAAGCCAATACCTGAACGGCTCCGGGCATTACTTTCTGCTGGAGAAGGTGAAAGGGACCTGGACCATCGACCAGGTGGTCCAGACCTGGATTTCCTAGAAATAATGAAGGGCGAGAGTACAATCAACGGATGTCACGCCTAAAAAGCCCCTTCTTCTGGTTCATCCTGGCGGTGCTGACCACCGCCGGTTTGACTTCGATCGGGCCGGAGGAAAGGTCCCTCGGTGAGAATGTCCGCATCATCTACCTGCACGATGCCTGGCTGCTGACCGCGGAAGCAGCGCTGGGTTTCGCAGCCCTTGTGGGGCTGCTCGCCATCTTGACCCGCCGTGACGCCTTGCACCGCTGGTCAGCCGCCCTGGGCCGCACGGGGATCTTTTTCTGGGTGACCTACCTACCCCTGGCCCTCTGGGCGTTCCAGACCAACTGGGGTGAGCTGTTCCAGACCGAACCCCGCTTCCAGGCGACCGTTGCATTGGCCGCGACCGGCGTAGTGTTGCAAATCGTGCTGACTTTAATTGCCAGGCCTATGATCACCTCGCTAGTGAATGTACTCTTCTATGTCGCCCTGCAGATCTCCGTCTCACGCAAGGGCTATATCATGCACCCCACCCCGTCCCCGATCTTTGGATCGGGGATTCTCTCCATCGAACTGTTCTTCATCGGGATCATCTTCCTGACGATCGCCGCAGCCTACTTCATGACCCGTTGGTGGTTATCCAGATGACCCGCCTGCGAACACAACTCCCGATTTTCACACTCATCCGAACCGTTTTCAACACCCTTTTCAGGATGGTCTACCCATTCCTGTCCGTGTTCGCCCGCGGGCTGGGGGTGGACCTGACCACCATGTCTTACGCGTTGACGGCCCGCGGCCTGGCCGGGGTTTTCGGCCCATTTGCCGCGGCCGTGGCTGACCACCGGGGGCGGAAGTTCGGCATGATCTTCGGCGTGGTCCTGTTCACGCTCGGTGCAGCCCTGGTCGTCTTCTGGCCAACCTTTCCAGCCCTGGTCCTTTCATTGTGCCTGACGACGATTGGCAATTACGTCTTTGGTGCATCCTTGCAAGCCTACCTGGGCGATCGCACCCCATACGGAGAGCGCGGGCGGGCCATCGCTGTGACCGAGTTCGGCTGGTCGCTGGCCTTTATTGCAGGTGTCCCATTAATGGGTTTTTTCATCGCCCGCAGCGGGTGGATGGCGCCCTTCCCCCTGCTGACCCTGCTCGGGGTGGTGATCTTCGCCGGGTTGTTCCTTTTGCTGCCGAACGATGAAAAACCGGCTAGTGACAGTCCCACCCTGGGGGCGAATTTTCGAACGGTTCTGACCTTTGCTCCAGCCCTGGCGGGGCTCTGCATCGGACTGTTCGCCAGTACCGCCAACGAGCAGGTAAACCTGATCTTCGGCGTTTGGTTGGAACAATCCTTCGGATTGAATATCACCGGGTTAGGGTTGGCCGCGATGGTTATCGGCCTCTCAGAACTTTGCGGGGAGGGGCTGGTCGCCACCATCGTGGACCGGCTCGGCAAGCCACTTTCGGTTGCTGTGGGACTCTGCGTCAATTCCGTCGCCGCGCTGATCATTCCGATACTTGGACGGACAGAAGCCGGAGCGCTGGCTGCGCTGTTCTTCTTTTACATTTCTTTCGAATTCACCATGGTCAGCTGCATGTCGATGATGACCGAAGTCCTGCCAGGGGCGCGTGCGACGCTGATGGCTTTCAACGTCGCCTTCATCTCCCTCGGTCGCGCCATCGGTGCCCCCCTGTCGACTCTGCTGTACCACTACGGCTTTTCGTTCGCAACAGCTGGCGCGGTTACTTTCAATCTGCTCGCCCTGCTGGCGCTGTACAGAATGCAAAGCTCGACCGCTAGGACCCGAGCGGTGAAGCGATTATGAACGCGTCGTAAGGAAATGCCTAGACAGGGATAGGGACCCTGTGGACCATCCCCTCACCGAAGATTTCAAAACGCTGGAAGAACAATTAGGAGCCAACCGATCTCTCAGAGAAGCCGGGGGCATTTGCCATGCCAGGATTGACACAGAACATGCGTTCTGGTATGATGCGGGTTCTCTTTAACCCTTCAGGAGGTGAACGGATGATCGACCGAGTTGGAACCGTCTGCATTTTCGTGCAGGATCAAGACCGAGCAAAAAAGTTTTACACGGAGGTGCTAGGATTCGAATTGCGCACCGACGCCATCCTCTCCCCCGGGTCAACCAACCGCTGGATCGCTGTGGCACCCAAGGGAGCTGAAACGGAAGTCATCCTCTATCTGCCCGATGAAAACTGGGAACATTACCGACAGGTAGTCGGCCATTCGCAAGCCCTCACCTTCGAGGTGAGCGACATGGAACATCTTCACGCCACGTTAAGGGCCAGGGGCGTGCGCTTCGTCCAGGAACCGGATGTACAACCCTGGGGAACCTACGCAATCCTCCAGGATTCTGAAGGCAACAGCCTGATTCTGAGAGAAGCTCCCAAAGCCTGAAACGATGGTTGGGGACCGCTGCCCAGAAAGAATCCAAGACACGCGTTTTCTCATTTAATCGAGTAGGAGGGCGGGGCTAGCGCCCTCCTCTCACACCACCGGACATGCGGGTCCGCATCCGGCGGTTCGGTCAGTGTCAGGGCAATGCCCTCTAGCCTTTGTTGATGGTCTGTGCCAGG
>Ga0187877_1003381_pt1 | contig 13037 bp, 8 predicted proteins | sample June2016WEW_17_1_3_FD_132430 | JGI IMG/M metagenome (GOLD analysis project Ga0187877, IMG submission 132430) | Peatland microbial communities from SPRUCE experiment site at the Marcell Experimental Forest, Minnesota, USA - June2016WEW_17_100 | ecosystem: Environmental > Terrestrial > Soil >... | reverse complement strand
GACGGGGCTGTATACGGCTCCGGCGGTGGTGCCGAACCCGGCGACGGTGACGGTGACGGCTACGTCGGCGGCAGCGACGGCGGCGGGATCGGCTTTTGTGACTGTGGCGGCGCCGACGGGGTTGGGGACGTCGCAGATTACGGTGACGGCTACGGCGGTGGGTGGGGCGGCGCACGGGGATGTGGTGACGCTGATTGTGCAGTAAATCTACCGCCGAGACGCTGCCCTGCTGCTGCGCACGGCTTGGACGGCCGGGGCGGACGTCCCTACACGAGCGGGGCGGCGCGGGGCGCGGACTCATGTCTGCGCCTTTTTTCTTGCGTCACATCTTCTTGTTTTTGCGTCACGGTGATGGAGCGCGAGGGTGAGGTAGGATCATCTTCGGCGGGCTGCCGTGCTTTGCACGGCTGGACGGGCGAGGACGCCCGTCGCTCCACAAGATCTACAAACTTATGACTTATGACATTGCGGTGATTGGCGGGGGGATTGTTGGGCTTTCGTTTGCCATGCAGGTGGGCGAGCGGTTTCCGCGGTTGCGGGTGGTGGTTCTGGAGAAAGAGGCGGGAGTGGCTCGGCATCAGACGGGACACAATAGCGGGGTGATCCACAGCGGCGTTTATTACAAGGCGGGATCGCTGAAGGCGCGGTTGTGTGTGGCGGGGGCGCGGGAGATGGTGGAGTTCTGCTCGCGACATGGGATTCCGCATGAGGTGTGCGGGAAATTGATTGTGGCTACTAGCTCGGAGGAAGCGGCGCGACTGGATGAACTGCTGGCGCAGGGTCTGGTGAATGGGTTGGAGGGTTTGCGGTTGCTGGGGCGCGAGGCGATGCTCGAGATCGAGCCGCATGTGGGCGGAGTGCGAGCGCTCGAAGTGCCGTCGACGGGGATCACGGATTATGCGGCGGTGACGGCGAAGTATGCGGAGATCGCGGCGGGAAGCGGGGCGGAGGTGAAGACAAACGCGGGGGTGGTGGGATTCGAGCGTTCGAAGGACGCGGGGGGGGACGCGTTGGTGGTCCGAACGCGAGCGGGAGATTTTACGGCGCGGTATGTGGTGAATTGCGCGGGGCTGTATAGCGATCGGGTGGCGCGGATGGCGGGAGATGATCCGGGAATGATGCTCGTTCCGTTTCGCGGGGAATATTACGATCTGGCGGCGGCGCGCGGGGAGTTGGTGCGGGGGCTGATTTATCCGGTGCCGGATCCGCGGTATCCATTTCTGGGAGTGCACTTCACGCGGCGGATTCAGGGGAATGTGGATGCGGGGCCGAATGCGGTGCTGGCGTTCCGGCGCGAGGGATACCGGTGGAGGGATTTCGATTTGGGCGAGACGATGGAAGTGTTCATGGATGCGGGGTTTCGGGCGATGGCGCGGCGGCACTGGAGAAATGGGCTGGCGGAGTTTCGGCGGTCGCTGCGGAAGCGGGAGTTTGTGTGGTCCTGCCAGCGGTTGGTGCCGGAGGTGCGAATGGAAGATATGACGCCGGGCGGATCGGGAGTGCGGGCGCAGGCGGTGGCGGCGGATGGCGCGCTGGTGGATGATTTCCGGTTTGTGGGGCGAGAACGGTTTTTGCATGTGCTGAATGTGCCTTCTCCGGCGGCGACGGCGTCGTTGCCGATTGGGCGGGAGATATTGAAGATGGTGCCGGAGGAGATTGTGGGTTAGCTGATGGAATTGCTGTCGGCATGGTGTAGTCTGGGGACTTCTTGTTACAGCTGGTTGAATTTTTGTCGGGAGAATTCGCATGGCACAGAGTTTGAGTGGGAAGAAGAAAGTGGCGATTTTGGGCGCGGGGAAGATCGGATCGATTCTGCTGCAGTCTTTCTTGCGGGATGGATTGCTGTCGCCGGGGCAGACTTGGGCAACGGTGGCGCATCCGGAGCGGGCGCGGATGCTGAAGGAGAAGTTGAAGGTGCACGCGGGCACCGACAACTCGGAGGCGGTGAAGGACGCGGACATTATTTTTCTTTGCGTGAAGCCGCAGGTGGTGGCGGACGTGGTGCGGGAAATTCGCGCCCACTTGAATGGGAAGCAGTTGGTGATTTCGGTGGCGGCGTCGGTTCCGACCGAGATGATTGAGCGGGCGATGGAAAAAGAAGTGCCGGTGGTGCGGGCGATGCCGAATACTCCTTGCGTGCTGGGCGCGGGAATGACGGCTCTGTGCAAGGGGAAGTTCGCGACCAAGCAGCATCTGGAAATGGCGACGAAGTTTTTCGATGCGGTGGGGCGGACGGTGGTCGTGGACGAAAAACACATGGACGCGGTCACGGGATTGTCGGCGAGCGGGCCGGCGTATATCTACATCATTCTGGAATCGCTGGCGGAGGCGGGAGTGAAGGTGGGGTTGCCGCGCGATGTGGCAACGCTGCTGGCGGCGCAGACGACGATGGGCGCGGCGCGGGTGGTGCTCGAGACCGGGGATCATCCGGCGCTGTTGAAGGACGCGGTAACTACTCCGGCGGGATGCACGATTGACGGCATCATGGAACTGGAAGAGGGTAAGCTGCGCGTGACGTTGATCAAGGCGGTGGTGAAGGCAGTGCAGCGGGCTAAGGAGTTGGCGTTCTCGTAGGGCGGGTGTCGGCTTGCCGAACGAATCGAAACCCGGTGAAGCGAAGACTGGTGGCGTCCCCGGAACTCTGGTGCCGGAGTAGCTTCCGCCGCTACGCTTTCGGCGAAGCCGGTCCGGTGAGAGTGAACGAGTGGCAAGTCCTCAAGATGAAGATGCGACCGCCGGCCGCGTAAGACCCGAGCCCACTCCGGTGCTGGCCGTCTGGCGGCTCATTTTTCGAAAGGCGCGAAAAGTGGGGCGCCCCGTTTTCTTCTTTGCCAATACTCTAAGAGCGACGCGCGCTATACTTACTCGCCGGAGATGGGGCCACCCCCGCTAGGCTGTGCGGATGCCTGAGTCACCGGAGTTAGACGAAATCTTTCGACAACTGAGGCGGCGAACATGCTAAAGCAAGCGAAGCGGGCCTGCTTGGCGGCAGGAAAGTTCTGTGGGTTATTCGAACTGGCGGGCGATTCCGGCCGGAGGAAGTCCCGGCTGCTCGTGATCGGTTACCACGGCGTGTCCCTCGCGGATGAGCACCAGTGGCGTCCAAGTCTTTTTCTCAGTCCGGAGAACTTCCGCGCGAGGATGGAAACGCTGAAGAAGTGTGGCTGCTCTGTGCTCGATTTAAGCGAGGCGCTGGACTTGCTGTACGGTGGGGCGCTCCCGGAGCGCGCTATTGTGCTCACCTTTGACGACGGGACTTATGACTTCCGCAGAATCGTATGGCCGATTCTCAAAGAGTACGGGTATCCCGCCACTCTGTACTTGACCACCTACTGGGTGACGATGGCGCGCCCCGTGGTACCCGTCATCTGGAGCTATTTGCTTTGGAAAAAGCGCGGCTCGGTTTATCGCGCGCCCAAGTTTCTGGGCGACCGCGCCCAGTTGGACCTCACCACCGATAGCGGTGTGTCAAAAGCACTGGAACAACTGGTCTCGCTTGCGAACGCGGAGAACCTCGATGGGATGCAGAGGGATGCTATCACACAGGAATTGGCCGAGATTCTTGGCGCAGATTACGAGGATATCCGGGCACGGCGAATTCTGCATTTACTGCAGCCGGATGAAGTTCGTGAGCTTGCCAAAGATGGCGTTTCCGTTCAGATGCATATGCATCACCACATCAACCCAGACGAGGAGCACGATTTCAAACGCAATTTGAACGAGAATCGGACTTACATCCAGGATCTGGTCGGCTCATCGCCAGACCATTTTTGTTATCCCAGTGGCCGCTACAAACCGGAATTTTTGCCATGGCTCAGGGAACTTGGCGTGAAATCGGCCACAACCTGTGATCCCGGGCTCGCGTTTGCGAAGACGGACCCGCTGCTCGTGCCCCGCCTTGTGGATACCTCTTATCTTTCCACGTTAGAATTTGAAAGCTGGCTTGTGGGAGTTGGGGAGTTCCTGCCGCGCCGGCCGCGCCGATGAAAGATCTTCCGACACAAATAGCCGAGACCTAAGGAGATCTGCTCCCGCGAATTGCAGAGATCGCTGCTCGCACAAATCGGTGAGAAGCTTGCGTAAGCCTCCGCCATGACCAGCGATTCTGTATCCATCGTTTGCTCCTTTGCTCGCTCCCACGACCGAAAGGCTGATCTAGCTCACGTCAGTTGGGCAATCGCTCAGTTGGGGAGGGAGAAGCTGAGGGTTACATCCGTCTGGAATTGGGCGGGGTGGTCGTGGAGGCGGTAGGGTTCGTAGCGCCAGTTGCGGACGGCTTCGGTGGCGGCGGCGGCTAGGAGTGGGTCTCCGCTGAGGGTGCGGATGTTGGAGACGGAGCCGTCTTCGGCGACGTGGACTTCGAGGACGACGTTGCCGGAGCGGTGGGCGGCTAGGGCTTCGGGGGGATACTGGGGCTCGGTGCGGCTGAGGAGGCGGGTTTCGGCTTTCTCGGGAGACAGCCTGACGCCTTGGAGTGGGGCGATCTTCGTCGTCGCGATCTTAGCTGGTGCGATCCTAGTCGTAGACGATGCTACGATGGAATCGCTGGCTTGCTTGGTGGAATCGGGCTTGGCCTGAGGGTGCTTCGCCAGGTCGGGCTTCGCTTGGTCGGGCTTGGTGGGAGTGGGTTTCATGCGGAAGATGACTTTGCCTTTTTCGTAGACGACTAACTCGTCGGCGGCGGGGGCAGCGGCGGGAGTGGAAGACGTCTGCTTGGAAGCTTTTGCGGACGCTTTTTCCGACGATGATGGATTTGTGCGGTGGGCGGCGGCAGTGGCTGTCGAGCTGCGCTCGGCAGGACAGCCGGGGGCGGCTGTCCCTACGCAAGACTTTGCTGGCGCTTGGGGCTTGCTTGTCTCAGCTTGGATGGGCTGCGTGATCTGGCTGCTGGATGCCGTTTGGGGTGGACGCAACCATCCGATGCGGGAGCCGATGAGGAAGCTGACGGCGATGGTGGCGAGAATGGTTAGAGATCCGAGGACGAGGGTCCAGGCTTCGTAGGGAGGGCGGCGAGCGGGCAGAGGGCCGGCTGCGATGAAATCGGGCGGGATGAGCGTGGCGGCGGGCTTGCGCTGACTGAGTTCGATCGCGGCGTGGCGAACGCGGGTGCACTCCTCGGCGAAACCTTCGAGCAGTTTCTGGTCGGAGTTGGAGAAGGCGGCGGGAGAGGTGGAAAAGACTTCGAGGACTCCGGTGAACTGCGCGTTCTTGTCGTTACTGTCGAAGACGGGGACGATGAGGATGGAGCGGATGCCGCGGCGGCGGGAGATGGCGGGGTCGACGCGTGGGTCGAGCTCGGTATCGACGGAAAGCTGGGGTTGACGGGTTTGCAGACAGGCGCCGGAGAGACCGTCGCGGGGGTTAAGAGGGACGCCGAGATCGGGGGCGAGGTGTCCGGTGGCGGCGCGGCAGACCATTTCATCGCCGCGGGCGAGGGCGAGGGCGGCGGCGCTGGCGCGGGTGGCTTCGGCAGCGCGGGCTACGAGTTCATTGAGGATTAAATCGAGAGCGAGGTCGGATGGAAAACCGGCAAGGAGGTGCTGCTCGAGGAGGCGAGACAGGTCAAGATGCGAATCGTCAGGGCGGAACTCGGACCTCGACATAGGTTGCGGGAACATAGCTTGTTCCGCAGCCTGCAGTGATGTGGGGGGAAGCAGGCTCTAAGGCGAGTTTCCCGCGAAATGAGCGGGAAGTCAATTGGCGGGGAGAGATTTGGTAATTAGGCAATTTTGTAATTTGGGGCGCGGAGAGACCCGCGCTTTTTTGTTTTGCGGCGAAGTTTCCCAGTTTGCAAATTAGGACACTACCGGATTGCGCCTGGAGGTACGCGGGCAGGAGTGCCCGCGCCACACAAGCTTGGCTACTGGCCGGTTTCGGTGAAGACGGCGGGGTTGGCTACTCCGGCGGCGGTGGCGTTGATGGTGACGGTTCCGGCGCTCGGAGGAAGCGTATAGGACTGGGTTGCCGTTCCATTGGTGTCGGTGACGACGGGATTGGAGTCGGAGAAAGTGCCTCCGGCACCGCCGTCGTTAAAGGTAACGGGAACGCCGGAAACGGGATTGGCGTATTGGTCGGTCACGAGCACGGTGAGGGCCTGGGGCAATTGCGTTCCGGCAGTAGCGGACTGATTATTGCCGCTGGTGATGGCGATTTTGGCGGCGGGTCCGGCAACGGAGTACTCGATAAAGGAGACGTTCTTGAAACCGGCGGAACTGCCGGTGACAGTAACGGTGGAGACGGTGGTGGGCAAAAGCAGGTTCGTACTAGCCAAGCCATTGGCGTCGGTGACCACGGAAGCGGGATTGGGAACGGCACCCTTGTTGGCGGTGAAGTTGATGGTGACACCGGGGACGCCGTTGTTGTAGACGTCCCTGGCCTTGGCGACGAGGGGGTTTGCGAGGGTGGAACCGGCGGCGCCGGTCTGGTTCCATCCCCCGTACGAAACGATCTTTACGGCGGTGGCGGCCGCAGCGATGGCAGTAGCGGTGACATTGCCGAAGCCGGTCCCGGAGATGGTCAAGGTGTAGGTGCCAGCTTTTGTCGGAACGGTATAGATAGTGGAGGCCTTGCCCTTGGAGCCGGTGACGGCGGAGGGAGGATTGAATGAGCCGCAGGTGTTGGCGCCGGGTTTGCAGCCATCACTGAAATTGACGGTGGCGCCGAAATCGGGTTGTCCGGATTTATATGGGTTGACGGCCTGGACCTGGATGGGAACGGGCAGCGCGGTGCCAACGGTCGCAGTCTGGGCGTTGCCGCCGATAACGTTGAGGACTTGAAACAGTCCGTAGGCTTCGAGACTATTTTGGGTGGCGACATAGACCTTGCCGTTGATGACGGTCTGCGTGACAAAATGGCCGACGGGCGGCAACGTGTCGCGCTTGTTGGGGGCCTGACTCGTGCTATAGAGCAGTTGAAGAGAACCGGCGTCAAAGGCGAGGAGTTGACCGGCGATGTCCCACAGAATTCCGTTGCTGTTGCCATTGGCGGAAATGGATGGGGAGTGACTGCCGGAATATTCCGCGGCAGTCTGGAAGGTGGGAGTGCCGGGGGGAGTGCCGAGCAATCCGCCGGACAACTGATAAGCCAATAGCGGAGAGGCATTGGGGGCGAAGTACACGGTGTTGTTCCAGTAGGCGGGAGAACCGAACTGGACTTCCTTATTTTCGTTGTTGCTCTCCCCCGGAATCAGAGCGAATTCCTGGAGAACCCCACTATCGTTAGCGGAGTAGATTCCCATGTTGTCGCGATCGAGAACATAGACGAAGCCCTGCTTGCCGCTGGCGACGAGTTCATGGGGATAGGGGCCGTCTTGATCGGGGAGGATGAGAGCTCCGGTGGAACTCAAGTCAAGATCGTTGACGTTGAGGAAGGCGACGGTCCACGGGGTGAAATAATCGGCAAGCGTGAGATCGGGGGCAAGCTTCACCACGCTGTTGCTGTAGGTCTGACCGCCTTGTGGGACATCGTAGCAGGTAGGGCAGGCTTCGGCGGTCTCCACGAAGATGTTGCCGGCTTCATCGGCGGCGAGGCCGTTGCCGGCCTGCCAGATGGAAGTCAATCCGTGGTCGGGCGAGGTGTTGAAGATAGCGAGCGGCGACAGGGTTGATTCCTGGTAGGAGAATACCCAGCCGCTGCTGTCGTTGACATGGCAGCCGTTCGAGCCAAAACCGATGTAAAGGACACCATTAAGCAGTAACAGGCCGGGCCGGTTTCTCTGGTTGAGACTGTTGAAGACTGTGACGTGCCCCTTATTGCTGGTGGTTTGTCCCTGGATCTGAACGGGGGGTTGTAGATCAAGGCCGGTAGTGATATCGAGGGCGTGGAGATTATGCTGGACGGTGCCGTTGACAACCGTCTTCGCCACCAGATACATGGTGGGATTGGGTGTGGTGTTGGGATCGATGACAGGGGTCCCGGCGATGCCCTCCTGCAAGAAACCACCATAATGGCAGGTGAGATATTGTCCGCTGGCGGTTGTGCCCCCGTCGAGCATGCTGGCGTACCAGAGTTGCGTGCCGTTGTCAGCGTCAAAAGCATAGACCGAATCGGCCATCGTGACCACATAGACGACGTTGTGCCTGCCCTGACCGGGAATCTTCACGTTGGGCATATACAAAGGTTGGGCGAGCACGGTGCTCATGGGTGCAACCCCAGGGTCAACGGGGACGTTGAAGAGCTGACCGAAAGAGCTCTGGTTGACGTTGGCGGGGGTGAGCAGAGTTTCGTTGGTGTTGGCGCCGTCGCGGACGTTATCACCACGGCTGGTTGAAAAGGGCAGCTGCGCGAACGAAGACGACAGCAAAGCGATGCAGACGACGAGCAGGGTCAGGCAGAGTGTGCGGACCGGTGTCGCACTGCGCGTCCAATGATTCATGGACCGGGAAGACGCAGCGGAACGGATTCTCTCAACATCGTGTGACAAAAAGTGGCGCATCGTCCAGTTCCCTCCAAAATACAACCGCCAGGAGTTCACCCGGGCAAATAGTACTTGGAACACCGAAGAAAGGACTTATTAGGTGAGCAAGATACTATAACACTTAGGGAATTTTATACACCGGAAGACGATGGAATCACAAACAAATTTTTGCGTACGCGCAAAGCCTTGCACATTTTGTGCCTTTTTTATTCAAGGGAGTCAGCCCTTTCATAGCCTGGCCGAATTCTTCGACGAGGGTTTGGTGAGGGTTGCAATGCTCTCGCCGTTCAGGTCGACGTCGACGGGAAGCCCGGTGCCGTAGGAGGCGCCGGCGGAGCTAGCTCGAGATGCGCTAGAAGGCAGTGGTGAGGCGCATGGCTACGCTCCGCGATGGTCCGATGGCGTTGCCAGAGAAAAGACCACCGAAGTCGATGACATTAAGAATGTTGGTCAGGTTCTGTCCGTCGATTTGAAACCGCATATTCATACGCTCCGACTTATAAACATCCGCGCCGGCCGAGGCGTTGACCTGAAATACAGGATAGATGCGCCCGCGGGCAAAGTTGATTCGATCGATCACCAGCTGACCGTATTCGGCGAGCGCCTGTTGTTGGGTACCATCGAACTCGAATGGCAACCCGGTGTCGTATTGAATTCCGCCTGCGATCCAGAAGCGCGGTTTGACCTGGTAGCGAAGGCGTCCGCGAACCGTGTTGCGCTGGTCCTGCGAATCCGGAAAATGGCCGCTGGTTGGCAATCGCTGAGCGTCATCACCTAAAAATAAGCCGCCCGTCACCGGATACCACGCTTGGCCGACGGTATAGGAATAGCTCAAAAAACCTGAAAAGCGGTGCCAGTCAGGAAGGTCGATTTTTGCTTCCGCGCCATAGATGACGGCTTTTTGGAATGCAATCGGGAAGCTGATGGCTGTGTTCTCGATCTGATCGTCGTCCGCATAGTTGGCCACGACGCGCCGGAAGTAGTTTGCATCCAGTTTGATCTTGCCGTGGAACACCTTCGTCAATCCCGCTTCGTAGTAGTTTCCTTCGGAAGGTTCCACCGGCAACCGGAGGAAACTCTGTGGGTCGATGGACTCAACTGCGACGGAACTCGAAAGCAGGATGTTCTCAAAAGATGGGGTCTGGAAAACTCGGTCATAGGAAAAATGCACGACGAGGTCGGCGGACGGGAAATAGCGCGAAATCGCAAGGCGTGGGTCCACCGCTTGCCGGTTCAACAAAAGCTGATAGTGATCCCAGCGCAGGCCCGCGTTGATTGTCCAGTTTTTTAGGCGGATCTGGTCCTGCACGAATGCGGATTGCTCGAGGTCGGGCCGGTTTCCGAGAAAGCTGAAGTCACTCGGAGTTGGATCGGTGATGTGGTAACGGAAGTTTTCGTTCAGAAATATGTTGTCCAACTCGAAGCCAAATTTCCACTCGTTCCGGCCATGATTGATGGTTGCGGTTCCCTTGAAGTATGCTTCGCGGAAGAAATTTTGCTGGAAGACCTCGATGGGATCCGAATCTGCGTTGGAGTTAAAACCAATCGCGTTGTCGCGGACCATCGTCCGAAAATCAGCGACCGCATTGGACGAAAATGTGTGTTGGTAAGAGGCGATTCCCATCGTCTCAATGTTATCCGCCGTCTGGGCCTGGCCCGCGGCTTGCTGCACCTGCTCATTCGGAATATCGTAGCGCGACAACTCATGGCGAACGATGAAGTGCAAGCGATCTTTCGACGTTAAGTCGCGATCATAATTGAGGGAAAAATCGCCCAGCGTGCCCGTATTTGTATAGTTTTGCGGAACCACGGGATTCAGATAGTGATCCGTCATGCTGCCACTGGCGCTGACGCCGAATGTATTCTTGCCCCAGGCATACTGCCCCTGTGCGGCGACACCGGCCGAATCAAAGCTGCCGCCGGAAAGCACTAGCTGGCCGTGGAGACCTGGCTGTGAATCCTGCAGCGTGTTCACCTCGACCACGCCCCCCATTTTTCGCCCATATTCCGCCGGAATGCCCGCGGTATAGATGCTCAACGATTGCACGTCGTCCGCGTCAATCGCTGGTCCGAAGCTGGGCGAGCGATTGTCGGTCAGCGGGATGCCATCGACCACAAACTGGGTCTGATACTCCGAACCACGCGGATGCAGGACGGCATTGCCTTCGTATAGCCAGCCGGGCTGCGAATTCACCAAATCCTGCAAGGAACGACCGGGAATCGAGCTCAGGCGGTTCTGGATTTGGTCGGAGCCAATCTGATTAACGGCGCCAGGCTGATCGGGATTGATCAATGTTTTGTCCGCACTCACGGTTACCGACTGATTCACCGTAGGCAGTATGAGTTGGATAGTGTATTCGGTTGGAATTGAGGAATGAATATCGACAGATTCGGATATCTGCGCAAAGCCAGGCTGCTTGATTTCAAGCTGATAGATACCGTAAGGCAGGCGCTGCACGTCCAGGCGGCCCTGATCGCTGGTTGCCGGAGTACTTCGATACTGATTCGCCTGGCTGATGATCTGAACCGTGGTTCTAACGCCAAGACCGTCCGGATCGGTTACTCTAAGGCGCAACTCGCCGCTATTGCTCTGGCAGAAGAGCGGCATCGCGCAAAAGAAAAAAATAGCTGCAGATCTCGTCATGAAGAGTCGGCCTTTGTAGTTTAGCTGTTGTCCGGGGAGGGGTCGACAGGCGTTTCCCGCCGCGATGGTTACCCTGGGGAGGAGTAACGGCGCCATCGAAATCGGTTTGGACGGGCGGGGGCGCCCGTCCCCACCCGAGCCCGTTCGAACCTTGGGGCGGTGATGGCGGTCACTATTTTTTGTGAGATTCGAATTCCCATTCCTGGGCTCGGTGGATGCGGCGATGACGATGGAGAGGCTGTCAGGGCTGGAAAGGCTGCTACAGTAAGAAAGTGCACACCGACGAGCCGGAGGTGCAAATAAAAATTCAAGGAGAGAAGGCTCGCTATGCGCATCGCGGTGGTCGGTTCCGGGTACGTAGGGTTGGTGACGGGAACGTGTTTTGCGGATCTGGGACACGAGGTTGTCCTGGTTGATAACGACGAGAAGAAACTCGCGGCACTGAGGAACGGCGAGGTGCCGATTCATGAACGATTTCTGCCCGAGTTGCTGGCGCGGCACCGGGGACAGCGCATCAAGTTTTCCGGCGACCTACAGGCGGCCACGCGGGAGAGCGAGGTAGTGTTCATCGCGGTCGGGACACCGCCGACCGAAAGCGGGGACGCGGATCTGTCGTATGTGGAATCGGTGGCACGGGAAATCTCCGGGGGCGTGGACGAGTACAAGGTGGTGGTGGAAAAGAGCACGGTTCCGGTGTATACGAGCCAGTGGATCCGCACCATCATCGTGAGGAACGGGGCCGATCCGTCGCTGTTCGATGTGGCTTCGAATCCGGAATTTCTGCGCGAAGGGACGGGGGTTACAGATTTTCTCTATCCCGACCGCATCGTGGTGGGAGTCGAGAGCGCGCGGGCCGCGGAGGTCATGCGCCAGCTCTATGGGCCGCTGACGAGCGGATGGTACTACGGGCGCGGAGATGCGATCCCGCGTCCGGAAGCGGCCACAGCCAAAGCGGCGCCGCGGTTGATCGTCACCAGCACAAAGAGCGCGGAACTGATCAAGCACGCCTCCAACGCATTTCTGGCGATGAAGATTTCTTTTATCAATGCGGTGGCGTCGATCTGCGAATCGGTGGGAGCGAATGTGCAGCAGGTGTGCGACGGGATCGGGACGGATTCGCGGATCGGGCCGCGATTTATGAATCCGGGGATCGGGTACGGAGGGTCCTGCTTTCCGAAGGACCTGATGGCGTTCCGGGCAGTCGCGAAGGAAAGCGGATACGACTTCCGGCTGCTGGAAGAAGTGATTCGAATCAACGAAGATCAGCGGCACCGGTTCTTGCGCAAGGTGCGGAGCGTGCTGTGGACTTTCCGCGGCAAGCGACTGGGGGTGCTGGGGTTGGCGTTCAAGGGCGGGACTGACGATATTCGGGAGTCTCCGGCAGTGCTGCTGGTGCAGGAACTGCTGCGCGAGGGCTGTCACGTTTGCGCCTACGATCCCGCGGCGATGGAGCGGGCGAAAGAGGTGATGAAATCGGGCGTCGAGTTCGCGGCGGACGCGTATGAGGCGGCGACGGGCGCGGATGCGCTGCTGATCCTGACGGAGTGGGAAGAATTCGCATCGCTTGATCTGGAGCGTCTGCGCACGCTGGTGAAGTATCCGATCGTGTTGGATGGACGAAATCTGTATGATCCAGCGGTGATGGTGGAGCACGGATTCTCTTATTACAGTGTGGGGCGTCCGGCGGCGTTGACGGAGGAGTTGCCGGCGGCAACGCTTCCGAAGAAAAAGGAGCGCGCCTGAATCCATGAACACGCAAGCCGTGAACACGCGAAGAGCGCTGGTGACTGGAGGGGCAGGCTTTCTGGGATCGCATCTGTGCGATGGGCTGCTGGGCGAGGGCTATACGGTGGTGGCGGCGGACAATCTGCTGACTGGACGGCTGGCGAACATTGAGCATCTGCGGAACGATTCGCGATTTGAGTTTGTGGAGAAAGATGTCTGCCAGCCCGGCGAGTGGGGCGCATTGGATTATGT
>Ga0187877_1003380_pt1 | contig 13038 bp, 7 predicted proteins | sample June2016WEW_17_1_3_FD_132430 | JGI IMG/M metagenome (GOLD analysis project Ga0187877, IMG submission 132430) | Peatland microbial communities from SPRUCE experiment site at the Marcell Experimental Forest, Minnesota, USA - June2016WEW_17_100 | ecosystem: Environmental > Terrestrial > Soil >... | reverse complement strand
GATCACCCTCAACGCCGGCCCCGGTTGGACCGGCAGCGGCGGGCCCTGGGTCAAGCCGGAGCAATCCATGCAGCACCTCGTCGCCAGCGCCGTCGAGATCGCGGGGCCTGCCCATTTCAGCGCCACGCTTCCGCGTCCCGCGCCGCGGGCGCCTTACTTCGGCAACGCGGGCCTGCCCCCGGAAATCGTGAAGGCGAAGGATGAGTTTTACGTGGACGTCGCGGTGCTGGCGGTTCCGAAAACGAGCGAGGCGGCCCGCATTGCCGACATTGACGAGAAGGCGCTCTATCTCCGTCATCCTTACACGTCGCGCCCGGGCACAAAGCCATTCATCGCGTCATCGGCGAGTTATCCGGTGCTGCCGCCGGACGCGGCGATTGCCCCGGGCCGCATCGTGGACCTGACGGCGAAACTGGACGCCGACGGCCATCTGACCTGGGACGCGCCGGCGGGCCAGTGGACGATCCTGCGTTTCGGCCGCACCAGCACTGGCGCCAACACGCGTCCCGCGCCCGCGCCGGGCCTCGGCCTGGAATGCGACAAGTTCGATCCGGCGGCGCTCGAGGCGCACTTCGATGCGTTCATCGGCGCGCTGCTGCGCGAGATCGGACCGCGCCAGCAATCCGCCGACGCGGGCTGGAACATGTTGCACATTGATAGTTGGGAAATGGGCTCCCAGAACTGGACGGCCGCCTTTCGCGCGGAGTTTCTCCGCCGGCGCGGCTACGATCCGCTGCGCTATCTGCCGGCGGTCACCGGCCGCGTGGTGGAAAGCCTCGAAGTGTCGGAGCGATTCCTCTGGGATCTGCGCCAAACGGCGCAGGAGCTGGTCATCGAAAACCACGCGCAGCACCTGCGCGAACTGGGCCACCGGCACGGCTTCGGACTTTCCATCGAACCTTACGACATGAACCCGTGCGCCGACCTGAGCCTCGGAGCCGTGGCCGACGTGCCGATGGGCGAGTTCTGGCTTTATGGGTTCAATTCCTTCTTCAGCGTCATCGAAGCCGCGTCCATCGCGCACACCTGCGGGCGGCCAATCGTGGCGGCGGAGTCGTTCACCTCGACTGACGCGGAACGCTGGCAGGCGCACCCGGCGTCCATGAAGACGCTGGGCGACTGGGCGTTCAGCGCCGGCGTCAATCGCATCGTGTTCCATCGTTCGCAGCACCAACCGCAACTGGATCGGCGTCCCGGCATGACCATGGGGCCTTATGGCGTCCACTGGGAGCGCACGCAAACCTGGTGGGACCTGGTGCCCGCGTACCACGCCTACCTGGCGCGCTGCCAGTTTCTGCTGCGGCAGGGCCTGCCCGTGGCCGACGTCTGCTATCTCGCCCCGGAGGGCGCGCCGCAGGTCTTTCGCCCGCCGGCTTCCGCGACGCGGGGCCATCCGCCCGACCGCCGCGGCTACAACTTCGATGGCATCGCGCCGGAAACGTTGTTCGCGCGGATGTCGGTGAGAAACGGAATGCTCGGCCTGCCCGACGGCATGAGTTACCGCGTCCTGGTCCTGCCGGAACGCGACACCATGACGCCGGCGTTGCTGCGCAAGGTGAAGACGCTCGTCGAGGCCGGCGCCACGGTCGTCGGTCCGCGTCCATTGAAATCGCCCAGCCTGAGCCGTTATCCGAACTGCGATGAGGACGTGAAGCAGCTCGCCGGCGAACTGTGGGGCGATTGCGATGGCATGGCGGTGAAGGAGCACAAGCTCGGCAAGGGCCGGGTAGTCTGGGACCGCGGCGCCAAGGCGACCGGCGCGCCGGAAACGAAGTCGCCGTTGGAGTCGGCGACGTGGATCTGGCACAACGAAGGCAATCCCGCCGTCAGCGCGCCCGTCGGCAAACGCTTCTTCCGACGCGTGGTCACGTTGGAAGCCAATGCCGGCATCGAATCCGCCCTCGTGTCCATGACGGCCGACAACTCCTTCGATCTGTTCGTCAACGGTCGTCACGCTGGGAACGGCGACAATTTCCACGAGACTTGCTCGTTCGACGTCGCGCCAATGCTGCAGCCGGGAACGAACGTGCTCGCAGTCGAAGCCGAGAACGGCGGCGACGCGCCCAACCCGGCCGGCCTGATTGGGCGATTGATCGTCAGCTTCCGCGATGGCCACCGGCTCGACGTGCCGACGGACCGGACCTGGCAGAGTTCGCGGGAGGCCGTGCCGGACTGGCTCACGCGCACCACGAACGCGGAAGGCTGGGGAGCTGCGCTGGAGCTCGGACCTTTCGGGATGTCGCCGTGGGGACGATCGGAGGAAACCATTCCGGAGCCGGACCAGTATGGCGATTTCGCCATCGTTGCCGGCCTGCTGGAAAAGGCGGGAGTGCCGGCGGACTTCGAGTCCGACGGACCCATCCGCTACACGCACCGGCGCGCCGGCGACACCGACATCTATTTCGTCGCCAACCGCGAGGAGCGCGCCGTGAACGCCAACTGCAGCTTCCGCGTGAACGGAAAAACGCCGGAGCTGTGGGACCCGTTGACCGGCGAGCGGCGCGCACTGCCCGAGTTCACCGCCAAAGCGAGGCGCACCACCGTCCCCATTCGCTTCGAGCCGGCCCAGTCGTTCTTCGTCGTCTTCAACCAACGCGCCATGACATCGCGGAAGAACTCGCGAAATTTCGCGGAATTGAAGCCGGTTGCCGGGCTCGACGGCCCCTGGGAAGTCGCGTTCGATCCCAGGTGGGGCGGCCCGGAGAAAGTTACGTTTGCGTCGCTCGAGGACTGGACCAAGCGACCGGAGGAAGGAATCAAATTCTACTCGGGCATGGCCACCTACCGCAAAACATTCGACGCGCCGGCCGGGCCGGTGGGCCGACGATGCTATCTCGAGCTTGGCGTGGTGAAGAACCTCGCCCGCGTGCGCCTGAACGGCCGCGACCTCGGCATCCTCTGGTGCGCGCCGTGGCGGGTCGAAATCGCCCGCGCGCTGAAACCGACACGCAACCGGTTGGAAATCACGGTGGCCAACCTGTGGCCGAACCGACTGATTGGCGACCAGTTGCTGCCGCCGGAGCGGCGCCTGACTTCGACGACCTGGAATCCCTTCACGAAGGATTCGCCGCTGCTGGAGTCTGGACTTCGTGGGCCGGTAACCATCGAAGAGGAGATCCGCGAGCGTTGAAAGACAAACTGCCGTGCGCAGGAGTTCTCCAGGGTTCCGCTGTCTGCTGATCCGGTTGCGTGCGCGTGCCCGAAGGCACCGCGACGTAGTTGCCTCGCAATGCCGGGCATCATTTGGCTTTCCGTAAACGCCCTCTTCCCGTTACGCTGTGGACATGGCGAAGAAGCCGGAAAAGACCGCTGCCGTAATGGACACCGCCAGTCCGCCAGCAGGCCGGTTGCGTCCGTCTGCCTTGGTGGACGCCCCGGTGGTTCATTGCGGCGACAATCTTGAGCAGCTCCGCAAGCTGCCCGGCCAGTGCGTGGACCTCATTTACATCGATACCCCGTTCAACTCGAACCGCAACTACGCGGTCTTCTGGGGCAAGACGAAGGAGAATCGCGCCTTCGAGCCGCTCGGAACCGAGATCCAGGTTGTCACCATTTGAAATGAATTCTGCCATGACTGCCGTTGCCAGACTGGCGTGGTGCATCCTTTTCATGCTCGCCTGCGCCGGTGGCGCTGCGGCTGGTCAAGTGCATCATTACGTATTTTTCAACATGGACAGGGAAAGAATTTCCGACGCGGCGTTCCTCGCAACAAAAACGTTTGAAGGCGCACAATTGAAATACACGTGGCGTGAGCTGGAGCGGGGGGAGGACGGTTATGACTTCAGCAGCATTCAGCACGATTTGACAGTGCTCACTTCCAAGGGCAAAAAGTTGTTCATTCAACTTCAGGATGCGTCGTTCGATCCAACCATACTTAATGTGCCTCGCTACCTCCTGAACGACGCCCGGTACCATGGCGGGGCGGACAAGCAATACAGCATTAAAGGCGATGACGAGGAACACGCGGTGCCCGCGGGCTGGGTTGCGAGGCGATGGGACCCGGCGGTACAGGAGAGATTTCACAGACTCCTTTTTGCGCTCGGCAAGGAATTTGACGGCAAGATCGAGGGCATTAATCTTGGGGAGACCGCGGTTGATTTTGGAGAGAGCGGCCGGTTGTTTCCGAAAGGCTTCACTCCGGCGGCATATCGCGACGCGGTTATTACGAACATGATTGCGCTCAAGCGCGCGTTCCCGAAGTCGGTGGTCATGCAATACGCCAACTTCATGCCTGGGGAATGGCTTCCCGGCAAGGATCGGGGCTATCTCCGCAGCGTGTATGAACGCGCCAGGGATTTGAAGGTCGGCGTCGGCGGCCCTGATCTGTTGCCTTACAAGCCTGAACAGATGAGTCATTGCTATCCTCTCATCCGAGAATCGGCCGGGAGCGTACCAACCGGGATCGCGGTGCAGGAGGGCAACTATCAACATAAGAATCCCCAGACCGCGCGGCCGGTCAGCATTTCCGAGTTGGTTGTATTTGCGGCGGAGCACCTCAAGGTCAATTACATTTTCTGGTGCACGCAGGAACCGTTTTATTCTGGAAAAGTGATACCGTTTCTTCAGGCGCAAAGATGAGCACAAACATGTAATTGGGTTTAATGGAAAGGGAACGGGTCAAAGGTGAGCCCATGCCGAAGCGCAGGCCATGAGAAATTCCCCTTGTCCCGGACACGGGCACCACGAATTCGCCCATGCCGAAACCTATTTCCTGGTCGGCAACGCCCTCGGCGAAGGGATGAGGAAGCTGTTCACCGGAACGCAACCTTGATGCGGGAGATCGGACGTGATGAAGAATTCGCCCTCTTACTTCTGCTCATCGGAGTGATCGTCAGGGCGGCCCACGTGGGAAACCCCCGGTTTTAGGCGGCGCTATCACCAGTTCGCCGCCGGCGTCAAACGGTGCCTCAGGGCGCGCGAACCTGGCCGCCAGCCCCGGGAGGAAGATTCACCCGCCTTCCCGTCCGGGCCGATCCGCGGGCGGCATCCAAGATTTCGGTCGCGATCAGGTTCACCTCCAGCGAGGAAAGGCCGGACGGCTTGATGTCCCCGCGCACCACGGCGGCCAGATAGGACAGCGGATCGCTTTCGGGCATCGACAGCGCGGGCACCGGCGCATCCGCTTCGGCCGCGCTGCCGGTCCGCACTTTCAGCACGTTCTTTTCCGGCACCAGGGCATAACCGGTCCGGCCGTAGATCTCCATGTCCTTGCGATTGAACGGCCAGTTCCACGAGGCCTGGATGATTCCCTGGGCGTGCGGATACGTCAGAACGATCGTCGCTTCATCGTCCACCTTCGGATACACCTCCGGCTTGATCTGCTGCGTGACGGCAAAGACTGAAGTAGGTCTTTGGCCCTGCATCAACCAGGTAATCAGATCGGCGCCGTAGCACCCGAAATCGGTCAAGGCCCCGCCGCCATTCAGCTTGGGATCGGTCAGCCATCCGAGAAAGTCGGCGGAGCAACCGATCTCCTTCGGGCCCTGGTGGCCGTCATGCACCACGATCTTCCGCAACTCGCCCAACGCGTGCTTCCCATGCACCAGGGCATAGGCGGCATGGTTCGCGGGATACCAAGTGGTCTCATAGTTGACGACCACGTGAATTCCACCCTTCCGGGCGGCGGCGGCCATGGCGCGCGCGTGCTCCATGCTGACGGCCAGCGGTTTCTCCATCATCACGTGGATGCCGCGGGCGGCACACTGCTCCACGACCCGCCGGTGATCGAACGTGCTGGTGAAGGTCGCCACCGCCTGCACGTTGGTCTTGGCGAGGAGTTCCTCCAGGCTGGAACAAAACAACCCGGGGCTGAGCCGGTAGTCCCGGGCGTAGCGTTCCGCCAGGGCTTTGTTCGGCTCCACAATGCCGACCAGTTGCACGTCCGTCCGGGAACTGGCGGCAGGAATGAAACCCCGCGCATGGTCGTGAACCAGCCCGATGATCGCGTAACGCAGCGGGGCCGGTCCCGACCAGGCGCGGGCGACCCCCAGACAAAGCAAACCGGCGAGGAGAAATGACAGTGATTTCATGATGCGACCGTGGGCATTGGGTTCATTCAATCCAACCCGGAGCAAAGAACCCGCGAAAGCCACTCAGATCGGCCGTCCTCATCGGAACCTCTGGGCACAGCCCGAGCGCCCGCGCGGCCTTGTTCGTGGCGGACTTTTACGTTCGTGTTCATGCCGCAGAAGCTAACACGCGCCTTCCTGATGCCGAGTGAATTCTGCGCGGGCTGCGCGCGAACGGCGTGGTGACCGACGAAGTTGATGGTGGGTCGCAGATCACCGGGTCTGCCTGTGCCTATCGGCACGCAGACAGGCCGCGACGACCACTGCCCGCCCAGCATCGGGCAGCCACCCATGCGAAGTGCGAAGGACGAAATGCGAAGGACGAACGGTGGGCCGCGGAACGCCCGACCGCCTCATGGCGAACGGAGGCGGTAGAAACGGGCCGGATACTCCGCCCACTGCGGATCGCTGAAATAGGCCGGGCCGCTGGTAAGGGTGTTGGTTTGAAGCGGATACCAGACGGGATGGGTCAGGTCTGTGCAGGCGTCCACAACGAAAGTCAGGTTGGTGGTGCCGGTAATGAGGAACCCGAATTGACTCATCTGCACGCCCACGTTGACCATGCTGAAGTAAGACAGCGGCGGGTACCCTTGCTTGGTTGGACGACCGGCAAACGTCGTTCCCCAGCCGGTAGTACCAGGCAAGTAATAGACCGTCGCAGGGCAGTCCTCGAACACATACCGATCAGCGCTGGGGGCGTTGCCCTCAAATAGCACTGCGGTCAGTCTGGTGCAGTAAATGAACGCATGGGCCGCGATGTTGGTGACGCTGCCGGGGATGGTGATGCTGGCCAGGCTCGTGCAGCCTTCGAACGCCCAGTCCCCAATGCCGGTGACACTGCTGGGAATAGTGACGTTGGTCAGGCTGGTGCAGGCTGCGAACGTCCCACTCCCGATGTTGGTGACGCTGCCGGGGATGGTGATGCTGGCCAGGCTCGTGCAGCCGTAGAACACATCGCCACCGAGGGAGGTGATGCCGCTGCCGATTGTGACACTGGCCAGGTGGCTGCAGTTCTCGAACACACTGTTCCCGAGGTTGTTGACATCGGGGATCACGACGCTGGCCAGGCTGCTGCAACTCTCGAAAACACTGTTCCCGAGGTTGGTCACGCTGCCGAGGATCATAATGCCAGCCAGGTTGGAACAGGCAGCGAACGCACTGTCCCCGATGCTCGTGACGCTCCCCGGCAGCGTGACGTTGGTCAGGTTGGAGCATCGAAAGAACGCATTGCTCCCAATGCTGGTGACGCGGCCTGGAATCGCAACACTGCCCAGGTTGGTGCAGCTGGCGAACGCATCGTCCCCAATGCTGGTGACGCTGTTGCCGATCGCAACAGTGGTCAGACGGTCGCAGTTATAGAACGCACCGCGCCCGATATTGCTGACACTGTTGGGAATCGTGGCATTGCTCAGGCTGGTGCACCAGTAGAATGCACCCGGCCCGATGCTGGTGACCGTGCCGGGGATGGTGACCCCGGTCAGACTGACGCAGTAGGAGAACGCACTGTCCCCGATATTCGTGACGCTATTGGGAATGGAGACGGTGGCCAGGTTGGTGCAGTATTGGAACGTACCCGTCTGGATATTGCTGACGCCGTCGGGGACCGCGACACTGGTCAGGCTGGAGCATTGATAGAACGCATGGTCTTCGATGCTGGTGACACCGTTGCCGAGGACGATGGCGGTCAGGTTGGTACACGAGGCGAAGGCCCATTGCCCGATGCTGGTGACGCTGTCGGGAATAGTGACGTTGGTCAGCGTGATGCAGCCAGTGAACGAGTTGTCGCCCAGGCGAGTGACCGGCAAACCATCAATCGTCGCTGGGACGGTCACGGCACCTTCGGAACCGGTGTATCCCAGGATCATGACGGTGTCGTCTTGGGTCCAATAGCTGAACTGGGCCTGCACCTCAGCGGACAGCAGCGACAGAAGCAGCAGGGACAGGAGCCTTGCGACGCAGGCGATTGCGGAACGCGTGGCGATCGGCGACGGGCAGGTTGTACGGGCAAAGAACGTTCGGGCTTTCATGATTTCCGGCCGGTTAAACTGATGCGAACCAACGACCTTCATGCCAGCGGACGCTTAATAAAATCACCAGGTCCGCCCACAAGAGACATTCATCAACCGTTTGCGATGCTGGAGTCTAAAAACAAGCATATCTCAGGCCAAATTAATGGGAATCATCCTCACTTCTGCCGGCCAGGCTGAAGGCAGCAAGTCGGCGAAGCCCGCCGTGCCGACGGCGAGGGCGCCGTTGGCTGCGCCCGAGGCGGGCGCGGTTCCCATTTTAAACTGGGAAACCCCGCATCGCCGGCTTGACAAGCACTCCACAGTTATGTACCATTAAAGGATAACTAATCATTCATGTCGCTCGAAGCAAACGTCTTATGAAACCAAACTCGTTTCCCTGCTGGGTCCTCGGCCTGTCCGCCGCGGCCTTCCTCGCGCAAGCCGCCACGATCACCGTCAACACGATTGACAACGTGTCGCCCGGCGCGGGCAAGACCTCGCTGCTCATGGCGCTGAACAGCGTTCATGACGGGGACCAGATCCAGTTCAACCTCCCCGGCACCGGTCCGTTTTTCATCCAGAACCCGGCGGGGGGCTACCCGCTGATCACCAACAACAACGTGACCATTGACGGTTACAGCCAGCCGGGGGCGGCGCCCAACTCGAACGGCATCCTGGCGCCCAACTCGGCGAAGCTCATGATCGTACTCGACGCCCGCAACGGCAATTTCACCTCCATGAACCTCTGGCCGGACGACAACAACGCCGGTTACGGCGATAGCGAGTATGCGATCCTCGGAGTGGTGCGCGGCACCAATGTCACCGTCCGGGGCCTTTCCCTGCTGGGCGTGCCGCCGGGCTTCGATAACAACCAGGGAACCGGCAATAACGATTACGGCATCGCCTTCGGCTGCGACGACCAGGGCACGCCCACCGGCGGGCACATCAACGGATGCTGGTTCGGCGTCGCCCCCGATGGCCACACCCTCTCCGGGAGCACCTACGCCGTCACCGGATTCCGATGGCGCGACGCCAACGGACAGAACCAGGTCACCGTGGATAACGTCACCATCGGCGTGGGCAAGTCATCCACCAACGCGCCCGCCGAATTCAATGTGATCGTCCAGACCGCCATCCCCATCATCATCGAGGGAAACGGGACCCGCATCTCCGGCAACTTCATCGGCGTCCTGCCGGATGGGGTCACCGAGTACAACGTCGCCTTTCCCACCGACAGCGGGGGCAATCTCATCTGGACCGGCGATTTTCAATATGAAGGGGCGATCGAGATCGGGCGCGCCGGCAACAACACCGTCATCGGCACGGACGGCGACGGCGTGAATGACGCCAACGAGCGGAACGTGATCGTCGGCACCGTTCCCGCCTCCATGAACGGCTACGACCACACCATCGAGTTCTACGGGAACAACCCCGGCACCAACATCGTCATCGCCGGCAATTACATCGGCGTCGGCATTGACGGGACGACCTACTTCACCAACGGCGTGCCGGCCATCAACGCCTCGAGCGGCAGCGCGCAATACCGGATCGGATCGAACTTCGACGGGATTAGCGATGGCGTGGAGGGCAACTTCATCGTCAACAACTGGCCGCCGTCCTTGTTCCCCGCCTCGGGTTTCACGGACGCGTCCACGCTCAACTTCTACGATGAGGTCAGCGTCAACGGCATCATCTCCCTGCGTGGAAACAGCCTGATTGACAACTTCCCGGCCCCAGTCAGTCCCGACAAGATGAACGGGGGCGACAACTTCCTGACCGATTTCTACATGCCGGTGCTGTTGGACTCCACCCAGGGCGTCAATCCCGTGCTCGATACCAACAACACCACCGCCAGCCGGCTGGTCGGGACCGTCCCGCTCGCCGACACCAACGGCTGGCCCACCACCGTCATTGACCTCTATGCCGCCGACACCGTGGGCATCACCAATGGACAGGCCGCCGGACTGACCGACCTGCCCTTCGGCTTCGTCCAGGGCCGGACCTACATTGGCTCGTTCGCGGACAATGGTCCGGGCGACCGCGACAACCGGCCCGGCTATTTCGATTTCGACATCAGCGCCCTGGACACCAAGGGCAGCCTGATCACCATCACGGCGAACTACGTGAGCACCAATGCCGCCGTGGTCATGACGAGTCCGTTCTCGAATCCGGCGACGATTGTCTATTCTCCCCAGATTCAGTTTGGTCCGGTGACCCTCAGCAATGGCAACGTGGTCCTGACCTGGACCGGCGGCACGAGCCCCTTCACCGTTCAACTGAAAGCGAGCCTCAACGACGCAGCCTGGCAGACCGCAACGAATACGCCGAACCGGACGGTCACGCTGCCCATGACCAACCCGTCCGCGTTCTTCCGCATCAAGCAGTAACTTAGTCTCCGCACCCACGGTCTAACCGGGGGAAATTCAATTTGAATGGAGCGCGGCTGTGTCGGAAACCAGCCGCAGCGTTTTCTGCCTGCTGCGGCTGACGCTTCGCGCACAGCCGCGCTCCTGGAAACAGCAAATCCAGCACACTCCAGCGGTAAGCGCTGGACCTCAAAGTCAAAGGCAAGAAAATCGCCGAGCGCGTGGTGAACAGCGCGCTCCGCTGAACCGCTCCACGCCGCCGCCGCCCGACTACTCCTGCGGATAGAGCAGGATGCGGTCATGCACCAGCACGACCAGGTCGTTGCGGCCGTCCCCGGTGAAATCGCCGATCAGCGCCTCGCGCGGCTCGGCGATGTCGGAGCGGCGGTTGCGGAAGGTGCGTTCCTCGAACACCTGCCAGCGGGTGCCCGGCACCAGCCGGTGCGGCGGGTCGAACGCCACGAGGTCGAGGTAATTCCGGCCGGTTTCGAGGAAGACCAGGGCCTTGCGGCCGCCGGGCTCCAATTCGCCCGAGATGACGTCGTGCAGGAACCCGTCCTTCACGGGCGTTTCGTATTCGTCCAGCGCCTGCAAATCCCACACCGAACCGGCCAACGCCAGCCAGGCCACCCCGTTAAGGCCGAGGAAGGCCACCGCGTTGGCATTGGTGCCGCCCAGGCTCACGGCCTGCAAGGCGGTGAAATCGGAAACCGGCAGCGTCACCGTCCGCACCGCCTGCCACACGCCCGCGGCATCGCGCCGGCAGAGCGTGACCCCCTTGCGCTCGGCATCGAGCAGAAAGAGGCTCGGCACGGTGTTGGTGCCGTCGCTCAACGCCGCGGCGCCGACGATGCGGGAACTGCTGGAGACGCCGTTGATTTGCTCCTTCACTTTGAAGGTCCAGGCGGGCTTGTTGGTGGAACCGTCCACCGGCGCCTCCCGCTCAAGCACTGCGGCGCGCAGGAAGTTCTTCTGGGCCAGCAAAAGTTCGGGTTTCCCGTCGCCATCCACATCCGCGGTGCTCACCCACGGTTGCTCGGCGTTGCCGCCCGGCGGCGTCACGTCCTGCTCGTCGAACGGCTTGTCGTCCACCTGCAGGAGCACCTTGAGCTTCTCGTAAGGGATCAAAACGACGAGATCGGCCAGACCGTCCTGGTTGGCATCGTGCATGAGCATGCCGCTGGGATTCGCCTTGAAGCTCTCGCTTAGCTTCTGCCGCGTGGTCTTGCCATCCGCCGTGCGAAGGAGCAATTCCCGCTTGCCGTCCTGGTCCGTGATCACCACGAGGGTCGGCTTCGCCTGCGGCCGCAGCGGACCGACGGCCATCGTCAACGGCCGCCCATCGGTGGGCAGGATTGTGGGAAAGGCGATGCGGCCGTTGGCGTCGAGCCGGGTCACCCCCAACTGCCGTTCGTCCTGGCTGAGCGCGAAGATCTCCGGCACGCCATCGCCATCCCAATCCGCCACCGCCAGTTCGGCCACGCCGGTGAACGTGGGAAAAGTCCTGGGCGCCGCCAGCGAACCGTCCGCCTGTTGAAGATAAAGCGTGAGCTGGCCGCTGTCGGGTTCCGCCACCAACAGGTCCGGCCGGCCGTCCCCGTTCAAGTCGCTCCACACGATGCCGCGACGGTTTTTCGTCGTCTTGTTGAGCGGCAGCATCTGAAACTGGCCCTGGGCAAATCCGCCCCCCAGCGGCTCGGCCGGCTTTTGGACGAAACTCCAGACCTGCGCCCGCCCGGATTTCTGGGCGATGGTGACAATCTCGGCCTTGTGGTCGCCGTTCAAGTCATCGGCGAGGTAGGAGCGGATGGCCGGCAGCGCGAAGTGGATTTCCGGACCGAGCTGGCCGGCGGCGTTTTGCAGTCGCAAGCGGAACGGGTTCGTGTCCTCCCAGTTGACGAGCAACAGGTCCTGCCGGCCGTCGCCGTCCACATCAAGGATTTGCACGGCCTTGACCACGCCGCTGTACGGAATCCGCTCGGGTTCGGACAGCGTATGGTCGGCCTTCTGCGCGAGGAAATAGACCGCCTTCTCGCCCAGCAAGACCAGGTCCTGGCGTCCATCGCCATTGAGGTCGCCACTGGCAAGAGCGTTGGGGTCGAGGAGGCCGTCCTCGAGCGGCCAGCGTTTGGGCGCGCTCCAGCCGTTGGTTCCCTGGTTGAACTGCACGACGAGTTCCTTGGGTTCGCCGAAATACGCCAGGTCGGGCCGGCCGTCGCCGTTGAGGTCGGCCACCACCAACGCCGAGATGCGTTTCTCCGAGGCGATGGACTCGATGCGGAACCGGGCGTCGGGCGGCAGCTCGTTCAACTCGCGCTTCACGGCGGAGGTCGCGGGGGCGTTGGTCTTGCCGGTCTGGTTGTAAAGGAGGTTCAGCTTCGAGCGCGCGTTATTGACCACCACAAGGTCAAGCCGGCCGTCCCCGTCAAAATCGGCGGCCCGCAGCTCGGTGATGAAGTTGTCCACCGGGAATATTTCCGGGCCGGCGAAGCCGAAGCGGTTGGTGGGGTCGGCGCCGCACCTTGGCAGAAGGGTCGTGAACGAAAGCAGGCCGGCCGCCACGAGCGTGGCGCGGAACGACGGGAAAAGCATGTG
>Ga0187877_1003367_pt1 | contig 13074 bp, 12 predicted proteins | sample June2016WEW_17_1_3_FD_132430 | JGI IMG/M metagenome (GOLD analysis project Ga0187877, IMG submission 132430) | Peatland microbial communities from SPRUCE experiment site at the Marcell Experimental Forest, Minnesota, USA - June2016WEW_17_100 | ecosystem: Environmental > Terrestrial > Soil >... | reverse complement strand
CGAAGACCGCTGTCTGCGCGGGGAAGAACTGGCGCGCCATGGCGATCAGCGCGGGGTCGAGTTCCACGTAGTCCAGGCGCTCGACGGTCGGATGCTTGAGCGCCTCGGCCACGCCGCCGTTGACGCCGCCGCCGATGAGGAGCACGCGCTTGGGCGCCGTGTGCTCGAGCAGTGCGTAGTGGACCGCCTCCTCGGCTGCGGCCGGATCGGGCGCATTGGCAAGGATCGCGCCGTTTTCGTACAGGCTGCGGATCGAGCCTGTATCCCACCCCAACGATGAGGACTTGTCGCTGGGGACCCCGGCGCCGTCCTCGCCCGTCTCCGTCACGGTGAGGTTGCCGTAGATGGTGTCGCGTGAGGCGATGACGTGAAAGCCGCGCCACAGGCGAGCGCGGGCAGACGCGTCCCACTGCGGGGCGAGCCAAATGAACAGCGGAATCGCGGCCAGAACCGCCGCCGCGGCCAATACCGCAACCTGTGCGCGGCGCAGGCGAAGGACGAGCGCCGCGGCCAGGCAAAGGTTGATCAGGCCGACGATGACAGCAATCTGAAAGGCATTGCAGAAGCGCACGAAGACGATGCTGGCGAGGATTCCGCCAAGCGCCGAGCCGGCGGCTTCGACCAGATAGGCCGAGCTTGCGGCTGTGCGCGGGGTGAGCCCACTCTCGCTCTCGGCCATGCGTGCGGCAGCGACGAAGAGCGCGCCCGATGCGAAGCAAAACACGCTGAGGCATGCGAGCGAAGTGAGGAGCATGGGCACCGGTCCGACGAGTTCGCCGGGCACGGTTTGGAAGAACGATTTCGCGCCGCGCAGCGCCCAGATCGTCGCGGGCAGGCTTACGGCGAGGAGGCATTCAAGCGCGGCGGCGGCGAGGCGCGGCTTGTCTTGCCCGATCCGAAGTGCGCTCGTAAGGCCGCTCCCAACCGCGGTCCAGAGGAGCCAGGTGGCCAGCAGGATGCCGAGCGCGATCTCGTTGCCGTTGAAGACCTGGATCAGCTCGCGCATGAGCACGATCTGTCCGACCACGGCGGTGAATCCGCAAAGCGCAAGCGCCGCATGCGAGCCGAGGGCGCACGCGCCTGCCACTTTTGCCGGCGATTCTGGATTTTCAGGTTTCACTGGAAGGAAATTAGAGGCTGGTGGCGCCGGAAATGCAAGGACCGCCAATATAGCGACGCCGCGGAAAGAAAAGGCTTCAGGGCCAGCAGCCGCGGAACATCGACATATTATTTTCAACGACTTGCAGCGATGAATCAGGGTGGGAAGAAAATATGGTGCGCCCGGAGAGATTCGAACTCCCGACCTAACGCTCCGGAGGCGTTCGCTCTATCCAGCTGAGCTACGGGCGCGCTCTTCTAGAATAACGCAACTCGAACTGAGTAAGGCGACGCGGGCGGTAGCGGGTGTTGAATCGATCAGGGGGCCACCCGCCCGTGTGCGAGCAATTTGCTCGGTTAACTCGTTCATATCGTCCATCGCTTCGTCGCTCACGCCCTTCATTCTTTTCCGCCGCTCCTCTCTGTACTGGTTCTCTCGTTGCCTCGATGGTTGCTTTCCAACCCCAATTTCACGTTCGTGGTTCATGATGGAGGCCGCAAGATCCTTGACCTTTGCGTCGGTTCCTAGGTTCTTGCCGATGGCCGCGATGGCCTTGTCGGCTGAGTCGGTTTGTGCATAAAAGAGAAGAAGAAGAAGGCTCCTCATCGCGGTATCCTCGTGCTCGGCTTTGAGTCGCTCCAAGACTGATGGCAGCCAGACCTCTGTCTTCAGGGGCAAAAGCGCGACCTGCAGACACTGAGCTTGATCTAGCCGATAGGCGTGCTCAGGAAGGAAAACCTGAAACTTTGGATCGTCGAGCATATGCAGTGCAGCAGGGGTCACGTTTGCACCTTTTACAGCAAGAGCATGGATTTCGAGCAAATACTGGTGGCTCTCAAAGTCCGCAAGATCCACCCGCGTGAAAGCGCGCACCGCAAGTTCCTGATCTTCGAGCGACTGAGAGAGGGAGAGCAGCAGATCACAGCCGTCCGCGAAGAAGAAGGTCGGGTTGCCCGGGTCTGCCAGTTCGTTCCGAAGGAGAGGCAATTCCACCTCTGGGTGGCCTTTCACCTCATTCCAGAATGAATCCATCTCCTTCGATTTGTTCTCGCGCACCTGATTTGTGACCTTACTGGGCGAAAAGCTGTAGATTGCCTGCACTCGGGCGTGCATCGCGGACTGTGTCGCAAGCTGTTGAGCAAAGCATTGCGACCCGAGAGTGAATGCGAAAATCCCCGATGCGGCGGCAAACTTCCGCTCAATTTTCCCCATGTATTTCCTCTCAAATGCTTTCAACACGTTTCAAGGATATCTCCAGATCTTGCCTTGATCATTTGTGTTCGAACTGAGGTTTTGAACTCGCCATCGGAACTGCGGCTCTCGACCATCCGTTAGAGCTGAAGCCCGCATTTCTCTTGCAGCAATTACGGCGGTCGGGGATGAATCCCTGGCCTGCCAGTCATGCCCTGATACGAAGCCGTGATTCCCGTCGGACAGCAACGCGGCCGAGCCAAGCAAAAGCAAACAGCGTGAGGCCGCCAACCCAGGCGCCGAGCGAGAACGACTGCGGAAGGTAAAGCGCGATGACGACGCCGCCGGAGACGAGGATGGCGCACAAGAAAATGAACATGCGCATGCCATAGAGAAACACAAACGGAAGATAGTGGGCTCCGAGCAGGATCAAGAACGCGGGATAAAACAGGTTCAATCGAAACTCGGTGACAGGAATAAGCAGAAGCATGGTCACCGGCAGAGTAAAGGCGATCTGCATTCCAAGTTTGCTCAACGGGTTGCCTTTTGTGGGCGAGCGAGGCCCGCCGGTCAAACGCAGCAGCAATAGGGTGAGCGGGAAGATGAAGAAGCCGCCGACTACAAGGGTCAATATCGCCGCACGCGGGGTGCTCCACGTTGCGAGAGCGGCCGACGCGAGCCAGATTGCCGACGAGACCAGTTGACCCCAAAAACCGCCGATGAAGACCGTACGTACGTGGCGTTGAGCGTCCTCGACGAGCATATTCGGTCCTCCAAAGATCAGGGTGAGAGAGGCTCAGGTAGTCTAACTTGGGCGGGGGAGATTCTGACTAAGCAGTTACGCAGGGGTTGGGCCGGGAGTTCCAGGGGCGGAAGAATGCCCGCTGCGGGACCGAAGAAAAAGGTCCCGCCGGGCCGTGGCATCGGAGCGGACGCCTGAGAGATCAGGCTCAATTAAGAGATCTGGCTAAAAGTGGTGGGAGAGAGTGGCGATCACCGTGTAGTCGGAGAAGAATGCGTCTCCGTTGGTGATGCTGAACTGAGTCTCGGGCACGCTTGGCGGCCGGTCGCGGAAGATGGCCCATGGGCCGTTCACTGAGAGCGTGTCTCTCTTGTAGTTGAACATCAGGCCGGGGTCGAAAGAGAAGATGAATCCGGGCCGACGGAAGCCATCGCTGGCGCCGATCAGGTCGTGCACCGGAACACCTTCTCCGCGAATGCCGGCGCTGAATGCCAACCCTCTAAGCGCTTTCGCTTTCGGAACCATCTGCACAATTCCGGCACGGTAGAGGTACTGGTCGGTCGACGAAATCACGCCTTGTCCGGGCTGCGTGCGGAAGGAGTTCACTCCATCGGTATCGGCCGGGCTGGCCAGGTAGTTTCCCTGGGCATACACGGTTGCCGTGTGCCAAAGCGCCTGATACGCTTGCGAACCGACGCTGAAGGCCCATTCGCCATCGCCCGGCTGGAGGGACGGATCGGCCGTTGCGATTACAGTTTGGCCCTTCAGGAGCGCAGCCCCGGTAGCATTGTCTTTTCCGGTGGGCAATTTGATCTGCGCGTTCAGGGCAATATTCCCGCCGTGTTCTGTAGGAGGGCGGAACAGCCAGGACTCAACGCCGACGGTGATGTCGCCCACACCGCTGACCCTGAAGATGCCTGTTGGAGGGTAGATTTGATCGCGCGAGCCGTTGAATATCGGTATGTCGCCGATGATGCTCCATCGATGTGATAACTGGTACTGGAAGGCAACATCGAAGATATTCTGGTGGTTCTCCACCGCACTAGGCCGGGGAATTTCCTTGCTGCCCTGGAAGTATTTGTTCGAGTTGAAGACGCGATAGCCGATATCGACGGTGAGGTTGTGGATCCAGCTGCTCCCGCCGGGCGAAGCCTCGGCGCCGCCGCCGGTAATCAGCTCGTCGAAGGACCGCTGGTTGCTGTGCGCGGCCACGCATCCCTGCGCGCAGGCCCATGGGCCCCCGAAAGCAACGAGGGCAAGGGCGAGGGGCAGGACTTTGCTGTTGATGAAAGACATGGTTGACCTCCTGAAATGTATTTCCTGATTCAACCCCTGGGGAAAATGGGATTTGAATCGCAAAACTGCTCAATGAGTCACGAGATTACGCAACTGCGAAACGGTTGTCCTCAACCTTTGGATGGGGAACTGTTTCAATCCCCGCTCCAAAGGGGATCGAAACCCGAAGCCTGCTGACGGGTAGCGGGCATCCGCGCTACTTACGCAGACTTGCCCGCGGGGGCCCCGGGGCGGGTGCCCAGCCCGGGAAGAACGCCAAAGGACCGGGTTCGGGCGGTATTCGCGTCGGAGGCACGGGCTGCGAGATCGACCGGCTCCGGTTGTAATCCACAAGCGTCCACAGGGGTGGGTAGTGGCTCAGTTTGAATTTAACAGAAGGTTTTGATGAATCTGGCTGGCGACGTACATGTCGATGTTCTGGTTGCTCAGACCATGGAGTGCAGAAAAGCCTTCTAATATGTCCATGTTGTTCCCATCCTTTCGTTTGTGCTCTCACCGAGATGTTCATGCGTTCCGGTTTATGTGTATCGCGGCAGCAACGAGTTTCCAGCGCACGTTGCCGTAAACGTTAGGCCATTGGGCCGAATGGCTGGCGCAGTTGGTCTCCGGTGGCAAATGGTTGCCATGTGTAGACACAGCTTCGAATCCACAATTCACACATTTATAGATCCCAGAGAAGGGGGCAATCTGTCCGGGCGGATGGATAATATCGAAATTTGGGTCGGCTACCAGTTGGTTGAATACGCTACCGTCCTTGTAGTTCGGCATTTTGCTTCCTCCCGTGGACTGGGTTTGCTGCATCTCTTGCTAGTTTTGGGGTCGGCGTGGATTGACCGGGGGGCGGATTCAGGCGACCAGAGCAAAATTCTTCTTGTGTGAGCTTGGATTCGCGGATCATCATTTTCATGAGCCATGCGCTGAATTGTTGGTGACCTGCATCCACCTCAACAACTGCGCGAAGGTGCAATTCATCGGCTGGTCTTTCCCATATTTCGTGGGAGCCAACTGTTCTCTTGTGTGTAAAACCAAGCGATTTCAGATTGGCCCGTACTTCTCGGGGTTTTAGGAGCGGTAGTTTCTTCCCCATCAGAGATTCCCCTATGGCACTTGACCAGCGGCACCTGTCTCTAGCCTCATCGCCTATTTAGGCGCGAGATTCCCCCCAAGATTTCTCTTGACGGAATTGTGCGGGGACTTTTAAGATGGGTTTGAGCGAACCAATCTAAGTCCTCTCCAGTCTTCCGTCGAGAGGCAAATCTTCTTTTTCGGCCCACTCTAACGAGTGGGCCTTTTATCATTATCAGGAATCTTCGCCCGATTGCAACCCGAAAGATACAAAATATAGTGTACCCAGGAAATAAACACTATATGTGGGGTTCATGGTTCACTTACCACCATCCGTTTGGTCTACACGTGGCAATGCGACGCAGTTAACCCGTAAGGCCTCCGGTAGAATCTCCTGGTTGAGCGATCTCGGGCCGGAAAGATCAGCGCGAAGGCCTTGTGCATTAGATACCCAAAGCGGTAGTGGAGCCGATGACTCAAGGGAGAAGGACGCAGAATTGCTGTAGGCACTTGCTGATTCGTCCTTACGCCTTCAAGCACAACCGTTAGATAACCAAAGATCGCGTCATTGAGTCCATGAACAGCTCCTTCGAGCGATTCCGACTCTGTTCCAATATCTAGGTCAATACATTCTGCGCGATAGAGCCGCGTGCCTGCCCTGTACGCGAAACAGCGAAGGCAGATCGAGCAAGCAGAGTCATCTTCAGGCTGAGATGGGCGCGGGGGGACGGCTTCCGTTTCCGAAATAGGCGCACTCAGGCCCATTTCAGTGGGGGTTGCTTCCTCAACTAGATTCATATTTACGCCTCGCTATTTGGCGATAGACTTTCCCCAGCGCACCGCGTTAGCCTGCATAGCAATCTCTTTTCTCCGCTTTGCGCTGATGGAACGAGCGCGGGAAAGACCACCGTGCAGGCCCCCTTTTCGGGACGCCGCTTTGCGCTTGTCAGGTTCGGCCGGCTCTGCGAGCGCGGCCTGGACTGTTCGGAATGCACGTACGTTCAAGTCCATTCAGACCTCCGCGCCTGTTGGACGATTCTCACAATGGCTCGGATGCGGTATTCTCCCGTGGATGTTGTGCGGCAACACTCGTGTTCCACTATATACTGCGGTTCTTTCCACTTGTAATCCCACAAAAGTGCGTGTAAAAGTACCGCAGCTTATGTGACTAATGTACCATCTTTCTCTTCAAAGTGCAAATAATGCTTGACTAAATTCTAATACTCAAGCATAATGCTCAATATGAACGTGCTATCGCAAGAGGAACGAATCAGGATCATAGCAGCCCTTGTGGAAGGAAATAGCCTTCGCTCCGTCTCTCGGATGACTGGCATTGCCCGGAACACCATCACGAAGCTCCTCGTCGATCTTGGCGAGGCGTGCATGGCATACCACGATGCCCACGTTCGCAATGTACGCGTTCGCCGCCTTCAGTGCGATGAGATTTGGGCCTACGTGGGAGCCAAAGCAAAGAACGTCTCCGCCGAAAAGAAAGAGATTGGCTGGGGCGACGTTTGGACCTGGGTGGGCATCGATGCCGATACAAAGCTGGTCGTTAGTTATCTCGTGGGCGGACGTGGAGCGGTTTGGGCGAAAGACTTCATGGAAGATTGCGCCAGCCGGATTCCGGGGCGCCTACAGATCACTACAGATGGTCACAAAGCGTACCTCGAAGCGGTTGAGGGCGCGTTTGGCGGAGACGTGGATTATGCCACGCTTCATAAGATTTACGGTGCTTCGGAGGAAACTGAGACGCGCTATTCGCCAGCAAAGTGCATCGGGGCCGATTGCAAGGTCGTATCCGGCGTGCCGGACCCAAAGCATATCTCCACTAGCTTTGTGGAGCGCCAGAACCTAACAATGCGGATGCACATGAGGCGCTTTACCCGGCTCACCAATGCGTTCAGCAAAAAACTAGACAATCACGCCTACGCGGTTGCCCTACATTTCATGTACTGCAATTTCGTCCGCATCCATTCCACGCTCAGAGTCACGCCAGCGATGGAAGCCGGACTCAGCGATCACGCTTGGACTATCGAAGAGCTAGTAGCGATGGGCGAGGCTGCAATGCCGAAACCAACGAAGCGCGGTCCGTACAAAAAGCGGGAGCAGAATTCAAACTGAGCCACTACCCAGGGGTGTCTTTCGTTGACTCGGGGCTGTTTTTCCAGTATTCTTAAGGTCTTGCGCGGTGTTGCGCCTGCGGTTTACGTGTGCGCGTCCCCCAACGGGTGGTCAACGTCGATGGGGTGATCAGTGCTCACCCGGACCGTTCTGGTGGAGGCCAAAGCCTTGTTGAGGCAGGCTCTTCCGGAGCAGGCCACCGGCTGCGGGACCCGGGAGAACGTGGTCCGGCGCAGCCAGGGTTCCGATGAGAACCAACTCCCGCAGCTTCTCACCCGAACAGGTCTGTTTGGCAGTGGGTTGATTTTGAGGCCCGTGCGCTTTATGCGCGGGCAAATGCGCTGTGCGCAAGGGTTTCTGCAGCGAAATTTACCTGAAGCGCAGGAAGTTTTAGCCGGCGCGGGCAGTTTTTGGAGAGTAAGAGAGATGGCGACCTTTATTCCGAGCGGCAAGGATATCAGCCGCAAATGGTATGTGGTGGACGCGAGCGGGCAGACGCTGGGGCGCCTTGCGACCAAAGCCGCGATGGTGCTGAGCGGCAAAACGAATCCGAAGTATGTGCCGTACATCGACATGGGCGATCACGTGATCGTGATCAATGCCGAGAAGGTTCGCCTTACGGGCCTCAAGGATCAGAAGAAGGTTTACCGGCGCTATACGGGCTTTCCGGGCGGGCTGCGCGAGGAGTCGTTTACGCGGCTCGTGAACCGCAAGCCGGAGAAGATTCTGGAAGAGGCGATCAAGGGCATGCTGCCCAAGACCAAGATGGGCCGCGCGATGGGATCGAAGCTGAAGGTGTACCGCGGCGACAAGCATCCCCACACGGCGCAGAAGCCGGTTGTTTTGTGAGGCACATGACTAAGGACGTAGGGACTAGGGAAGACAAGGCTGAAAGCTGAAAGCTGACGGCTGAGAGCTAAGAGGAAACGAATGGCAGAGGATCTGGTTCAGTATTACGGGACGGGGCGGCGCAAGTCGTCGATCGCGCGCGTCTTTCTTCGTCCCGGCACGGGCGAGTGGAAGGTAAACGGCAAGAAGTTCGAAGAGCACTTTGTGACCGAGCAGCAGCGCGTGTCAGCCAAGCGCACGCTGGTGGTGGCGGAGATGGCGGCGAACTTCGACGTAGTGACCACGGTGAGCGGCGGCGGTGTTGCGGCGCAGGCCGACGCAGTGAAGATGGGCGTGGCCCGCGCCTTGATTGAGTTCAACCCTGAGCTGCGAAAGACGCTCAAGGCGGAAGGATTGCTGACCCGCGATGCGCGCGTGAAAGAGCGCAAGAAGTACGGGCAGAAGGGCGCGAGGAAGCGGTTCCAGTTCTCGAAGCGCTAGGCGCTTCGAAGGGATCAGGTTTCAGGGTTCAGGGATCAGTTGGCGCATCGCCGTTCTGGTCTCTGACTGCTGTTCTCTGATCTCTGGTTTTACAAATCTCCCCGCAAGGGGAATGAATCCGGGCGCAGGCATCGACCACCCGGATGCAGTCCACAAAGGAGGACCATTGGCCACCATCACCATGAAGGAATTGCTCGAAGCGGGTGTTCACTTCGGGCATCAGACCAAGCGCTGGAATCCGCGGATGAAGGAATACATCTTCGGCGAGCGCAACGGTATTTACATCATCGACCTGCAAAAGACGCTCAAGCTGTTCAAGGAAGCGTCGAAATTCGTAACCGAGCTGTGCGCCGGCGGCAAGACGATCCTGTTTGTGGGCACCAAGCGCCAGGCCCAGGACGCGATTGCCGAAGAAGCCACACGCGCGGGCATGCCGTATGTGAACCAGCGCTGGCTGGGCGGCCTGCTCACCAACTGGGTAACAGTGCAGAAGTCGGTGAAGCGCCTTCAGGAATTGGATGAGATGGCCGTGGACGGCCGCTACGACCTGCTGACCAAAAAGGAAGTCATCAAGCTGGAGCGCGAGCGCAAGCACCTGCAGGCCAACCTGGCCGGCATCAAGAACATGAAGCGCCTGCCCGACGCGCTCTTCGTCGTCGACTCGAACAACGAGACGATCGCGGTGAAGGAAGCGCGCAAGCTGGGCGTGCCCGTGGTTGCGGTGGTGGATACCAACTGCGATCCCACAGTGGTTGACTACGTGATTCCCGGCAACGACGACGCGCTGCGCGCGATTCGCCTGTTCACTTCGAAGATTGCGGACTCGGCGGCCGAGGGCGTAAACCTGCTGGGCGATAAGGCCTTCACTGAAGAGCCGGCCGAGCCCGCGGCGACCGAAGCGGGCGAAGAGAGCGTAGAGAGCGCGGAGATTTCGGCCGAGGCCACGCCGGTCGAGGAAGTTGACCTGGATGCGGCACTGGGCGGCGGCATCCGCAAGGCGCCTGCCGCAGTTGCGGCGCTGCTGGAAGAGGAAGAAGTGGCGGAGGGCGGCAAGTAGCCTTAAGGCGGGAAACCATGCACTGATTCACGAGAGCGTGGCCGCCAGCTCGAACGGCCACGCTTTTCTTATGCCGGAAATTCTTCGGCGTGCAACACAAATCTGAATTTGTGATTGATATGGATGATGATGGCCCGTTGAGGCCAGGGAAAAAGAGAGATGACTACTGTGAGTGAAAAGATTGATGCGAAATTGGTGAAGGAGCTCCGCGAGAAATCGGGCGCGCCCATGGGCGACTGCCTGAAGGCTCTGCAGGAGACGAAAGGAAACATCGAGGATGCTTTTGTGGTACTGCGCAAGCGGGGCATGGCCTCGGCGCAGAAGAAGGCCTCGCGCGTGACCAACGAGGGCGCGGTGGGCAGCTACATTCATGCCGGCGGAAAGATTGCGGTGCTGGTGGAGCTGAACTGCGAGAGCGATTTTGTTGCCCGTACCGAGGACTTCCAGGAGCTGCTGAAGGATGTGGCGATGCACATCGCGGCCAGCGATCCGCGCTATGTGAAGCCGGAGGACGTGACCATCGAGGACCTGGAGCGCGAAAAGGAGATCTATCGCGCGCAAGCCGCGGCGACGGGCAAGCCGGCCCCGGTGATCGAGAAGATCGTGGACGGCAAGATGGCGAAGTTCTACGAAGAGGTGTGCCTGCTGGAGCAGCCGTTCATCAAGGACCAGGCCATCAGCGTAAAGGAGTTGATTGCGCAGAAGGTGGGCAAGCTGGGCGAGAACATCACGGTGCGGCGGTTCGCGCGCTTCAAGGTGGGCGCGGCTGATTGGACGGTGGCGCAGACCAAGCCGGTGGAAGCGGCGGCTGAGTAAGCCCGCACCGGGAGCAAAGTTTAAGGGGCAATCCGCACAAGCGGACTGCCCCTTTTGTTTTGGGCCGAAGACCGACGACTTACGGCAGGTAATAGCGGAGCGAGGTGAAGATCATGCTGTCGTCGCCGTGGGCGCCGTTGCCGGGGTTGGCCGTGCCGCCTGCGCCTGACCACAGATCGCGGCGGAACAAGCTGTACTGGATGCCTTGACGCAGCCGTCCCTTCGGGCTGTTATGGATGTTCCACCAGTAGCCGGCGGTGAACTCCTGCACATCCTTGTTGCTGCCGCCGCAGTTGGCTGGGGCAATGGCCGCGGCGCCTCCGGCTGCTGCGGTCCCGTTGAAGGTCTCGGCCAGGCAGCCCGACATGTTCGTGCTGCGGGTGCCGTAGCCAATCTGCGTGGTCCCGTTGAGCACGTAGTCGCGAGCCAGATAGTCGCCGCCATAGTTGAAGTACATGTTGAAGTTCGGGCTGGGATTCAGCTCGATTGTGCTGAGAGCGGAGAATCCGTGAATGGGAGAGATGGTTGCATTCGGGCGCAGGGTGACGTCGGCAATGGTGGAGGAGCCGTAGCGGCCGACGCCCTGACTCCAGAGTCCCTTGAGGCCGATCGTGACTTTCTTGGTGGCAAGCGGTGCGCGGAAGCCTCCGCCGATGCCGGCGCCTGTGGCCGTGGCGTTATAGGGGCTGCCTGAGGTGGGATAGATGCGGTCGCGGAAGTTGCGATCGATGCCGAACAACTCCCAGTGGCCCCAGCCGGGCTCCACAGCTATCTTCACAACGAAATCCGGAGTGTAGTTGAACGAGTAGTTGGCGTTCAGGTTGTAGAGTCCGCCGCCGGTCCCGGTTGACCCAAATAACTCATTGGTCGGGAGGCCCTGGCCGGATGGGTTCAGCATCTCGGCGTTTTCAACGGAAGCGCCCAGGAAGAAGGTCTTGCCGAAGTCCTTGGACACGCGGAAGCTGTATTGCCGCCCCCAGACAAAGCCGGCTTCGTACTGTGCGTCGATGGTGGACGGCAGAACCTCGGTGCCACGCGTCAAGCCTGCCGTAGTTTCGGTCGCCAGCGACCAACCCTGGCCGCCGGAGAAGTCCCAGCCGCTGGTGGTCTTGGCGTCGGCCCACAATTGGCGCTGGCGCAAGGTGTAGCTGTTCGATTGGTTGTTGTTGGAGGTGACTCCGGCGCTCAGCCAGTCCATCTCATAGTAGCCCGTAAGCGTAAACGAGGGCAGCTTGCCAACTGCCTTAAGGGCAAGGCGCGACTGACGGCCTGAACCAAAGAACTCGCTCAATTGCGACGCGTCGGAGTTGGCCAGCGGAACGCCAGTGAACGGCGTATTGATGTCGCCGCCCGTGGCGCCCTGGCGCCACACTGTTTCTGCCGCCAGGAAGCTGCCCGTCGGCGAGAGCGTGATGCCTTTGAAGTGAAGGACGTCTGGACTGTTGATCGCTTTCTTGATGCTTGTCGTCTCGTCGGAGACCGTGGTGGCGAGCGAAACGGCGTTGGCCTTGAGGTCGCTCACCGTGCTTTGCAGCGTTGTGACCGCCGCCGCATTCTCGGTGTATACCTGCTGCTGCGCCTGCGCGTCAGCTTCGGCCTTGGCGGCGGCAGCCTGCGCATCGGTGGCGGTCTGCTGCGCTTGCTTCAGTTGCTCATCCTTCGTGGCCAGGTCGGCCTTCAGGCTGTCGATCTGCCCCTGGAATTCGGTGCGCAGGGATTGAATCTGCTCTTCAACCGTGGGACCAGCCGGAGCCTTCCTGGCTGCGGCGTGCTTCTTGGCCGGAGCCTTCGAACTGCCGGTTTGCGCATAAGAAACAACGAGACTGGCTGCCAGAAGTGCCGCGGCAGCCGATTTCACTGTCAGTTTCATTCGGGCCTCTCTTTTGCTCTTGGAATCGGGTTGGAAGTTGGCAGCGCCTGCGTACACAGCGAACGCAACTCTTTCGTGCACTTCAGGTGCATGGATGAATTGGAAAATCTGCGGAATCCCATCGGCGCGCAAATTAGGGGAGCCGTTACGGAAGGAGTTTCGCTCCGGCGAAAACTCCTTCTCTCGTTCCGCATCCAAGACTCGCAGAGCAAGATTAAGATTTGACGAATTCACGCAGAATTCACAGTTGTTTTGAAGGCGCAGTTTTTGCGCGATGGAAGAGAGGAAGAAATCTAAATTCTATTCACACAGGCTTCGCTTTTTTGCCGCGATCCGTTGCGAATACGGTCTTACGGGTGCGGCGCCTGCGATGAGCCAGATGCGTCCGCAGTTTGCCCGCCTGCACTGAGCAGGTTGGCGAGAATGCGGTAGGCTCCCGGCACCAGCTCGGGGAATTGCCGGTAGAGCGCGTATGCAACATATAT
>Ga0187877_1003358_pt1 | contig 13110 bp, 9 predicted proteins | sample June2016WEW_17_1_3_FD_132430 | JGI IMG/M metagenome (GOLD analysis project Ga0187877, IMG submission 132430) | Peatland microbial communities from SPRUCE experiment site at the Marcell Experimental Forest, Minnesota, USA - June2016WEW_17_100 | ecosystem: Environmental > Terrestrial > Soil >... | reverse complement strand
CGGAACCACAGCTTCGGGTCGGCCCGACTATTCGCGCTTTCCTCTTGACATTGACACGAAGCTTGTTTACGGTTGTTTGCGATGGAATCGAAACTCTCCAACGTGGAACGTTGGCGGCGCATCGTGGAGCACGTCAACCACGGCAGTGTATCGGTATCCGAACTGGTCCGCGAATTCGCTGTCTCCGAAATGACCATCCGCCGCGATTTAACTGCGCTGGAGCAGCAGGGGAGGATCTTAAGGGTCCACGGCGGAGCGATAGCGAGCGGGCGGCTGGCATACGAGTTCGCATTCAGGATAAAGGAAACGCAGAACGTCGAGGCCAAGAAGGCCATTGGGGAAGTGGCTGCCAAGCTGGCTAGCCCGAGGGACGTGGTGTTCATCGATACAGGTTCGACAGCCCTTGCCGTCGCCCGGGCGATGCGCCAGCGCAGTCCGCGCATCCTCATCACGCCTAGCCTGGCCGCGGCTCTGGAATTCGTCGGCGGAGCGGACATCCGCATCCTGGTAACCGGCGGCGAGCTCAGTCACCAAGCGCCCGACCTGTACGGGGAGTGGGCATTGCAGGTTCTCTCGACAGTTTACGTCGATACCGCTTTCTTTGGCTGCGACGCCGTCGATGCCTCTGGTTTCTATGCTTCGGACACTCGAAGCGCCGCAGTATCCCGGCTGGTGCTGTCCAGGTCCCAACTCAACTACCTCGTTGCTGACAGCTCAAAATTCGGAAGGCATGCCATGTGCCAAGTCGCCGGCGTCAAGGAACTGAGCGGGATCGTCACGGATTCCGGTCTGGCGGAGAGGCACCGCCGCGAGCTGGAGAAGGAAAAGGTGAAACTGATATTCGCCCCGTGACAGTGATAAGGAGGAGAGTTCCGAGTTCCGATGAATCCGTTGACAAGCGTTGAAGGGGCGGTCGCCTTGAAAGATGAGACGCTTCAAAGAATCTACGGCCAGGATAGAGAAGCCGTCGAGGCCTGCGCTCGGCACCTAATGCTGGGCGGCGGTACCAGAGGCGGTCCAATTCTCCATCATGGCAAGGGTGTGCGGGTTTGGGATCTGGACGGGAACTCCTACATCGACTGCACATCACAAAGTTGGGCGCTGTACTTGGGTTATTGCCACGAGGAGCTGTGGGCGGCAATCAACGAGCAAGCGCGGTTCATGACGCACGTTCACCAGGGCTTCGACACGCTGCCGCGCTACTATCTTGCCAGAAAGTTGGGCGAAATCTGTCCAGGCAAACTCAACCGGGTTTCTTTTGTTCCCAGCAGTGCCTTGGCGCTGGAAGGGGCGATGAAGATCGCCCTGAAGAACCGGCCAGGGGCGAGCAACTTCGTGGCACTGTGGGACGGCTATCACGGTACGACACTGGGCACCATGGGGGCGTCCTGGATTTCCACGCGCTCCAGCGGCGAGTATGTCGGGGCTAGCCGCTTTGCCTCCATCACGCGCCAGTTTGTGCGGGCTCCGAACCCATACTGTTTCCGGTGCTACTTCGGCCAGAAGCCCGAAAGCTGCGACCTGATGTGCGCCCGGATGCTCGAGCTGACTCTCGCGAAAGGTGTCAACGGCCCCGCGGCCGGAGTGATCGTCGAGCCCTTGCAGGGCAGCGGCGGCATGATTCCGTTGCCGAGGCGGTATCTCCAAAGGATCCGGCAAATTTGCGACGAATTTGAGGTGCCGCTGATTTTTGACGAGATCCAGACGTACATGAGAATTGGCAAGTTCACTGCAGCCGAATACTACGGCGTCGAGCCCGATATGATCGCCCTCGGCAAAGCGCTCGGTGGGGGGCTGCCGCTCGGAGCGACTGTCATCCGTGACGGGTTGGAAGGCTTCAGCCCCGACTCGGAAGAATTGCACACGTTCGCAGCTAACACCCTTGCGTTGGTCGGCGCGTCTAAGCTGATCGAAATCGTCGAGCGTGACCACATCCTCGATCACACCGTGAAAATGGGCGAGTACTTGAGGAAAGGACTCCTGAGGATTCAGCGGGAATACCCCGAGGTCGCCGACGTTCGCCAAGTTGGGCTGCACATTGGTGTGGAATTTGCGGCGAGCGACGCGGATCGCACGCCCCTCGGCGTTGAAACCAGGAAGATTCGCGACGAGGGCATGAAACGGGGAGCGCTGTTCGGGCTCACGGGCGCGATGAAAAACCTGCTCAAGATCAAGCCGCCGCTGATCATGACCGAAGCCGAGGCGGACGAGGTCCTTGACATTTTTGAACGAACCCTGAAGGCGGTCTTGCGGTCATAGGAATGAACATCACCTTTTCCGGAAAAACAGCTACTGTTGTGGGAGGTTCGCGAGGTATTGGGGCCGCAATTTCCAAAGAGCTGCTGCGCAGCGGCTGCCGTGTCACCTTCACCTATTGGGACACCCAGGCATTCCAGGAAGGCGCCGAAGAATTGGAAAAGTACGCCGCAGGATTGGGGGTGCCGTGCCGCAGTGAAGCGGTGAACTGCATCGATGACGTCGGGACGGCCCGTTTTGTCGAGAGAATCCGAGAGGAGGGGAGGTCGGTAGACTACCTCGTTTACAGCGCCGGCTACACATCTCCAGTGCCGTTTGCGGACCTCGACCCCACTAACTGGCGACGAGTGGTGGATATCAACCTCAACGGTGCCTTTATCGCCTTGCATTTCGTGCTACCGCTCATGGCGGCGAAGAAAAGCGGGAGCATTGTCCTGATTGGCTCCGCAGCAGTGGCTTCCGGCGGAGGCGGCAGAGCCGACTACATTTCTGCCAAAGCCGGGCTCGAAGGGCTGAACCGCGCGGTCACACGCGAGTATGCACCGTTCGGAATCCGCTGCAATCTTGTACACCCCTCACTGATCGAAACCGACCTCCTGAGGCAACGCCATCCGGACCCCGACCAACGAGCTCAGCTGGCGCGAGGAGTGCCGCTGGGCCGTCTTGGACAGCCCGAGGACGTTGCCCACCTCGTTTGCTTTCTGCTGTCGGATCAAGCCGCTTACATTACCGGCCAATCCATCTTCGTCGATGGGGGAAGGACCTTCTGCGGCAGATAGGCGGCCGCAAGGACGATACACATGCCATTGCTGGGAATTGATGTGGGTTCATCGGCCCTGAAAGCGACGGTGATCAATGAGCACAACGGGCTCCGCGTCACGCGCTCTGTCGCCTACGAAGAGGACTGGGTCGGTGAAAGGCCGGAATTCTTGGAGCGAAACGTCGAAACCTACTGGCAGGCATTCAAACAGGCGATTCGCGCTGTGCTCTATGACGAGCACGTAGCGCCGGAGTCGATCGAGGCTGTTTCCTTCTCTGTTCAGGGCGAGACGTTCGTCGTTTTGGACGAACATTTCCGGCCCTTACGAAAGGCTATTCAGGGCCACGATGTGCGAGCGCAGGAGGAGGTCAGCCTGGTGCGGGCGCGCTTTGGAGAGGAACGGCTCTACGCCATCTCAGGACAGCCCGGTGTCGATGCCTACTGGCCGGCGGTGAAGCTGTTATGGATCAAACGAAACCAGCCTGAAGTCTTTAGCAGAATCCGCCGCTTTCTGACGCTGGAAGGGTTCATCCTTCGCAAGTTAGTCGGTCGAGTCGTCATCGACAAGAGCATGATCGGCGACACGTACCTCTACGACATAAGCTGTGGAGAATGGTTCCTCCCGATATTCGAGTACCTGGACCTGTCGCCAGCTATCATGCCGGAAGTGGTCCAGGCCGGCCAGCCACTCGGGACTGTGAGCCGCGAGGCGGCATCTGAAACTGGGCTTTCCTCACAAACGATGGTCGTCGCCGGAGTAATGGATCAGGTCGCAGCGTCATTTGGGGCCGGCAATGCATGTCCCGGAATTATCACGGAAACGACCGGAACCGCCCTGGCCTTGGGGATTACCGGCAAGGGTCCGCTGGAGCAGTATCTGAAGCTCAGGCTGCCGATCTATTACCACGCGGTGCCGGATGCTTGGTTCCTGATGCCATGGCTGGGAGGCGGGGGTTACACTTTGCAGTGGTTTAAGGATGCATTCGCTGAATTTGACAAATACTTCGCGAACAAGTACAGGTTGGACATCTACGACCTGCTGCTTGCGGAAGCTGCGAAGGTGCCGCCCGGATCGGACGGGCTGATCATGCTTCCTTTCCTCACCGGGGCCAACTGTCCCGAGTTCGACACGTCCGCGCGGGGCGTGTTCTTCGGTATCGTTCCGGGGCACCGAAAGGGGCATTTCGTGCGTGCCATTCTCGAAGCCATCGGTTACGCGATCCGGGCGAATCTCGAGCTTGTCCGCTCGGCCGGGATCGCCGCGGGGCAACTGCGGTCGATCGGCAACGCCGCGAAGAGCCAGCTCTGGAGCCAAATTAAGGCCGACATCTGCGGAGTGACCTTCCGGCCGATGGAGGTGCCCGACGCCGGGTCGCTTGGGGCCGCACTGCTGGCCGGAGTCGGCGTGGGCGCGTACGGCTCTTTCAAAGAGGCGGCATCGAGCCGGTTCGTTCAAATGGGAGATCTCATCGAGCCCGATGAGCGAAACAGAAATGTCTACGACCAGGGCTTCCGGAAGTACCGGGAAATTTACAGCCGTCTGAAAGGCTGTTTTTAGCCGGTGACATGAGAGAGGAGAGCCGCCATGAAAGATAGCGACCCGAGAATCGCGTTCGTCGCCACCACAATGAGCGAGTTCGACGCCGTTCTCGACGTTCAGGAGGTCCGGCGTAACGACCAGTACTTACCCCTGATCGCCGCGCTTCTGGAGCGCCTGCGGCGCTCCGCGCAGGTCATCGATTTCGGCATCACCGGAAACGATGCCGAGGCTTCTGCCAAGGGAGCCCAGATTGCGCGCTCCGATTGCGACCTCCTGCTCGTGTGGCCGCTCAATTATACGCTGGACACAGTGATACTACACCTGACCAAGGGTTCGCGACTGCCACTTCTCCTTTTAAACTCCGCGCCGCTCTCCGTCCTTCCCAAGGCTCTCGATTTCGGGGTGATCATGGAGAACAACGCCGTGGCCTGTATCCCCACCTTCACGAACGTGTTGCTCAAGAACCATGTGGATTTTACGGTCATCAGCGGGGCTCTGGCGGACGCTTCACTCCACAACCAAATCACGCTTTATGCGAAAGCTGCCGGGGTGGCCCGCGCGCTCCGGCAGTCTCGCATCGGCGTAGTCGGCCACACATATCCGGGTATCTCGTCATTGAGCGTGGACCAGGCAGCCGTGACCGGCCAGTTCGGGGTGGAACTGGTGCAGATCGCTGTGCAAGAGATCGCGAAGGAGTATGCGGCTGTGCCCGACGAAGAGGTCCATGCGCTGGCGGAGAAGGTGCGGTCCGCCCACGAGATCTCCGACATCAAACCCGAGGAGATACGGGACTCGGTGCGCTTTGAGCCGGCGCTACGGCGCCTTGTGGCCAAGTACCGGCTGAATGCGGTGGCGTCACTGTGCCAGGAACTGATCCTGCACGACAAAATGGGCATTACGCCCTGCCACGGACACAGCGCTCTGGCCGAGATGGGAGTCGTGGTAACCTGTGAGTGTGATGTCGCCACCGCCGTCGTCATGCTGATCTTGCGGCAGTTCACCGATGAGGTTTTGTTTCAGGAATACTACGCCCAGGACTATGACCGCGGAATAGGCATGTTGTCGCACTGCGGCCAGGGAGATCGCAGGATGGCCGGCGGCGCCGTCAGTGTGAAGCCACACCCATGCTTTTCCGGACACCGTGGCCGCGGAATATCTTACGAATATCTAACCAAAACGGGAGACGCGACAATGGCCTGCCTCACCTGCATTGACGGGCGCTGGAGGATGGTTGCTGCACGCATCGAATGCGTAGCTCACGAGAAGGTGCCCTCCTCGACCGCTCAGCTCTATTTTAAATTCAAAGACCAGGACTTCAACGCAGCGTATCATCGTTGGTGCGAAATAGGTGGCATTCACCACTTCGGCGTTGGTTTCGGCGACCACTGGGAGGGCCTCAAGACAGCTTGTCGCTACCTCGGCGTCCAGTTCTGCGGCGTCCAGCCCGCTTGGAGGGAGTCATGAAACCTATTCGGCAATTCGTCAGCGTTGCGTCGGACTGCGAACTGGAGAAATTGCGCGCCGATGCGCTGGATCTGCTCGAAGATCCGGGAATGCGTGTCGGCGGGACGGGGCTCCGAAAAGCCCTCGCGGTGGAGGGGGCTGCGGTGGACGAGCCGGCCCGGATCGTCAGGTTTCCCCGCCCGATGATTGAGGAAGTCCTGGCCACGGCGGTTTCCGAGGAAAAGCGCCGTTTCGAGAAATGTCAGGGTGACACAGTAGAGGCGGAAGACGCCCTGAGCTTCAGTTGGCATGTCGGGCATATGACCCGCTCGCCCAACTTCGAAGTGGCACTGGGGGGCGGATGTCCCCTATATTACGACTACCCCAGCAACAGCGTTCGGTACGGAAACGAAGCCGATTTGATCCGCCTGCTCCACCTGGCCGAAGGCATTCCTGAGATCCGGAGATGCGGCAATCCCATTCACTGCGCTATCGACAAAGACGGCCGCATGCTGCCGCAGGAGTTGATGGCGCTCAAAACCGCCGCCACCGTTGCGAAACATTCCTCCAAGCCGGGCGTTACGACTCTGCTCAGTGCACGGCAACTGCCCTACAGTGTGGCGATGGGCGAGGTAATCCGAGAGAGCCCGCACGCTTACAAGATGCAACCCATCTTCATCAACATCAACGACACGATACCGCCCCTGGAGCTGTCGGAGATCGAGGGCGACGTCATCGAGGCACTGGCGCGGCGCGGGTTGCCCGTATTCGTCCTGCCCATGCCGCTGATGGGAATTTCCGAACCCGCAACCGTCTTCTCCTGCGCCGCGGCAGCAGTCGCAGAAATCCTGGGCGTCTGGGCAGCAGCCAAGGCGGTCAATCCAGAAACGCCAGTGGAGTGCGCAGTGGTTTCGGGTGTGATGGAGCCCACGACCGGCGGCACATGTTTCTCGGCGCCTGAAGCTATTGCAATCGACGTGGTGGCCGCACAGTTGTTCCGCTCTCTCGGCCTGCGTTGCGGCACCGGCGTCGGACTCATCGACGCCCCGGCGCCGGGCGTCGCGGCCGTGTTCGAGCGCACGTTCAAAGCAACTGTAGCGGCCATGTGCGGCGAGAGCACCTATGTCATCGGGATCCTGGCCGGGGGAAACATCTTCTCGCCCGAACAAATGATGCTGGACCTCGATATTGGCGCTGGCCACCACCACTTTCTGACGGTCTTCGAAGGTGAAGACCTGGACACCGCGGTGCCTCTGATCCGGGAACGCGGGATTCACGGGCTCTTCATGGATACCGAGCACACAGCGCACCATTTCCGAAACCGGATTTGGAGGCCGAACATTTTTGAGCACGCGAAAACCAAAGACCCGAGACAAATGGCGGATCTGGTTGCGAAAGCCTACGAGCGATGGACTCGCATCGTGGCGAAAACGCCGCCGTACCATTTGCAGGAGGACAAAGCCCGCGAAATCGACAGAATCCTAGCACGGGCGGAGCTGGACCCCTGATCTGAGCCCGGATGTAAATCCCCCCGGCGATGGACGAGTCGGTCGAATAAAGGCGCGGTGGCCGGGCCACCACCAGCCGGGAATGTGCGATGCGTGGCCCGCCGCCGAATTTGTGGGGGTAACAAGGGACATGCACAGGGAAACGATGAGTCCCAGGGAAAGATGGCTGGCGGCGCTGGGGCGCCGGAATCCGGACCGCGTTCCTATGGACTATTGGGCGACGCCCGAAATGGATCAAAAGTTGCTGCGGCATTTCGGGCGCGACGACATCTGGGACGTCTTGCGGCTGCTTCACATCGACCGTCCTGTTGTGGTGGCCCCCGCCTATGTGGGGCCGCCCCGGCCTCCGGGCACCAACGATTTTGGTGTCGTTTACAGAAAGATCAACTACGGGACCGGGACGTACGATGAAGCGGTATATCACCCGCTTGCCAAATACGAATCCGTTGCCGAGCTCGAGGCAGAGCATGTCTGGCCTCAGCCGGATTGGTTCGACTATAGCGTCCTCGCCTCGCAGGTTGCCGGCAAGGAAGAATACCCAGTAGAAGGTCCGTTCTCCGAGCCGTACTACGTTTATAAGGATCTTCGCGGCATGGAGCAGGCGTTCCTGGATCTGGCAGAGAACCCGGAGTTCGTCCATTTTTGCCTGGAGAAGATCTTCGAATACGAGTACCAGCGCATTCTGCGTACCCTCGAGACCATACCCGGCCGGGTAACTTATGTAAGTGTCGGCGAGGATTTCGGAACCATGAACGACCTGATGTACTCGCCGAAACATATCCGCGAGTATTTCCTGCCCCGAATGAAGAAGATTATGAAGTTGGTTCATGACGGGGGAGCCTGTGTGATGACACACAGCGACGGGGCAGTGCGCAAAGTAATACCCGAGCTGATCGAGATCGGGATGGACGTGCTCAACCCCGTGCAGTGGCGCTGCAAGGGTATGGACCGCGAAGGCCTCAAACGCGACTTCGGGAATAAGATTGTTTTCCACGGTGCCATGGATAACCAACAGACCATGCCTTTTGGCTCGCCGCAGGATGTTCGGCATGAAGTGTTGGACAACCTGCGAATTCTGGGCAAGGGTGGTGGGTACATCCTGGCGCCTTGTCACAACCTTCAGGCCGTCACGCCGGTTGAAAATATCCTGGCAATGTACGAAACAGGTTACGCGGAGGGTTGGTACTGAAACACCGGGCGCTGCGCCGACAAACAACCCTGGATGATGTAATTACAGGTTCGCTTTGGGTCTCGGCGTTTGATTGCGTTCGGAACGAGGGGACCGTGGAGAGCAAGATGATGGGGCGCGAGTGTGGGGATGCGATGCCGGTGGAAAGGACAAAGGAAAAACCATGAGTAGAATTTCGATCGAGTTAATAGTAAGCGAGATGGAGGAGAACGCTATGTTCAAGCATGTGACGATAAGAATCATCGGCGTTATGGCCGTTATCCTCTTGGCCCTGACCGCCGTCGGAGCGGACAAGGCGTCCAGACCCGACGCGCTGGCAGAAGGGTTCCGCACCCCCCCGGACTCAGCCAAGTCGTCGTGCTACTGGTGGTGGCTAGATAGCAATGCCACCAAGGAAGGGATCACCCGCGATCTGGAAGAGATGAAGCGCCAGGGCATTACCCAGGCAGTGATCTACGACGGCGGCAAGGGAACATTCAGTGGTGAGGATGAAAACTACAAGCCGCGAATCCGGGGTGTCCTCGATTACGATCCGGTGAAGGGTGACGGTTCGCCCATCGGGCCGCTGTTCATGGGGCCGGAGTGGCGGGAAATGTTCAAGCATGCGGTCAAGGAAGCCAACCGGCTGGGAATTGAGATTGGGTTCAACCTCTCCAGCGGCTGGGACTGCGGCGGAAGTTGGGTGACTCCCGAGCATGCGCTGCAGCAGTTGGTGTGGAGCAAGACCCTGGCAGAGGGGCCGACGTTATTTTCGCGCGCCTTGCCGCAGCCCCCGACCACCGACGGCTACTATAAGGATGTGGCGGTGATCGCCTACCCCTGGCCGGGATCGACCTCGCTGGCCATGGAGAAAGCGGGCGTCACGCTGACCGTTGGTGCCACCTCCATTCCGGAGTACATCGCCCTGCAATTTCCCAAGTTTTTCGCCGCCACCTCGTTGCACATCGTTCCGAACCGTTTCTGCAACCGCCGGGGTTGCGAGTTGCAGATCTCGTGGGACGGGAAGTATTACTGGACCATCGCTCTATTTGACCTGGTGGCCAACACGCCCAAGACGGTGGTTTTCGATGAGGTCAAGTCGCGCTTCTATCGGGTGGTGCTGCGCGACGGCATCGGTATGCCGCACGGCAACACTTCCTCCGGTAATTTCGATGTGATGTTCAGATGGAACCGGTCAGGTGGCCAGCAGTCGGCGTGGGTGGTGCCGGTGGATGACCTCCAGTTGCTTCCGAAGGGTGAGTCGCCCAGACCTGCGGCGCAACATGTTGTGGACAGCCGTGCGGCCATCAACCTGACGGACAAGATGGATGCCTCTGGCCGACTCTTCTGGTCCGTTCCGGCGGGGAGTTGGGCCGTCTTCCGCTATGGCCAGTCGATCTATGACGGCGAATACGAAAGGCTGAATAAAATGCCCAGCCCCGGTGCCGAAGGCTACGAGACCGACATCCTGAGCGCTGAGGCCATGGACGCGCAGTTTGCCGAGACCGCCGAGAAGCTGGCTTCAGATATCGGCCCACTGGCGGGCAGGACCTTTAAGTATCTTGAGATCGACAGTTGGGAAGCCGGAGAGCCGAACTGGACGCCTCGCATGGTGGAGGAGTTCAAGCGCCGTCGCGGCTATGATCCGACCCCCTATCTCGCCGTGCTGACAGGAGCGAGCGTGGACAGCCCTGAGTTATCCGTTCGGTTCGCACGGGATTTTCGCCGGACCATCGCCGATCTCTGGGCCGAAAACACGTGTGGGCGACTCCGTGATCAGGCAAGGCGTTTTGGCATGGGGGTGATGACGGAGCTGGGCGAGGGGTTTCCGGTGTCTATCATGGATTCCTTCATGAACTGGGGACGAAATGATGTCCCGCTGGGAGAGTTCTGGGCGTTTGATTTCTTTCCAAATCTTTCAGTAAAAGCAACGGCATCCGCAGCCCATGCCTACGGGAAGAGAATCTGCCAGGCAGAGGCCTTCACCAGCAATATGCATTGGGAATTCGATCCCTGGATGTTGAAGCAGAGAGTCGATCCCCAGTTCTGCCTTGGTCTGAACCGTATCATGCTGGATGTCTACACGCTTCAGCCGTATGTGGATAGCAAGCTCAAACCCGGATATGAGTCTTTCGAGGACTCCGCTTTCGACCGCAATATCACTTGGTGGGAGCAGAGTCATGCGTTCTTTGATTATGTCTCGCGTTGCCAGTTTCTGTTGCAGCAAGGCAGGTTCGTGGCCGATGTGTGCTACTACGCCGGGGAGGATGCCCCCTGTTACAGCCAAGCTTATGCCGGCATAACGGATTGGTCTAGCAACGGTGACGTCAAGAAGTCCCCTGCCGGGTATGACAACGACACCATCAACGCCGAGGTCCTGCTGACGCGCCTGTCAGTCAAGAACGGTCGCTTGGTGCTCCCGGACGGAATGAGTTACGGATTGCTGGTGTTGCCGCAAGTCGAAACGATGAGCCCTGAAGTGTTGCGCAAAATCTCCGCCCTTGTGGAGGCGGGCGCGACGGTGGTGGGACCTCGGCCGAGGCGGTCCCCCAGCCTGAAGGACTATCCCGCCTGCGACCAGGACGTGAAAACGTCGGCGGACAGACTTTGGGGCACAAGCGCAGAAGGGAGCAACGGGGTAAGAGAGCAAGGGGGTAATACACCCGCTTCCGAGCACACCTACGGCAAGGGGCGGATAGTTTCGGGCAAGAAGATCGAGGAAGTCCTCGAAGGCCAAGGCATCCTGCCGGACTTTGCTTGTGAGGGCAGCAATTTGGACTACATTCACCGTGCGACGGATGATACGGACTTGTACTTCGTCGCCAACTATAACAAGGGAGGGGCGAAGGCCGAGTGCACGTTTCGCGTCAGCCGTAGGCAACCCGAGTTGTGGGACCCGGTGACGGGGCATAGGCGGGAAGCGGTAGCCTTCACCCAGACCCGCGATGGCAGGACTCGAGTGCCGCTCGAGTTGCCGCTGCATGGATCGCTCTTCGTGGTGTTTCGCAAGCCGATTGCGCGGGGCAGGCAGGGCAGAGGGTCCAGCAACTTTCCTACCTTCTCGCCCTTCATGGAGGTCAAGAGCCCGTGGACGGTGAAGTTTGACCCGCAGTGGGGCGGGCCGGAGTCGGTGGAGTTTTCTGAACTGGTGGACTGGACGAAGCGGCCGGAGGAGGGGATCAAGTATTACTCCGGCAAGGCGACGTATGTAAAGACATTCGAACTGAATGGGGGTGCACCTCGCCATGCCGGTTCGAGGATGTACTTGAACTTGGGCGAACTGAACAATGTGGCCGAAGTTCGTCTTAACGGCCAGGAGCTGGGCGTGCTTTGGGCCAGGCCCTTCCGGGTGGAGATAAGCGGAGCGGTGAAAAGCGGGAAGAACGAGCTGGAGATCGACGTTGTCAATCTGTGGCCGAACCGGCTCATCGGCGACGCGGGGCTGCCGGTGGAGAAATGGTTCACCAAGACGAACATGAGAAAGTACACCAAGGACTCTCCTTTGATGCCATCCGGCCTGCTGGGGCCGGTGGTGCTGGAGTCGGTTGCGAAAGCTGGCAGATAAGTGCAAAGGGTCTCAGGTGTCACTGAGTGATTGAGGCACGGGTTGCCTGGTGGACCTTAGGCTGGGCAAGCGGTAACTCCAATTTCTGAAATTCATGACTGCCAATGTCGTCCGTACGCCCTATGGTGAGTAGGTGAGCTTGAACCCGCCGTGGTAGCTGATCTCGTCGCAGCGAAAGAGCCGGGGCAGCAAGGCCAGGATGTGTCAGGTAAGGGTCGAGTTGACGAAGGGTTCCGGCCGCCCCAGGGCGTCAATCGCGCTGCAGCTTGGCTCCCCATCGTAGTATTGACCCTAGTCGCAAATCCCCGGATAGAGCTCGGTTGTGAGCGGGGCGAAGAGTCTGGAGTTCCAGCGACAATAGTCTAGCCCGACTTTCGCAGTTCAGAGCGATTTTCATCTGACTTTTGGGTTTCCTGCCGGATAAGTTCTTGGCGATGAATGCGCACTTCTTCCAGGTCGTTGTAGTGTAGACCTACCCCCTTCCCATTCCCCTGGCGTTTTCGGCACAATAGCTTCGAGCCATGTTTCTGCGAGTGAACAAGCGAGTGAAGGACGGCAAGGAACACCGCTACTGGAGTGTGGAGGAGAGTCGCCGGCTGCGATCGGGGCGGGTGGTGCAGCGGCGGGTGCTGTACTTAGGGGAGATCAACGACAGCCAGCAAGCAGCGTGGCGGAAGACGCTGGAAGTTTTTGACGAGGCCGAGCAGCGGGCGAGGACGCTGAGCTTGTTTCCTGAGGATCGCGAGATTCCGGCTGACGCGCGGGACGGGATTCAAGTGAAGCTGGAGGAGATGGAGCTGCGCCGGCCGCGGGGGTTTGGCAATTATTGGCTGGGATGTGAGTTGTGGCAGCAGTTGGGGCTGAGCGAGT
>Ga0187877_1003357_pt1 | contig 13111 bp, 15 predicted proteins | sample June2016WEW_17_1_3_FD_132430 | JGI IMG/M metagenome (GOLD analysis project Ga0187877, IMG submission 132430) | Peatland microbial communities from SPRUCE experiment site at the Marcell Experimental Forest, Minnesota, USA - June2016WEW_17_100 | ecosystem: Environmental > Terrestrial > Soil >... | reverse complement strand
GGGCATAAAGCAACCTCCGAAGGTCAGACCCGGCTGGAAGGCCCGAAGCCGATCAATACCTCGGGGGGGCTGAAATCGAAAGGCCATCCCGTGGGCGCGACCGGCGTAGCCCAACTTTACGAAGTGTGGTTACAGTTGAAAGGTAGAGCGGGAAAAAGGCAGATCCCCAACCGGAACTTGAGAGTGGGGGGTGCCCATAACCTGGGCGGAACGGGTGGCACCTGCACCTTTAACATTCTGGAGAGGAGGTAGCCCATGTACGACCGACCTATCAACGATAATTCCTACGAGCAGTTTTTAAAGGAAGATAAGATTATGGGCGCCAAGTGCAAAAAGTGTGGTGCCCTGGCCCTGCCTCCCCGTCCCATATGCACATCCTGTTTTAGCAGCGATATGGAATGGGTTCAGTTCAAGGGCGTGGGAAAGCTGGTTGCCTTCACCAGCATCGTCGTGGCCCCGCCGTCCATGGCCAAGGAAGGCTTCGGTAAAAATAACCCTTATGTCGTAGGGGTCGCAGGGCTGGAGGAGGGGGTAAAGATCGTGGCCCGAATTACGGGAGTGGATGCCAAAAAGCCAGCCGAGATCAAGATAGGAACCCCCCTCAAGGCGGAATTTATCCATAGCGGCCAGGGGGCCGATGAAAAAACTTATCTGGCCTTTAGGGCTTGATCCCGCAGGCCGCGAGGGCGTGAGCGGGCAAGTCACAACCCCTCGCGCCTTGCGTCTTTTATTCCGCAATCCCCATTCTGAATTCCGCATTCAGAAGGGCGGGTTGAGGGTCATCATGGTAAAGACGTCCATTCCGTTGATCTCGGCTTTTGTCTCTTCACCGTTGATCACCCGGACCATGCGGTCAATCATCTCTTCCCGCAGTTCCTCGACAGACCTTCCTTCCACCAGGACCCCGGCATTGACGTCGATATCATCCATCATGGCCTGATAAATCCTTGAATTACTGGCCACCTTGATCACCGGTACGGCGGGAAAGCCCGCGGGGGTTCCGCGACCTGTGGAGAAGAACATGATCTGGGAACCGCTGGCCGCCAGGCCGGCCATGGAGTCGCCATCGTAGCCCGGGCCATCCTGGAGGATCAGCCCTTTTTCCGTGGGCCATTCCCCATAATCAACGACCTGGTTGATCGTAGTCGTTCCGCCCTTGTGAATGCACCCCATGGATTTTTCTGCGATCGTGCTCATTCCTCCATCCATGTTTCCGGGAGAAATAACCCAACTGGCCAAGTGGCCCATGATATCTTTGGTCCTCTGCTCCGCCTGATCGATCATCTCTACGATTCTTTTGGCCACCTCTTCGCTCTTGGCCCGCCGGGTCAGGACGTGAGTGGTCCCGATCATCTCGGTATTTTCTCCAAAGATAACGCTGGACCCTTTCCCCACCAGCCAGTCCGAAACCGCTCCCAGAGCCACATTAGCGGTCACCCCGGACATGGCATCAGAACCGCCGCACTCCATGGCTACAAGGAGCTTATCCCAGGGCAGGGGCACCCTCCGCTGGCCGCTGATTCCGGCCAGCATCCGACGGGCAGCTTCTGCTCCTTTCCTGGCGGTCTGAAGCGAACCGCACTCCTGCACGTCAAAAATTTCGATCGGCTTTTCCGCTTTCTCCACGAAGGGCTTTAAAGCTTTGGAGTTGGATCTCTCACAGCCCAAACCGATCAGGACCACTGCGCCCACGTTGGGGTGATGAACCATGCTGGCAAGGATACGGAATAGGATCTGGGTTTCCCGGGCGCTTCCCCGTCCACAGCCGTAAGAATGAGGAACGCAGACCGCTTCGGGGACCTCGCGGGAGATCCGATTGATAACCCCGTTTACACAGGAGACTGTGGCCATAACCAGGACATGGTTGCGAATCCCGTATTTCCCGTTCTTTCTCTCGTATCCGGTAATTTCCTTCATTTCTTCCACCTTTTGCTTTCGAGATTATGGGTGTGAACCCACTCTCCCTTCTTGATCAGCCGGGTGCTAACGGCTACGGTCTCGCCATACTTAATGACCTCTTCTCCCGCCGGAATATCCCGAATTGCGATCTTGTGGCTGGCGGGTATCTCCTGCAAAACGGCGAATCCTTCTATCCCTTTGCCCTTGACCTCTTCACCTGCGGCCAGGTTCCGCAGGGCAACCACCACATTATCGCGGGGATGGATCACGAGAGCATTTTTTTTCATCCGGCCTCCTACAGCTTAATAAAAAATACGCAGAGCGCATGGAGCAAAACCCCAAGAACCGAAAGCTTGAAACCCGAGAGTGGATACCGGTTTTGTTTGCGCTATGCTCTATGCCCTTGGCGTTTTATCTTTCAAGGTTTGGGTTTCATATACATCATAGTCCCGTCCTGAACTACCGCCACCTTGGCCGGACCTGGAATATCCTTTTCCAGAATAGTCAGGACTTCTGGCCAGGCTTTGACGACGACCGCGTCATCTCTGTGACAGATGAGATCCAGACTGGTCGGGTCCGGGTGAGGGGCCATAACGATCAATTTTCTCATCAGCCGCTGCACTAGGCCTTTTGGTCGGGGGGTATAATGTCGGCCGCCATAATCGCTGCCCCAGGCTCTCATCACATAATGAGGAACCTGGCCTTCGGGAGCATCCGAGATCAGAACCGCAATTCCTTCTTTTGGTTTCAGGAGCACATTAGAGAATAAACGGGCGATGGCAGATTCGTTGGCTTTGCCATAGGCATTACATACCGCCAGGTCGTACCCGTTTGAATGAGGAATTCCATAGTGCTCTTTTCCCTCTTCCCCGCCGGCTGTATGGGTGGCCCGGAAAGGTCCGGCGTAAAGATTGGTAATCTGCCCCCGGCGATTGACCAGGCAATCAATCTTAAAATTCAAACCCACCGCATCCCCGGCAGCATCGCATTCAGCCCGCATGATATTATTTTCGAAGTTTCCCAACCCCGTTCGGCTCTGGTCCCGGTAAAGCTGGTTGTGAAATTGATTGATGGTTTCGATCCCGGCCACTCCCGGGAGAATAATTTTGGCCCCACCCCCGAAGCCCACATGGACATGAGGGGTAATGCATCCAATTCCGACCTTGAGATCACAGGCCATGAATTCCCGATTGAACCAGAGTTCTACCCCCGTCGGCGTCCTTCCTACCCGCACAGTATTCTGAAAGGGATCGTGATTGTAGACGGCATAATTCTCCACGATCTCTTCCCCCAATTTTTTCCGGGCGTTGATCATGTCGTACGCCCCGTGCGTTCCCAGCGCCCAGATGAAGCGGATCTGGTCTTTCTTCATTCCGGCCCGGTGGAGAGGTTCTAATACATAAGGAGCGACATCCTTTACCGGTGTCGGACGGGTCATGTCATCAAAAACGATCACCGCCTGTTTTTTCCCCCTGGCGATTTCTTCCAGAGGAGGTCCCTCGATGGGTCGTTCAATCTTTTCTCTTATCTGCTGGGGATGGAGCCCAGGCTTTTCGAAGCCGGGAGGGGTCAGGTTGTGGATTCCCCAGCGATCCGGGAAAGCCAACTCCCATTCCCGATTCTCATACCAAAGCCGTGAGGGGATGGAAATCTTTTGCATAACATTTTCTCCCTTACCGGTAAGGGCGACCGGCCGGTCCCCCCTACGAATCATCCGACCAGGATTACAATTACCTTCCTCGGCCCATGCATCCCTTTGAAGAGAACGCCCTGAATGTCTCCCGTCATGCTCGGGCCCGTGATGAAGACAAACTGACTGGGTAGGGGCGACCGGTCGGTCCGCCCTACCTTATTGCCAAAGACCTTTTCGATGACCTGCTCGTAGACTGGGACGATCCGGTCCACGGGAACCACGGCAATGTGAAGAATAGGGGCCAGAGACACGAGGCGGGCCTGGTCTCTATTGTGGATTAGACCCAGGGTCCCGGATTCAGCTACGGCGAAGTCGGCTCCCGTAATCCCGGCATCAGCCACGTCGAAGACGGCATCCCGGTAAGAGTTCCGGTCCGGAAAATCCCTGGGGGTCATGACCTGGACGTTATTCTTCTTCCCCCAGGAGGGCAGGTCAAGGCGGGCCGTAACGTCGTCGGTTGTGGCCATGACCTTTTTCAGCCCTTCCTCCCTGGCGACCTCCCTGAGCTTATCGAGGGCTGCCTGGTAATCCTTGACCCGGTGGACGACCCCGGTCTCTTCCACCAGAATCCTGGTAAATTCCACAACCAACTGTTCCTTATCCATAGCCAGCGTTCTATAGGGGGGCAGGGATGGCCGGGAGGGAACTTCCTTCTTAGGGGCTCTTTTCATCTTTCCGAGAATTTCATCACGCGCATTATTTACCATTTTGTCCTCCGTAATAAGGGGGCCTAAGGTCCCAAGCCTTAGCTAGGTACGAGGAACGAGAAACTAGGAACGAGCAACGGTCCTTAAGCCTTCTTTATCTTCTTCCATCTCTCATGAAAAGTGTTTCCTGTCATGGCCGGAAGGTCCCGGGTTCGGAACCACCCCTCAAAGGGGCCTTTGGCCTTGCTGATGATTCCATGACTGGCATCCTTATTAATAACGGGCCGGGCCATGCAGACTCCTAAATCCCACAGCCAGGGCCGGATGGCTGCGCGGCCCCACATCTTGAAGAATTTTTCCTCAACCCAGGGCCGCTTCTTGCCCTTCAGGTCCGGGTCTTCCAGGACATCTTTGGCCCGGTAATACAGGAACATGCTGGGGTGATCGATTCCTACAGGACAGACACTCTTGCAAGCCCCACAAAGAGTGGTGGCCCGGTAAAGTTCCTGGGTTCGTTCGAGCCCCAGGAGTAAGGGATTCAAAACCTGGCCCATGGGTCCGGAGTAAGCCCATCCATAGGCGTACCCGCCGACTTGCCGGTAAACCGGGCAGATATTCAGACAGGCCGCGCAACGGATGCATCGGAGGGCGTCACGGGCCTTGAGATCCTGGTAAATCTTGGAGCGGCCATTATCCACGATGATGATGAAAAGCTCTTCGGGTCCGTCGATTTCATCTTTTTTCTTGGGACCGCTGTCCATGGAAACGTAGGCGGAGAGCCTCTGGCCGGTGCAATTCCGACACAAGAGCCGGATCAGATGGAGGGCATCCTTCATCGTGGGAACGACCTTCTCTAGACTCATCACCGAAACCTGGGTGCGGGGAGATGATTTGGTGAAACGGATATTCCCTTCATTCTCAACATTGATAATGGTTCCTGTTTCTGCAACCGCCACGTTTACTCCGGTAATTCCCATCTCCACGTGATGAAATTTATCTCGGAGAAAGAGGCGGGCAGCCAAACCGAGCTGGACGGGATCCAGGGTCGGCTCTTTCATATTGGCTTTTTCCATGAAGATATCCCGAATCTCCTCCACCGGGACATTGATAGCCGGTCCCACAATATGGAAAGGGGGACGGTGGAGCTGCTGGGCGATGAATTCGCCGAGGTCAGTCTCCCAAGCCTCAATCCCATTCTCACTCAGAAGCTCATTGAGGGCCATTTCTTCCGTGACCATGGATTTTCCTTTGGTCACGTATTTGACCCCTCTCTCGATGGCCAAGTTCTTTATGAACTCGTTCGCTTCCTTATCGTCCCGAGCCCAAAAGACCTTGGCCCCGTTGGCCAGGGCATTTTTTTCAAACTCTTCCAGGAGCTCGGGAAGCCGGGCGATCGCTTCCGCCCGAATCGCCGCCCCATAAGCCATAGCAGCCGGAATATCCGGAAGGCTTGCGAGCCCGATTTCCCGCTTCTCCGTTAGAACCGGGGGCATCGACTTGAGGAAGATGCGGGTGCGCTCGTCTTTCAGCTCTTTTTTGGCTAATTCGGTGAATTGATCGGTTTTAATTTCCATAGTCATTCTCCCTGCCGTTGTAGGCTAAAAAACTGGCCAGGTGCATAATTCTTTTCCCGGGATGATTGCGGTGGAGGTAGCCGCCAATGTTGAGCAGGCAACCGGGTTCGCAGAGGAGCAGGACGTCTGCGCCGCTGGCCAGAAAGTTTTCCACTTTATCTTTCAACATGGATTCGGAGATATCCGGGAAATTGTTGGCAAACTCACCCCCGAAACCGCAGCAGGAGTCGGCCCCATTCAGCGGGATGAGTTGGGCGCCTTTTGCGGCTCCGATCAGCTTTTTGGGCTGGGCTGAAACCCCCAGCCCGCGAAGAATGTGACAAGATTCATGGTAGGTTACTTTTCCGTTAAAGGAGGCCCCGACGTCTTCTACTTTCAGGACGTCCACCAGGTATTGAGAAAGTTCATAAACCCGGGAAGCCAGCTCCTCGGCCCGGCTGAGCCAACGCGGCTCATCCGCCAAAAGTTCTGGGTAGTGGTATTTCACCGTGCACACACAAGAGCCAGAAGGACTGACGACAATTTCATCCTCTCCAAAGACGGAGATAAAATGCTTGGCCACTTTTCTGGCCTCTTTTTGGTAGCCGGCATTTATGGCCGGTTGGCCACAGCAGGTCTGCTCTTCGTGATAGATCGGGTTAACCCCTACCCGGCGGAGCAGGGATACGGTCGCCTCACCAATGCGGGGCAGGAAAAGATCCACCGTGCAAGGGATGAATAGGGATACGTCCTTCATGGAATGCTCCTTTCATCAAAGTACGGAATACGAAAATTCACATTTCAAATGACTAGTTGATAAATAACAAATAAATCCCAAACTTTCAATGACCTAGACTATTAATAAATGAGGCGCCTACAAAAGTATTGGCCTAAAGGGAAATCGTCATTCCGGGCAAGCGAAGCGCGACCCGGAATCCAGTCCTGCCATCGGCGGGATTCAAGCATTTCTGGATTCCCGCTCCCCGCTTTCGCTGGGACAAGCTTCGCGGGAATGACAGAACAGGCAACTTTTGTATGAGGCTAAGATAATAGCAATTCCTATAGTGTAGTTCTAACAGACGAAAAAGAAGATGGTCAAGGGAAAAGGGGGCCGGCTCGATGCCGATAGCTCAGGCAGAAACCGTCGTCCATCGTCAGGCTCAGGATGACGGTGTCAAAGTCAGGATGCTGCCGGATCATATCCAGGTAATCCCTCATGGAGTTGGCCTGCCGGATGGCGTTGTGAACCGCAAGAATTCCACCGGGGACAAGCTTCTTCGGGTAGAGCTTTCTGAAGTAGTCCATCTGTCCCTCTTTGTCGGCATCCAGGAAGACGAAATCGAAAGGGCCTTCAAGCCTGGCCACCTCCCTATGCGCGTCCCCCTTGATGGAAGTCACCCGCTGCGATAGCCCTGCCTCGCCCAAGTGCTTGCGGGCCAGGTCGTATCGCTCGGGGTCAATTTCAATCGTGGTCAATCGGCCATCGGTCTCTTCCAGCGCCAGCCCCATCCAGGTCGCCGAAAACCCGTGTGAGGTGCCCACCTCGAGAACATTCGTCGCGCGGGTGGCCTTCACCAGGAGATGGAGAAACTCGCCGTCCTTGCGGGGAACGCTCCAATACCGGTAGCCCTTGGCATCCATCTCGTCCAGCAAACGCCGAAGCTGCGCCGGGTCGCGTTTGACGGGCCGCTGGGGGCCTTCCGCCGCTCCGGCAAGGGCCGATGGAACCTGCGCGGCCAGCGCAAAGAGACCGAAAGTCTCTCCGGTAACCTTGAGGAACTCTCGACGTCTGAATTGCTGCCTGGTTCTCATGGGCTTTCCTCCTGTTTGATTCAAGGGTATTTTACTCGATCCCTAAACGATGCTCAACTCCCGAATCCGGCGGCCTCCGCGATATCCCCAGGCATTATCTATTTGACACATCATGGGATTTCGATTTATGTTCCCTTACAAAGAAATGAATTAAAATTTTATCATTCCGTGGCTCATCATGGGAACCCTGAATAGCACCGAATTCTATAACCGGTTGGCCAAAGCGTTCGACGTAATGACCGACTGGGAGTCGAGGCTGGCTCATGAAATGCCCTTCATCCAGCGTATCCTGGATCGGCAGGACGCACGTACCGTCCTAGATACGGCGTGTGGTACGGGGTGGCATTCCATTGCTTTGGCGCAAAAGGGGTACACGGCTGTCGGGTGCGACGCCAGCCCGGCAATGATTGAACGGGCGCGGGCTAACGCGGCACAGGCCGGAGTCAGTGTACGCTTCGAGGTCGCCGATTTCACTCAACTAGACGGGTTCTCCGAGAGGTTTGACGTCATCCTTTGCCTGGGCAACTCGCTACCCCACTTGCTCTCCGAAGAGGCGCTGGCAGATGCGCTTCGAGAGATGCGTATGGGCCTCAATCCCGGGGGTGCGGTGATCTTGCACAACTTGAATTACGACTTGCGGTTGAAAACCAAGCCGCGTTTCTTTTCCGCTAACGGAAACGCCGGTACCCTGGTATGGCGGTTTGCGGACTATGGGCCGGAGTTCATCACGTTCCACACGGCGTTGTTCGAACGCCACCAAACAGGTGCGAGCCGGGGGGCTTCATCCTGGTCGGTCCAAGTCAACAGCACGCTTCAGCGCCCACTGATGGTGCGGGATCTAGATGAAGCTTTGACCCGGGTTGGCTTGGGGAACATACAACATTTTGGCGGGTTGGACGGCGGCAGGTTTGATAAAGAAAATTCCGGGGACCTGGTAGTCGTGGCGTCTGTGGGATAAGAGGAAATTTCAATTCCCCCCCAAAATGCAAGACCAAATTCTTTAAGGCCCCGCCAACCAAACCGAGTTCGGGTTATTTTATTGAATTAATCACCTGCCTCAAATCCCAAACCGCACTTCCGGAGTAGCAAAAAAAGTCCAATGGGTCAAAGTTTATAAGGACAGAGATTTATTGGAGTTTGGGAAGGAATCGGTTTTAGGGAGGCCCAAAATGAACACCTTATTGTGCACATATGCACATCTTCAAGTATCCAGTTAGGTTAATTGCCTGGGGAATTGGCGCCTTAAAAAAATTTAAAAGATACAGAAAAGGAAAAATCAAGGGACCGGGAAATTTATATTTTTCAATTATTCTAGCCCATTAAGAAAGAACAATTTCCCTTGGCCGGTCAGCAGCGAACCCGAAAGCGATTGGATTGCCCTTAAAGGGATTGAGCGAAGGCAGTCCGGCACCCATTTTGCTCCTCCATAGTGACTATGGATCTGTAATTCGAAGAAGGTAAGTTGGCTATGGTTTCCAAAGGTTCCGTTCTGGTTGTGGACGATGAGTCTGGTCCCCGGGAATCCCTACGCATGATTCTTAACTCCATCTATGACGTTCATACCGCAGAAAATGGAGAGGAGGCCCTCAATTTTATCTCGCAAGAAAAAGTGGACTTGGTTACCCTCGATTTAAATATGCCCGGACTCTCCGGAATCGAAGTTCTGCGAGAGATTAAAAAATTGCGGCCGGACATAGAAGTCATCATCATTACCGGGTATGGAACCCTGGGCCATACCCGGGAAGCGATTAATTACGGAGCTGGAAATTTCATCTACAAACCCTTCAACATTGCCGATATCATCGCCGCCGTTCGTAAAGCCTTCGAGCGGCGGAGTTACAGCATGAAAGCGAAAGGTTGAGAATTATTTCCAAATCAGGCGAGGGTCAAAGATCCGGTATTTGTAGAATGTGAAGCTATTTCCAGGACCCGGAAGGAAAATCAATGGAAACAGTTGACTCTTTCAAAAGGACCCAAGGGGATCATGCCACCGAAGAAAAGGGAAAGGATCGATCCCTCCCTCTTCCCAGTAAAAGAGAAACCCCAATCAGAAAGAAAAAGAGAAAAAGAAGGCAAGAAGAAGAACATGAAAATGTGGAGCGGTGGCTGGTTTCCTACGCGGATTTTATTACTCTTCTTTTTGCTTTTTTTGTGACCATGTTCGCAATTTCCAGAGTGGACGAAAACAAAGTGGCCTCCGCTGTCGATTCCTTGCAGCGCGCCCTTGGGTTCCTGGTCCCGGGTCAGGTTGCCCAGGCGCATTCAGGGGGTTTCCCATCCAGTCGGGTACCTTTTGATGTCAATGTCATTGCCGCTCCGCAAGCCTACCAGAAGACTTCCGAGGTGGAAGATTTTGAAAATCTGGCCAAAGAGATTCAGCAGGAACTGGAAAGAACCTCAGGCCAGAGTAGTCAAATTAAATACTTTATTGATAAGGGCGGGTTGATCGTCAGGGTGCCGGAACGCCTCTTTTTCAATTCGGGCGATGCCTCACTACGCCCGGAGGTCATTCCCATCCTGAATGTACTGTCCGAATCCCTGGGGAAAATTCCCAATCTCGTCCGTATAGAAGGACATACTGATAATATGCCGATTAATACTTCGCGCTTTCCCTCCAACTGGGAACTCTCCACCAGCCGAGCCACCACCGTTGTCCGGTATCTTCTGGATCGCCATCATTTCGATCCGATCAAAATATCAGCGGTTGGATACGGAGAGTTTCGCCCCATTGCCCCAAATACACCCCCTGAAGGTAAGCTGCAGAACCGTAGAGTGGATGTGGTGATTTTGAGCAGAAGGGAAGGGGCATTGGAACCCTAAAAAAGGGCCCCCACTGGTCGCCAGATCTCTTTTCCCGACCCGCCGTATAGAAGTTTTACCCTCAAACCCCTTTTCTTCGAAGGCCTTGGGGTCGTTGTGCAAAGCATTCAATCTATCTTTTCTCTCTCCTCCCCTTTTATACCCCAAGCCTTGGCCGATGTGCTTGGGATAAATTTGAGGATCATCTCCTATCCCATCCCTAGCTCTGGGAAGCACTCTTACTTGGCGCAGGCCAAAAGGGGGTTAGGTTCACAGAACAGTCAGGAGAAGATCATTCCCCTCGCTTATAAATGATCTTCTTAGTTCCACCGTCACAGGTCCCAACTACTTTTTCATCCTTGACTTTGTCGTTGGGAACGATTTCCAGGCTATAGCTCTTAACGCCTTTCGCCTGAAGTTTGGCGTCAATCTCCGACTTGAGCTCCTCACAAGATTTCATTCCGAATGCCGGCGTTGCAATCATCAACATAGCGGCAGCAATCACCAGGTTTTTCATTTCAAACCTCCTCGTGAAATTAGATGCTAAAACTCAATGACGCATTTAAATCGAACCCGGTATTAGCAGGTTTGCTCGATCAGAAGATTTTAGATACTCAAGGGATAAGGTCCGCAATTCTTTTCCCCTCGATCGTTATGGCCAGAATCGGCTGATTGACAACGTTCCCGCTCAGGATGAATCCCTCTCCCTTCGTACTGCCCAAAAGTTCTAATTGAAACTCTGAAAGAAATCCAAAAACGGAGACCGGCTTGTCTTTGCGGTAAAGGGAAACGTGGATTTCTGCCTTTAGAGAACCTTCTTCATCGGCGTACCGCCCGCGGTAAAAGTAGCGGTTATCCCCGCCATAAATTCTCCCGTTGTCAAGCAACGCCCATCCTTCCCCAAGATAGCCGAGGGAAGATTTAAAGGTTATGGAATATATCCCAGGGACCATGATTGGTTTTTTCCCCAGTCCGGGTCGATGCGCCCGCGAAGTCTCCTTGCTAAGCTGAATAGAAACCGGCCTTCTCGCTATTTATTGGAGGGATCTCCTCCCGGGTCATTTCATTTTCTTCGACTTCCTGGCGACCGGCTTTCTATGTCTGGTAACCCGCTTTTCCTTTCGGGGGGCCACTTTCCTGGACCTCCTCTTCCTTAGAGGTTTTCTTTCCGGCTTGCTTTTTTTCGATTCCCCAGCCTTTTGAGAGAGCAAATTTTTCACCTCCCGCTTACCCAACTTCCGCAGCGCCACGAGAGCGGTCTTCTTGTCACCCCTTGGTTTAAATTTCCCCTTCTCCCATGACAAGATTGCACCAAGGCTCGTCCCGGTCAGAATGCCCAGCTCCCTTTGGGATAGGCCCAGCTTCCTTCGGAGGCTACGGATGCGCTGCGGTGAAAGGCGGGAAGCTTTCACTTCTTCCGGCGTCGCTTCCAGTTTGGGCTTGCCTTCCTCCAGCCGCAGCTCCTTTGCCATCCGGTTGAGAGAAGCGATACCCCTGGAGAGACCTGATAACCTGAAACTCATCTGCCGTACTTCGCGCCTGAGCGGGATAAACGCTGTCTTCACTTGCCTCTTTGCCAGCCGCATGATTTCCGATTTGATGGTGGATTCTAATTTTCCCAATTTGGGGCCTCCTTTTACAGAATTTATTTGCGGTTTAGAAGCTCTTAAATCCGATCCAAACTCACCCGATACTTGGACTGCCTTCCTGCCTATCTCGCCCTGGCCTCTCCGGTATAAATCCTTTCCGGGCTGGTGCCAATTTCACCTCCACAGTCCCCGTCTATTCTTCCTCGCTTCCTCATAAGCAGCTAAAAACCTCTCCTGGTATTTCAGGTCAGGAGGAAAAGTCGAAACAGCGGCGTAGCCGCCCCTAACGATTTCTTCGTTTAGCATACTGCCATTGGAAAGGTAGACATACCCCAGAAGCCTTCCCCGTCTATTTCTCTCTTCAACGCCAAACTCCATCCTAATTGTTTCTCCGATACCCACCAGGGTCTTAACATAGCTTGCTGCTTCCCTGCCTCTGGCGATGACCGTTCTGACATCTTCTCCATTCTTCTCGGCTTCTCTTAATGCCTTTCTATTCGCCCTGTTCGGAGGTGCATCTATTCCTATGAGCCTTATGAGCTCTCTTGCACCGTGGTATTCAATTTTTATAGTCTCTCCATCTATTACCTGTAAGACCGTTGCAGTTTCCTGCCCCCAAACGGGTAAAACCAAGGCAAAAAGAATCAAGAGGGGCAGGAGTTTATCCAGGGAATTTCTTAATGGGCTCACGCCTTTCACGTCCAACTTCCTCTTACGGATCTAAATTTCTAAAAGTGCTGTTGAACGGGAAATAGCAACTGACAACGATAAGGCAGTATAAAAATAAAACCGTCTCATTGAATTCCCATGTATAAAAACCCCACTTCTTCCTCAGAAAAGGGCTCTATCCAAGCTTTCCAACCCGGCAACCTCCGGCTACCGACTTGGGGAACGGTTAAAGGTTGACGGGTAAAGTCGGGAAAGCAGAATCGCAGGTTCATTTGGATTATATTAGATTGAGAAGGTAGAAGCAAGCTTGTTGAACAACCCGTTGACTCAAATTAAATGTTACCTAAAGAGTGATGGAAATGGGATCGTTGACTCACAGTGCGGTAGGGCCGCAATCAAAAGAAACCATTACCTTTAACTTTTAGCCAGTAGCTTGAGGAAAGGGATATC
>Ga0187877_1003353_pt1 | contig 13113 bp, 9 predicted proteins | sample June2016WEW_17_1_3_FD_132430 | JGI IMG/M metagenome (GOLD analysis project Ga0187877, IMG submission 132430) | Peatland microbial communities from SPRUCE experiment site at the Marcell Experimental Forest, Minnesota, USA - June2016WEW_17_100 | ecosystem: Environmental > Terrestrial > Soil >... | reverse complement strand
TAGATCGATAAGGGGAAAAGAGACCTACTATGAGCACATTTACACGGCAGATTGATAGAGTTCTTGCCGCCCAGTATGGTCGTGAAGCAGTCGACATCGGAGAATGCGGGCACTACCGGGCGTCCTCTGGATTGACCGTCAATATTGAAGCTCCCTTGTCCTCAGCCGTCAAAGGAACGGTGTCCTATCCCCCAAACGCTTCGGTCTCGGAGACGATCGGAAGTCAGCATGACACGATCATAGAGGTTTTGAATGAGACCACGCTTTCAGCCGGAAAACGGCTCATGGAGTTTGGGTGCCATCCTGTCCTCTTGAATTTCGCTTCCGCCATCAACCCAGGCGGTGGTTTTTTAAACGGAGCACGTGCTCAGGAGGAATATCTGGCCCGGTCATCGTGCCTGTATGCGTGTATTCGTTCGAATGCTATGTATGCCTTCCACCGTGCGAACTATGACCCTCTCTACACGGACTATCTGATCTACTCGCCTGGCGTTCCTGTAATCCGTGACGATAGCGGAACCCTCCTAGAGGTGCCCTATAAAATCGCCATGATCACTTGTGCCGCCGTGAACGCAAATCGCGTCCCGGCTGAAAGGCGTCATGAGATTGGGCCTGCAATGATGCGACGAATATCCAAGGTCCTGTCGGTAGGGATTGCTCACGGCCACGATGGTATCGTCTTGGGCGCATGGGGTTGCGGAGCCTTCGGCAACGACGGACACGAGATTGCGGGTCTGTTTCATTCTGCATTATCGGACAAGTTTAAAGGAACATATCGGCGAGTGATTTTCGCAGTCGTCGATTGGTCCCCTGATCGTCGGTTCATCCGGCCTTTTGAAGAGCAATTCCAATCCAAGGGGCAAACAGGTGCTCCAGCGCTGAGGCAATCCGTAAAAGGTGTTCCATAGCTGCTTATGTTGCATTGACAATCCCAATTGCTCGAACCTTATAGAATTCCCTTATGGCTAAAACCCCTGAAGACAGGCCAAAGAGTTTCCTATTTCGAGATCTCGATTCTAAAATCCTTATCGGAACAGCCAGCGACCGGTATGCCGGGTGGATCGGGCAGATTTATTCGGAGGGGAGATATGAGAAAGGAATTACCCGCAGGAGCCATAAAGTCGGGGACAAGACCTTCAATGAAGAAACCTTACGATCGCTCAGAAGAATCGCTGCCCGGCTTCAGGTTAAGGAAGGATTTTATAAATAATGGCCTGGAACGTAGAGCTAGAGACCGCCTTTGATCCTAATGTAGTGGCAGTGGTTGGCGTAGCTTCGGACGCTAGGCGTGAGGCACCCTCGGTTTTGGGAGGAGCCGCTTTTATCCGCGCCTACGAGCAATTGGATTTCCCTGGGAGTATCTATATCGTCAATCCTGGAATCACCGAGATCCTGGGCTACAAATCCTATCCATCCATTTCGTCTATCCCTGACCCCCCCGACCTGGTGATTATTGCCGTGCCGGCTAGGTTTGTGCCAGATATACTCGAAGATTGTACCGTCGCCAACGTCAAGAATATCCATATCCTTACTGCTGGTTTCGAAGAGACCGGAGAGGAAGAGGCTAAGGAGTTGGGCAGGCGAGTTCGCGAGGTAGCCTTACGTGGCGGTCTCCGAATCATCGGCCCGAACTGCATGAGTCTATATGTGCCAGCAGCAGGTATTGGTTTTTTTGAGTGGTTGTCCAAAAAGAGCGGGCCGGTATTCTTTGTCTCTCAGAGCGGCGGGCACTGTAACTGGTATACGCACAACGCCCCCAATTACGGCATCTACTTTAACAAGGTTATCAGTTTCGGCAATGCCTATGTTCTGGACAGTACGGACTTTTTGGAATACCTGGCAGTTGACCCGGAAACCGAAGTCATCTGTATGTACCTGGAGGGAGTAAAGGACGGCGGAAAACTACTAAGGCAGGTGCAAAAAATCAACCGGGTGAAGCCGGTGATTATCTGGAAAGCAGGACTTACCTCTTCCGGGTCAAGAGCCCTTGCCTCCCATACCGCCTCACTGGCGGGCCAGCAGGCTATCTGGCGCGGATTCTTCGCCCAGACGGGAGCTGTGCCGGTTTCCTCTCTCGAAGAGATGGCTGAAACCACCATGTCCTTTCTCTACGTCAACCCGCCAAAGGGAAAAAGAGTGGCAGTCATAGGCGCAGGGGGCGGTACCAGCGTGGCTGCGGCCGACGTCTGTAGCACTGAGGGACTCGATGTACCTCGGTTAAGCCAAAGCACCCAGAACGAACTCAAGAAATTCATCCCCTTGGCCGGGGCTAGTATCAAGAACCCGCTCGATACCGGCCTGGTTTTCCGCGATGTTTCTCTTCTTATAAAGGAGGTGGAGGTTGTAGCCTCTGATCCGGCGATCGATATGCTCATTATCATGCCGCACTTGGATATGGCTCGGCGCATCGGGCCCGACCAGGTAGACAAAATGATTGGGTACTTAGCCGAATTCACCAGGGCCAATCGTTTTGGGAAACCCGTAGTCATTGTCTTCCACTCCTTTGCTAATGACCCTTCGGAGGGCGAGCTACGCTCCAAGCTGAGGGTAGAACTTCCGAATAAAGGGGTTGCGGTCTACAGTACACTGGCTGGAGCCGGCCGCGCGTTGGCCAAGCTATATGAACATTCACGAATCCAAATCTCACTGGCCACTTAAAAACCGGTTCAAGCTAGGCTAATACCCGACATTCTGCGGGTCGGACAAAGCAACCAACGGATATTGTCCCGAAACGGCATTTTGACTTCCTCAATTCCCTCGACTAAGAGACAGCTAATATCGGGTCCAGGATGTTTTGTCCTTGCCAAGTGAATGGCCGAAGACCAGGGAATCCAGTCCGGGGACCGCATCATGATCAATACCGGACGGGAGGCGGGGCAGGTTATCTTTGCATCTCCATGCATCTCATGGGAGGGTGGGGAAGAAAGCCGGACAAACGGTAATCAATGGGACTCCAAACCGGGCTATATCCGGTATCCCGCCAGGAAGCCTTCGTGAATGGCTGCGTAAAGGTCCCTCGGTTCAACGCAATCTCCAACCGGGATAACTTCCAACTTTCCCCGAAGTTTCTCCAGGAGTAAGGTCTGGGGGATGGGCTTCTCCTCCAGTACCAAATGGTCACAGGGCACGGACCCTGAGGTTTGGCCGTCTATCCTAATTCCGTCCCGGGTCAAGCCCACTATCGAGATTCCGCATAAAATGGCTATCCGACATTTTTGCAGTCTTTCCATAAGTAACCGACGTTCAAACATGGGCTCGGTCTCAGGAGCCAGTTCTTCAAGGGTTCCCCCGTGAATAATGGTCACTTCCTTTTGCTTCCGGGAAGCAAGAAACTCAGCCGTTTCACAGGCAACGCGCCCAGAGCCGGCGATTACCACCCGCAGGCCATTCAGTCTTACCCGGTTGTATAAAACGTCCCAGGCTCTCGAGACCCGGCCTTGGTCATAAGAGGGCTCGGGAGGAGATGACCCGGCAGCGACGATAACCACATCGAACCCTCCCCGGAGCAACTCCCCCTCCCTCACTTCTCTTTGCAGCTCTACCGCAACCTTCCTGCGGACCTCATTCCGAAGATACGCCAGTATACCTCCCAGGCCCTGCTTAAAGGGGGGAACCACGGCGATCTTGAGCTGCCCTCCCAGGGTGCGTTCCTTCTCAAAAAGAGTGACCTGATGGCCTCGTTCGGCAGCGACCCGGGCCGCTTCCATCCCAGCCGGGCCCCCGCCCACTACGGCGACCTTGCGGGGTTTTATTGAAGGGACGATGGGAAATTGCCTCTCCAGGCCGGCTCGGGCATTTACCGTGCAACGGATCTGGCGGCGGTACATGATCCGCAGGCAGCGATTGCAGTAGATGCACTGTCGGATTTCTTTTTCTCTTCCCTCGGAGGCTTTCTTAGGCCATTCCGGGTCGGCAATCAAAGGCCTGCCGAGGGCGATCAAATCAGCCTTGCGACTGGCTAGAATTTCCTCGGCCAATCTCGGCGTAGGAATCCTTCCCACCCCGATTACCGGGATTTTTACACATTTTTTTATGGCTTCCACATCCTCGATAAAAGATGCCAGAGGGAATGCCAGGGGAGGATTTACCCAGGCATAGGATTCCGCCCGCATGGAGATCCCCGCAGAAATATGCAATGCGTCCACTCCCAGCTCTTCCAGCCGCCTGGCAATGAACTGGGATTCCTCGATTCCCCGCCCGCCTTCATAGTATTCCTGCCCGCTAAGGCGAAAGAGGATGGGGAAATTCTTCCCCACCTGCTCACGGACCCCTTCAACGACTTCACGAATGAATCGAAACCGGTTCTCCGGGTTCCCCCCGTATTCATCATTACGCTGATTGGCCGCCGGAGAGAGGAATCCGGCCAGGAGATAACCGTGGGCTCCGTGAATTTCGACGGCATCGAACCCGGCGGCTTTGGCGAGATCGGCCGCGCGGAGGAATGAGGTTCGAAGCCCGTTCATCTCTTCCACCGTCAGAGCCCGCAGTTGCTTGGGCTTTTTCATCCGAGCTGGGAGCGCGCTTCCCGGTCCGGAAGGGTCGAATCTATAAGAGATGGCGGATGCCCCTACGGGTGAGACGCCGGGGAGAAGCTCCAGGTCGACCCCGGCTGCCTGGACGTTTAACTGGATGGCAATCTTGGACCCGGCTGCCCGGACGGCCTCGACCAATTCGGCCAATCCCGGCAAAAACTTCGGATCCGTGAGGCGAAGTTGGTAGGCCAGGCCCCGGCCGAAACGGTCATCGACGCTGGTGTTCTCCACAATGATCAGCCCGGCCCCTCCCCAAGCCCGTTCGGCATACCAGGCGATTTGCCGGTCGGTCACCGCCCCGTTGACATCAGCCAGGTTGGTCCCCAGAGGCGCCATAACGATGCGATTGCGAAGGTTCATTGAGCCGATACGGGCGAGCTGAAAAAGGAGAGGAAAGGGATTCATTACGTCCCTCCCAGCATCTTTTAAATTTTTTTACAGAATCGACTTAAAATTTAAAACCCAGTTTACTCAATTTGCCTATCCTCGGGCAACGATAAAATCGCTCCTGCTCCTTTCGCTTTGCGCCAAGGAGTGAAGGCCGCAGGTGAGCCTCATTATCAACAACCGCGCCGGCGGCAACGCCCCTTTGACCGCCCAGAAGATCGCCGCCCGGCTAAATAAGGAGAGGCAGCAGAGCTTATTTTGAATTCATTTTTACCCATAGAAGCAAGGGCTTGACTCAATAGCGCCTCCCAATTGGTGCGATGAGTTACTTCCTGAAAGTAAGATTTGACAAATTTTTTCAAGAGGCGTAGATTTCAACCCATAATCGGTAGAATGGCTGTTTTTAGATCCACTTTAGGCTCAGCAGTTCGGTTAAGATTCTATCCGGAGTGGAGCAAAACGGAATTCCGGATACAATCTTATTAGGCACACCTATCTTGGAGAAGCAATGACCTTCGAGATGTTCGGTGCAGGGTGCTTCGGTACTGTTATTGGCTTCGTAGCCTGGCACGTTGTCCGGGCGGGTGACACTTCATTTGACGTAAAGCAGCTTGCTGCTTTCATTGGAGCGCTTCTTGGCGCAGTCGTTCTGGCCGCGTTCCCTGCGGGGACTACATTATTCGCGGCCTATTCGTCCGGCCTGGCGCTCGGGTTTTTTCTCGTGCCGGCGTCGCGCGTGATTGTCTCCGTCTTGTCGTCCATCGGTCAGGGCTTGAGTCCGCCTTCACCCAGCGAGGTCCCCACCGAAGTCCCGGACCAACTAAAGTACATTGAGGAGCATTGGCCAGAAGTCGAGCGCGTTGTGGAAAATGCACTCAAGCATAAGAAGGGCAATATACGTCAATACCACTTACGAGCGCTCCCGCTTGATGAAGCGGGGCGTGTTTCAGTCCTTAGGAGGTATGCGCGTACATACCCAGAGCGCACTTCTTTTGACCAGGGCTTTTTTTTCGGTTGGACACTGCGATTACTTGCGCCCCACGCGGCTTCGGGCGAACGAGATGGACGGCAGGATTCTGTTGATGGCGCCGCCTGACTTTAGTTCGAGTGGACGCGCTGAAACGCGCCACTCAATACGACGTTGACGGTGAGAGAGGAGAAGCTATGGAAGAACAAGCTGGGCGAGTCTCGAAGCGCATCCGCTCGGTCTTCCTCCTTGATGCCTCGAAGCTCGGTCGGCTTCTCAGCGTCGTGGAGAGCAAGTTCAAGGAACTTGGAGGCGTTACACAACGTTTCCAAGTCACAATGCACTCGGGCAAGAACCTCTCAGTTAATTCAGTTGACCACGTACTCAGCCAAGACAACGCCGTCAAGAACCCAATCAATGAACTGTCCATCGCAGTGGCCACGCCCGATGGCTCATCGGAGGCGCTCGTCGACTTTGACCGAGAGGACTCGGAGATTGAAATCCGGGTAAGCAGTCCCAACGTCAAGTGGGGGTCGGAGATGTTCGGCGAGATCGAAGAGCAGGTTGACCGGACTTTGGTTCAAAGTTGGGTCTACACCCTCCGAGGCTTGCGAACATTGCGATTCCTCATTCTCATAGGACTTGCCACCACGGTCTTGACCTTCATTATCACAACGTTCGTGCACGATTCTGGACCAAGTCCCCAGCTCGCTCAGCGTTTGCTTCTGAGCCCAGAAGACGTTCAGAGGCTGGAGAAAATGGGGCGGGCTGCCCAATCAGGGGAACAGCGCGTTGCCTTCCTTTTTGACTTCCACATGGCTCAGCTCAGCGCCCTTGCTTCGCGTGCGAGGTCGGCGAGCCCATTGGCCCAGCTGTCAGGATTAGGCTGGCCAGCCGTACTCGTTGCTCTCCCTTTCGCAATCATCCTGGCTGCGTCTTGGTACTTGTTTGCTCGGTGCTACCCAGGCTCAGTGTTCGCATGGGGTGACTACGCGGATCACCTGAAGGCTCTCATTGAGCGTCGTAGATTCCTCTGGAGCGCCATCGTTATAGCGCTTGTCATAGGCGTAGTCGGTAATCTGGCGGTGTACGGTGTCTTCCAATTTGCGCGTCACTGAGCGTCGCCTAACCCCTAGCGTGGAGCGGACAGCGAGAGACATCGCGATTTGCACGCTGCATTTGTGGAGTGCGGCTCACGCTAAATTTTATGCGCACTTTCGACTCGTAATCCTCGGTTCTCGAATAGAGTTCCCACCAATAACTTGTAGGTGTTAGCTACAAATTTATAGGGTGATGCAGTTTTTCTTGGAGCCGTTTTGAAATCAAGATGAAGGATCCGGGATCGCGACCTGGCCTAGAAGTCACCCGGATAAATGTGGACATCCACGAGGGCAGGACGGCCCAAGTTTAGAGCTTTCTCCAGGGTCGGCTGCAATTCATCCGGCTGCTCGACTCTGAAGCCCTGTACCCCTAAGCCCCCTGCCACTCCAACGAAATCCACGGGCTGTTTGGAAAAGTTCATCCCAATATATTCGCTTTTGCGGTCCTTGAGCCCCAGAGTGGGATAGTAGTAATTAACCAAAAACTGCTTCAGGATTTGGTAGCTGTGGTTGTTGCAAATAACATAGGTAACCGGAAGATCGTAGTAAGCGGCCGTCCAAAGCCCCTGGATGCTGTACATGGCTGCGCCGTCCCCGATAATCCCTACCACTGGACGATTGGGTCTGGCCAACTTGACGCCCAAAGCTCCGCCGATACCCCAGCCCAAGGAGCCCCCCCTTAAACTGAATAAGCTGCCTGGCTCATTAAAGTCCATGGCTCTGAGCAGATGGTTAGTAGAGGAGACGGCTTCACTGACGATGATAGTGTCTCGGGGCAGGACCTCCTTCATCTCCCGGAAAAGGCGCATTGGGTTCATGGGTTTCTGCTCCCACACCTGACGGGTTTGCTCCAACAGGGATTCCTGCCTCCGGGCCTTAGCCCCCGCCAGAGTTGATGCACGCAACCTAGCTGCCTCCCTTTCCGCGCCAGGCATCAGCTGCCCTAGGGCTTTATATAGGTCCCCCAGACCTTTCTTTATGTCCCCCCAGACACCCACTTCTACCGGGAAGTTCTTCTCAATCTCCCAGGCGCTCACGTCCAAATGAACAACCTTGCTCTTCCCCGTTAGCATGCGAGGCATGTATAGGAACTGGCTGAAAAGATTGCATCCAACAGCAAGGATTATATCGTGTTGACTCAGGGTCTCGCGTGTGGCTGGGGAGCTCACGTTTATGGAGTCCCAATATTGTGTATGACCGGTTGGAAAGTTGACCTCTGAGGACCTCGCAGCAATGTCCGCCACGGGCGCACCCAGGATTTCAGCAACCTTCACGGCCTCCTGGACTGCACCAGCCTGAGCTATCCGGTCCCCCACGATCATCAACGGGTTTTTTCCTTTGGCCAGCAGATGAGCCGCCCGCTCCACAGCTTCCCCATCGGGATGTACTTGGGAGTAGACTGTGGAGGCAGGCGTCAAATCCAGTTCCGCCTCCTCATCTAGGACGTTCCACGGCAGCGAAAGAAAAACTGGGCCGGTGGGTGGGGTAGAGGCAGTGCGGAAGGCGCGCCTTATGGCTATGGGCACATCCTTCGCATGGCGCACTTCACCGCTCCACTTCGTATATTGGCGGCACATTTGCACAAGGTCCCCCGAAAGAGCGGGCTCTTCAACGAGCATTCGGGTGTCCGATTGGCCTGCCGTCAATATTAAGGGTGTGCCACCCCTGAAAGCATTATAAAGCATGGAGAGACTATTGGCTAACCCGCCTACAATGTGGACGTTCACAAAGCTGGGTTTGCCAGTAGCCCTTGCATAACCGTCAGCCATGGCGACCGCCGAGGCCTCCTGAAGGGCTAGGACATACTTCAACTGCGGATAATCCTGTAAACCATCCATAAGCGGAAGTTCTGTCGTGCCCGGGTTACCGAATACGTACTCTAAACCATGGGCGATCAACATCTCTAGTAAAGCGTGACGACCTGTCTTTCGTAGCATCGGCTCACTCTCTCAATTTTTCTCATCCAAAAGGCTTTGGCCCCTTAGATTCATTTCTTCGGCGCTTATTAGGAAAAGATAGCTCCGCGGTTGAATCATACTATTTACCATAGCAGATCTTAAAATAAGACCCTCATTTTAAGGTGAGTGATTTGAATATAACCAAAAACGGAACTGAATGTCAAGCATAGAAGACCAAGTATATGGGGTGCTTTCCTAAGTCTTCTGACCCTACTTGGAGATCCCCTCCCGGAGCTTGATCTTCAAAGCGCCTGGGGCGGCTTGATCCAAAATGATTCTTTTTATCGACTTGTAGGTATTAGCGTTAAATTTGGAGGGAGAGGGAAATCTTCCCAGGAAAACGAAGACTCCTTCCTGAAACCCCCATGCCGACACGTCGGCACAATTAAGCATGAAAATCTATTTTCAGGGGAAAGTGTGATTTCTGAATTTGGCCCCTCGATAAAAAATTTCAAGCAGTAATAAACTGCTTCTTGTCTCGCCGGCCGTTTACCCCGGAAATTTCCGAAACCTCGCTGAAAAGCCCCTCACACAAACACAAGATCTTGTGCTAAAATTCCCTTGACACACAATTGCCCTTTTTTGTATATTTAATCCACCCCAAAGCGAGTTCTTATCAATCTTAATTCAATAATAATTCAATCAATTTTAACCACCCCAAGGTGAGTTCTTATCAGCCAATGGATTGGCACGTTTAAGATTGACGTAGTCCGGTAAAAATAATCAAAGAGGAGGGAGGAAGATGAACAAGAAGGTTTGTCGGATTTTGGTGGGGATGGTAATGGCCCTCGCCTTATTCCCGCTCGTCGCTTCTGGAGCGGATCAGGTCATCAAACTGGGAACGATTTTTTCCCGCACGGGTCCGATCGCCAACCTGGGAATGGAGAGCTGGCGCGGGGCCGAAATGGCGCGCCTCCTCCAAAATGAAAAAGGAGGCGTTCTGGGCAAGAAGATCGTCTTCGTCGATACCGATGCGCCGGACGCGAAAGCGGCCGTCGCTGAGACGGAGAGATTATGCACGGTGGAAAAGGTCCCCGTCATTCTGGGTTCGTTTTCCAGCTCCATCTGTTTTGCCGCCAGCGCCAAGTCCGAACAATATAAGGTCGTTTATTGGGAGCTGGGGGCCTCCGCCAAAAAGATCACGGAGCGCGGGTTGAAGTATCTATTCCGCACCTGCCAGCACGGGGACGGCGGAGGAGAACAGCAGCTACAGTTTGCGGCAGAGGTCCTGGCCCCCCGCATGGGCAAAAACAGGAATACGATTCGCATTGCCAGCGTGTATGAGGACTCCGGGTACGGGGACGCCTGGGCGGCCGGAATCCGCGAAATGGCCAAGAAAATGGGGGTCAAGCTCGTCCTGGATGAATCCTACAATCACAAGGCCACGGACCTTTCTTCGCTGGTCATGAGGATCAAGGCGGCCGAGCCGGATGTGATCCTGGAGTCGTCTTATGAAAACGACGGCATTTTACTCTTCCGCCAGATCCGCGAACTGGGTTTAAAGATCAAGATGTTCGTCGGCTCGGGCGGGGGGATGAACCTTCCCGGCTACCGCCAGGGCTCAGGTGACGGCGTGGATAATCACGTCTGCAATGTGGGATTTCCCGGATACAATTTGAATCCCAGTTATGCCAAAGGGATTGAAAAACTGGCGGACCTCTATCGTAAGACCTTTAAACAGGAACCCGAAGGGGTCTTTTCCCTGGTGAATTACATGGGGGCCATGGCTCTCTGGGACGTCATCAAACGCGCAGGTTCGCTGAATTCGGAAGCGCTGGTTAAGGCCGCCAGGGAAACCAATATTTCCGGCGATGATACAATCCTTCGCTATGGAATCAAATTCGCTCCCCCGGGAGCACCCGACATGGGTCAGAATATCCTTGCCCGTTTCTTCGTCACCCAGTGGCAGGACGGCAAGCTGCATATCGTCTGGCCGGATGAAGCCGCCACCCCCGGCCGAAAGCTGGTCGTCGTAAAATAGTTCTACCCGGAATCTGCGGCCGGAAAACACCAGGGGCGCGGTCAACGCGCCCCTACATTTCTGAATTCCCCTCGGGCAAAGAGTCCCCTATGATCTTCATCCAGATCCTGGTGAACGGTTTACTTTTGGGAGGTATCTACGCCCTGATCAGCATCGGGCTGACCCTGATCTTCGGCGTGGTGCGCGTCATCAATTTCGCCCATGGAGAATTCTTGATGATCTCCATGTATATCTCCTATTACTGTTATTCCCTTTTGGGCCTGAACCCTTACTGGTCGCTGCTGATCAACTTCCCCCTCATGTTCGTCATCGGCATGGGCATGGATCAAATCATTATCCGCCCCCTGCGCAACGCCCCGGCCTATATGCAGGTCTTCGCCACCGTCGGTCTGAGCATCCTCTTGATCAACCTGGTCCTCTTTATTTTTACGGGGGATTACCGGGCCATTGATCTGCCCTTCGCCAAGAAGGTGGTCCAGGTCGGGGGAATTTACCTGAATTATCCCAGGCTGATCATCTTCTCCGCCACTGTCCTCATAACCGTCCTCCTCTATCTCTTCCTGAAGAATACGGATATCGGGAAACAGATTCGGGCAATCGCCCAGAACCGCACGGCGGCGCGGCTGATGGGCTTTAAACTGAACCGCATTTACATGATCACCTTCGGGATCGGGAGCGGGCTGGTGGGCATCGCCGGCGGATTGATCACCCCCGTGTACTACGTGTATCCTACCGTGGGCGTATATTTCGTGCTCACCGCGTTCGTTGTGGTCGTGCTCGGAGGCATGGGCAATATGATAGGCGCCTTCCTGGGCGGGTTGATTATCGGGATCGTCGACTCGCTGAGCGGGTATTATATCGATCCGTCCCTGAAGGAGACGGTGTACTACGTCATTTTTGTCCTGGTGTTGATCTTCAGACCCTCCGGATTGATGGGGCTGGTCGGGGCCGAAGAAATGGGGATGAAATAATGTTCCGAAGCGGATTATCCTTTATGCGGGAACCGAAGGCCTACTTTCCCTTTTTGCTTTTCCTGCTTTTGCTGCTCTTCATCCTCTTGGTCGACCGGCCCTTCTATCTCAACATGATTTTCATGATCCTGCTCTTTGCCGGTCTCTCCGGGGCCTGGAACATCCTGGGCGGTTTTGGGGGCCAGCTTTCCCTCGGACACAGCGCGTTCTTCGGACTCGGCGCCTATACCTCGAGCCTTCTCTTCGTCAAATGCGGAATCCCTCCCATTCTGGGCATGTTTGCGGGCGTCGGCATGGCGTTTGCTCTGGCCGCTGTGATCGGCATCCCCTGTTTTCGTCTGAAAGGACCCTTCTTTTCTCTGGCGACCATCGCGATTGCCGAGGTGCTGCAGCTTCTGGCGGTTTACTTCAAACGGATCACGGAGGGGTCGGAAGGCCTCTCCATCCCGTTTCGGCCTTCTCTTTACAATCTCACCTTCGAGTCCAGAAATCGATACGCCCTCGTCGCCTACTGTTTTGCGGTCTTTGTGCTGGCCATCTCCTATGCGATCCAGCGATCCAGGTTAGGCTACCAGCTGGCCGCCCTGCGGGACGAGGATCAAGCCGCCGAAAGCCTCGGGGTCAATACGGTTTGGACCAAAATGGCGGCCCTCCTGATCAGCGGTGGGCTCACCGCCATGGGCGCGACCATTTTCTCCCAGTACATCCTCTTCCTGGAGCCCCATTCGGAATTTTCCATCGACACCTCCGTCAATCTCGCGTTGATCTCCATGATCGGAGGATTAGGAACTGCCATCGGGCCGCTCATCGGCTCATTTCTTCTGATCCCTCTTCAGGAGTTCCTGCGCACCTGGATCGGCGGAAAATATCAGGGCCTCCATTTGGTGATCTACGGCGGGCTGTTGATCGCCGTCGTCATGTTTATGCCCCAGGGCATCATTGCCTTCATATCCAGGAAGTATGAAGCCCTGCTCTCAAGGCTGCCTTCCTTCTCCGGCCGGAAGGCGGCCCCCTTCGCGCCGGCTCCCCCTGATATCGGGCCTTTCTTCCTGCAGAACAGGGATTTCCCCCAGGGGAGAAAAGAAACTTCTAAAATCATCGAGGTCCAAAATCTGTCGAAACATTTCGGCGGACTGAAGGCGATCTCCCATGTCAGCTTCTCCGTGCAAAGGGGAGAAATCCTCGGAATCATCGGACCGAATGGCGCCGGGAAAACG
>Ga0187877_1003344_pt1 | contig 13148 bp, 9 predicted proteins | sample June2016WEW_17_1_3_FD_132430 | JGI IMG/M metagenome (GOLD analysis project Ga0187877, IMG submission 132430) | Peatland microbial communities from SPRUCE experiment site at the Marcell Experimental Forest, Minnesota, USA - June2016WEW_17_100 | ecosystem: Environmental > Terrestrial > Soil >... | reverse complement strand
TCGGACCCAAAGAACCCTATGACGCAGGCCGATGGCCTGCAAAAGAATAAACCCGCACGGAAACCCAGGGCGTTGCCCTGGGCTGGTATGGATCAGGCCTTTGGCCTGAGAGCAACGGATACGACCAGTTGCCCTCAATGAGTGAGGCCAGCGATATTGGTAAAGGCAAGCGCTGAAGCGTTGGGCTATTCTCGAATGTCCCTCGCGACAACGACCGCCGGTCGGGGCAATGGAAATTCCGAAAGGCATTGGCCCTAAATGCCTGTGGCTCTGAGCGCCGCCGCCAGCCTCTCGGTGAGCAGGCCCGGCGCGCAACCGAGGGCCACCACGCCGCCCGCCAGCACCACCAGCGTCCATTCCGTGACCGGCGCCGGATGGGCGCCCGGTGCTGCCGGCGTCTCGACGACATAAATCTGTTTGAGCACCTGGAGATAGTAGTAGAGCGACACGGCGCTCATCACGATGGCCAGGCCCACCAACCAGAGCAAACCCAGATGCGGCGCCCCGGCGCCCAAGGCTGCGCTGAAGAGATAGAACTTGCCGAAGAACCCGGCCAAGGGCGGAATGCCGGCCAGCGAGAGCATGAAAATCAGCATGCAAAACGAGAGCGCCGGGGCGCGGCGGCTCAGCCCCGCGAAGTCCGCCAGGCGGTCGCCGCCGGCGCGTTGGCGCACGATGGAAACGACGCCAAAAGCGCCCAGCACACTCAAGGAATAGGTCAGCGCATAATAAAGGAGCGGCGCCAGGCCCGCCCCGGCGCCGGACATTACCCCCAGCAGCATGTAGCCGGCGTGCGCAACGGCCGAGTAGGCCAGCAATCGCCGCACGCTGCTTTGCACCAGGGCGGCCAGGTTGCCCAGGACCATCGACGCCCCCGCCAGGACCGCCAGGAGCGGGACCCACCCCGCCCGAAAGGCCAGCCAGGCGCCACTGCCCTCGACCCCGGCAAAGCCGGTCGACATTACCTTCGCGAAGATGAAAAAGCCCGCCACCTTCGATGCGGAAGCGATGAAAGCCGCGCTCGGGATTGGGGCGCCCTGGTAGGCATCGGGCGCCCAAAGATGGAACGGCGCGGCGGCGACTTTGAATCCCAAGCCGATTACCGTCATGACGATGGCCCCCGCCAAAAGGGGATCGATCAGCCTCCGGACCGAGCCATCTTCGCCCTCGATCACCCGGACGGCGTTGCTCGCGGCCGCGCGGGCGATTTCACCGAGGTTGGTCGAGCCGGCGATGCCGTAGAGCAAGCTGACCCCAAAGAGCGTAAAGGCCGCGGCGACGCTCCCGAGGAGAAAGAACTTGAGCGCGGCTTCCGTCGATTGAACGTTGCGTTTATCGAAGGCGGTGAGGATGTAAAGGGAGAGGCTCGTGAGCTCGAGGCAGATGAAGATCATCAGGAGGTCTTCCGCGCTCACGAGAAACATCATGCCGACAGTCCCGAAAAGGACCAGCGCGAAATACTCTCCCACGTGGGGCGTGAAATCCGTTTCAACCGAGAGCAGCACGTTGAAAACGGTCAACACCAGAAGCCCGATCTTGACCAAGCGGGTTATCGGGTCCACCACCAGCATCCCTTGCAGGAAATTGGCCTGGTGCGGGAGAACGGCCATCCAGCCAATGGCCGCCGCGCAACCGGCGCACGCGATCAAGGCGCAGATGATCCGCCGGAAGCGCGATTCCAGGCCGCGCAACGCCAGCAGATCGGCGCCGAGCACCCCAAGGGCCGCGATGACCACGAGCGTCTCGGGGGCGGCCAGTTGCAGCAGTTGGAGATAGCTCATGGCGTAACTATTCACGTCGAGTGGCAACGAAGATGGACCATCCCCGGTCGGGCGCGCCTGCGCGCCGTAGCGCTATGGCGCGCAGGCGCGGGGCATGGAGGCTCACAGGCTTCGGGCGCGCAAAGCCGGCTGAAGCCGGCGCTCCGGAACGCCGGCTTCAGCCGGCTTCGGGCAAAGAACGCGGACCGGCGCTGGATAGTCGCGCTCATGGGTTTGCCCCTTTCAAGAGTTCCCCAAAGAGCGGCGAGGCGAAGCTCGGCGCAATCAAGTTGAGCAGCAATTGCGGGCACAGCCCAATAAGGAGTGAGGCCCCTATCAGGACGGCTGCCCCGATTCGTTCGGGGACGGAGATGGGCGCCAGGTCCGTGTGGGGGCCGGCGCCGTGCATCGCGGGGGGCGGTTCGCCGAAAAAGGCCATTTGCAGCGCCCGCAATGCATAAGCCACTCCCACCAAAATGCCCAGGCCCGCCAGCGCGCCGAGCGCCGGAAACGCGTGCCAGGCCCCCACCAGCACTTGCAGCTCCGCCACAAACCCGCTGAAGCCCGGCAGGCCCATCGAGGCCACACTGCCCAGGACAAAAGAAACCGCCGCGAAGGGGAGCAACCGCCCAAGCCCCATCCCTTGCAACTGCGCCAACTGGCGGGTATGTGTCCGGTCATAAACCATTCGCCCCACCACGGCGAAGAGCAGCCCCGCGATCAGGCCGTGCGAGAACATCTGGAGGACCGCGCCGTTCAAGCCCACGGGATCGAGGGTCAGCAAACCCAGCAGCACGAAACCCATCTGGCTCACACTGGAATAGCCAATCACAAACTTGAGATCCTTCTGCACCAGGGCGACCGTGGCGCCGTAGACAATGCCAATCACCGCCAGCAGGCTCAGCAGGTCGCGCCACGAGCCCAAGCCCAGCACGACAAAGCCCCACTCATCCAGTCCGCGCGGGAAGAGCGTCATCGCGACCCGCAAACAGCCATAAGCCCCCAGCTTCATCACCACCCCGGCCAGGAGCATCGAGCCCGCCGTCGGCGCGGCCACGTGACCGGTCGGCGCCCAGGTGTGGAACGGCCATAGGCCGGCCAGGATTCCGAAGCCCACGAACGTCAGCGGAAAAGCCCAAAGTTGAAAATCCTGGGCGAAGGGGTATCGAGCCAACTCGAGCAGGCTCATGGTCTTTGCGCCCGCCGTGACGTAGGCCGCCAACAACCCAATGAACACCAGCGCGCTGCCCGCCAACGAATAAAGCGCCAGTTTCATCGCGCCGTATTCCTTGCGCGTCGAACCCCAGATCGCTATGAGAAAATACTTGGGGATGATCGCCAGTTCGTAGAAGACGAATAACAGGAACAGATCGAAGCTCAGGAACACGCCGTAGACCGCGCCGATGAGCGCGAGATAAAAGGCGAAAAACTCCCTGGCCCGTTGCTCGATGTTCCACGAAAACAAAACGCCCGCCACGGCGGCCAGGCCCGTCAGCAACAACAGCGTCAGGCTGATCCCGTCCGCCGCCAGGTAATACTCGATTCCGAGCGAGGGGATCCACGGGATTTTCACAATGGTTTTCAGTTCGCCGGGCGTGGCCTGAAAAGCTCCCGCCAGGGCAATGCCAAAGCCCGCGCTGGCGGCCAGCAGGGCGATGCACCTGGCCGCCCGGGCGTCGGCCCGCGGCGCCAGCATCAGCGCCGCCGCGCCCAAAAACGAGACATAGATGGTCCAGGCCAGCATGGCGAGTCAGGATTTCAACCCTTCCACCATCCGCACGACGGTGCCGTTAATGACCCCGAGCACCCATTGCGGGTAAATGCCCAGCGCAAACATCAGGCCGATGGCGGGCAGCGCCAGGAGGCGCTCCGCCACGGTCAAGTCGGGCAGCTTCGACCACCTCGGGTCGAGCGGCCCGTAAAACACCCGGTGCAGAATCGTGAGAATGAAGACCGCCGTGAGCAGCAGACCCAGGACCGACAAACAGGCCGCCCATGCCGCGAGGGGAAAGACGCCCTTAAAAATGAGAAACTCTCCCACAAAACCGTTCAAACCGGGCAACCCCAACGACGAGAAAAGCCCAATCCCCATCAAGCCGCACAGGACCGGCGCGACTTTGCGCAAGCCGCCGAAGTCGTCCAACCCGCGGAGTCCCCCGCCCCGCTCTTCCAGCAGACCCACAAACCAAAACAGGGTCGCCGCTGTCAGGCCGTGATTGAACATCTGCAAGAAGACGCCATCCAGAACGGCCGCCCGCTCCGTCGCCACCGAAGCGGCCATCGGGCTGGAACCGGCCACGGCAAAAATGCCCAGCAGGCAGTAGCCAAGGTGGTTGATCGAGGAGTAGGCCAGCGTCCGTTTGAGGTCCCTTTGTGCCAGAGCGGCGCTGGCCGAAAGGATGATCGTCACCACCGCCAGCCAGAGCAGCGGCGTCCGGAGTTGGCGCATCTGGTCCGGGAAGATCGGCGCCAGGATGCGCAGCAGGCCATAAACCCCCATCTTGGACATCAACCCGGCCAGCAGCATCGTCGTGCCGGTGGGCGCCTCGGCATAAGCGCCGGGCAGCCAGGTATGGAACGGAATCAACGGCACCTTCACCGCGAAACCGAGGAAGGCCCCGGCAAAAACGACCAGCGCCAGGCGCTCGACCCCCGGTCCATGCCACCCTGATTTGGCAGCCAGCGCAGGAACCAGGCTGCCCGCGCGCCCCGCCTCGGACAACTGGATGAAATCGAACTTGCCGCCGGCCAGGAACAAACCCAGAAACGCCAGCAACAAGGCGATGCTCCCGGCCATCGTATAGACGAAGAACTGCGTCGCGGCGTGGCTCCGCAACGGACCGCCCCAAAGCCGGATCAGGAAGAACGCCGGGACCAGGCTCAGTTCCCAGAAGAGGAACCAGTGGACGAAGTTCAACGCCGTGAACGTGCCGAACAGGCCGGCTTCGAGAAAGAGAACCAAGCCAAAATAGAGCGGCACGCGATCCTCGATGCGCCACGACGCCAGCAACGCCATCGGCACGACGATGGCCGAGAGGAGAACCATCAGCAAGCCCAGTCCGTCAATGCCGAGGTGATACTCGACAGCCAAAGCCGGAATCCAGGCGTGCCGCTCTTCAAACTGAAAGGCAGGGCCTGAAGCTCCGCCCTGGAAAGCAGGGTTGAACCTCGTCCACAGAACCATTGCCAGCGCCAGGGCGGCCAGGCTGAAACCCAGTGCCAGGCGCCGCGCCAGTTGCTTCTGGTCCGTGGCCAGGCCGCTGACCACGATTCCTCCAATGAGCGGCAGGGCCGTGAGCGCAGTGATGAGGGGCAGGCCATTCATAAGCTGCGGCATCCCCAGATCAGCAACAGCGCCAACAAAGCCAGCGCCACGCCCATAATCCGCAGATAATGCTGGACGCGGCCATCCTGCAAGCGCGAGAGCAGCCCCCCGCCTTCCGTCAACCGGCGGCAGAGCCGGTCGAAACCCAAGTTCACCACGTATTCGTCCAAGAAACTGTTTGCCCACGAAAGCCCTGCGAGCGCATAGCTCAGCAGCTCCACCATCCCACGCCAAACCCACTCATCCAGCCAATCGCAAATCCGCGCCCACCGGACCGTGAAGGAAACAAAGGCCCACTCATAAACCTCATCCACAAAGTATTTATTGCGCAGCAAGCCAAACAGGTCAGGCTGGACCCGTTCCAGCACATCGACCTTCCCGGCCCCGCCCAGCGGCTTGCGGCCATACAGCCAATAGCCCAGCCCTATTCCAACCAGGACGATCAGGCTCGAAAGCACCATTAGGGGCGCGTGCGGAAGCAAATTCCGAGGGCTGAATGCTTGGGGTGGAGCGTGGAGCGTGGGAGCGTCAGAGCGTGAGAGCGTCAGAGCGTGGAGCGTGGGAGCGTCAGAGCGTGAGAGCGTGGGAGCGTCAGAGCGTGAGAGCGTGGCAGGCGTTACGATGCCCTCACGCTCTACGCTCCGACGCTCCACGCTCCACGCTCCGCCGTCCGGACGCTCCTCCAGAAACCCCTGGAACCAGGGCCATGCCGGCGTGCCGATGAATCCCAGGAGAACCGAACAAACCGCCAGGACCACGAGCGGCGCCGTCATAAGGCGCGGGCTTTCATGCGGGTCCTCCGGCAGGCGGCAGTTGCCATAAAACACATAGAATACCTGCCGGGTCATATAAAACGCGGTCAGCAAAGCCCCGCACAGGCCCAGGTAAAAAGGCCCCTGTGACGCGCCCCAGTCATGGGCCGCCTCCAGAATCCGGTCTTTGCTCCAGAACCCGGAGAAGAGCAGCGGAAAACCGCTCAAGGCCAGCATCCCTACGGCGTAGGTGGCGAAGGTAATGGGCATGAACCGCCGCAGGCCGCCCATGCAGCGGAGGTCCTGTTCCGAGCGGCAGCCATGGATGACAGAGCCGGCGCCCAGAAACAGGAGCGCCTTGAAAAACGCATGGGTCACCAGGTGGAACATCCCGACCGCCACCCCGCCCACGCCCAGGCCGAGCATCATGAACCCGATTTGGGACACCGTCGAATAGGCGAGAATGCGCTTAATGTCGGTTTGGGCGACAGCAATGCTGGCCGCAAACACGGCGGTGACCGCCCCAACCCAGGCCACGACCGGCAGGCACGGCCCCATGATTGGATACACTCGCGCCACCAGGAACACCCCGGCAGCGACCATCGTCGCCGCGTGGATGAGCGCGCTCACGGGGGTCGGGCCTTCCATCGCGTCGGGCAGCCAGACATGCAGCGGCACCTGGCCCGACTTGCCTGCCGCCCCGCAGAAGATCAGCAGCCCAATCCCGCCCGAGGCCGCCAGGCCCAGGCTCGTCGTGCCCGTGACCAGAGGGGCCAGGCCGGATGGTTCCAGGCAGCCATTGCCGCCGTCATAAAACAGCAGCGTCCCGCTCCGGGCATAGAGCCACACCATGCCAAGCAGAAAGGCCAGATCGCCAACCCGGGTCGTGATGAAGGCCTTCCGGGCCGCCGCTGCCGCCCTTGGTTTGTGATACCAGAAGCCGATCAGGAGATACGAGGTCAGGCCGACCAACTCCCAACAGATGAACAGGAGCAGAAGGCTGTTGGCGATTACCAGGCCGAGCATCGCCGCGGCAAACAGCGATAGGAAACAAAAAAAGCGCGTGGAATTCTCATCCTGCGCCATGTACCCCAGGCTATAGATAAAGATGAGCAGCCCCACCGACGAAACCATCAGCAGCATCACCGCCGAGAGCGGATCGAGCACCCAGCCCAGTTTCAACCAGGAATCGCCCATCTGCAACCAGGGAAAGTTCACATGCTGGCGGCCTGCGTGCCCCACGGCCTCTGCAAAGGCCATGCACGCCAGGACCAGCGCCAGACTCATCGCCACGATCGCCAGCCAGGCGGCAAAAGCGCGGCCAGACTGCTTTGCCACCGCGCTCAACCCCGCCGCCATCAGCGGCAGCACCGGGATCAACCAGAGATATTCAACGGTCCAGTGCACCTTATCCCTTCATCGAATCGATCTCATCCACGTCCGCCGTCTTGCAGTGCCGATAGGCGGCAATGATGAGCGCCAACCCGACGGCGGCCTCCGCGGCCGCCACGCCGATCGAGAACAGGACGAACAGGATGCCCGTCAGCGCCTCCGGATGCGGGCCAAACCGCCAGAAGGCTATAAAATTGAGATTGGCCGCGTTGAGCATCAGCTCGATGCCGATCAACACAATGATGGCGTTGCGCCGCGTCAGCGCCCCGCCCAACCCGATGGCGAAGAGCAGCGCCGAGACCAGCAGATAGCTATGGAGCGGGGTCACGGGAGTGCGGAGTGCGGAGTGCGGAGTGCGGAGTGCGGAGTGCTCATTGAGGGGAACTGGCCGTATCCGCTGCTTTCAGGCCAAAGGCCTGATTCATACCAGCCCAGGGCAACGCCCTGGGTTTCCGTGTCTCAAATCCCGACGCAGCGTCGGGGCCGGGCCTCGATCCCGCAAGACAATGAATCGCGCTTTCAGCGCTCAGAATGGTCTTTGGCCGATAAACCCAGGGCGTTGCCCTGGGCTGGTATGAATGACGCCGTTGGCGTCTCAAACAGGCCCGCAGTGCCTCCCGGATGCTGCCTCTCGGGGAATTCCGTCGCGCACCCAGAAGGCCAACTGATATGACCGGTGAAAAGATGTGGGTAAAGACAAGATTTCCAAACCTGCTGTATCGCCGACTTCCAGTCACCGAAACCCTATGAAACATCCGGGACAGGAGTGCGGAGTGCGGACCATCGCTACTCATCGTTCATCCCTCATAATTCATAATTCATCCTTCCCCCTCCTCCTCCTCCGCCCCTTCACGCATCGCGATAATGACGGCCCCGATCAGGGCGGCAGTCAACAGCAGGGCGAGCACCTCCAGCGGCAGGAGGCACTTGGTCATCAACTGGTCGCCAATCCGGCCGGCCGTGGCGGCCGGCTCAGGCGGCATCGTGGCCGGCAGCACCCGGCTTGAGAGGATAATCCCGCACAGCACACTGAACACCGCCACCGCAACGCCCGCCCCAACGGCCCAGGTGCAAGAGAAGACCCTCTGTCCCGCCGCTTGCCCGCCCCGCGTCAACAGTATCGCAAAGACGATGACTATCGCCACCGCCCCGATATAGACCAGGACTTGGGCGAACCCGACGAACTGGGCGCCGAGTTGCAAATAAAGCCCTGCCAGACCTCCAAAGGCGACTGCCAGCGCCAGGGCGCAATGCACCAGGTTGCGCAGCGCCATGGCGGCGATGGCCCCGGCCAAGGTTACGATGCCAAGCAGGGCGATCATTTCTTTATGTTCATGACCACCTACCCATACCGGTACGTTCTCTTTGCGACCTTCTGGCGCTCGAACAACGCGCGGCCCAGCCCAATGTAGGCGCCGGCGACCAGGAGCGAGCAGACCAGCCAGCGAACGGGGCCCGGCGCCACGAAACGCCACAAACCTGCGGCCAGGATATTCACCAGCGCCATCGGCAGCATGAATTTCCACGCAAAATTCATGAGCTGATCCATCCGCAGGCGCGGCAGCGTCCCGCGCACCCAGATGAACAGCCCAATCAAGGCCAGGAGTTTTGCGAAAAACCAGGCGTAGGAGGGCACCCAGGCCAGGAAAGAAAACGGCGCCTGCCAGCCGCCCAGAAACAGCGTAATGGCCAGGCCGCTGACGGCAAACATGCCGATGTACTCGCCGAGAAAAAACAGCGCGAACTTGAAACCGGAGTACTCGATATAGTAACCGGCGATGATTTCCGATTCCCCTTCGGGCAGGTCGAAGGGCGAGCGGTTGGATTCTGCCGTGGCGGCGATGAGGAACAGGACAAAGCCGGTCAACCCCCAGGGCGTCAGCACGAACCAATGCGGCCATCCGTGCCAATACCCGGCCTGCGCCGCCACGATCCTCACGGTCGAAAGCGAGCCCGCCGTCATGATCACCGTTACCGCCGACAGCATCAGCGGCACCTCGTAGCTGATCATCTGCCCAATGGCGCGCATCGCTCCCAAGAGCGAATACTTGTTCCGGCTCGACCACCCGGCCATGAACACGGACAGCTCGGTCGCCGCGCCCACGGCGAAAAAGAACAAAACTCCGGCGTCCAAGTCCACCGCGGCCATGTTCCGCCCCATCGGCACGACCGCCAGGGCCAGAAACACCGGCACGACCAGGACCAAGGGCGCCAGAAAATGCACCACCCGGTCCGCCCCGCGCGGGACCAGGTCTTCCTTGGTCAGCGCCTTCACCCCGTCGGCCAGCGGTTGCAGCACGCCAAAAGGGCCAACCCGGTTCGGTCCGTAGCGGTTCTGCATCCGCGCCAGGCCCTTGCGTTCCAGGAGCGTGGTGACAGCGAAGAGCGCCGCGAACGTGCCGATGATGGCCGCGACGGAAATCAAGCCCGACACCACCGGCTGCCATGCCGCCGGCGCGCGCTCGACCAACCACTGTTTCAACGCCACAAAAACCTGGTCCATTGTTTCATTCCACGCATCGAGCCGAAAAGCCCGAAACCATCCCCCGCCATGATCGCCCCAAGTCTCCTGGCTGGCAAGCACGGAGGAAGGCCGAAGGGCGAAGTTCGAAGGCCGAAAACCATCGGGTCATCTTAAATGCTTCATAAAGTGAGCCACTCAAGAACACTAACTTAAATGTTGACGACCTCCCGAAGCGAGCCCAGAATCGGTCCGGAAGTGCCAATTGCAAGACCGATGATGGAGAAATCAATATGAAGAGAAACCTGAAACCAATTGTCCTGGTCCTGTCTTCGCTTATGGCGAGCGGATCGATGTTTGCAGCTTCGACTTACGTGGATCTGCAGGCTCTGTTTGACACGGATGTCTTTCTGGGAAGCGGAGGGACGGGTCTGGGGAACGCCCTGGACGCCAATGGACGGCGGATTGACCCCGCCACTCTGCCCGCGAGTTACGTGGACGGGTCGCCGGCGGCCACCCAGGACGGGCGGGCGAGCTTCAAGTTTGGCGTTTTGAGCACGGCATCTCTGGATGGCGCCGCCATCAACGGCCAGAGCCTCAGCGTCAAGGCCGGCCAGTACGGCTCGGTGGATCTGGCGTTGCTGGCGGCCCCGCAAGCGTTTGGCGATCCCTTTAGCGCCATCGAGTTTCACTATGCCGATGGCTCGAAGGACACGAACCGGTTCGGCCCGGTGGCGGGCTGGTTTGACAGTCCCAACGGCTACGACCATGCGATTCTGACCGCCGTTGACAACAGTCAAGTGAGCAATATTGTGTCCTTCCCGACCGATTTCAGCGCGGCCGAGGCGCCGTATCTCGCGCAGCAAAATGGAACCGCTCAATCGGGCAGTGCGCGTTTTTGTGACGCAAGGGCCTACGCACTTTACGAGATTGACAACCTGGCCGGCCTGACGCAGGCCACCCTTGGCATCACGGTCGGCAACGATTTCGTGATCTCGCTGGCCACGGATTACTACGACCCGGACGTGTCCACCACCGACGGGTACACGGTCCTGGCCAACTCAGAGACTTTGTATGGGTTCGAGGAGAGGAACCTGGCGAACTTGAAGGAGTATCTCTTTGACGTCTCGAGCGAGCTGGCCGAGGGAACCGGCACCCTCTACATCCTGTTCACCGATGCGACGCCCGCGAATGGCTGGGGCCCGTACATCCAGCAGATCCGCCTGTTCACCGGCACGGCCAGGTATTACTCACAGCGGCTGGATCCGGCGGTGGACACGTCCGGCGCCACGGTGAACGCCATGTTTGACACGGGCACGGACGCCGAGACCCCCTACCTTTACGACAACAGCGCGTCCGGGCCGAGCAACCGCGGGCACCGCTTCGCTGACGGCTCGCAGTCATTGACCTACAAATTCGACTTCCCCAGCAACACCGCAAACGCCAAGCTGACGGTGGACATGGCCAATAACTTCGTCGTCTCGCTTCGCGGCGGTCAGTCCCAGGTTCAATATGCCAGTGTGGTGACGGGGACCAGCGGCGAAACCAATTACCTGGTCGACGCCGGCGGGAGCAACATCAACGGCTACCGTTATGCCGACGGCAATGCTTACATGATTTACCAGTTTGATCTTCCGGATGACGTCACCAATGCCGTCGCCCTCATCCAGGTCGGGAACGAGTTTGTCATTCAAGCAGCCTCCGGGACCAACGGGGACTTTCAGACCGAGTGGGATTGGGTGGCCCAAACCGGCCAGGAGACGCACGATCTTTCCAACCTGAATTACTACGACGTGGATCTCACGAAATACCTGACCAACAACCCCTCAAAGATCGTTCAAATCCGTTTCTCGGACGGGGTGCCAACGGATGGTTGGGGCCCCTATGTCGAGAAGATTATGATCGTGAACACGACGAATACGGGCTTTCAGGAGGTGCTGAATTCCCAGGCTCTCTTCGGGGCTGACGTTCATAGCGAGTACAACAAGGGCTACTACACCATCGACCTCTCCCCCGTGCTGATCAAGAACCCGGCAAAAGAGGTCTTTGTGCAATTCACCGATGGCAGCACGGGCGACGGCTGGGGGCCTGGCGTCTTCTGGATGGCGGCCTACTCCGGCAACATCGATATCCAATCGGACCGTCTGGTGTTCAACGGTTTGAAATCCACCCTCGGTGATCCGACTAATTACAGCCTGGATTTGCTCCAGCGCCGATGCCCGTTGAACTCGTCGAAAACGCTTTCGAGCATCGTCTTGCCCGCCGCCGACACCAACAACCCGGTCTATCTGCTGGCGGCGACTCTCAACGCAGTCGAGGCGCCGCCGGCCCTGGGGATTCTTTTGCAGCCGGGCGCCACTGTGCGCCTTTCCTGGCCGACCAACGCCGCCGATTATGTGCTGCAGTCCACAGCGAACCTGGTGTCGCCGCAATGGATGACGGTGACGGCCAGTTCTGCGGTTGTGGGGGGCCAAATTACGGTGACGCAAGCGGTGGCTGGGACCCGGTTTTACCGGCTGGCCAAGTAACCGCGACGAGACTGCGGCGTCTCCCCCAGCGAGGCACTATTCATTTCAATCCGCAGCTCAAGGGGAAGAGGCGCGCAGCTTGGCGGCGATGGTGGCGACGTGTTTGCCTTGGAAGCGGGCTTGCGCCAGTTCCTTGACGCTGGGTTGCCGTGAACCGTCCGCCCCGGCGATGGTCGCTGCGCCCCACGGTGAGCCGCCTTTGACTTCGCTGATGTCGGCCAGTTCCGGGCAGGCGTAAGGCAGTCCGACATAGACCATGCCCTGATGCATCAGCGTGGTCACGAAGCTGATAATGGTGCTCTCGTTGCCGCCGCCGGTGCCGGTGCTGGTGAAAACGCTGCCGACCTTGCCGACCAGCGCGCCCTTGACCCAGAGTCCGCCAGTCTGGTCCAGGAAGTTGCGCATCTGCGCGGCCATGTTGCCGAAGCGCGTGGGCGTCCCAAAGATAATGGCGTCGTAGTCCGCCAGTTCCTTGGGCGAGGCGACCGGCGCGGCTTGGTCGAGCTTCGCGCCAAATTGCTTGGCCACGTCGGGCGGCATGGTTTCGGGCACCCGCTTGAGGGTGACCTCCACGCCCGCAACCGCGCGCGCGCCTTCGGCGACGGCGTTCGCCAAGGTTTCAACGTGGCCGTAGGTTGAGTAGTACAGGACAAGCAGCTTGGTCATAGAACGGTTTGAGTGTTTGGTTTTCAGTTGCGGCCCATGACGCATAGAATACGCCGCGGGCCGCCCTAAGGCAAGAAAACGCCGCAGCGGCGAAGTCCGAAGGCCAAGGGAAATCCGAAATCCGAAGGCCGAAATCCGAAGGAAATCCGAAGGCCGAAATCACAACCTGGCGCAGCCAGAACCAACGCGGGAAGAGAGCAACCGCGGAATACGCTGAATACGCGGAAAAGGGTCCCTTATCGTCTTGGGTTTCCGCGTATTCCG
>Ga0187877_1003336_pt1 | contig 13165 bp, 11 predicted proteins | sample June2016WEW_17_1_3_FD_132430 | JGI IMG/M metagenome (GOLD analysis project Ga0187877, IMG submission 132430) | Peatland microbial communities from SPRUCE experiment site at the Marcell Experimental Forest, Minnesota, USA - June2016WEW_17_100 | ecosystem: Environmental > Terrestrial > Soil >... | reverse complement strand
CAGCATCAGCGGCTATCACATCCGCGAGGCCGGATCCACCGCCGTGCAGGAGCTGGCTTTCACCCTCGCCGATGGCATTGGGTACGTCCAGGCCTGTGTCGAGAGAGGTTTGAGGGTCGATGACTTTGCCCCCCGCTTTTCCTTTTTCTTCAATTCCCATATTGACTTTTTTGAAGAGATCGCCAAATTCCGGGCCGCCCGGAGGCTTTGGGCCAGGATCATGCGGGAGCGGTTCAAAGCCCAAAACCTCCGGTCGTGGATGTTGCGCTTTCACACTCAGACCGCAGGCTGTTCCCTGACTGCCCCGCAGCCTTACAATAACGTCGTGCGGACTGCTTTTGAAGGCCTGGCTGCGGTTCTGGGCGGGACCCAGTCTCTGCACACCAATTCTCTGGACGAAGTGTATGCGGTGCCGACCCAGGAGGCCGCTACCATTGCCCTCCGGACCCAGCAGATTATCGGGGAGGAGACCGGGGTGGTCAACACCCTCGACCCCTTAGCGGGCTCCTATTTCATCGAGGCCTTAACCAACAGGATGGAAGAGGAAGCGATGAAGTATATCAACAAGATCGATGAACTGGGAGGGATTATCCGAGCCATCGAGATGGGTTACCCCCAGCAGGAGATCGCCAACGCGGCTTACGCTTACCAGAAGCAGCTGGAGCGGGGTGAAAAGATCGTGGTGGGGGTAAACAAGTACCAGATGGAAGAGAAGAAGGCCATCGAATATCTGAAGATTGACCCGGAAGTGGAAAGACGCCAGATTGCCCGGCTTCAGGAGACGAAACGAACCCGGAATAACATCCGGGTACAGGCGTGTCTTGCAGACTTAAGGAAGGCCGCTCAAGGCGCTGAGAACCTGATGCCCTTCATTCTGTCTGCGGTCAAAGAGTACGCCACGCTCCAGGAGGTCTGTGACGTCTTCCGGGAGGTTTTCGGGGTCTATCGGGACCCGGGGATGTTCTAATCTATTCAGCGCAGAGCACGCAGAGAGCGCCGAGAAATGACATTATAAGTAAAGACCATAAAAACGGTGGCATTATAAGCCTCTTTTAATTATTTAAGGTTTTCAATTAGCCTCACGTTCATTTTCTCCCTGTTCTCTGCGCCCTCTGCGGTGAAATAATTAGAGGAGGGAAGATGGAGCAGAAGATACGGATATTGATTGCCAAGCCTGGCCTTGACGGCCATGACCGGGGAGCCAAGGTAGTCGCACGGGCTTTAAGGGATGCAGGTTTTGAGGTTGTCTACACAGGCCTCCACCAGACCCCGGAACAGATTGTCAGTGCGGCCATCCAGGAAGACGTAGACGCCGTCGGGTTGAGCCTTCTCTCCGGGGCCCACAAATACCTTTTCCCTAAGGTCGTTGAACTTCTTAAAGAGAACCAATCTGACGATATCGACGTATTCGGCGGTGGCATCATTCCTCAGGAGGACATCCCCTGGCTGCAAACTCAGGGGATTCGAGCGGTCTTCACCCCGGGGACTTCGACAGAAGATATCATTGCCTGGGTTAAAAGCAACATCCAACCTAAAAGTTAAGACAACAAAAGAGTGGGGGGAGCGAGGAATTGCGGCCCGCCGTGAAATGGCGGGGGGTTGGAGATAAGTTGGGAGGAGAGGGAGGAGCCCGCCTGTGAACGAAAGGGGAATACCTTCCTTATTCAGGGTGGGTGAATACCCTTACCCCCCGCTTTTCCGCCCCATGCTCAAATGGAAAGAACTGGGGATGGGAAAGAACACTTGTTTCATTGACACTGGACTCGGATGGTTATAACATTTTAGTAGATATTCAAAATACGGGGAAGAGGGAAAGATAACCAAATGCGGAGATTCGGGCCGCTGACATCAAAATTCTTTCTGCCATTTCTTCTGGCCGCATTTTTCATAGTGGCGGGGGGAAGCGGGTGCTCGCTTTGGAAGAAGAAAGAACCCGAAAAAACGCCCGAGGGTATGTATAACGAGGGCATGCGGCTTCTGACTCTGAAGAAATACCTCCAGGCTGCCGAGAGCTTTAAGAGATTTAAAGAAGAGTATCCTTTGAGCCCCAATACCCCTCTGGCCGAGCTCCGGACGGCAGACGCTCTCTACTTCGACAAAAACTATGCGGAAGCCATCGTCCTATACGAAGAATTCAAAAAACTCCATCCCGTGCACCCAGAGATTCCTTACGTGTTTTATCAGGTGGGAATGTGTCAGTTTAATCAAATGCTCAGCATTGACCGGGACCAGGCGGTTACGGAAAAAGCGCTGGAACAGTTCCGCTACCTGATCGCGAATTTTCCCCAGAGTAAATACGCGCCCGATGCCAGAACGAAGATGCAGCTGTGCCTGCGACATTTGGCCGAAAGTGAATTCAACATCGGCCATTTCTATTTTCGTAAAGGCCGTTATAAAGGGGCCCTGGGCCGATTTGAAGACATTCTAAAGAAGTATCCAGACAGCGGAATGGAGGGAAAGGTCAATCCTTTGATCAAGACCTGCCGGGAAAAGATTGCCCAGGAAGAGAAAAAAGCAAAGGAAAAAGAGGAGAGAGAGAAGAAGAAAAAATCCTCAAGTTAAAGGGAGAGATTGCAGTCTCCTCCGTCTCCGTTCATTCTACCCAGGGTCCTTAAATGAGTTCGTAAATTTTTTCCAGAGCCAGGGATAACCCTTCAACGTTATTTCCGCCGGCCTGAGCCATATCGGCCCGGCCTCCGCCAGTTCCCCCCACATATTGGGCCACTTCTTTCACCAATTTTTGGGCTGGATATTTATCCGTAAGATCCGGCGTGACCGCGCAGAGGAGCATGACCTTCCCATCCCCTTTCGCCCCCAGGAGGATTATACCCGAGCGGATTCGGTCTTTGAGACGGTCGGCAATCTCCCGGAGGGTTTTGGGGTCTCTGGCTTCTACCAGGGTGGAAAGAACCCGGATCCCTTTGACGTCCCTGGCGGAAGAGGTCAGATCCTTCGTCTGTCCGGAAAAGATCTTAGCCTGCAAAGCCTCATAGGTCTTTTCAGTCTCTCTTTGCTGTTTCAAAATTCGCTGCACTTTTTCGGCCGCTTCACCCGGTTTGGCTCTGACGGCGGCGGAAATTACCCGCAGTTCTGCTTCCTGCCGCTTGATCATCTTCCAGGCCTGCTCTCCGGTGACCGCTTCAACCCGGCGCACTCCGGAGGCAACTCCGGTCTCGGAAATGATCTTAAACAGGCCAATGTCGCCGCTACGCCGCGTGTGTGTTCCGCCGCAGAGCTCAGCGCTCACCCCTACGATCTGAACCAGGCGAACAATATCTCCGTATTTTTCCCCGAAGAGAGCCATGGCCCCTTTTTGCAAGGCCTCTTTGTAAGGGATGAAAGAAACCCCAACTTCCAGATTCTCCCGGATCCGGGCATTGACAATTTCCTCCACCCGGTCGATCTCTTTCTCGGAAAGAGGGGAGAAATGGGTGTAGTCGAAACGGAAACGGTCCGGGGCGACGAGGGAGCCGGCCTGTTTGACATGGTCTCCCAAAACCTCTTGCAGGGCGGCCTGGAGCAGATGGGTCGCCGTGTGATTCCGCTCGGTGCTGATCCGGGCCTCCGGGTTGACTCTCAACCTGAGCAAGTCCCCCACACGAAACGCGCCGGTCTTTATGATTCCGTGATGAGCGATTACGTCGGGCAGGGGCCGGGTTGCGCGGGAGACTTCCATACGGGCGCCATTGCTGGTTAAGATTCCCCCGTCTCCAACCTGGCCGCCGGATTCTCCGTAGAAAGGGGTCCGGTCGGTGATCACTTCTACTTCTTCCCCTTCCTTTGCTGCCTCGATTTCCGCATCGCCCCTGAAAATCTTCAGGACCTTTCCTCCGGATTCCAGTTCATGATAGCCCACAAACTCGGTCTTCAAATTTTGCCCGGCGAGGGTTTTGTACACTTCTCGCAGGGCCTCCTCGCCCGATCCCTTCCAGGATTCGCGGGCCCGTTCCCGCTGGGTCTCCATGGCTTCCTCAAAACCCGCTCGGTCCAGAGAAAATCCTTCATCTCGGGCAATCTCTTCGGTCAAATCCAGGGGAAAACCATACGTATCGTACAGCTTGAAGATTAGGTCTCCGGAGATCATCTCCGATCCCAGGTTCCTGAGCTTTTTGATCTCTTCGGTCCAGAGACGAAGCCCCGTATTCAGGGTCTCGGAGAAGCGCTCCGCTTCATTGGAAATCACCTTCTTTACCATTTCCCGCGTGCCGGTTAGTTCAGGGTAGGCGTCCTGCATCAGCTCAATGACTTCGTCGGTCAACTGAAAAAGGAAGGAATCCTGAATTCCCAGTTTCTTCCCGTGCCGCATGGCCCTCCGCATAATCCGCCGCAGCACATAGCCTCTCCCCTCGTTGGAAGGAAGAACCCCGTCGCTGATCAAGAAGGTAGCGGCCCGACTGTGGTCGGCAATGACCCGGAAAGAAACCCCCTCCGGCGAGGCGGGCAGATATCTTTTGTGGGCCAGCCTTTCGGTGGCCCGGAGAAGGCTTCCGAAAAGATCGGTACCGTAGTTACTCTCTACTCCCTGGACAATGGCGGTGATTCGCTCCAGCCCCATGCCCGTATCGATGCTGGGCTTGGGAAGAGGTTTGATGGTCCCGTCGGAAAAACGCTCGAATTGCATGAAGACCAGGTTCCAGAGTTCCAGGTAGCGGTCGCAGTCACATCCGATGGCGCAATCCGGACGGCCGCAGCCCACCCCCGGGCCTTGATCGATGATGATTTCCGAGCAGGGCCCGCAAGGACCCGTGTCCCCCATCTGCCAGAAATTATCTTTGGTGGAAAATTCCCGGATTCGTTCGGCCGGGACGAATCGCTTCCAGAGTTCTCCGGCCTCTTCATCCGGCCCGAGGCCCAGGGATTTTTCTCCTTCATGGATGGTCACCCAGAGTTTGTCGGGGGGCAACCGGAGGACCCCGGTGAGGAACTCCCAGGCATAGGTAATGGCCCCTTCTTTGAAATAATCGCCGAAGGAGAAATTCCCCAGCATCTCGAAGAAGGTATGGTGCCGGGCGGTATAGCCGACATTTTCCAGGTCATTGTGCTTGCCGCCGGCGCGCACGCACTTCTGGGAACTGGTCGCCCGGGGGAAGGGGGCCTTTTCCTCACCCGTAAAAAAACTCTTAAACTGCACCATCCCGGCGTTGGTAAAGAGCAGGGTAGGGTCCTTCTGGGGGACCAGAGAGGAACTGGGTACGATGGTATGTCCTTTACTCTGGAAGTATTCCAAAAATTTCTGTCGAATCTCGCCTCCGGTAATCATTCTTCTGTGAAATCTCCTGCCTCCTGCAAGGCCTCCATTATATCCTCCCAGAGGAAGCCCCGCTGTCGAAGGTAGTTGGTGAGCCGTCTTTTTTCTTGGGGTAACATTTTATCCAAACCCTGTCCTTTTAATTTTAATCGCAAAACTTTCTGGAGTCGTTCCCGGGATGCCCCGTCCTCTTCAGCCTGACCGGTCGCTTCCCTGGCCAGATCCAGGGAAATCCCCTTTTGCAGCAACCTGTGGACTACCCGCTGTGGGCCCCAAAGCTTATCCCGAGTATAGAAGGCTGCCAGACGCCGGGCGTAGCGCCGATCATCGATAAGCCCGCGAGCCTCCAGTTTTTTTAAAATCTCTTCGGCCTCGTTGACCCCCAGCCCTTTCCCTCTGAGTTTCTGCCGTATCTCGTCGTGGCTGTAGTCCCGGATTCCCAGAAGACGCAAGGCATATTCTTCTCCCTCTTCCAGGGACTTGAGTAGTTTTTTAGGCATAGATGCTCTAAGGCTGGCAAACCGGGGGTATTCTAGAACGATCAGGCCTCTTTAGCTTTCTTCAGGAGGCCAAAGTGGTCCTTGATCTTCTCTTCGATGGCCTGGGCCACTTCAGGATGTTCCTTCAGAAAAACTTTGGCATTCTCCCGGCCCTGCCCAATTCTTTCGTCATCGAAGGAGAACCAGGCTCCGCTTTTCTGGATGATCTCCTTTTCCGCCGCGAGGTCGATGAGGTCTCCCACGTGGGAAATGCCTTCGCCGTACATAATGTCGAACTCCACTTCTTTAAAGGGAGGGGCCATTTTGTTCTTCACCACCTTGACCTTGGTCCGGTTTCCGATGACATCCTGCCCATCCTTGATGGCCCCGATCCTCCGGATATCCAGGCGAAGGGAGGCGTAAAATTTTAAGGCATTTCCTCCGGTCGTAGTCTCCGGGTTGCCCATAAAAATCCCGATCTTCATCCGAATCTGATTGATGAAGATCACACAGGTGTTCGATTTGCTGATGGTGGAAGTCAGCTTTCTCAAGGCCTGGGACATGAGGCGGGCCTGGAGCCCCATATGGGCGTCGCCCATCTCTCCTTCCAGTTCTGCTTTGGGAACCAGCGCGGCCACGGAATCAATGACCACGACATCGATGGCCCCGCTCCGCACGAGCATATCGACGATCTCCAGACCCTGCTCGCCCGTGTCCGGCTGAGAGATGAGGAGATCGTCCGTTTTGACCCCCAGTTTCTGCGCGTAAGCTACATCCAGGGCATGCTCGGCATCGATGAAGCCTGCAATCCCCCCTTTCTTCTGGGCTTCCGCCACGATATGGAGGGCCAGCGTGGTCTTTCCCGAGGCTTCAGGGCCAAAGATCTCCACGACCCTCCCGCGGGGGATTCCGCCGACTCCGAGGGCAATGTCCAGAGCGAGGGAGCCGGTGGAAATGACCGGGATCTCCGGGAGCACGGCATCCGTCCCCAGACGCATGATGGCTCCCTTCCCGAATTGACGCTCTATTTGGCTGACCGCCAGTTCAATGGCCTTTTCTTTCTGACTCTCCGCTGGCATAACGCCCTCCTTATTTCATTTTTAAAAAACATCTTAGAAGATATTTATGCTGGCCCCATCCTGAAGTTTTGGAGCTTCGTGTAAACGGCCCCTGAAGGCTTCAGCTCGCTCCGGAAGAGGAAGACTTCGCTGGCCCGGAAATTACCGACCTCCACCTCTTTGTGTTTCTCCAGGACCTGGCCTAAGGCCGACTTGCCCCGGGAGGAACGAACCCGACCCAGGGTCAGGTGAGGGGAGAAGGGCCGGTCCTCTGGCGGAAAAGACAACTCGGCCAATTGCCTTTCGATCCCCTGCTGCAGGGAATGAACTTCTCCTTTTCCCCGGTCAAGTCCAACCCATACGATCCGGGGATTCCGGCTCGACGGGAACCCTCCCATCCCGTGAATCCGAACCTCAAAAGGCACCCAGGGCGAGATAACCGGGGCGAGAGCCCGGGAGATTTTCTCTACGTCTTCCTGCAGGATGGAATCCAGGAATTTCAACGTTAGATGGATCGCTTCGGGGCGCACCCATTTTGCATCTGCATCCGTGCGTCGTAGTTCCCTCTGCAGTTCCTCGATGCTGGACTTCAGGGCTTGAGGAATTTCGATGGCAATAAAGGCGCGAATCCCATCCATAAGAAATGTCTAAAATGCACTAAAAGGCCTTAAATTTGGACGCCAAAAAAGATTCTATAATTTCCCGAGTAATAAGAAAACCATGAGCAAACAACGGCCATCTATCAGTTTCCAGCCAGGAAAATTATTGCTTCTGCGGACCGCTGCTCGCCGGCTGCTGGAAGCTGGATATTAGATTCAAGAAATACCTCCGGACCCAATCGATCCCTGTGTAAGCGGATATGGTCTTAACCTGATTTCGGTCTCCCGAAAACTGATACTTCTTGGAGACCGTTCCTTTTGGGCTGGCCAGGGCGATAAATACGGTCCCCACCGGTTTTTCTTCCGAAGCTCCCCCGGGGCCGGCGATTCCGCTAATCCCCAGTCCGAGGGTTGTGTTGCTGGCCCGTCGAACCCCCTCAGCCATCTTTTCAGCCACTTCGGCGCTGACGGCCCCATGGGCGGCAATCAGAGATTCAGGAACCTGAAGCATCTGAACTTTGGCCGCATTACTGTAAACCACTATACCTCTCTCCAAGTATGCCGAGCTCCCCGGAATCTGAGTGAGGCGATGGGTCACCAGGCCACCGGTGCAGGATTCTGCAACCGCTAAGGTGGCCTGATTTGACTGGAGAAGACGGCCCACGATTTCCTCCAGGGTCTCCTCATTGGTGGCGATCACTCGTCCCGCCAATTTTTCGCCGATGATCTGAGAGAGTTTTTCCAGGTTTTCTTCGACCTCCGCCGGCAAATTCCCTTTTACGGTAATCTTCACGTGGTTCTCAGGAAAACGGGGGAAATAGGCCAAAACGGCTGAAAAATTTTGAGGGTTAATGTCTTTCAGCAGGTCGGCAATGGCGGATTCGGTGTACCCAAAGACCTTCAGGGTGGAAGACCGAACGACGATCTTTTCTTTCCGCTCTTTCTGTAATAAAGGGACCACATTCTCCTTGGTCAAATACTTCAGTTCCCGTGGAACTCCTGGAAGAAAAATGAAAAGTTTTCCTATACGACGCAGGACGAAACCGCAGGCCGTTCCCAAGGGGTTGGGGATGATTTCTGCCTGTTTGGGGAAAAGGGCCTGCTTTTCGTTGGAAACAGGCATTTCCATCCCTCTTTCCGCAAATCGTTTCCGCAGGCTCTCCACTACTTCTTTATGCAGGACCAGGGGAAGGCCCAAGGCCTTGGCGGCCGAGCTGGCCGTTATGTCATCCTTGGTGGGTCCCAGGCCACCGCTCACGATGACAGCGTCGGCGCGCTCCTGGGACCGAAGGAGCGCATCTTCGATATGCCAGGGATCATCGCCGGTGGTGGTGACGAAAATTACTTCCAGACCGACTTCTGACAGGGCCTCAGCCAGGTAGGCTGCGTTGGTATCGACCACTTCCCCGGAGGTCAATTCATTTCCGATGGTAATGATTTCGATTTTCATATCCCTCTCCTGCCCGGATCTCAGGAACTACCGATCAAAAATAACATATCTGAACGCCAGTGAACGGCCAGTTGGAGCAGAATATTGGCATAGATCCCGGCAACGACGTCATCTAAAACCACCCCGGCCCCCCCGCGCATCCTCCGGTCAATCACCCCTGCAGGGGACGGCTTTATTATATCGAAAACCCGGAAAAAAAGAAATCCAACCGCCACGGTGGTGAGGGTACAGGGCAGAAAGGCCATGGTGACCAAATAGCCTACCACCTCATCAATGACGATTTTTGGGCTATCCCTTTGGCCCAGGATGACTTCGGCCCTTTCTGACGCCCAGCAGGCCAGAGCGAAAAGGGCCACCGTGCTCAGTAGATAAATGAAAGGAGGAAAGGGGGAATAAAGGAGAAAGACCATGACCCCCACAAGCGTCCCGGCGGTTCCAGGTGCCCAGGGAAAATATCCTACGTAACCGGCGGAAGCCAAGCCCAGGATAAGGCCCTTCAAACCCCATCTCCTCTGAGTTTTAGAAACAACCTGTGCCCGATAGACCGATTTAATCTATCCAGTTTTCATCCGGAAACCAATTTTTCCCCTCCCCCCATGCACCACGTAGGGTGCACGGCACCCTTGAACCTTGCATGGTTCAGGGCCGATCCTCTCCCATCAGAGGAGAGGGAGTTTCCAGATGGAGACTAGCTATATCCTTTTCACAAAGGATAGATTTTTTGATCCGGGCAATTGAAAGTAGCCTCTTTGCCCAAGGAAGTCAATAGGAAAGAATGCCAAGAAAGAATGCCAAGGAGAATGCCAAGGCAATGGTTTTTTTCCCGGAAATGCCGATAAGGAATAATCATAATTCAAATATCCCTATTTCCCGATAATCCGGGGCCAACTGCGCTATCCAGAGTGGCGGGAATAAAGGGGGGGAAGAGAGAGGGATTAGGTCCGGGGGAATAGTTATCTTCTAAGGGGCGCCTGAGAACTAAAGACATGAAAAGATTTCAGATTCTCGACTCGGCTGACGATAATCATTTAGACACAAAGGGAAAATCCTTGACAATAGACGGGTAGCCTTCTATATTTTTTAAAAAACAATTTAATTGTGGAGAGATAACATATGAGTGGCCGGTTGGGGGAGCTACTAATGAGCAATGGCTTAATTACCCCCCAGCAATTGGAGGAAGCCCTCCAGGAACAAAAATTTTCGGGTAATAAGCTCGGCTCCTCGTTGGTGAAACTCGGGTTTATTTCGGAAAAAAACCTGGTCTCTTTCCTCAGCAGGCATTACGGGGTTCCGGCGATCGACCTGAATGAAGTCCAGGTTGACCCGGAGACGATGAAAATGATTCCGGAGGACGTCATTTTCAAATATCAGGCGATCCCGATTAAGCGAATTGGCTCCACCTTGCGAGTAGCCATGAGCGACCCTTCCAACATTCTGGCCATCGATGACATCAAGTTCCTTGCCGGCTGCCATGTGGAAGTCTTCGTCTCCACGGAAAGCGCCATCAAGACGGCCATCGACCGATTCTCCGACCCTTCGCAATCCCTATCCGATATCATGGACACCATTGAAGAAGGGGAGAGGATGGAGCTACTCGATGACTCGGAAGATGTTGATGTGAGCGAGCTGCAGCAGGCTTCCGAAGATGCTCCCGTGATAAAACTGGTCAACCTGATCTTGAACGAAGCCATCAAACGGCAGGCCAGCGATATCCATATTGAACCCTATGAAAAGATTTTCCGCGTCCGTTTGCGCATCGATGGGGTACTCTATGAATTCATGAGGCCCCCCATGAAACTGAAGAACGCAATCATTTCCCGGGTCAAGATCATGTCCAAGATGGATATCGCGGAACGCCGCCTTCCCCAGGATGGGCGCATCAAGGTAAAGCTGGGAAAAGAAAAGGAGATGGATTTCCGCGTCTCCGTCCTCCCGACCCTGTTCGGCGAAAAAGTCGTTCTGCGGTTGCTGGACAAGAGCACCCTGCAGTTGGACATGACCAAGCTCGGCTTTGAGGAAAACCCCCTCCAGGAGTTCAAAGAGGCCATTCATAAGCCCTTTGGGATGGTCCTGGTCACCGGGCCGACGGGAAGCGGAAAAACGACCTCACTCTATTCCGCCCTTACCGAATTGAATCAAATCACCGATAATATTTCTACGGCTGAGGACCCCGTAGAATATAACCTCATGGGGATCAACCAGGTGCAGATCCACGAAGAGATCGGGCTGAGCTTTGCCAACTGCTTGCGTTCCTTTCTGCGTCAGGACCCGGATATCATCATGGTGGGAGAGATCCGGGATTTCGAGACCGCGGAGATTGCGATCAAAGCCGCTCTCACGGGACACCTGGTTTTGAGCACCCTCCATACCAATGACGCCCCCAGCACCATCAGCCGGTTGTTGAACATGGGGATTGAGCCTTTTCTCGTGGCCTCGGCGGTGAATTTGATCGTCGCCCAGCGTTTGGCCAGGAAGATCTGCGAGGCCTGCCGGGGCGTTGTCCAGGTTTCCCAGCAGATGCTTTTGAACCTGGGAGTCTCCCCGGATGAATTGCACGGGTTCACCTGTTATAAGGGGTCTGGGTGCCCCCGGTGCAATCAGACGGGTTACAAGGGACGTGTGGCCCTGTACGAGGTCTTGCCCGTACGCGACGAAATCCGGGAATTGATTCTTCAGGGGGGCTCTGCCGGAGAGATTAAGAAGGGAGCGATCCAGCTCGGGATGAAGACTTTGCGGCAAGCGGCATTACAGAAACTTAGGGAGGGGATTACGACTGTCGAGGAAGTTCTCAAGACCACAGTGGAAGATTAAAAAAAAACCGTCGGACAATTGGAGGAGTTAGATGGAAGTCTATATTTGGGAAGGACGATCGCGAAAGGGGAACATCGAAAAAGGAGAAATGGAGGCCACCAATGAAGCTTCCGTCCGGTCACAGCTCCGCCGGCAGCAGATTCTGGCCACCAAGATTCAGTCCAAACCCAAGGATATTCTCAAGGGGCTCTCCTTCTTTAGAGTTAGGAAGAGAGTAAAAGAAAAGGATATCGTTGTCTTCACCCGGCAGTTCGCTACCATGATCGATGCCGGGTTGCCCCTGGTTCAGTGTTTGGAAATTCTCTCCGGCCAGCAGCCCAACCCTTTCTTTAAGGAAGTCCTGCTCAGAGTGAAGGGGGACGTGGAGGCGGGTTCCACCTTTGCCGATGCGCTCCGCAAACATCCGGCGGTATACAACGACCTCTACTGCAACCTGGTGGCAGCCGGAGAGGCAGGGGGAATTCTGGACACGATCTTGAACCGCCTGGCGGTCTACATCGAAAAGTCTATGAACCTCAAGAAAAAGGTGAAAGGAGCCATGGTATATCCCACAGCCGTCATGGCCGTGGCCCTGTTGGTCATCGGCTCTCTTTTGATCTTTGTCATCCCCGTCTTTCAGAAGATGTTTGCCGACATGGGAGGAACCCTCCCCAGCTTTACTCAGCTGGTCATCAATATAAGCGAAGTTCTGCATAGGTTTTGGTGGGCTTTGGCTCTTTTCTTTGTGGGTTTCTTTTTCAGTTTCCGTTCATATTACCGAACCGAAAAGGGGCGAGAAAAAATAGACGATTACCTGCTCCGGGTTCCGGTCTTAGGCCCCCTCATCAAGAAAGTGGCCATCGCCAAGTTCACCCGCACCTTGAGCACCATGCTCTCCAGCGGAGTCCCCATCCTGGAAGGCTTGGAGATTGTCGCCCGCACTGCGGGCAATAAGACCATCGAGAAAGCCATTATGAGGACCCGGGCGAGCATCGGGGAAGGAAAAACGATCGCCGAACCTTTGGGAGCGAGCGGAATTTTTCCCCCCATGGTTGTGCAGATGATTTCCGTGGGAGAATCTACCGGCGCCCTGGATTCCATGCTCTCCAAAATTGCCGACTTTTACGATGACGAAGTGGACGCGGCCGTGGCTGCCTTGACCTCCCTGCTGGAGCCGATCCTCATGGTTTTCCTCGGTACCACCATTGGGGCCCTGGTCATCGCCATGTATCTTCCCATCTTCCGGATGGCTTCTGTTCTGGGAGGCTAACCGGCCTCTACGCGAAGGGGCTTACGAACTTCCGCCAAAAGCAGAGGGGAGAGTCCTATCCCGGAGGTTTTTCGAGGATGGATTTTTATGCGCTCTCCCTTCCCAAACCTGAAGTTGTCCATCTCCAGATCAACAAGATCCTACGCCGGATCGGGGCCTATCCCGCACGCTCCGATCCCGAAACCGCGCGGAAGCCTGGGCAGGTTGTGAGGGGGATCGACGGGTCTTTCTATGTAGAATCCATACATCCGGGTCAAGTGGGCTTTCTTCT
>Ga0187877_1003320_pt1 | contig 13201 bp, 10 predicted proteins | sample June2016WEW_17_1_3_FD_132430 | JGI IMG/M metagenome (GOLD analysis project Ga0187877, IMG submission 132430) | Peatland microbial communities from SPRUCE experiment site at the Marcell Experimental Forest, Minnesota, USA - June2016WEW_17_100 | ecosystem: Environmental > Terrestrial > Soil >... | reverse complement strand
TGGGGGCGGTTCCAGGATGCCGACGAGAGCGCCTATTATGAATACATCTGCCGCCAGGCCGGCGTGGCCGTCCACTACTGCGCAGAGCAGTTTGAAAACGACGGCAGCCCGGTCTCCACCATCGTCAAAGGCGTCAAGCGAGCCATGGCGGGCGAATACAGCCGAGAGCTTTCCTCGAAGGTGTTTCAGGGAGCCTGCAAGCTGATTCAACGCGGCTTCAAGCAGGGCGGCACGGCGGGGTTTGGGTTGCGGCGGATGCTGGTGGATGTGAATGGCCAGCACAAGGCCATGCTCAAGATCGGCGAGCAAAAGAGCATCCAGACCGACCGGGTTGTCTTAGTTCCCGGGCCGGAGGAGGAGGTCAAAGTGGTGCGCTGGATCTACCAGGCGTTTCTGATTGACGGCAAAACCGAGTCAGAAATCGCCGCGCTGCTCAACGCCCAAGGAATGTTTACAGATTTCGGCCGGGCCTGGACGAAAGGCACTGTCCACCAGGTCCTCACGAACGAGAAGTACATCGGCAACAACGTCTATCACCGCACCTCTTTCAAACTGAAGCGCAAGCACGTGACCAATCCGCCCGACCAGTGGATCCGCCGCGACGGCGCCTTTCAGGGCATCGTCGCCCCCGACCTCTTTTTCAAGGCGCGCGAAATCATCCTCGCCAGGAGCGTGAAATTCACCAATGACGAAATGCTGGAGAAGCTGCGCAGCCTCCTGAGCCAGCATGGCCGGATCAGCGGCATCCTGATCGACGAGGCGCCGGATCTTCCCTCCAGCACCGCCTTCCGGCACCGTTTCGGCAGTCTGGTCTCCGCCTACCGCCTCATCGGCTACGACCCGCAAATCGAGTACGGCTTCATTGAGGCCAACCGCAAGCTGCGCGAGCGCCACCCGGAAATCGTCGCGTCCGTGGTTCGCCAAGTCCAGGCGTTGGGAGCCACGGCATCTTGGGATGAAAAATGCGGCCTGCTCAACCTGAACAGCGAGCTGCGCGTCTCCATCGTACTCTGTCGCCACACGACCACCGCCGCCGGTTCATCCCGCTGGCTCATACGCCTCGACGCCGGCCTGAAGCCCGATATCACCATCGCTGTCCGCATGGATGCAACCAACGAAGGCATCCGCGATTACTATCTGCTGCCAGGCATCGACATGACCTGGGAAAACCTGCGCGTTGCCGAGGAGAACGGCGTCTATCTGGACGCCTACCGGTTCGAGACCCTCGATTACTTTCTCGGCATGGCAGAGCGCGTGAAACTCCAAGAAGCCGCATGAACGACGAAGTTAAGCTCATCCCCATTGACCGCATTCGCATTATCAACCCGAGACACCGCGAAAGGAGAAAGTTTGAGCAAATCCTCCAAAGCATCAAAAACCTCGGCCTGAAAAAGCCGATCCAGGTCAGTCTCCGTTCCTCGCAGGAGGGTGATGAACTAGGCTACGATCTTGTTTGCGGGCAAGGCCGCATAGAAGCCTTCATCGCTCTCGGCCACAAAGAAATTCCGGCGATAGTGGTTGCAGTGCCCAAGGAAGACCGCCTGCTCCGCAGCCTGGTCGAGAACATGGCCCGCCGTCTCCCGTCCCCCCTTGCACTGATGAACGAAATCGAGCGCCTCAAGGCGCAGGGCTACACCAATGTCCAGATCGGCGAAAAGCTGGACATTCCGGATACCACCATCGGCGGTTACATCGCCTTGAAAAAGGCCGGCGAGGAGCGTCTGCTCGATGCCGCGGTCAGCGGCAGAATCCCCCTCGGCGTCGCCATGGACATCGCAAAAGCCGAAAGCCCGGAAATGCAGCGTGAACTGCTCAAAGCGTACGAAGCCAAGCAGCTCAACCAGGTCTCCATCCGCACGGTCAAGCGCCTCATGGACCAGCGCCGCTTCATTGGCAAGCAGCGCGACACCGACACCCGCCAGCGGCAAAAGCGCACCAGCGCGGAAAGCCTGATCAGCGCTTACCGGCGCGAAAGCCAGCGCCAGAGACTCCTCGTCAAGAAGGCCCGCCTGTGCGACGCCAAACTCCTTTTTGTCCTTACCGCGTTCGACAAACTCCTCGCCGACGACAATTTCCTGAATCTCCTGAGGGCGGAGTCCCTTGCCACTATGCCCAAATACCTCCATGACAAACTCAACCCCAAAAGAAAGGAAGCAGCATGAGCGACATGAAAATCGGGTTCGAAATGCGCAAAATCCGAGTGCCACTCGCGGACATTCTCCCCGTGCGCCAGGTCAAAGACCCCCAAAAGAACATCCGCCGATACCGCACCATCCGCGAATCCATCAGAGAAGTCGGCTTGATCGAGCCTCTGGTCGTCCACCCGCAGAAGGGTGCCCCGGGAAAGTACCTGCTCCTGGACGGCCACCTCCGCTGCGTAGCCTTGCAGGAACTTGGCGAGACCGAGGCCGACTGCATAATCGCCAGCGACGACGAATCCTTCACGTACAACGCCCGCGTCAACCGGCTTAACCCAATCGCCGAGCACAAGATGATCATGAAAGCCGTCAATAACGGCGTCCGGCCCGAGCGCATCGGGCAACAAAATTCGGGCGCGCTGTGAGCTGCTCAAGGAGTTCACCTCGGGCATTCAAAGCGGGTTGGTTTCCGTGAGGCTGCTTTTTGGGGAATCCGAATTCATCCTTCTCGCCGTGACCGGGATGTCCCCCGCTATTCTCACGGAGACACTTTGGGCCCTGGCTCACGAGCAGCCGCCCATCATCCCGGATAAAATCCGCGTGATTACTACCGGCACGGGCAAGGAATGTATCGAGCGCGAGCTGTTTTCCCCCTCACCCGACTTCGGCGGCGCCACGGCTTGGGACGCCCTGCGCACCCTCCTCTTGCGCGGCAAGCAGGAGTCCGCTCCCCGGCTGCTGCTCGATGAAATTCAAACCATCAAAGTCCCCGACGCGAAGAGCGGCCGCACCAAACCGCTGGACGACATCCGCTCGGTCCAGGACAACGAGGCGGCGGCGGATTTTCTCCTCGACGAAGTCCGGCGCATCACCGAGAACCCAGACACCACACTAATCGCTTCCATGGCCGGAGGCCGGAAAACCCTCGGCGCGCTGCTGTACGCCTGCGTTTCACTCATCGGCCGAGCTCAGGACCGCTTGACCCACGTCCTGGTTACGGAACCTTTCGAAAACCCCGCCTTGGCGCCTCGCTTCTATTTTCCGAAACAGCCCTCTTCCGTCCACCAAATCCGCGACCCGAAAACCGGGAACGTGCGCAAGATCAAATCCACTGAGGCTCGCGTGGAGCTCGTTGATGTCCCGTTTGTTCGCTTGCGCGAGCTGTTTCCGGATCAAATCGGCAAATTCCCCGGCCGGTTTAACGCCCTGGTCGACATGTACTCCGGGAGAATCACCGAGATCAGCATCCCGGAAGTTAGGCTGCTGCAGGACCGATCCGCGATGGCTGTAAATGGCGTCACGGTGGAAATTGCCCCCCGGGAGTATGCCCTATACGCGTATATGCTGGACCGCGTGAGGCGCAAGGCCCCCACGAACATTTTGCAGAAGGACTGCCTCGACGAACTCAAGGCCTTCCTCCCCAAATGGGCGGAGCCCTTTGATCTCATGAGCTTCCAGCGCGACGTGGCGGTAAAATGGAGCTCCCCGATCGAAGATGATTTGCGCAAACAGTTCAGCTCAATCCGAACCAAATGTAAGAACGCCGGGCTGACCGCCCACATCTCCAACCTCCTTCCCCTAAAGGTCCGTTTCGGCATCAACGTCCGCGGAATTTGATATAGGCAAGCAAAACAATGGTTCGGGCCATGCCGGCTGCGAAAGCGAACGTCGCGAACGCTATGAACGAAGACTTTGGAAAACTCCTTTTCGATAGACTTAACAAGGGTGAAATAAAGCGCTCCACGTTACGTGTGGTCCCACAACAGGGGAGGCGCCTTAGTAGTGTCGTTCCCCCTGATGGGAAGACCGGGGGGATGACGGCTCAGGAGCTGCAGGCAGTAATTCAAAATGCGCATGACGTGCTTTGGCCGAAACTGATAGGAGGAAACAAAAAGAAATCGACGATCAGGCTCCACTGTTATCCAGCAGACCTATTAGCCAGGAAACCCTTGCTCGCAAGCCGCTACGGAGAACCAACGGATATTATTCACATCGTGTTTCCCGGAGAGAGCTTGGACAATTCGTTCTGCTTGCGGCCCAACGCAGCCAATGGTGAAGCTCCCGGATGGGAAACCGAGCTGGTACATGAGTTGGTCCACGAACATCGAAAGAAGCTGATACAACAGCCAACGGCCGAAGGACGCGCAATGTGGGCGCAAGAAAAGAACCCTTTTCCATGCAAAAAGGCCCACGACGAATGGTTTTACACAGCTATCTGCGCTTGTGCTCCGAAACTGGGATTTGGATCGCCTCAGGAATTTCGCAACGCCATCTAACTCGGTGACCATGTTGCGGAAGCGGAATAGGAACGAAGTGCAGAAACATTTCGTCTGAACCGGCACTGGGAGTTCCCTTGTTTGCTGCAAAATGCGGGATTTTCGCTTCCCCACGTTCACTCCTTCGTTTGCCGAATGCAGAGTTTCACTGCCGGTCAAAAGAGCCTAAGAACCTGTTTGGAAACTCAATTTTTGATCCAGCGATGAAGCATGAGGCGGCACATGGCCAAATAGACGAACGCCTCGGCGACTTGCGCCCGGCGTTCGTAGTCGCGGCTCAGACGGCGCGAGCGACCCAGCCAGCCGAAGGTGCGTTCGACTATCCCTACCGCGATATCCGCGCTCGTCTTGGGCAACTTCGCCTCGTGCGACCTGTATCTGCCGATCTTCCACCGAATGAACAAAGCCCTCCACGAACGAGCGCACAGTACCCGATAGCCCTACCAACGACAAAAGGCGCCTATGAAGAAGTTCGATCCGACACAGATTGAAACCCCAATCGCACCACTCCTGGTCGATGTGGGCCGAGCGCCGGCGATCCTTGCACCCGAAAGGGCAACTGAGCTCTACACCGGAGTCTGGCCGAAGCACGTGAACGAAATCCGCGCCTACACAAAGGAAAGCCCCTACGGCAGCGAAATTGCGGCACTCACTATGGCCAAAGTAATATTCTTCGACGTCCCCGTCCTTGAAAGCCTGTGGGTTCACGCATACTGGTATCAAGTGTTCCTGCACCTGCTGCAATCGCACGTTCAGCATCCCGAGGAGTACGACCCGGTCAAAGATAATGAGTTTCGGAGCGCCCTTCCATTCTTAGGCCGCGGCTGGCTGGAAGACGTCGGACAAAAACTGTCAGCGGAATGGCCATCCAACGCTGCCCGACCCGATCGCCCTGACGCGAAAGACCTCAACCTTAATGCGGCCAACAGACTCTTCGTGAGAATGCTCGGGTTCGCCCTATTGCACGAAACCGCCCATATCGTTCTCAACCATTCCAGCTATCAGGAGTCCCCGGAAGAGTCCATCCGCATGGAATACCAAGCGGACGATTGGGCCTGTCGCTGGGTTTTTGAACGCTGGCGTGACCACAAAACCGATCCGGGTGAGTTTGTCAGGCGCAGCGTAGCCGTCGCATTCACGCTGTCGCTTCAGGCTGCCATCGACGTTTACCTAAAGAAGCCCGGCAAACACCCTTGCACCCCGGACCGTCTCCTCCATTTCCTTGAAACCTTCCTCTGGCCCGATAAATCAATGGAACCGCATCAGTCGCCAGTCGAGATGGCCATCCGAGCCATAATCGGCACTCACCTGAGAATTGGCGGCCACGAGATCACCATGAAATGTAGTTTCAAAGAATACCTGGAAGCGGCCCGTCCGTTCTTCGGGTGCTCCGCCGCCCCACAGGCGTCCCAGCCCAAAATCCAATAATCACCATGAAGGAATGATGCTATGGCAACAGAAACAGCTAAACGCGACTTCGCCCCAATCCTCAATGCTGTTCAGCAATGGATCAAGACCTGCCTTATCGGCGGCGGCTCCATCTTTTCCACGGAAAAGATCTGGTCGTCTCAATATATAGGTGAGCTAAAAGCCGCGTTCATTGATCATCCCGACGTCGGCAAAGACTCCTTTCGGACAAAGCTGAAAGGGCAGCTCCAAAATGCCTCACCCCAGGCCAAGCACCTCGCCGCGGAGATGCTCTGGGCCATACTCGCATTTCCGACGAACATCAACCAAAGCACCAAACGCGACCAGATTCGGGAAGTTTGGTCCTTCTCCGGCGCCCTGCTGCCCGACAACCATCCGATGCTCAGCAAAGATGTCCTCGCTGGCATTGGCTCCGGTGGCACCGCCTACAACAACCTACGGGACCGCGAACTCGCCTTCCTGATCCATGTCGCTACGGACCTCTACCAGCGAACACCCAGCGAACGGGAAAGGCTGCTATCCAACTACGACGCATTCCTCGAGTGGATTACTCCACTTGCCAAAGGCGAAAATCGCCAGTTCCGGCATATGTTGCGCTATTTTGCCTTCCCGGATCGCGTGGAGAGGATGTCCTCAAACCGCGAGCGGCAGGCCGTCTTGGCCGGCTTTGGCGTCGCCAGCGAGAAGGAAACCAGAAATTGGAGTGACCGTCAGTTGGACGACGCACTACTCAGCCTCCGCGCCAAGCTGCAGGGCCAGTACCCAGGCAAGAAACTGGACTTCTACGAGGATCCCCTCGACAAAGTCTGGTATTCCGAGCAAGAGCCGCAAGAGAGAGCGCAGGATCTGTCCGACGGGCTCAAACCTCAGGCAGACATAAGCTACTGGAAAATCGCTCCCGGTGACGATGCCTGGCAATGGGCCGATTGCCGCGACAAAGGCTTCATCGCCGTGGGTTGGGACGAAATAGGTGACCTCTCTTCCGTAACTCGGGCTGAGTTCGAGGCCCGCCGCGATGCGCTCATCAAAAAACACCCTGACTGGAAGAAACGAGGCCTCGAACAGCTCTGGAAGTTCATTGGCATCCAGCAAGGAGACCGTATCGTCGCCAACCGCGGCACCACCGAGGTCCTCGGCATCGGCACCGTCACCGGACCCTACTACTTTGTTCCCGGCGTCGATTACGGCCACCGCTTCCCCGTCCACTGGGACGACCTCAGCGCTCGCCAGGTCAACCAGGGCGGCTGGCGGCGAACCCTGATCGAGCTCGACCAGCAGGACTTCGAAGCCATCTGCAACGCTCCTCCAGCCACCCCAAAGGCCGACCAGGACAACCAACACCAGCCCGCCGTCTCAACCACACCAGCCTACTGGTGGTTGAACGCCAATCCCAAAATTTGGGATTTCCGCAGCGACCCGGTTGGCGCCCACCAAACCTACACCTCCCACAACGATAAAGGGAACAAGCGGCGCATCTACGAGTACTTCCAGGCGGTCAAACCCGGCGACCTCCTCCTCGGCTACATCACCAGCCCCGACAAGGAAATCGTGGCCCTGTGCCGGATCACCAAACCGCTTCACACCGACCCCAAAGAAGGCGAGGTTTTTGAGTTCGAGAAAATCGAGCAACTCAAAAAACCAGTATCCTGGTCCGAGCTTCAGTCCATCCCCACGCTCGCCAATTGTGAGCCCCTCCTGAACAACCAGGGAAGCCTGTTCCGCCTCACACAAGTCGAGTTCGGCACCATCCGCAAAATGACCGAGGCCCCGGAGAGCGACGACACCCCGCAGGCCCCGCTTACCCCATTCACCGAAGCCGACGCTCTTCAGGACCTCTTTATTGATAAGCCAGAGCAACTTAAAGTCATTCTCTCCCGCCTCCGCCGCAAAAAGGCATTGATCCTCCAGGGGCCGCCCGGCGTTGGCAAAACCTTCGTCGCCCGCCGCATCGCCTATGCCCTGATGGGCTATAAGGACGACTCCCGCGTTCACATGGTACAGTTTCACCCTAGCTACGGCTACGAGGACTTCGTCCAGGGCTATCGCCCGACTCGCGCCGGCTCCCTCGAACGCCGGAACGGTGTCTTCTACGAGTTCGCCCGTTCCGCACGCAACGACCCACGCAGCACATGGGTCTTCATCATTGACGAGATCAACCGGGGCAACCTTGCCAAAATCTTCGGCGAACTCCTCATGCTGCTGGAAGCAGATAAACGCGGGCCTAGACATTCAGTCTCCCTCACCTACTCGGAAAAGGACGAGGAATTCTACCTCCCCGAAAATCTGTTCGTCATCGGCACCATGAACACGGCCGACCGCTCGCTCGCCATGGTGGACTACGCCCTGCGCCGCCGTTTCGCCTTCGCCACCCTCGGCCCTGCCCTCGACACGGACGCCTTCGCCGCCTGGTTTCTGCAAAAAGGCGCTTCCAAGGAACTCCTTCACAAAATTCGTAGCGGCATTGGCAAGCTGAACTCTGAAATTACCAAAGAGCGCGACCTCGGCGAAGGCTTCTGCATCGGTCACAGCTTCTTCTGCCCCGCCGAAAACGAAAAGCCCGACAACTCGTGGTACTCAGAGATCATCGACAGCGAGATTAAACCTCTCCTGAAGGAGTATTTCGAATCTCCGGACCGCGTCGACACACTCACCAAAGAACTGCTTCAGTGAAGGGCGTACGGCAGTGCAACAAATCCCAATAGCCAATATATACTATCTGCTCTGCTACGCCTGGGACGCGTTGGAGGAGAAAGAAACACTGGCCGAGGTCTCGACCGCTGAATGCCCCGAGCTCCTTGATCTCTTCGCCCGTGTACTCGTCAACGGCACGCGCCGCCTGATCCGCCGCGGCCTTGACCGCGGCTATCTCTCACGGGAGGACCACATCCCCGGCGTTCGCGGCAAACTCCTGGTCACCCAAACGCTCCGCCACGACCTGCTCCGCCGCGGCCGCACAGCCTGCCTCTGGGATGACCTAGACCATTCAACGCTGCCAAACCGGATTCTCAAAACCACCCTCCTCCAGCTCCACGATCATGGTCCCATAGCTCCCGAAACCGCCGCGGACGTCTATGATGTCCTTCGCTGGCTCGCTCCAATCGAGGTCATAGACCTCCGGGCCGACCACTTTCGCCGCGTTCAACTCCACCGCAACAACCGCATCTACACCTTTCTCCTCCACCTCTGTCAGTTCATCTACGAGCACTGGCTCCCGGATGAGGCCGGCCGCAACCACCACTTCCGCGACTTCGTCCGCAACGGCCTCCCCGGCCTGTTTGAAAAATTCGTCTTCAACTTCTACCGCCATGAACTCAGTTCCGAGTGGCAGGTCACCGCGCCATGGATCGCTTGGCAAATGGAATTCCCTAATCCCGACGCTCTCCTCTTCATCCCACAGATGAAGACCGACGTCTGCCTGCAAACCGCCGGCCGGTCTATCATCCTGGACACCAAGTTCTACGCCCATGCCCTCAAAGAAGGTACCTTTGGCGCGCCGAAGCTCGCCTCGGCCAATCTCTACCAGCTCTTCACCTACCTCCGTCAGAAATCCATCGACTCCGGCTGGCAGAACGCCGAAGGCGTTCTCCTCTATCCCCGCACTTCCCGCGACATCAACATCGATTTTACCACCCACGGCCATCGCATCCGCGCCGTGACTCTCGATCTCGCCGCCCCAAAGTGGCACCAGATCCACGCCCAACTCCTGCAACTCGTAGCCTCCGCCACCACCGCACCAACCACGATCGCGTCAACGCAATCCCAGCCGCTGGACACCCATGGAAGATGACAACAGACTCCGCGTCACTACGCCAATTTTCCTGCTCCGGTCCACCGAATCCTGCTGGCGTTGCCATGCCAGTCAGGAGGTCATCGCTCTCGCCTTCCGATGGAGGCTCGACAGGGACCAGGACAAAGACGAACAACCGGAGGAGAATGAGCCACTCATCCTCGACAACATCCACACGATGCCGAAACCCCTACTCGACGCCGTAGTATTCCGCCATCCCCACTTCGAAAAGCGCGCCTCCAAAACCGCCGGCACCGCCTATTATATGAATACCTGCGACTGCGGTGCGCACTTCGGCGATTTCTATCTGTTCAGCGAACCAGGCGGCGCGTTCTTCCCCATCGACGAAAACGAAGCCAGTCGGATCACCATTGAGGAGTTGCCCCTCACCGGCACATTTGAATTAGATTGCAGCTACGGCATGGGCCTCGGCGACCTCATCTTCAACCACGCCAAGAAGCTCAACCCGAACGAGTAGTATGCCGGGCATCTTCATCACCTCTGTCCAAAAAGAATTCGCCGCCGACGCCGCGCCCTCGCCACTGGAAAACCCCCAATAAAGCGGTTACTATGACCACCGGCAAAACTATCAATATATAGAGCCTGCTCCGCAACGAGTGCCTCCCGGCGCTGAATCAGAGCGCCGCCTACTTCAGCATGGCCGATGTCCGGGCTTGGCTCCAACAACGTGGCGGGGCCTGCCCACCCCCGGTTCTGCGCGATTATCTTTCCCAGTACTGACTACGCCCGGGAACGCCGCCCCGCCGGACTGCGCCTCATCCAACATATCAAAGCGGAGTTTTTCAGAAATTCCGCTTTAGTCGGTTTATCCCAGGCTCCCGGTTCTGCTGGCGCCAGGCGACGTTTACCCAAAATCGGTTTTTTTACTATCCAGTGAGAATGGTGTGTTTCAGTGAAAATAGTTGATTATTTACTCAAATAGGCCATTCTTACTGATTAGTGAATACCACCGATTTCAGTAAGCAAGCAGGAATTCGCTACGAAAGCGAATTGGTCCACCATTTCAGGCGGCTAATCGAGGCTGATCCCGATCTCCGGTGGCGGGTCCCACCCGACGCCCCCACCCAAGACCGGCTGCAGTGGGTCGAGTTGACTCTCGACGACCGTACCCAACGATTCAAGACCGTTTACTCCCTGAAACCCAGCTTACCGGAGTTGGAGTCCCTGCTTGCTGACTGGAAGGATCCGGAGCCGCCGCTGTTCATCGCGCCTGAGCTTTCGCCCCGCGTTTTGGAACTTTGCCACCGTAAACGATTGGCTGCGGTCGATCTCAATGGCCGGGCATACATCCGTGCCGCTGGCATCCTCGTGGACCGCCGCCCTCTGCCAGGCCGCGACTTCCGATTCCAGTTGGAGCCGCGGAATGTGTTTGTCGGAAAAAGCGCCCGCATCATCCGCACCCTCCTCACCGAGCGCGATCGCATCTGGAGCCAGAGCGAACTCGTAGACCGCACCAAGGCCAGTTCAGGTCTCGTCTCCCGCATCGTGCAACACCTGATCAGTCAGGGCTTCATCGAGAAGAAGAGTGCACGTGAGTTCCATCTAAAAACCCCCCTCGAATTGGTTGATGCTTGGGTCCAAGCCGACGACGTCAATCGGCGGACAACCACTACTCGCTACACAACCTTCGGAGGCAGCCCCATCGACGTCGCCCGCCAGCTCCACACTTGGGCTGGTGAGCAATCCGTGCCCATCGCTTTTACCCAATGGATTGGCGCTTGGCTGCGTCATCCCTACACCGAACCGGTCGTCACCAGCGCCTACGTAGCCCGCCTGCCTGAAGCCGCCACGCTGGAGCGGCTCGGACTCCGCCCCGTCACCGACGCCGGCAAAGTGTGGCTTCTGCTTCCGGACGACGAAGGCGTCTTTCTGGAGACCCGGACCATTCAGGGTTTGCCCCTCGCCAGCGATGCCCAGATCTATCTCGACCTGCAAAAGACCGGATTGCGCGGCCCCGATCAAGCCGCCGCCTTGCGCAACTGGGAAGGCTTCTGCCGCAAATGAAACTCGGGGCCTACGCCGACTACGACTCCCGGAAGGTCGCTCTGGCCGAAAGCGCCCTCTTTACCATTTGGCCCAACCTGGAGCCATGGCACGACGATCTCGTGCTCGTCGGCGGCCTGGTACCACGCTACATCTGCGGCGACACCTCTACCCCGCGCCCGCTTCCCCGGCCCGTCACCCTTGATGCCGACATCGGCATCGCGCTTGGCGCATCGGCCGGTGGCATGTCCAGCATGCAGTTCGCTCTGCTCGAGAAAGGCTTTCACAAAGCCACCAGCCCCGAGGGCCTCATCAGGTACGAGAAGGAAGTCGGCGACTATTCCGTTCCCGTTGATTTCCTCACCGACGCTCCGCCGCACACCCAGGGCAGCGCCACCGTTGATGACATCGTTGCCAGCGTCCTCCCCGGCATAAACCGCGCCCTGGCGACCGCACGGACGGTGAAGGTCACCGGCGCCGACCTCGCCGGCAACCACCAAACTGCGACCCTGCGGGTGTGCGAAGTCGGACCATTCCTCGCCCTGAAACTCCGCGCCTTTCTCCACCGCGAGCAGCCCAAGGACACCTTCGACATCCTTTACACTCTTCTGCATTACGACCGCGGCCCCGCAGCCGCCTTCAGCGCATTTGCCGAGGAGATTCGAGCTGAAAACAGCGCATGCCCCGACGCGCTGCTCTGCCTCCAACGCCACTTCGATTCGGAGGCTTCGCTCGGCCCGTCAAAAGCGGCTCAGTTCTTCCCCGGACCAGTCACGCCAAGCGAATCGGCGGACATCCGCTTTCAACGGTTGCAGATTCAGCAGGAAATGGTCAACGCAGCGCGCCTCCTCAAAGCAGGTCTATCCATTACCGGTGGTCACCGATAAAGGGGGTCGCCCGCCCCGCCTCCGAAATGCATCACATTTGCATCATATGCCTTGGCCATTGTTTCTGAGCCATATCATCACCCCTTCAGTGTTTGCGCGCCAAGGCTTGCGCCCATTGCGTCTTGGCGGGCAGGCGTACTGACAGATCACCCAGCACTCTTGCCCGTTGACAAAGGTAATCTTGTAACAGGGCCATCCAGATGGGTCACTTTCCCACTCCAGCCCTGCCGTTTCGACCGCCCGATGCAGTAGTTGGTAATAGCAGCGGATTTCCGTGGCGGAATTCGGCTGAGGCCAGAGTTCGATGCGCTTAATCAGACGGTGCAGTTCTTGTCGCAGACGCAAACGTGACGCGGTGTCCCCATTGCGGACCAGCTTCATAAAGGTGGAGCGATCCTTACTTACTTCTGCGTGACCTGCTATCGGCGGGCTACTGCCCGATTCCAGGTCGGTCAGTTCTTTTTGGAGCCGTTCTCGGCACGCCTCTAGCGACTTGATTTCGACCGCGACCTGTGCCGGAGGATCGACTTGCGTCAATATCGTGTTGGCAGCCATGAGAAGCTTAAGCTCGATTTCGCGAACATTAGCTTCCAGTGACAGGCGGGCACTTGCCCGGCTGTCATCGGAGGGTTCCGCCAGCAGGGTATCCCAGTCGATGTATGCCAAATGGGCCAGGAGGCT
>Ga0187877_1003316_pt1 | contig 13211 bp, 4 predicted proteins | sample June2016WEW_17_1_3_FD_132430 | JGI IMG/M metagenome (GOLD analysis project Ga0187877, IMG submission 132430) | Peatland microbial communities from SPRUCE experiment site at the Marcell Experimental Forest, Minnesota, USA - June2016WEW_17_100 | ecosystem: Environmental > Terrestrial > Soil >... | reverse complement strand
ATCGCCGGCAACGCGCCCTCGGCCGATAAAGACGAAGTCGCCCGGCCCCTCGACGGACGGAACACCGGCCTGGCCCCCTACGATATCGGCGCTTATGAGTTCATCCACCCCCTCGCCGACACCGATCATGATGGCATGGCCGATATTTCCGAAATCATCTCCGGCACGAACCCCCTCGATCCCGATTCGGTGCACAAAATTGAGGCTACCGCCGCTCCGATGCAGAATCAACTGGTGCTTCGCTGGCCCTCCGTTACCAGCCGATCTTACACCGTCGAGTTCAAATCTGCGCTTGATCCTGCTGGGGTCTGGCAAGTCCTCGAGAGCTCAATCCTAGGCTCCGGTTCCATTCTGGAACGCCGCGACACTTTCCAAGGCACCCGCCGTTTCTACCGCCTAGGTATGATGAAAAACTGAAGGCTCATTCCCGGAGGCTCTGCTCACTGAAGAGTCTATGCCATTGGAAGATTCACTCCAGATCAAAGCGTCGGAATGCTGGCTGAAATTGGGCGAAGCAGTTCGGGCGTTGATGGAATCTGGATGCTCTAACCAAAGGCGCCAGGAGCAATTTGGGGGCGATTAAAGTCCGAGTCGCTGCAATTGCGACTCTGAGAGGACGAGGCGAAATGACCGTCCAAGCTCAATTAGGCCGTTGTCGGTGGTGTTGGCTTCTCAGGTGGGCGATTCATCCATGAAGTGCAGCCAAGGGCAAGCACCGGCAGACTCACTCCAATCCCGGCTGGATCCTGCACCACAATACTGACCAAAAGCAAATAAGCGAAGGCAATCGCGTTCGCAAGAACTGCCAATGTTCGGGCTGAATGGTGCTGTGACTTGATTCTCGCCAAATTAAGCAGTCCCAAGAACACCAAGAAAAGCACTGCTCCCATATACTCGACGCCGCCACGAGAAACGAAGCTCCCGGCGTACATCGGGGTGAGGGCCAGAAACAGAAACCCGAGTCCGATTACAAGGTAACACAGCACGCTGTCGGTTTGTTTGAGCATATCGTTCGATCTGTTGGTGCGGGATGTCGTTGTTGCGTTATTTAACCTCAGGAGCGAGTCCAAATTCTCTGGACAGATTGGGAATTGCCGGTCATCGCGAAAACCCGTCGTAGACCGTTCCCGCTGAATTGCAAGCGTAAATTACAATTGCGTTTTTGCCACCGACATCGGCTCCGCTCGCCACTCAAGGCAGCACTCTGAGGCGGTAGAAACGCTGGATGGCAAGGGTTAGATCGTTCGTGAGGGCGACAGGGACGCCGGTGCCGACATATGGGGGGCCCAGAGTGCTCCAGGCGCCAGTGGACAAATCATCTTTGTATTCCAACTGATAGCTCTGACCCGCGGGTGCGGGCCAAGCAATGACGAGATTGGTTGCGGAAGAGAACTGCATGGTCAACGGCACTGGCGTCAAGACGGATTGAGCCTGGGCGGAGAAGCTCAGATTGGCGATGGCCAAACCCTGCGCTTTGCCGGTCGCATCTGCCATTTCCCAAACCACCCACAATGCGGCCCCGGGCGGCCAGTTGGTGATCACGCGCTGGACGACACCCAGATTGGTCTGGTTAAGCGCCAGGGTGCCGTTGACCGCCGCGCCGCCCACGTCCGCAGGGACCGTCGGGATATTCACGTCCAGTTCCGGCAGCGCGGCGGTGCGGCTCATGGAGAATGGCGCGGTCGCAGTGGGATCAATGACGTAGAAGCACTGGAGGGTTTTCGGGAGACTTGATTGCCGCCAGGCCTCGCCGGTGAAATGGAGGTTAATGCGGTTAAAAGTATTCGTGGTTTGGTTGATGAACTTGGCTCCAAAGGCGGTCCCGCCGGTGCTGCTGGTAGCCAGCAAACCGAGCGCGCGGTTCGAACTACCCGGGAGACCGAAGCTGATCACGCCGCCGGTGGTTTGGTCGCCATCAGTTGCGCCGAACTTAGCGCTAGCGGCAGCCCAGCCGTACCAACCCGCGAGACCCGGCAGGCCCAGGCCGCCGTTGCTGCCGGCCGCGCTCGAGGGGAAAGCGAAGTCGAACGGATCAGCCAGCGAATAGGTGATGCCGTTGATGATCACCGGGTTGTCGGAGTTTACCGAGGTCAGTCCCGGGTTCGGCAGCGAATCGAATTGCTGTGAATAGACCGCTCCGGCGGTGGTGTAGGCGATGAACGAGGACGGTATGACGGCATTATTTGAAGCGCCGGGTGTCGCGTAGAAGAAGATCTGGCGGTAAAAGCTCTGCCCATCGGGAGCAGAGCCAAAACTACAGTTGGGGGCTAGGTCTGCGTAATCAATATAATCGAGGACCTGTGGTAGCCCCTGGTAAAGGCGGCTCAAAGCGACGGAGCCGGAGCCGCTGCCGAGGGTGAAGTTGGCGTGGAGCTCGGTCGAGGTGGAGAGACCAACCTGGCCGTCAGCGAATATGACCTTAAACTCGCCCGGATTCATAACTGCGTCGGCCGGGAAGGCCCAGGCAGTGAGGTTGGAGTAGTTGTTCGCCAAGTAAAGGCCGTCAAGCGGGACGGTATTGGTGGTGGGGTTGAACAGTTCGAGCCAGGAGGCGTGCTGACCGGCGCGGTTGGTAATGCCGGTGAGGTTTTCAGCTTGAATTTCGTTAATCCACAAGGGCGGGAATGGGGGTAGCGAGGCGGCCATGGAATTGGGCGCCGCGGGAGTGCAGGTCGCCTGTGGCACATATGGCGCCGGCTGGATATTTTGGAGGCTGTAGATCTGGTTGTTGTTAGCCGAGGTGCCCGACAGCCGGATGAGAAGTTGCGAGCCGTTGGTGCTGGGCAAATACCAATAGCTCAAGGTATAGGTATCGTTGGTGACGATGGGGGCGGTGTTTTCCCAGATCGACAGGGGGATGGAGTCGCCGGCGCTGGTGGCGATGACGTGGAGGCTCGAATTGCCCGAGTGCTTGACTGCGGTACTGATGACCGAGCTGGTCATATTAGTCGAGACCGTCCATGGGCCGGAGAGCTTAGATTCGAAATCGCCATTGCTCAGGAGATTGACCCCGCCCTCGGGCACGCTGCCGGCGACCAGCTTAAGGTCGTCGATATAAACGTCACCGGGAGAATTATGCATGCAGATGAGCAAGATCGGGCGCGGAGCGGTGCCGGTGAGGGAGACATATTGCCATTGGGGCGGGGGCGGGCCGGAAGCATTGGTCTGGCTCAAGGACCAATTGCCGGCGCGCCAATTGTCCTGACGCGGATCAATCAGTTGCAAGGAAGTGCCGGTTCGGCCAGCCACGGAAGGCCAGGGCACAGAACTGGCATAGCGGATTCGAGTTGTCACTGAGCCGCCGGCCAGGTTGGTCGAAGACAAAAGCGTGAGCAGGCCGCCATGCGGATCCAATGTGCCGGGGAAGGTGTCGAACAAGGGAACGGTGGCGCCATACGCAGCCGCGTAGGCGGCACGATTCGCAGCCAGCAGCAAGAAGCCTCCGGGATTGAGGACCGAGCCTGGAAGAAAGGTGTACGCAAGCTCGGGGATTTGCCATCCGGAAAGGTCGAAGCCCGTGATCGAGGAGGCGTTGAACAGCTCGATGAACTCGGCACCCGACACAGCGGGACTGCACATGATTTCATTGAACACGACCTGCCCCGCAGGGGAGGGTAGCGTCCCGGAGAAGGTGACCGCGACGATGTTGCTGGCCCCGACAACGGGCACGCCGTGGCGGTCCACCCCCACTAAGCTCAAGCCGTTACTGCCCGGGTTGAGCGGCACCGTGAGCTGAAAGCCGGTTACGCTGGTCCAGGTGATGGGGTAGGTGGCGCCATTGACCAGGATGGTGTTGATATTGACTGGCGCCGTGCCGGTGACCTGAGCGAGGTTGCCATTCAGGCTGACGGCGGGATTCACAGAGAAACTCGAGGTGGCTTGGGAGGCCAATTGCGAAGCGATGCTCGAACGCGCGGAGGTGAGCCAGGACTTGATGGCCGAAGAGGGATTCTCGACGCTCAGACCGTTCGCCACGAACGTATTGTATTTGGCATCCATGAGCGGGCCGCTGTTGGCAACGTCGAGAGGCCCGTTGATCAGCTCTTGCAAGGCACGCCAGTACATCCGACGGAACGCGGGTTCGTTGTAAGTGCTTTGGATGTTTGGGTCTTGCCCGTTGACGCTGAAAAGGTTCTCGCCCGGTCCCCAGGAGCCGCTGTTGCCCAGCACGATATTGAAATCGAACATCAGGAGCGAGTACCGGGTGCCGTTGGGCCCCATGTAACCGTACAGATTCTGCGCGTTGTTGCAGCCGAAGGCATCCCAGTTGCCGGCAGCGTGGTTGGCGGCGAAGACCCGCATCCAGTTTTCCATGTCTGCGAGATTCTCCATATTGGCGACGTAGTTGGCCGTTCCGTGCGAACTCGCCGCATCCACCAGCGAGAAAACATTCGTGAAATCGTTGGCGGAGGCCGGCGTGCGGCGGACCAGAAAGTTATAGCGATAGCGCGCCGTCTTTTTGAAGCCGCCAGTAGTGGTGTAGGGTATCAGGTTGCACCAGGAGTTATTGTTGACTCCCATCGAGGAACCTTGCGGCAACGGCGCGAATTCGAACCAAGGCTGCATCTTGTAGAGCCACCCGTCTTTATCGTTCGGGAAATACTCCTTTACCATGTCGGCGTCGGGCGTTTGGGCATCTTCCATGAGTGTGCCACGACGCACGCCGTTGACGTACACCGCCACATAATGACGGTAAAGCCAGGGCACGCCCAGAGCGCGCAAGAAGGAATTGGCGATTTGCTCGCGCTGGATGCTGGCGTCGTCCCCGGCCCCGTTACCGGGCTGGTGCAACTTGTTAAACGAGGTCGCGCCAAGGAACTTGTCATCGTCGGGGAAAATCCACTTGTAATGGCAGAGATTGCCGGTGGGGGTGTTAAAGTCCTGGTGATAGGGACTGCCGGCAAAACGCGCTTGAGCGTTGTAAATGACCCGGTTGCCGCACACGATCGTGCAATCGTGACCCTCGTTACTTAAGTCAGAGAGTTGGGTCCAGCGATTGGCGTTCACCTGCGTAATCCATAGATGGTACACGGGGAAACTGCCGCTGGGATTGCTATCGCCAAACATGACCACGCACTCCAGCACCGGCGCGCCGTTGTTGAGCAGGATGGGGAAACGCGTTGTCGCCAGCCTGCTGTCCGTCGCGGAAATATAGAAAGCCACCACCTTCCGCGCCACTTGCCCCGGGATGGTGGCGCCGAAGATACCATCATTGGCAACGGCGTCGCCGCCAGTGCCATCATCCTTCATCGGCACCGAGGTGTAGCTGGTCGAAGGGTCAATTCGATAGTTTAAGACCAGGCTTGCGACCCCGCTCGGATCGTGGACACGCGCCGTGACGACTACCGGCTGATTGGCCGCCGGTATGGCTGGACTGTGGGACACCTGGTAAATCGCAGGGCCGGCATTGCTGGCATACCGGCTGTTGCGCGCTCCCGGTGTGCCCAAATTAGCCGGCACCGGCATGGGGCCGGTCGCTTCGAGCCAGTTGCCATTCAACCGGAGCAAGACTTCCGGCCAGCCCCGCAGCCACCGCGCCTTGAACCGCAGCGTCGCCGTCTGGCCCGCTCCCATGCTGTTGGCGTTCAAAGCCACCTGGCAGGAGTTGTCGCCCGTCCACATGTGGTCACTGCACCGAATATGCAAGGAATGGCTGCTGGCATAACCGCTGTTCTCCTGGCTGGAACGCGACTGGTCTCCCTGAAAACTCCAACCGTTGGTGCCCGACTCAAAATCGGGATTGACCACTAGATTCGCCCCCGTGCCTGCATGCACCTCCACGTTATCTACCAGGCACTCGCCCACATCCAACAACCCTATCTGCGCGTAATCAATCGAAGGATCATAGTTCTGTCCATTGTCCAACACCCCGGTGCACTCGATGTTGGTCCACTCAGACTTTTGCGTTTCATCGCTGTCACCCCAGTTGGCGGCCAGGTGCGTATTAGCGTTGGGATCAATCAGCTCGAGACTGCTGCCACCGCCGGCGGCCCATTGGCCCCAACGGCCGCCGGTGCCGTAGGTGACATCGTTCATCACGATATGCATCAGGTTGGTCGAGACCACTCCCTGGCCGTTGGTCTGCACGGTCCAGTCCGGCATCGTCAAGGCCAAGTACTCGCCATTATGCGATAGCTTGCCGGCGTAATCACCAAGGCAGTTGACCAGGTCGAGATTCGGATAATTGGTCCGCAGGTGGCCCGCGTTGCGCGCCACCACTAAATAGCTGTCGGGCACCAGGACAATGTTGCTGGGGAACGTGAAGCTGATCCCGCCGCTCAGTTGCCAGCCGCCCAGGTTGACCGTGTTGGTGCTGCGGTTATACAACTCCACATACTGGTCGTCGTCGTTGCCGCTGATCGGATTATACATTAGCTCGTTAATGACGATATCGCTTTGGCGAATCGGCGCGTTGTTGGTTCCAGGCGTCTTGGCGCTCAACCGATACCAATCATTGGCGCCGTCCGGCCATCGGCCCGTAGCCACGCCATTTTCCTGTCCCCCAAACGCCACCGCATCCAGATAGCGGCTCGCATCCGGATTCTTGAAATAGATGGCTTCGCCCACTGAATCTAGCTGGAAGTTCATATTGGTCTCGGTGTACCAAACGAAGCCGCGCGCGGGAATAATGGTCCCTGGTGGGATCACGAATTTGTTGATCTTGGGATCATCCGTCAGGATGCAGCCGGAAATGTCCACCAGCTGATTGGCGTGATTGTAGAGCTCGATGTAGTCGTAATCGGGCGGATCGGTATGGGCCAGGAACTCGTTAATCACCACGTTCCGCAACGGGCTGGGCCGGTAGGCATCCATCTGGCCCGGCGAGCCGCCTACAACGTCGCTGATGTCCCAGGCCCGCGGGTCTTCCTCGCCGTAGGTGGGATTGGCGAGGACCAGCGAGTGGCCGGTGCCGTCGGTCGCCACCGGCCAGGGATACACGTTCGAGTAAGGTACCGTCAGCAGCACCGCCCCCTGCTCATCCAGGAGTTGGAGCGTGTCAGACTTCTTGAGGCTGCCGGTGTAGGGTCCCAGCACGTTGGTGATGCCATAGACGGCCTGGACGCCCGAAGGCGAGGCGGCAACGACCAGGAACGCCCCGCCGTTAAGAATCGTGCCGGGCGGGAAGGTGTAGCTAATGTTGCCCGAAACAAGTTGATAGCCGCTGACATCGTGGAACCAGGGATTGGAATTATAGATTTCGACAAATTCCAAGTTGTTGGTGTCGGCGCGCGGGGCCGGCTTGTACATGATCTCCGAAATAATAATAGGCGTCTTGCGGCTAGAAGGGCCGAGCGCTTCGTGGGGATTGGTTAACACGCCGACCACGGCGTTGGTCACGTCCGCAAGGTCGCGGAACTGGGCGGTCGCCTCCTGGCCTTGAACGTGACTGCTGACGGCGAGGCCGAACAAGACCTGGCTGGAGAAAGACATGGTAGCACTGCCAAGCAGTGTCCAAGTGGCCCCATCGTAACTGGCGAAACCGGAAAAGGTGCTGCCGCTGCGTGTTAGCCGCAGCCAAGTCGTGGGATAATTGGCAGGAAAACTTCCGCTGGATCGGGCGGTGCTGGCCGCAGGGTCGCGCCATTCAAAGAATGAGCCGTTCATCGCGGGGGTGGCAAAGACGCCCGCAAAGCGGCTGCCTGCGCTCAGATCCTCACGCGCCATCAGCCCGGCTTTGGCGAAGGAAGACGTCTGGCTCAGCGATTGGAGCCGCACTTTGACATCGAAATCGCCGTTGCGAGCCTGGTAGGCGAATTGGAATTGGTCGCTGGCGCCGCCGATGTCTTTGCCGGCACCGCCGACATCATAGCCACCAGAAGTTGTGCGGATTTCGCCGACTGGAGACGGATTGCCGATTGGCACGGGCGCGTAGGGCCCGGCAAAGAGCAAGATGGTGGTATTGGTCGCGATGGTGTTTGGCGTCGTGGCGCGATCGCGGACGTTATTAATGACCAGAACGTAATTACTGTCCGGAGCCATGAGTGTGGTGGTCAATGTGACGGTGGCGTTGTCAGGTCCCAGATCGGCCGCGAGCGTGGCTGGGCCGTTGGTGAAGACGTAATTGGCGGCATTGGTTGCGCTGGCGAGTTCGAGCGGTTCTGAAAACACAAGCTGGACATTGGTGGTGCTCCGGTACACCGCCTGCAGCACAGTCGGGGGCGTCACGTCGGCAATGACCGTCAGAACGGCCGGCGTGCTGGTCACCGCGCCGGCCAAATTGGAGACCACGCAGGTGTAGGTTTGGCCATTATTGACGTTGGGATTAGCGTTGTTCAGGACGTAAACGGGGTTGGTGGCATTGGGACCAAGGCTGGTGCCGTTCAAGTACCATTGGTAAGCCATCGGGGCCCGATTGGTCGCTAGCAACATGAACGCGGCGCTGCCTCCGTCCGGAGCTGTCACATTGGCCGGCTGCACGTAAATGCCCGGAGGAGTATCGAGGCCGTCGCAGGGAACCAGGCGCGTGCCGGCTGTGCTGAATACCGTCAAGGGTTCCTCGAAGGTGCCATTAGGCAGTTGCCAGCGCGCGGCCAGGTTATCCATGCCGGCGGTGTGCTGCATGATCGCCTCGAGATAATAACGAATGCCAGCCTGGAGCGTTACGGGCGCCGATTGCTGGTTGGCTTCGAGCGTCCATTGGCGGGGGTTGGTAGCTGTGGTCACCCAGGCAATGGGAATCGCGTCGCTCGGCAATTCGTCGCGGCTCAGGAGCAATTCGGAGGTGTTGTCACTGGCGATCCAGAACAGGTAAGCACCAGTAGCAGGCGGCACGATAAAGGTCCGGAGCCGCTGGCCGTAATAGGTCATCCCGGTGTTCGTCGGGGTCTCGAAATCGCTGAGGACGTCGCTGAAGTTCGGGTCCGGGTTGTTGGGCCAGTTGGGGTTGAAAGAGGTGTTGGTCAAGGCGGCCAGCGAGTTGCCGGCCGCGGAGCTCAGGCCGGGCCAGAGTTCGCGATAAACGCCAAAGACGGGTTGGGGCAGGCTCACGTCCGTGAACGTGGCCGTGCACAGGTTGGTGCTGTCGTTGGCGCTGGCCGCCAGGCCCGCCAGGGCTGCCTGGCTTATGGCCACGGTCTGCACGGTGCCCACCTGGTACCAATCCACGCCATTGGTGCTCCAAAAACCGCTGAAACTGTTGCCTGCGCGCACCAGGCTCACCCAGATCGGTGTGGCTGGGCTGGGTACTCCCAAGGCGACCTGGTAACTGCAGCCCGAGCCGGCGGTGCTTCGCCACTGAAACGTGACACCGTTGTTCACCGTGGCCAGCACGGCTGCTTCGATGGATCCGGTAGCAGTGTCGTTCCGGAACATCACGCCGGCCTGGCCGGACGCGGTATTGGATACGCTTTCCACCCGCGCGACGATCCGGCCGTCGGCGCTGGTAGGTCTCCAGGCAAAGTGGAGCTGGTCGGTGCTGCAAATGTCCTTGCCGCCGGCGGAAATGGTCCAGGTGCCGTTGGTGTAATCAGCCGCTCCGGCCTGTCCCGGCCCGCCGATATCCACGTCCGTCCAACCAGCCGGCAGTTGGCCCCAGGTCACATCGGCCACCAGCAGCAGCAAAAGGGTCGTGAGAAGTTGCCCTAACCGGGAATAAATCGCGTGCATCATTCAGGGGATATCGGCAAGCCAGCGGCCGTTCGTATCGTGTGCCCGCACTCAACCAACCTCCGTGCCCTCCCGCCCGATTGGATGGTGCTCGTTTGGCGTCTTATATTCATCGTGCTCCTCATCCGGCATGGAAGCCGCGAGGCAACCAGAATAGTCTGCCAAGGCCGGCTCAGTTTGTCACGGATATTTGGTGTTGAAGCTTGGGCCCCAGCTGATAGAAGCGAACCGTTGTCCCTGGACCTTACTCCGTGACGGCTGGTCTTGTGGGCCTTCGGGCCCCACCAAGGATGGCAGCTAACCGGTCTATCGGCAGCCCGCCGACACCTTAATTAGTGATTGTCTCAGTGCCATTGGGCACGGACATGGTAGAAGCGGGTGGCTGAGTTAGCTAATGAATCCGTCAAGACCATGGTACCACCGTTGCCACTCACAGTCTGAACCGGTGTCCAGGACGAAGCTTGCGCGGAGTTCTGGTACTCGAGGATGTAGTCTAACCCAAATTGTGTGGCCACCGAGGCGCTGAAGATGGTCCCGGCCAGGTGTGGCTGTTGGAGAACAGGCGGGACGGCTACCACCGGTTCAAGCTTGATCACGTCGGCTACGGCATAAACGTTGGGTTGGTTCGAGCTGCTGACCGCCATCTCAAGAACGTTCGATCGAGTGGAATCCAGCAAGGGAGCCCCCACATAGACCCACTGGCTGGGCGGCAGAGACGCCACGATGAACTGGGAGACGGTGTTGGATTCTTCGTCGGAGATGGTGAAGGAAACGTTGCCTGCCGCGTTGGTCACCGCGGGGACCTGGGCGAAGATGGCGTAACGTCCCGTCCAGGTGAGCGGCAGGGACCATTGCACGCGGGCCGTTTCGTTGGATGCGAGGAACGCTATGCGGGCGTCGAGGCCCCATGCGAAGGTGGGGCTTTGCGTCCAGGCCCCGCTCATCTCCTTGTACTCCGCATCCAGATTGTCCAAATAAAGATCGTCCGGAAGGTAGCGCAGAATGCGGGTGGCCAGGTTGCCCAGCTCATCGGTAACCGCCAGACCCACCTTGGCGATCTGGCTCAAAGGCACCGGCAACGTGACGAGCCAGGAGTTGGTGGACGCCGGCTCGCATGAGACGATCTGGTAACCCTTGAGCGCATCACGGACCGCCACGAAAGGCTGGGCCTGAAAGATCGGCTCATCCACGCTTACGGTCAGTGTCAGGGTGTCCCCTTGCACTGTCTGAGCCACGTCGAGTTGGGGCGGCGGTTGGTTGGAAGCGCCGAGCCACCGCTGCATCGCTTCGACGGCGGTGCAATAATGGAAGGAAACCGCCGGATAGTTGGAAGCCGCCACTTGGATAAGATTGGCGGTGTTGGTGATCGTCGCGAGGTAATTCTCGGGCAAATGGTTCCACAGGCAGGGGACCTGGTTAGTCCCTTCTTGCGCGAGCGCGAAGATCTGGTTCATGGTCGTCTGCGTCAGGTTCTGCATCTTGATCGAGCGCGTGTTCCAGCCTTTGCCGTCGCCCGCCACTTGGTAGTTGGTTGTCGAGGGGTGGAATGGAATAAAAAGAGACGTCGCCTGGGACCAATCCTCGACACCGGCGATCGGTCCCGGATTGGCCGCCCAGACCTTCTTGACGCCGTAATCGTTGTGCAGGCAGTACGGGAGGAGTCGGTTCAAATAGGCCTGCCAGTCGTTGTCCATGAAATGCCAGCCACTGCGAAAGGAGACGGGGAAAACGCCCTCCTCCAGCAGGTACTGCGCAAGGGTGACATCGAAGTCTGCCCGGCAGTCTTCAAAGGTCGGTGATTGGTTCCAGTAGGAGGTGCCGCCACCGTTGTAGTCGCTCCAGATGAATGTGTGATAGTGCATCGCGACTTCGTCGCCCAGTTGCTGAATGCGGTCGCCGTGGTACTTCTTCATCAGATACAGGGTCATGGTGTTGGCCACCGGCACGTTGAGATTGGTTGCGTCCCGGTAGATGTTGCCACCCATCATCCACCAGGTGATCTTGAGCGATTGGCCGAAAGAGTCCTTGAACCTGTCACGGAAGGCCTGATCCATAACCTGGTAAGCCACGCCCGTCGGCGCGGTAAACATGTCCTGCTTGTAGTAGGGATGACGCGTGTAGGCATCTACCGTGGCCGGCGCCTTGACGGGATAATTCCAGATCGCCGTGTCCGAGCCGACCACGAAGAACACAGTGCCGGGTGCTGCCCGTGCAGAGACCAGCGGCAGGCTGGTCAGGCAAACCAGCGTCAGGAGACTGAAAGCATCTGTTGAAAATGCCTTCATAAAGCTGCAAAGCGTCTGACCATGATCCTGATCATGCGAATCCCAATCATCGCCGCACTGTGGTCCAGCCGCAATCAAAACCGGTGGCAACTAACACCGACCGGAAAGACGATTCGCCATGGCGCAGAAAATGAAAGCGAACCGACGACTGGCAGGAGGTCGGCCGGTGCCAGCAAAAGACTTGCAGGAGGGTTGCGGGGGGATGATGTGTCCCATATTGAGACACGTCGCTGGATCCTCAATTGCACAAGCCAGACCGATTTGTGGTGCCGGGGAGTCATGGGAGACACACCGGAGACTCGCCGGACACACGCCGTAGTACCCTCGATCCGGATCGAGGGTACTACGGCGAGGCTCCGGTGGAGCCCGCGGGACTGTCGGGTGCAGGGCTGGAGGAATCAGGGGCCAGTGGCTCGGCTGTTTGCGGGGCCAAGCTGGGTCTCGAGGGGTCGCCGAGAGGTGGGAAAGCGGCAAATTGGTAGTGGCGAGGCACAGTCTGGCGCCTGAACTTTCAGGATCGCCCAGTAACCATTCCACCGAAAGCAGCGAAGAACCCTCTCTCGTAGCACAAATGTATTGATCTGAAAGCGTTGGCGGCTATACCATGCAGGGGTGAATATTTGCCCGCCACGGCACGTGAAAAGAAGCTCTGTGCGCAAGCTGTGGCGTACGGCGAGCGGGAATCAACTGCTTTTCACTATCGCAGTGGTTACGGTCCTCGGCAGGGCCTCGGCGCCTGCAGCCGTGCTCGATTCGCCCGCAAGCCCGCCGGGTCTCTTCTACACCAATATTCTGGTTGCCGAAGCCCCGTGGTCAATTCACGTGGTTAAAGTCCAGCGAGGAAACGCTTTCTACGAGATTCAATCGAGGCACGCCGGCGGCGGCGCACTGGGGCTGAGCACCCTGAGCGATCAGACTGCCGCACTTGATCCGACGCTGGGCACGGCGGTGGCTGCTATCAACGGGGGCTTTTACCGTCGGGACAACGTGTATGCCGGTTGTCCCCGCGGCCTGCAGATTGTCGAGGGTGAAGTGCTCAGCGCGCCTTCTGGCAATCTCAGTTTCTGGATAGATGTTTTGGGCGAGGCGCATACCACGAATGTGACCTCCCGGTTTGAACTCACCTGGCCGGATGGACGGGTGACGCCGTTCGGATTGAATCAAGAACGCTCGCAGAACGGGATCGAGCTCTATACGCCTGCGGTGGGAACTTCCACGCGCACAGTGGGAGGAAGAGAACTTGTGCTGGAGCGGCAGGAGGGCGGCCGGTGGTTACCCCTGCGGATGGGTCGCAATTGCCCGGCGCGAGTGCGCGAGGTT
>Ga0187877_1003312_pt1 | contig 13226 bp, 9 predicted proteins | sample June2016WEW_17_1_3_FD_132430 | JGI IMG/M metagenome (GOLD analysis project Ga0187877, IMG submission 132430) | Peatland microbial communities from SPRUCE experiment site at the Marcell Experimental Forest, Minnesota, USA - June2016WEW_17_100 | ecosystem: Environmental > Terrestrial > Soil >... | reverse complement strand
TCTCACGCGAGCAGATGAAGCAAGTGAACCTAAAGCCCCACAAGTTCCATGGCGAATGGAACTATACCATCGAGCCTCACAGGTGAACCAACTTGATACCTTTATTTATTTACGCCGCCTTACGGTCGTTCTCATACGCGGATGCGGTGATACAGCGATGCGATTGAATCAAGCTCATTCGTGACAGTGGCCAAGTCTGTCGAGCCGTCTCGGGGGCGCCGCTTTGGGGTGCGGTGGCTAATTCTTGCGGCGCTCTGGACAACTTCTGAATATAGAGCCTTGCGTTTGGGGCCAAGAAAAGGTAGAAAATCATGGTGAACTATTTATCTGTTGACCCGGGGCATCCGAAGTTTGGGTGGTGGGGGCTGCTCTGCCTGGCTGTGGCCGTGGCCGGGTGCGGGCGGAACGATGCGCAGGCGTACCGGGTGGCCAAGGAACCGGCGCCACCGGAGGCAGCCGCGCCGGGCCTGCCGGCGGGGCATCCCGATACTTCCAGCGTCCAGCCGAAGTTGCAATATAAAGCGCCTGCCGGGTGGCAGGAAGTGCCTCCAGGCCAGATACGGGTGGCGTCGTTTCGCGTGACGGGCACGGGAGGCAAGCAGGCTGACGTGAGCGTGGTCCCGCTGCCCGGCCAGGCCGGGAGCGACCTTGATAATGTGAACCGGTGGCGCGGCCAGGTCGGGCTGCCCGCCGTCGCGGCAGAGGAGCTGCCCAAGCTCGCCCAAACGGTGGAGATCGCCCGGCAAGAGGCCCAGCTTTATGAACAGGCCGGACCCGTTCCCGGTTCGGGCGAAACGAACCGCATTTTGGCGGCGGTGCTCCGACGCGGGGGCATCGCCTGGTTTTTCAAAATGACCGGGGACGATGGGCTCGTGGCCCAGCAGAAGCCTGTGTTCGAGGAGTTCCTCAAGTCGCTCAATTTGGCGGCCCCCGCCGGACCATCGGATTTGCCGCCGTCGCATCCGCCGATTGGAGGGGCCGGGATGACGCCTGCCTTGGCGCCCATGACCGGGATGGCAAGCCCCGGCGCGGCCAAGCCGAACTGGAAGGTGCCCCCAGGCTGGGAGGAAGTCCCGGGCGGGCAATTTCTGGCGGCCAAGTTCGTCATCCACGGCAGCGGCGCCGAGCAGGCGGCAGTCAATGTCAGCAGTTCGCCGGGCGAAGGAGGGGGGTTCCTGGGCAACGTGAACCGCTGGCGCTCGCAGCTTGGGCTGGCCCAATTGACGGAGAGCGAGGCCGACAAGTTGGTGACCCCGCTGGAAGTCCACGGCGGCAAAGCGATGGTGGTCGATATGAGCGGCACGGCCCCCGGCGCGGGGCAAAAGGCGCGCCTGGTCGGGGCGGTCATCCGTCAAGCGGATCGAACGTGGTTTTACAAGCTCATGGGCAGCGAGCCGGTGGTCGAGCGCGAAAAGGCCGCGTTCACTGAATTTGTCAGGACGGCCCAGTATGCCGGCCTGAAGCAGACAAAGGACCAATAGTGAACCAGCGACAAATCGTGGACCGTCTGATCGGGGTGCTGACCTCGCTGCGCTTGACGGTGGTGTGCCTGGTTTTGGCAATCGTGCTGGTGTTTATGGGCACGCTGGAGCAAGTGGACCTGGGGTTATACAAGGTGCAGAATGAGTTTTTCCGCGGCTTTTTCATCTGGTGGACGCCGCCGCACTGGGGGATGGCGATTCCGGTGTTTCCGGGGGGCTACCTGGTTGGGGACGTCCTAGTGCTGAACCTGATTTCCTCGCATTTCAAGCGGTTCACACTCACGGCGGACAAGGCCGGCATCTGGATGGTCCATTTCGGCCTTATTTTGCTTCTCTTCGGGCAGTTTCTGACCGACAGGCTCTCCCGCGAGAGCACGCTCCACCTGCGCGAAGGGCAGAGCCGGAATTACTCGGAGAGCGAGCGCGAGAGCGAGCTGGCCATTATCGACCGTACGGACCCCATGGCCGACAGCGTGGTAGCCGTTCCGCAAAGGGCCTTGATGCGCCAGAAGGAGATCCGGCAATCGGCCCTTCCGTTTGTCGTCAAGGTGAGGGCCTTTTATGCGAATTCGAAGGTGGCCGAACGCGCGCCCAATGCCGCCGGGCCGCCCGCCGCGACGCAAGGGGCGGGCAAGCACGCGACGGTGGAGAGGGAGCCGCGCGTGACGGACATGGAGCAGCGGGACGTGCCGAGCGCGGTGGTGGAACTGGTTGCCCCGCAAGGGTCGCTCGGGACCTGGCTCGTCTCGGAGTATGTCAATGAACCGCAGGAGGTGGCCTGCAACCAGCGGACTTATCAGCTTGCGATGCGGCTGCGCCGGTTCTACAAGCCGTTCAGCCTGCAGTTGGTCGAGTTTCGGCACGATGTCTATCCCGGAACCGACACCCCCAAGAATTTCTCGAGCCGCGTGCTCTTGCAGCGCCCCGACAGGGGCGAGAAGCGCGAAGTGCTCATTTACATGAACAACCCGTTGCGTTATGGCGGGGAGACGTTTTACCAAGCCAGTTTCGACAAGGACGACCACGGCACCGTCCTGCAAGTGGTTCACAACCCGAGCTGGCTCACGCCCTATTTCTCGTGCATCCTGGTGGGAGCGGGCCTGGTCTGGCAATTTCTGACTCACCTGCTGGGCTTCACCTTGAAAAGAAAGACTGCCCCCGCCGGCAGCGCCCCGGCCCCGGCCTCCGCCTCGGCCCCCGCCTCCGCGGCCCTGGCCTTCAAACAAACCAAATGAGCCCAATATTGACGGGAACTGATCGTATCCGTTGCTCTCAGGCCAGAGGCCTGATTCATACCAGCCCAGGGCAACGCCCTGGGTTTTGGTGCGGGTTCATTCTTTTGCAGGCCATCGGCCTGCGTCATACGGTTCTTTGGGTCCGATTAGCTGAAATCCTGACGCGGCATCGGGACCAGACCTCAATCCCGCAAGACCATGAATCGCGCTTTCAGCGCTCAGAATGGTCTTTGGCCGATAAACCCAGGGCGTTGCCCTGGGCTGGCATGAATGACGCCGCTGGCGTCCCAAACAGACCCCCAGTGCCTCCTGGGCTGTTGTCATGGTGTCTCTCCGGGGCAAAAGCTCGGTTGATTTTCCGAAAGGCATTGGGATTAGGCCTGCCTAAACAGACCAACGTATGAAACGGTTTCTCAAACTCATGCTTAAGCTCCTGCCCTGGTGTTGGGCCGCACTTTTCGCCGCCGAAATCGTCGCGGTGATGCTCCCCAGGAAAGAGGGCGCGCTCCACGCGCGCGAATTTGGGCGGCTGCCTGTCCTTGTGGGCGGGCGGGTGCAGCCGTTCGATTCGGTGGCGCGCAATTCGCTGCTCCAGATTCGCAGCACCGGCGACGTTCCGCTCGAACAAGTGCCGTCCTGGAAATTCTGGCACCACCCCAAGAAGCTCAAATCCAGCGAATGGCTGCTCGAGGTGATGACCCGCCCCGAAACCGCCGACACGCGGCCGATCTTCCTCATCCACCACTCCGACCTCCTGGGCGAACTCAAGCTCGAGGGCAAAGGCGTCGGGAGGTCCGGACTCTACTATTTCACCTTCAACGAGCTGAAACCGGTGGTCGAGGAGGTGATGCGCCAGGGACAGAAGGCGAGCGAGAGCAAGTCCGCCGATCAGACCACTTTTCAGAAGCAGGTGCTCAAGCTGGCCAATGCCATCCAGCTCTACCAACGTCTCGAGTACACCCTCGAGCCTGAAGCGGCGGACAATTTCGCAAGAGACCTGGCCGAGTTTCAAAGCAACCTCGGCCCGGCGCAGGCTGCCATCCAGGCCAACGAGAAGGGCGAGGCGATGGACAAAGAGGCCATCCAAAAAGTGGCGGAGCCGGTGCGGCGGTTCCAGATGATGGCCGAGGCGGGCTATGCCATGATCGTGCCTCCGCTGGACGGGCAGGGGGCGTCGGGCCACTGGCAAACCGCCGGGGCCAGTCTGCTGGAGAGCTTGCGCACCGGCAAGGTGCATCCCGCGATGACTTGGTTTGCCGCCATGGCAACCGCTTATCGGCACAGCAACGCCGAGGCTTTTAACCGCGCCCTGGCGGACTACCAGGGATGGCTCGCCCCCAAATTCGCCAAAGAGGTGTTCAAGGGCCGGGCCGAGTTCTATTTCAACGACGTGAAGGCCTTTCTCCATGCGACGATCATTTACCTTGCCGCCTTTGTCCTGGCCGGCGTGGCGCTGGCGACGTTTACTCTGCTGCCCAATCTCTCGGAGTCGCTGCGGCGTTCGTCTCTCTATTTGATCATTTTGGCGGGGCTGGTGCATACCTTTGGCCTGGTATTCCGCATGGCGCTGGAGGGGCGGCCACCGGTGACCAATCTCTATTCCTCGGCCATTTTCATTGGGTGGGGAACGATGGTGCTGGGGATTATCCTGGAGCGAATCTACCGCGTGGGCATCGGCAATCTAGTTGCTTCGTCGGCGGGGTTTGTCACGTTGATCATCGCCCAAAACCTCGCCCTGGGCGGCGATACGATGGAGATGATGCGCGCGGTGCTGGATAATAACTTCTGGCTGGCGACGCACGTGGTGGTCATCACGCTGGGCTATGCGGCCACTTTCGCGGCCGGGTTGGTGGCCATTATCTATATCGTGCTGGGCGTCTTCACGCCCATGCTCTCGGTTGGTCTGGGCAACCGGACGGGCGCGGGGACCGTCGGCAAGGCCCTGTCGAAGATGGTCTATGGCATCGTCTGCTTCGCGACCCTGTTCAGCTTCACGGGCACGGTTCTGGGCGGCATCTGGGCCGACCAATCCTGGGGCCGATTTTGGGGCTGGGACCCCAAAGAAAACGGGGCGCTGCTGATTGTGCTCTGGAATGCCGTCATCCTCCACGCCCGCTGGGGCGGGCTGCTGCGCGACCGCGGCATCATGAACCTGGCCGTCTTCGGCAACATCGTCACGAGCTTCTCCTGGTTTGGGGTGAACATGCTGGGCATCGGGCTGCACTCCTACGGTTTCATGGACGCGGCCTTCAAGTGGCTGATGGTCTTCGTCGCCAGCCAGGCGGCGATCATTGCCCTGGGCCTGCTGCCTCTGAATTGGTGGAGGAGCTTCCGCGCTGGCGGCGTTTCGCCCCCTGCTCCCGCAAGGCCCGGGGGCGGAGCGGCCGTGGCAACGGCGGGGGGCTGATTAGCGCGGCATCCGTGTGGCGCGGGCGTAGCGATCGAGCTCGGCGGCGCGGGCCTGGGGTGACCAGCCGAGCAGGACGCTCATCCAGTCGGCGACGCGCTCGGCCAGCTTGGGGGCCTCGGCAGAGTAGTAATGCCAGCTTGTGCGGCGCAGCATAACATCGTCCAAGTGCCAGGACCATTCGTGGTTGACGTAGTGTTCCACGGCGCGGCTGCTGGGTTCGGGGGGCAGGATGCCGCTCAGGCCGGCGGTTTGGGCCGGCGGCAGGAGCGGTTCCTCCGCCGTCCGGCACCGCCCGAAACCTCCATTGCCCTGTCCCCGCTCCAACCACTTAACGATACGATCGACCGTCTGCTCGGCCATGAGGCGGTAGGTTGTGAGCTTGCCCCCCGCCACATCCCACCAGCCCGGCTCGGGGCTGCGGATCTCGTGCGAGCGCGAGACCTCCGAAGGGGCGCCTTTGGGACCGGCTATCAGGGGCCTGAGCCCGGCCCAGACGCTGAGGAGGTCAGTGTCCCGGAGGCGGGCGTTGGGGAAGAAGCGGTTGGCAACGTCCAGGACGTATGCGATGTCCGAGGCCTCGGCGCGGACGTCGTCGATGGGTCCGGAATAATCGGTGTCAGTGGTGCCGAGGATGGTGCGTTGGCCCCAGGGGATGGCAAAGAGGATGCGCGGGCCTTGAGTCATGACGATGCTGTCCGGCACGGGGAGGCGCTGGCGCTGGACGACCAAATGGATGCCTTTGGTGGGGCGGATTTTGACCCGGCTGTGAGGCAGGCCATCGGCCCAGGGGCCGGTGGCATTGACCACGGTTCGGGCCTGGACGATGCTCTTTTGGCCGGTAGGCGCGTCCTGGACCTCGCATTCCCAAAGGTCTTTGCGCGCGGCCTGATTGAAACGGCAATAACTGAGAACGGCGGCCCCACTGGCCGCCGCCGAGCGCAGGGTATCCAGGGTGAGCCGCGCGTCATTGGTAAAGCCGTCATAGTAGCGCACTGCTCCGGCCAAACCCTCCCCGTTCAGGGCCGGCGCCCGCCGGAGCACCTCGTCCCGGCTGAGCCAGGCAGACTTGCCCAGATTGTGCCCGCCGCAGAGCAAGTCATAGACCTTGACGCCGATCTTGAGCTGCCAGAGGGCCCAATGAGGGTCGCCACGATAGGCCGGGAAAATGAAGGCCAGAGGCTCGGCCAGATGGGGGGCGATATGGTGGAGGATTCGCTTCTCGAGGCTGGCTTCGCGGACGAGCCCGATGCGGCCCTGGGCCAGGTAGCGGAGCCCGCCGTGGAGCAAGCGGCTGGAGCGGCTGCTGGTGCCGAAGGCAAAATCGTGCTGCTCGACCAGGCCCGTGCGCAGGCCGCGCAGCGCCGCGTCCCGCGCAATGCCGGAACCGACAATGCCCCCGCCGACCACCAGCACGTCCAGCGGCCCCCGCGTCAGTTCCGCCATGGCCCGGGCGCGCCGCCCGAGCGGGCCCGGAGGCTGGCTATTGGCGGCAGGAGGACTCATCTTAGGAGCCGTTGCGCTGGGCTGACCGCAACCGGGCGCCGAACTGGGCGAGCGAGGGAAAAATGAAATCGGGCGCCGGTTGATGGCTTTGGGCTTGGGCAGCGGTGGTTTCTCCGGTCAACACCAACACCCCGACGGCCCCGGCGCGCCGTGCCATTGCCATGTCGGTATAAAGGCGGTCGCCCGCCATGGCCAGGCATTCGGGCCGCAAGTGATGCCGGCGCAAGATGCCTTCCAGCATTGCCGGGTCGGGCTTGCCCAGGACGGCCTTTGGCGCGCAGCCGGTGGCCTTCTCGAGGGCCGCCGTGATCGAGCCGCAATCCACCAGCACGGTAGGTTGGTCGGTGGGGCAAACCCGGTCCGGATTCGTGGCGAAGTAGGGTTTGCCCTGCGTGATCCACCAGGCGGCCCGGCAGAGCCGCGCATAAGTCAAGGTCTGGTCGAAGCCAACGATAACGGCGTCGGGGCAGGCGCCCGGGTCGTCAGGCAGCAGGGTGAATCCGGCGGCCTCGAGGTCCCGGCACAGGCCGGGGGTGCCCAGGACAAACAACCGGCGCACCTCCGGCCAATGCCGGCGCAGGTGCTCGATGGTCGCCTGGGTGGAGGTGCAAAGCTGGCTCGGCACGACCGGGATGCCGATCCGGCGCAAGTGTTCGAGGTAATCCGCGGTGCTCTTGGAGGGATTGTTGGTCAGGAAAGTGTAACCAATCCCCAATTCACCCAGCGAGGCCAGAAAGGGCTTCGTGGTCTCAAACAATGTGCCACCGAGGTAAACAGTACCATCGAGATCCAGGGCGACATGCCGAATGTTGGCGAGTCGAGCGTTCATCTATCGCACTCGGGAGTAGGTAACCAACTCCCCCGCCTTGTGTCAATCTTGCGCGCCGATGCATTTCGTTTATTTGTGCAGACGCTCCTAATCGTAATCTTAATCCTGCTCCCGGTCTCAATCATGCAAACGATTCATTCGGAGTAAGATTAAGATTAGGAGCAAGATTAGGAGTCGGAAACGGCCACCCTAGAAGGTGAATTGGACCGGAGCGCCGCCCCAAATGGGGGGTTGACCTCGGCCTGGGGCCTGTGGATATTTCAATGGAAGCAGTTGAAATTCGATCGAAAGTGGGAATATGAAAGTGACCTATTACGGACATGCTTGTTTCGCCGCCGAAGTTGGGGGGAAAACGCTGCTCTTCGACCCGTTCATTGCAGAAAACCCATTGGCCAAGGCGGTGGATAAGCGCACGGTGCCGGCCGACTACATTCTCATCTCGCACGGGCATTTCGATCACCTGGCCGATGCCGCGGAGATTGCCAGGCGGACCGGCGCGACCCTCATATCGAATTACGAAATCACCGTTTGGTTCGGCAAACAGGGCCTGGAAAAGGTCCATCCGCTCAATCATGGCGGCGGGCACACCTTCGATTTCGGGCGCGTGAAGCTGGTCAACGCCATCCATTCCAGCAGCTTGCCCGACGGCGCTTACGGCGGCAATCCCGGAGGTTTTGTGGTGGAAAGCGCCGAAGGCAACTTTTATTACTCGGGCGACACGGCGTTGACGATGGACATGAAGCTGATTGGGGAATCGAGCCGGCTGAGATTCGCGGCGCTGCCTATCGGGGATAATTTCACGATGGGCATTGACGATGCCATCAAGGCGGCCGACTTTGCCCGCTGCAACCAGATCCTGGGTCTCCATTTCAACACCTTCGCGCCGATCCAGGTCGATACCCGGGGCGCCGTGGCGAGATTCAAGGCCGCCGGCAAGCAACTTCACCTTCTCCAGCCGGGTGAGAGCCGCAATTTCTAACGAGGCGGAGCCTCAGACCGCGCAATGCCTCACGCAAAGGGCGCAAAGGCGCAAAGGATGGGAGCTCTTTTCTGTGTAATCTGCAATCTGTGGCTCAACTTCAAAACCCAAGGCCTCCAATGTGGCGCCCGATCTATCGGCGGCGGCCAAGATAGGCCGCGATCTGGGCCGCCGCGCGGCGGGCGTCGCGCACCGCGTGAAGCACCAGGCTCGGGCCTCGCACCAGGTCCCCTCCGGCGAAGACCCCCGGGAGATTGGTCATCTGGCCGGCATCCACAACCAGCCCGCCCCACTCGTTGATGGCCAACTGGCTGAAATCCTCCGTATGCGGGCAAGGCAGTGGCGCGAAGCCCAGCGCCTGAACAATCCAATCGGCCTCGAGGTCGAATTCCGAACCGGGCACAGCCGAGACCGATCTCCGGCCCGGGGTGTCGGCCGCGCCGGGTTCAGTGCGGATGAGGCGCAGGCCGGCCACGCCGCCCCGTCCCCGGTCCAGCACCGCTATCGGTTCCGCTCGAAAAACGAACCGGGCCCCTTCCTCGACGGCATTATCGAACTCGTGGCGGCTGCAGGGCATGTCCTCCTGGGCGCGCCGATACACGCATAGGGCCTGGCGCGCCCCGTAGCGCAGGGCCGCTCGCAGGCAGTCCATGGCCGTGTCGCCGCCGCCCACGACCACGACACGTTTGCCCAAAACATCCAGCGGAGCGATCGCCAGCGGGACTGCGGTTGTCTTTTGGAGAAGGAAAGCAATGGCCTGAACGACGCCCGGCAGGCCGGCGCCGGGCACCTCGAGCGACCGCGCCTGGCGGGAATCAAACCCCAGATAGACGGCATCGAAACCGGCGCGCAATTGTGAGAGCGCAAGGTCTGCGCCCCACTTGACGCCCAGGCGAAAGACGACGCCGCGTTTCTGCAAGAGCTCGATTCGGCGCTGGACAATGGACCGCTCGACCTTGAAGGCGGGCAGCCCGTTGACCAGCAACCCGCCCGGCAACAGCGCCGAGTCGAAGAGGGTCACGGCATAGCCTGCCTTGGCCAGCTCCTCGGCGCAGGCCAGGCCGCCGGGGCCGGAGCCGGCGACCGCCACGCGCAACCCGTTGGGCGGCGCGGTGCTGGTGTCCGCCTGCCCGTGGGCCAGCGCGTACTCGGACAGGAATTGCTCGAGAGCCCGGATGGACACCGGCTCGGAGGTGCCGTCGAGAATGCAGGCGCCTTCGCACATCCGGTCCTGTGGACAGACCCGGGCGCAAATCTCGGCCAGGTTGGTGGCCGACCCCAGGACCGCAGCCGCCTCCAGAAAACGGCCCTCCGCCGTCAGCAGCATCCATTGCGGGATCGGGTTGCACAAAGGACAGCCGCCGACGCAACCCGGGTTGGGACATTGGAGACAGCGGCTGGCCTGCTCGCGGGCCGTCTGTTCATCGTAGAGACCGTAGATCTCCAGAAAGTCGGCCACCCGTTCAGTGGCCGGGCGCTTGGGCAGGTCCCGGCGCATCAACTCGCGCCACGCGTACTTCGAGTTCAAAACATCCATGCCGCTCATGCTCATCGCCTCAGGACCGGTTCTGCTCGTCGGTCGCACAAAATGCCAGTTCGGGCGATGATTGTTTTATCATGAGAATTAGCCCGAGTGCAATGAGAAAAGACGGGGTTGGAGAATCCCGAAATCCGAAGGCCGAAATCCGAAGGAAATCCGAAATCCGAAGCCCGAAGGCCGGGATCGCAAAGCTTTCGGGCATTGGTCCTGCACTCAATACTGAGTGCCGCAGGCGCTTTCGCGTCACGCAGCGACCGCATCGAATGAGGGACCGGCTGCGGCCTTCGGATTTCGGATTTCGGGGCTTCGGATTTCCTTCGGCTTTCGGCCTTCGGCTTTCGGCCTTCGGCCGTCGCTTGACCCAGGACAAACTCCAGCCTAGAGTATTGGCAATCACAGGGGAGCCAACCTGTCGCCGAGCCAGTGCCGGCGCGAAGGCTGAGAGTGCCGCGCGGGAGCGGGGCAGACCCGTTGAACCTGCTCCAGGTAATGCTGGCGAAGGGATCCCGCTTCTCCAGTCATCCCCCGGATCGAGGTTTCTGATGGTAAAACGAAAGGCCAATTATGAACGCGACCACGACTGCCTCCGCCCCGCCGAGCAGTGAGCCAATGCCCAATTCGCGGAGGGTCTATGTCCCGGGCACGATATACCCGGACCTCCGCGTGCCGTTTCGGGAAGTCCTCCTCACTGCCGCGCCAGCCTACAGCGGCGGCCCCCAACCCAACGAACCGGTCCGGGTTTATGATTGCTCCGGACCGTGGGGTGATCCGGCTTTTGAGGGCAAGGTGGAGCAGGGCCTGCCCGCCTTGCGCCGAGCCTGGGTTTTGGAGCGTGGAGACGTCGAGGCGGTCCCGAGCGCCGCGCTCCGGGCTTCGCACTGGGGTGTGGATGCGGGGCGCGTCCCGCCTTTGGGGCTGCGCGCGCCGTTGCGGGCGCGGCCCGGCAGGGCGGTCACTCAACTGCGCTATGCCCGCGGTGGCGTCGTCACTCCCGAGATGGAGTTTGTCGCGATCCGCGAGAACCTGGGCCTCGAGCAGTCAAAGGCCAGGGCCGCCCAGGACGGACGCCGGGAGTTGGGCGGCGAATCCTTCGGGGCGGGCATTCCCTCGCAGATCACGCCCGAATTCGTCCGCTCCGAAGTGGCGCGGGGCCGGGCAATCATTCCCGCCAATATCAATCATCCGGAGTCCGAGCCGATGGTCATCGGCCGCAATTTCCTGGTGAAGATCAACGCCAATATCGGCAATAGCGCGGTGGCCTCGAGCATCGAAGAGGAAGTCGAGAAGATGCGCTGGGCGGCCAAGTGGGGGGCCGACACGGTGATGGACCTTTCCACGGGCAAGAACATCCACGAGACCCGCGAATGGATATTGCGCAACTCGCCCGTGCCCATCGGCACGGTCCCCATCTACCAGGCGCTCGAAAGGGCCGGCGGCAAGGCCGAGGACCTGACCTGGGAGATCTACCGGGAGACGCTGCTCGAGCAGTGCGAGCAAGGGGTGGATTACTTCACGGTCCACGCAGGGGTGCTCCTGCGCTATGTGCCGCTGACGGCCCGGCGCCTGACCGGCATCGTCTCGCGCGGCGGCTCGATATTGGCCAAGTGGTGCCTGGCGCATCACCAGGAGAACTTCCTCTACACTCATTTCCGGGAGATCTGCGAGATCATGCGCGCCTACGATGTCGCCTTCAGCCTGGGCGACGGGCTGCGCCCCGGCTCGATAGCGGACGCCAACGACGAGGCGCAGTTTGCCGAACTGCGCACCCAGGGGGAGCTGACGCGCATCGCCTGGGAAATGGACTGCCAGGTCATGAACGAGGGTCCCGGCCACATTCCGATGCACCTCATCAAGGAGAACATGGACAAGCAGCTCGAGTGGTGCGCCGAGGCCCCCTTTTACACGCTGGGCCCGCTCACGACAGACATCGCCCCCGGCTACGACCACATCACCAGCGCCATCGGCGCCGCGATGATTGGCTGGTACGGCTGCGCCATGCTCTGCTACGTCACCCCCAAAGAACACCTCGGCCTGCCCAACCGCAAAGATGTCAAGGACGGCGTGCTGGCCTACAGGATTGCCGCCCACGCCGCCGACCTGGCCAAGGGCCACCCCGCCGCCCGCCGGCGCGACGATGCCCTCAGCAAGGCCCGCTTCGAGTTCCGCTGGGAAGACCAGTTCAATCTCAGCCTGGACCCCGGCACGGCCCGCGAGTTCCACGACCAAACCCTGCCCCAGGAAGGGGCCAAGCTCGCCCATTTCTGCAGCATGTGCGGCCCGCATTTCTGCGCCATGAAGATCACCGAGGAGGTCCGCCAATATGCCGCCAGCCAAGGGGTGCCCGAAGAAAAGGCCCTCGAAAGAGGAATGGCCGAAAAATCCAAAGAGTTCCTCGAAAAAGGCGCGGAGATCTATGCGCGAGGAGCCGGGCATTAGCCCGACGGTCCAGCGCTTGTCTTTACTTGGTTTGGGGCACACGGAAAGCCTGTTCCCCTCGGATGCCGTTGAGCAGAGACTCCTTGCGTCGTCTCCTACAGTCAGGGAATGGGGCCCGTCTCGGCGACTTTGTCACTGCGCGGTTTCTTGAACAAGGAGACTTTCAATGACTGAGAAGTGCTTTCCCTGCAAAGAGCCCTGCTCCAACGCGACCCTGCCCGACTCAACTCGCCCGTAGGAAACAGGGGCGGCCCAAAGGAATGCGCCGCACTCCAGGCGCTTCGCGACCTTGACACCGCGTCCGAACCGGGCGAAGCCCTTGGAGTGCGCGGTATTCCCGCGCTTTGCGTTGGCTGTGGGCCTTCGCCACGCTCGGAAATCCAAAATGAGAATTGCCGGCATGTGTGTGATTGCCTTTTGCCGTGAAAACTGTTAAGGTGTCCTTATGAAGTTGACGGCCATCATCTATCCTGACTCGGAAACGCCTTGGCTCGTCGCCGAGTGTCCTGAACTCGGCACGGCCAGCCAAGGTCAAACCGAGGAAGAGGCCCTTGCGAACTTGCAAGAGGCCACCGACCTTTACCTCGAATCCTTCCCGCAAACGCTGAAAAGGCCGACGGCGATCCGGTTCATCCCGCAGGGATGAAAGATGGTAGCCGGGGGTCGAAGCGCAGCGAGACCCTGCTCTTGCCCCGGATCATGCCCGTGTATGAGACCGTGGCGTGAGCGGTGCCCCATGCAACCCTTGTCTCTGCGGTCAATTGATAATTGAAGATTGAAAAATGGTCATTGGCAATTGAAGAACCCCGCTCC
>Ga0187877_1003287_pt1 | contig 13287 bp, 6 predicted proteins | sample June2016WEW_17_1_3_FD_132430 | JGI IMG/M metagenome (GOLD analysis project Ga0187877, IMG submission 132430) | Peatland microbial communities from SPRUCE experiment site at the Marcell Experimental Forest, Minnesota, USA - June2016WEW_17_100 | ecosystem: Environmental > Terrestrial > Soil >... | reverse complement strand
GATGGGCAATTTTCCAAATGCTACCGATCGAGCATTGAAATTGTTTTGCAAGCAGCTTGTTATCGGTATTGGCATATAAATGGCGTAGCCGCTCAATCTTGTCTTGGCTCCATCTGCAAACCGCCTTTGTGGAGCATAGGCCAAGTTTCGATTTTTTCCTTTGTATAGCTTGCTTAGAACAGCCAAGATGGCAAGCAATAGATTCAACGCTTTTTTGTTTTTGCGTGCAAGAAATTAGATATTGAACAGATTCCTCTGTCCAATGAAAGCGCGCGTGTTCGTTGCGTTTTTCCATTGCCTAGCGCTCGTTCCAGATCCAGACGCGATCCAATTCGGGTTGGTTGGCGCGGCTGCGCAAAAAGGGCAGTTTGTATTCTTTGTGCGGAATCGACATGATTTTTTTACTGCCATGCACGGCATGGTTACCGATAAAAATGTAGACGCATTTCCGCTTGAGAATTTCGTCTTCTTTAACGCCCCAAATGTTTCCTCCACCTGGCGGCGGTGGCTGATCGGGATCGATCCACTGCGTGATCCAGGAAGCGACAACCACTTCGGGCTTGTATTGATCAATGGCCTCGAGCGCGTCCAGACTCTGGACAAAATCGGGATACTTGATGGTGGGCTGTCCAACTAACCGATAGTGGCGTTTTATTTCCCGCCATTTTTGCATGCAATTGTCAGTGGCCGTAATACCAAGGTAATGCGCCAAATCGCCGCAGCCAGAACCGATCTCGATCACCTTGCGATCGGCAATTTGCGTGCGCAGCCATTCGATCAATTCAATGGTCGGCAATCCGTAACGAGCGTATTGATGGCACCATAGCCGCAAATTATCGTGTGGAATCTGATCGTAGGCGCTGGTCGGAAGCAAACGCAAAAAGCCGTTTGAATCAAGCAGATCGGGCAGTTTGAGATCCGGTGACAGAATGCTAAATTCCATGGGTGAATATTCGCATAAAGGACGCGACGCGCGCAATAAATATTTCAAAAAGGGTTCAGCGGTGATACGATAAAGCATCCCCCTTAATGAAACGGTGTGCGACCCCTCAGATCTGGCACACAGGGCTTTTAATCCAAGGTAAAAGCTGTCGTTTGTTAAGGGGGATTTGCAATGAAGGTTAAATTGACATTTAAAGATTACTACGACTTTGTGCTATATTGCGCTCATGCCAGAAGGACCAGGAAAATACGACGATCTATGTACAACGGCACGTAAAGCCGCTAAAGCTGAGGCTGCGCTTTTGATTATTTTTGGCGGCAATAAAGGCAATGGGTTTTCCGCTCAGATTCCGATTGATTTTCTTATTGGTATTCCTGCTATTTTGCGCGCTGTAGCTGACGATATTGAAAAATCGCTGCCAAAACCGTAGTTTTAATGCTATACTGCGCGCGCGAGGTGGGAAAGCTGGTAACCCGTTGGGATCATACCCCAGAGATCGCTGGTTCGAATCCAGCCCTCATCCGCGTTTCTTCGTGACAATTTGATCGCAGTGTGTCATGCTGCTTTGTCGAGCGGCTAGGGGCCCGCCAAGGGGCGATCGGGAAGCATCTCGTCAAGAGGCACGGCTCTCTCGTGCGGGGGCCGAGCAGTACCGGTCAGAGATGCCTTGGTCAGACAGTTTGCAGGCGAGACGGAGTAGCCCCGTCGATGAGGTCTCGCCGCCGCTCGATCCTTTTTGTGTTCAACAGGAAAATCGCTTTATTCCAATACTATATTAAGAATCAACAGCTTGCGCCATGCGCGTAATTATTTTTCGTAAGCATAATTTTTCCCCTTGACAAACCTTATTGCACTTGCGATATAGTTCGGTCCGATCAGAAAATGCTTCCTGAAGTAAATCGGTTTTCCGTGCTTGAGCTGTTCTCTTTTATTCGGGAAAGAGATTTGGATCAATTGGAAGAGAAACCAAGTTGAACCAGCGTTCGTAAAAATTTGCGTTTTGCTGTATTTAGCCATAAACAATTTACTTGAGAAAGCCTTTACTGGAGAAAACATGAAAAAACTGTTTTGTGCGTTTGCAATTCTATTGTTTGGACTGTCAGTTGCTTCCGCAAAAGCCGCTAATGTCACCGGCATTTGGAAAGCAACAATGACGGCACCTAATGGTGGTAGCCAGCAAATGACTTATACATTTAAGCAAAATGGTGCCGTGGTAACAGGAACGGTACAAGGGCCGCAGGGAAATCTGATTGAGATCAGTAACGGAAAGATTGACGGAAACGATTTCCGATTTGACGTTTCCTTCGGCAGCATGACGATTCATCATCTTTGCACGGTCAATGGGGATGAAATGAGTCTCAAGACAAAATACGGCGATGGAGATCAAGGAGGTACTCCTCCGTCGATGGAAATGACACTCAAACGCGAGATAGACAAGTAAGACATATTTTTTTAACTTGCCAGGATGCAACCTTCAACCGTTCAAGCCAAAAAATGGCTTGGCGAAACTCAATGGAAGTGAGGCTGTGATGAAAACAATGTACATACGAATGTGGACCTGTCTGCTTTTTCTTGCAGCGGTTTGCTCATTAAGTGCTCAGGAATTCACAGGGCGCGTGACCGATCCAACTGGCGCAGTAGTTCCAAAAGTTGTAGTAACCGCGCACAACGTGGATACCGGGGTCGATGTCAAGACGACTACAAACGGATCTGGAAGCTACACAATTCCGTACCTTCACTACGGAAATTACGTCGTATTGGCTGAAAAAGATGGATTTAAAGAGGCCATACGAACAGGCATTAATCTGCACGTTTACGAAACCTCCGTGGTAAACTTTTCGCTGCAAGTTGGCAAGGCAACGGAGACGATAGTAGTAAACGCTGACACGCTGCTTGATAATGGAAAAGCGGATGTAGGTGAGGTGGTTGAGAATACCCGCGTAACAGAACTCCCACTAAATGGTCGCGATCCTCAACTGCTTGCTGACCTTGTTGCCGGCGAATCAAACAGCTACCAATATGGTTATCATCGGCCATTTGACGATAACGTGCAATATACATCAGTCAATGGTGGTGGAAGTGGAAACATTGAGATGCTGTTGGACGGAACTCCCAATGAGTCGTCCCCTATCAACATTACTGGCGGCACGACTGAAAAGATTGCACACAATGCTTATGTTGCGCCAGTTGATTCTGTACAAGAGTTTAAGATGATCACCAGCCCCTATGATGCGCAATATGGATTGATGGCGGGTGCCGTCGAGGACGTAATTCTAAAATCAGGAACAAATGCAATACATGGCGATGCCTACGAATATGCGCGTCGTACGTGGCTTGATGCCAATTCTTGGGAAAACGACTTTGCTATCTCTCATTTAAAAGCAGGTGTTAATCCCGCCGATGAAGGGCTGGAAACCGCCAAAATGAAATGGGACCAATTCGGATTTGAGCTAGATGGCCCAATTGTTGTACCTAAAATTTACAATGGAAAAAATAAGTCATTTTTCACAGTACAATGGGAACATTTTAAACAAGCGGCACCTGTAACGGACATTGAGTCGGTTCCTGATCCTGCTTGGACTGGATCGGATGGCAACGGAGGAGGTAATTTCTCCAATTTGACTTATTACGAATCCTGGACCGGCCAATATGTACCAAAGCAAATTTATGACCCGGCAACCACGACGCTTTCGGGCGGCCAATATGTTCGTACGCAATTCGCCAACAATCAAATACCAAGTTCGCAACTTGATAAGATGGCGATGGCGATTCTCAAGATGTATCCCAAACCTAATCTTAATACTGCAGGGCAAAATACTTGGTCGAGCAATTATGCTTTAAGCACTGCAGGCCATGATGTGTACAACAATATTCTTTTAAAATGGGACGAATATTTTTCATCTAAAGATCGTTTTTCTTTGCGCTATGGATATTGGATGCGCAATACAACGTATAACGGTAATGGAATGCCTTCGCCCCTTTCGACTGGTTATTGGCCTGAAGTTGCGCGCTCACATACTTTCGCAGTTGAAGAAACGCATACATTTAGCCCAAAACTATTGTTTGACTTTAAGTCTAGTGTAAATGTGCGCGATGATCTTCTTCGCGAAGGATCTTACTTTGATCCAACGACAATCGGTTGGAGTAAATCAACTGTTGCTCAATTGGGAACTGCGGCTGCAACTGAAATGCCGGAAATAATGTTCTTTGGTGGAGATGGTACAACAATCGGCACAAATAGTAATAACGAAGCTATTAAAAATAGCTTAAACGTGTTTCCGATGGTTACTTGGATCAAAGGCTCGCATACGATTCACGCTGGCTTGGATGCGCGTTTTTGGCAAAATGGTTATGCACTGCTTGGCGGCGGAGCACTGTTCTATCAGTGGGGTAATTGGACTTATGCAACTGCCAATCATTCCACGTATAGCTTCCTTGACGGTAACGACATTGCCGACTTTGCATTAGGTCTTCCAAACGGTGGCCAAAACCAAATTTGGCCGCAGACATATCAGTCGCAACACTATTGGGCACCTTTTATTCAGGATGACTGGAAGGTTTCAAAGAAGCTGACGTTAAATATTGGCGCTAGGTGGGATTTTGCGCCATCTCTTGTTACACGTAGAGATATTGGTAACTATGCCTTTGATACTTCTTCGTACAATCCAGTCAATAGCACCGCTCTTAGTGCAAGTCTTTCTGCGTTGGGAGTTGGTTCTTTATTTGGCGGCGAAACTTTCTTGGGCGTAAATGGTAACCCTCGTTCGATTTATAAAACGCAAAAACTTAACATTCAACCGCGAATTGGGTTTGCGTACTCCTTGAACAATAAAACAGTAATTCGCGGAGGTTTTGGTGAGTCAATGCGGACGCCGCAAAACGGCCCTGGAGTAGATGGATTTTCCGCTTATACTTCCTACGTGTCTTCCGATTATTCAAAAGGAAGTAGCAATGGTGGTGTTTACCCTCAATATCAAAACAAACTTGAAACGCCGTTTGCTTCCAATGGAGTTAATCAGCCAATCGGTGCAACTCATGGATTAGAAACGAATTTGGGCGATGGCCATAGTTTCATTAACCCGTCATATCAAACCCCATCATTTTGGAGCTACTCACTGGGGTTTGAACGGCAATTTTCGCCAAGCGATACTGTAAATGTATCGTACGTTGGCAGCCGCTTATATAACGGAGATAGTAGCGCCAATATTAACTCTCAGGGCGATATGTCCTTAAGAGAGTCCTGCAATCCAGAAAATGGAGGCAAGCCACAATATTGCGGCGATCCTGCTTCTGATGGTAAAAACAATTACAACAACGTATCAAACCCGTTTTATCAAAATTCCGCATTTGACACTGGAACGGCGCGCTACTATCAAAGTTATATTAATAAGCTTGATCTCACGCGTCCGATGCCGCATTTTGGAGATGTTACCGAGAATCTGCTAAATCAATCCAGAACGTGGTATAACTCTCTCCAGGTTACCGCGATGCATAGGGTAAGTAATGCATTAACGTTGCACGGCACTTGGACGTGGTCAAAGTCAATGGATGCGGGTGGTTGGACTGATCAAAATTATCAAATTCAAGCTAGAAACATGGATACCGGAGATGTGACACACCGTATCACGCTATCTGGAATATTTACGCTTCCAGTTGGGCGTGGACATCTGCTTTTACCTAACGCAAATCGAATTGTTGATGCGGCGATTGGCGGATGGCAGTTGAGCGGCATGTCACGAATTGAGTCAGGAACGCCAATAACAGTAAGTAACTATTACTTGCATAGCCCTAAGGTGAAAAGGCATATGGAAGCCGGGCATGAATATAATACGTATGTTCGTGTCTTTGCCGCATGTGCAGAGCGCTACGTAAGAAACGACTCCGAGTCATCAAACAAGGATGATGACTCAGCATGGAGTATTGCAAAATACAATGATTTGAGCGACCCAATTATGGGAAGTTCAAATACGACTTACGACTATACAGGAACCTGCCCCAACGGATCGGATTTTAGAGATGTACCTAGTTATGCGCCGGGTCAGCGTACTACCTACATTGGCATGCGTAATCCGGGTAACAAGTCGTTTGATGTTAGTATGTCAAAAGATTTTGAGCTTGTAAAAAATATGAAACTACAGGTTCGTGCTGATGCTTTTAACGTGCTAAATCACCCGGAATGGACCGGTGGTCCTGATACTTCTACTGGTGATGCAACTTTTGGCATCATGACAAAATCAAGTAGTGTATCCAATTCGGCTCGTATTGGACAACTCTCTGCCAAAATTGTTTGGTAGATTTCCGCTTCATTGAGCCAAACAAAAGGGAGAGGCTTTACGTCTCTCCCTTTTACTATTGCCATTGTTTTTGCATACGGAGATTTATGAAAAAGATCGTTGTTTCTTTAGCGCTTATGGCTTTGGGAATTTGTTTGGCACAGGCTTTGACGGGTACCGCTCTGAGCGCGCAAACTTCTTCAACCAAACTCGCGTCTGTATCGATCGTTCCGCATCCAGGGGACGGTGTGGGCGCGTATGCGACCGGCAATTACCGCGACCTCTTCAAGGAGCAGGGACACTCCCCGGAAGAGACGCGCGCCAAGATCGATAAAGCCTTCCAACAGTTGTTCCATGGCGATGCAGTCTCTGAGCGTGTTTATTTCGAAGCCGGCACGAACCAGAACGGACCGCTCGCATACATTACGGATTGGGCCAATAACGATGCCCGCTCCGAGGGCATGAGTTATGGCATGATGATCGCCGTTCAAATGGACAAAAAGCGCGAGTTCGATGCGCTGTGGAACTGGTCGAACACGTATATGCTCATCACGGACAAGCAGAATCCGAACGTGGGGTACTATGCCTGGTCCATGAACACCGACGGTACTCCGCGATCGACGGGGCCAGCTCCGGATGGCGAGCAGTATTACGCAATGGCGTTACTGTTCGCCGCTCATCGCTGGGGAAATGGAACGGGCATCTACAACTACCAGGAACAGGCGGAGCGCATCTTGCGGGAAATGCGGCACCACCCCATTGTTTCCGGTACGGAGCCGTTCAAGATTCATCCCGATGATCCGCCTATGGCTTCCACGCCATCCAGTTTTACAAGTCCTAACAACGTCGAGCGGCAGCAAGCGAACACTAATCTGGCCATTGAGCGTGGCGAAAAACCGCACGCCCCGAATTTCCCACACTTTGGCTTTGGGGGCAATCGCGGCCCGTCGTACTCCGGCCCCATGGTCAACGAAACCTACTTTATGGTGCGCTTTCTGGCCAGCAAAGACTCAATCGATACCGACCCCTCCTATCATCTGCCCGCCTTCTATGAGTTGTTTGCGCGCTGGGGGCCCGAGGAAGACAGGCAGTTCTGGGCAACCGCAGCGGACGCAAGCCGGGGACTGTTCTATCGTGTGGTTGATCAGAAAACTGGCCTATCGCCCGACCGGAATAACATGGACGGCTCTCCGCTGCGCGATTGGAATGGCAAGCCGGCTGCGTTCGGCTATGATTCTTGGCGGACCATCAGTAACTGGTCGGTCGATTATTCCTGGTGGCGCAAGGAACCGCATGAGATCGAGTTAAGCGACAGAGTGCAGCGCTTTCTGATCCAAAAGGGAATCAGCACCTTCAGTGATCGCTATACGCTCGATGGCGAACCTCTTTCCACGCGTCACTCCACCGGCATGGTGGCCGCCGCAACGGTGGGCAGCCTATCCGCGAGCAATAAAAAGAATGCCAGAGACTTTGTCGATGAGTTATGGCGAACGCCGACTCCTGTTGGAGATCAACGGTACTTTGACGGCATGTTATACATCATGAGCATGCTTCATTGCAGTGGGAACTTCCGTATTTGGATGCCGAAATAGCGGAACAAGCAGATCAAATGATAAAGATGCAGCGACTGTGTCGCTGCGGCGGTGAAAGTTTTGCAGCTCGACGCATTACTTTTCAGGCGAGTTTTTCACTAGTATTTTAGGGTAGCTGGGGCAAGTACAATCTTTTGCAAAATTGTGCTTGCATTGGTCAGGCAGTTTGCAGACGAGACGGAGTTGCCCCCTCGATGAAGTCTCGCCGCCGCTTAATTCAGTTCTATGACCGACAAAAAAATTGCATAATTTTAAATATGCAACATAATGATTTTAAATAAGATACTCTTTATTAAGCGCTAACAAAAATACAATAAGGAATATTTTTCTTGACAACGATTCCGAGCACGATGTATTTGTTTTAAGATTCTAAGAGAAAGCGTTTTCATCCTTGCTATGGCCAAATGGAAAAGTTTTTCTTGAGAATATTGAACAAAAGTCTGAAAGCACTTAGATGCAGCGCTACCACATTTGTGAATACGCTTTCGGAATGCAGTGAGGCTAAAAGGAGAAAGGTGAATTCGATGAAAAACAAGCTTATCGTTAAATGGACGATATGCCTAGCGCTTATTGTTATTGGGGCCTTAAGCGCTTGGGGTCAAGAGACAAAAGCTACTTTAGGCGGCAAAGTTACTGATCCAAATGGATCTTTAATTCAGAAAGCCACAGTTGTGGTTACCGCAGACGCTACGGGAGTAATCCAGTCTACGGTAACAAACAGTAGCGGAGATTGGAGAATTCAATCTCTTAATCCAGGTACATATCACTTTAATGTGAGTGCCGTAGGCTTTAAAAAGGAAGAGCACTCTTCTGTTGTGCTGGAAATCGGCGATCAGAAGTTTGTTGATACACAGTTGCAAGTCGGTTCGCAGACGGAAACAGTTTCCGTTGAAGCCACAAGTCCTTTGATAGATACAACTGCTGCGGTTTCTGGTGGCGTACTAACTACCAAAGAATTTGAAGAACTTCCTTCTCAGTCAAACGTTCCAACCTTGCTGGCTGGACTGATACCGGGCGTGGTAGTGGGTGGCGCAACTGGTGCATCCGTAGGCCACCTTTGGAGCAATGCTTCAGATTCAAATATCATGGCAAATGCCGCTGGTTCTGGAACTCAGGCAACAAACTATACGTTGGATGGTGGAACAGATACCAATCAAAGTGGCCAAGTCGCATTTGTTCCTCCGATGGACTCTGTTGCGGAGATCCGCGTGATTACAAATGCGTATGACGCATCCATCGGTCGGCAGTCAGGCGCGACCATCAATATGGCGTCAAAAACGGGAAGTAATGCGTTTCACGGAACTCTTTATGAAATGAATCAAAACAATACCTTGAACGCGCACTACTCGTTAGCTAAAGGTTCAAATGGCACAGTTTCTCCGGTCCATTACAACGAATATGGCGGTGTTGTGGGCGGTCCAGTTTGGTTGCCAAAACTTTACAACGGAAAAGACAAGAAAACTTTCTTTTTTGTTAGTTGGGGCGGAATCAGAAACAAGGCGCCCGGAAGCACCGGCAACATGTCGCTTCCAACTGCAGATGAAAAGAAGGGAGACTTTAGCAAGTCTTTTACCACTGTAACTACCGGTGGAGTGAAGACGACGTATCCTTTTCAAATTTATGATCCAACCTCAATTGTTCAAGACCCAACAACGGGAGTAAAGAGTAGAACTCTTATTGATGGCGGCAGTGAAGTTATTCCTTCGTCGCGGATCAGTGCTCCCGCTAAAGCGTATCTTGCACTTTTGCCGGATCCAGAAAATGCGGGTGACGGAGCAAATATTGACAGTAATAATTATGTAAAAAATGAAGTACAAAACGATAAAATGGTGACAACAAGTGCCCGTATCGATCAAACTTGGAGCAATAGCAATAGTACCTCTCTTTCTCTTCGTCGCAATAACTGGTCTGAAATGAGTTATGATCCGTTCGGCCCCGATAATTTGCTTCAAGGCATTATACAAAAGCGCCTAAATTATGGCTTGACGTTAGATCATACTTACGTGATTAAATCATCTCTTGTTGCCAATTTTAAAGCGGATATTACTCATTGGGAGGGTTCATCAAAGAATCCAAGTGCAGGCGTTAGTCCAACCACGCTTGGATTCTCGGCAACTAACCCATATGTTACGATGCAGCAAGTACCCTCTCTTCCATATGTGACTGGCATTGTTTCAAATGCGGAAAACGGCGGTCTTGGAACCAACCAAGCGGGTTCATATACAAACGATACTAACTGGGATTTTATGGCCAACATCAATCAAATGCATGGTAACCATAACTTCCGCTATGGCTTTGAATTTTTGCTCCAGCAGGAAGGAACTGGAAGTTTAGGTCAACAAGGCGGTGCCTTCGATTTTAGCCACATTTGGACCAACCAAAATCCAGATGCATCTTCATGCACCGGTTGTGGATCGGATACTGCTTCCATGCTGTTTGGTTTGCCGGACAGCGGATCAATCCCAGATAACGCTACTGGATTCTGGTCGCAGCATTATTTTGGACTTTATTTTCAGGATGACTGGAGAATCACGAGAAGATTGACCATAAATCTTGGAATTCGCTGGGATGTTGAACGTCCGCCATATGAACGATTTAACCGTACTTGGACACGCTGGGATCCCACGTATGTTCAAACGGCGGTTAATGCAGTTGCTCAACCTGCCTACGCGTCGTTAATCGCTGGCAGTTCTGCAAATAACACTGGTCTAGCCTATCTTCAACAATATCGCGGAGATTCAAGCACATTTGTAAGCACGGGCGGTATTACCTTCGCCGGTGTAAACGGAGTGCAGCGCAGCTATCTAAATACGCAATATAAATATTACCAACCGCGTTTAGGCTTTGCTTATGAGATTAAACCTAATCTCGTAATTCGAGGCGGGTTCGGACGTTTTGTTCAGGGAACTTTTTCTGAGGGTAGTCAAAGTGGGTTTAGTGCTACTACAAATATGCAGCCAACCACAGACGACTATATGACAATTAACGCAACATTTGATAATCCGTATCCGAACGGAAGGACAACCCTTCCTACAGGAAGTTCACTTGGTCAACTCACAAACGTAGGTTCGTACAGTGGCTTTACCGATCCTAATTTTGGACGACCGTATCAGGATGAGGCTAGTCTTTACGTTCAAAAGCAAATCAAGGACTATCTTATCGAAGTGGGCGGTACGTTTAACCTTACACATGGCTTGGGAATGAACTTTAATACAAACAAGCCAAGCACAGAAGCATGGTATGCGGCTTTTACGCCTACTTTTGATTCTACTGGGAAGCCAGCTGCAACCTTGCCTGGAAACGTAAAGGTAACCAATCCGTTCTACGGCGCTCCTTATTTTACCAATGGAACGCAAACCAGCAAAACAATTTCAGCTTTCCAGTTGTCTCGTCCAAACCCGATGGTTGGAGACTTCAATGTGGATCGCGCCAAGGGAAAAACCCGCTACTATGCTTTGAACTCTAAAGTCGAAAAAAGATTTAAAGACGGACTTAGCTTGCATCAAGCGTTTGCTTGGTCAAAACGTATTGAAGAAAACACCTTTATTGGTAGCCAATATGTTGCGACCATCATTGATCGTTCTCTAGATACGGCCGATCAGAGATTTAATTATAGCGTTTCGCCTGTTTACGAGTTGCCTTTTGGCCAAAACAAACGATTCGCAAGTCATGCCAACAGGCTTGAAAACGAATTTGTCAGCGGCTGGGAGGTTACTGGAATTTACCATTTTATTTCCGGTACGCCTTTAAGTATGGCTACAAACAGTAGTTTTTTTGAGGGTGGTAATCCGTCTCTTGGTTCAAAAAAGACAAAGAAAAAATGGTTTGATACCAGCAAATTTGCACCGTTCCCTGGATCAAGCATTACGAAGGCGCAATTGGAAACTCAATGGCCATCGTGGACTGGCGTTACTAATATGCCCGGCTACTCTTGGACGCCGACGAGCACCTCTGGCGTGCAGAATGGCGTTTATCAAGACTTCAGCACATGGAATACCTACAACAAGCATACCTTTGGCAACATTCGCAATCCTTATACCACCAATTTGGATCTTGGCGCACGAAAGAATTTTCCGATTACCAGGACAACCAAAATTGAGCTTCGCATAGATGCTTTCAACGCTTTGAACCATAAGAGTTTTGGAAACATTGATACAACCCCTGGTGATACGTACTTTGGATATGTCAACGGTTCACCAACATCCGTAAGCGAAACCAATGCGCCACGTACGGTTCAAATGTCAGGAAAATTCTACTTTTAAAAAGTGATAGCTTTTCTAAGATACAAAAATCCCCGCCAAAATATCGGCGGGGATTTTTTAGAAAGCTTGGTTAAAAAACAAATCGACATCAACAGGAGCGATAGAATGGATCGCAGAACCTTTTTGCATTATGCAGGTGCTGTTACTACGATAGCTGGCTGCCATAATTTAATTGCGCAGACTTTACCAAATAGTTCAGTGCAATTGTCATTGTCAGAAAGAAAATCCACATTAAAAATTCCATTGACTTATACAGGCTTGAGCTATGAATTAGCCCAATTGACTGATCCATATTTTTTCTCGGCATCCAATCATGATTTAGTCGCATACTTTCGTCTTTTAAGCCCGCATGGAGTTTTACGTATTGGCGGTAACAGCAGCGAATTTTGCTGGTTTAAAGCAAATGCCTCCACGCCTGAACCAAAGTTGCATTTGCCCACAAATAATCTCGATGCAAACTGGATGCCACATGAACTATTTGCAATCATGCCAGCAGCCATCGATTCACTCGCCGATTTTATAAAGGTTACTGGATGGCATCTGATTTACGGCATCAATTTTGGTAATAACTCGCCAGAAAAAGCTGCTGTAGAAGCGGCATATGTAGCCCAAAAAATGGGTGACCAATTGGAATTTTTCCAGATCGGTAATGAGCCAGATTTTTATCATGATCCTAACAATGGGACACGTCCTCGATCATGGGGATTTTCAGATTATATGAAAGAATGGACTGCGTATGCCGAGGCTATTATAGAAAAAGTGCCAAAAGCCCGTTTTGGAGGGCCCGATGTTGGTGCTTCTTCTGAATGGGTGACACGATTTGATCAAGAGGTCTCCACAAGGCTGGGAAGCCGCGTGTTGGCGGTTACAGGGCATTATTATGCTCAAGGACCACCCAACGATCCACATGTCACGATTAAACGGCTGCTGAATGGTGATCCCTATATTACTAACCGTGTAAAATCAATTGTAGCGTCGGCGCGAAGTCATGGACGAATTTATCGCATGACTGAGGGAAACTCTTGTTATCGCGGTGGTAAACCCGGTATGAGCAATGCTTTTGCTTCCTCGTTGTGGGTAGCCGATTATATGCTACATCTGGCTGATCTTGGATGTGCGGGTGTCAATTTACACGGTGGGAGTAGCAACTTTCTTATTGCCAGTTTGGGCGGTCACACGCCGGGCGTAGAAGGGGCCACACATCCACAAGCAGTACG
>Ga0187877_1003282_pt1 | contig 13302 bp, 10 predicted proteins | sample June2016WEW_17_1_3_FD_132430 | JGI IMG/M metagenome (GOLD analysis project Ga0187877, IMG submission 132430) | Peatland microbial communities from SPRUCE experiment site at the Marcell Experimental Forest, Minnesota, USA - June2016WEW_17_100 | ecosystem: Environmental > Terrestrial > Soil >... | reverse complement strand
CACCAGAGCGCCGGAGATCTTTCAATCGATCTTGGCTCGATCGTTGAACAGGCGCTCCTTTCCGATACCTTGCCCGCGCCAGGAATCGACGAGACGGGAACGTCTCAAGCGACGCGAGGATCGCTGCTGACAGATGCCGAAGCGCTTTATGCGGCGGGGAAGTATGCCGCTTGCAATCAGGTCCTGAAGCCGGCGCTGGAAAAGCTGGACAGCGCGCAACAGCAGATCCTCGCTTCCTGCTCGTTTTACACAGGCGATTTCCTGACCACTTCCAAGGTGGCCGAGCGCCAAAAAGCGAATCCTGCGACTTTAGTGCGTGGTTTGTACTGGGAAACGAAGGCCGACGAAAAACTGGCGATTGCCACGCTGACGCGGGCCAGCGAGATCGATCCAAACTCTTCCCGGATGCATATCCTAACCGGCGATGTGTTTCGCCAAAAACGGCGCTGGAGCGAGGCAGAGGCAGAGTATCGCAAGGCCCTAGACATCGATCCGGCGAGCCACGGAGCGCGCCTCAGCCTGGCGATTGTTTTGTTCACCGAACTGAAAACAGATGAAGCATTCGAGATTACTAAATCTCTCCTGGCGGAGGCGCCGGAAGACTCTGAAGCGAATCTGCTGGCGGGCGAGATCCTGGTGCAGGAACACAAATTTGAAGAGGCCGAGCCTTATCTCTCCAGGTGCCAGAACCTCGATCCGGACCTCGTCCCCCGTCTTCACGTCCTTCTCGGACAGGTATATGCGGCAACGAACCGAATTCCAGCGGCCATCTCGGAATACAAACAGGGATTGGTGAGCGATGAGGATGGCAGCATTCACTATCAACTGGCCCGGCTGTATGAAAAGTCCGGCGACAAGGACGCTGCTGCAGAAGCGATTCGAACATCGCAGCAGCTGCGCAGGCGCTGGGATGATCAAGCACACACAGCCATTGAACAACTTCCAACAGATACGAGCCGGCAGTAGACCATCGCATGAGCCCTACGGGATCCAACTCGCCTGATCAATTTGTAATCGCGCTCAGGCGCGATGGGACAGCTTATCAGGCATTTTCAAGCCGAGATTCATCGGGTTCCTGCATATCTTTTGGCAATCATTCAAGGAGCGACACCTCATGTCTTCTTCCACCTTGCGAGCCCTTTTTGTTTCTTTCAATGTGGCTGCGTGCAGTTGCACCCTTGCTTCGCCGTCGCATGCAAATGCCCAGGCGATCGAGCAAAGCGCAAATGGCGTAACACTTCATTATTCGGGTGGCGCTCTTCACGTAGCTGTCTGCTCTGAGCGGGTCATCCGAGTCGAAGCGAGTCCAACGGATGAATTTCCAAAGCCTATCGTGCCCACCGTGATTCGTCCGTGCGGAGGAGCCCCGTTCACAGTTTCCTCCAATGCCACGACTGTATCGATCAAGACTGGTGCGTTGAGGGTCGAGATTGACCGCGCAAGAGATTCTGTGCGGTTTCTGACGGCTGCTGGGCAGCCCTTGCTGAGCGAGCAACCCAACGGTGGTCGAACGATTACCCCAGTCGATGTCGACGGAACGCAGACCCATGAGATTCGTCAGGACTTTCTCTTGTCACCCGATGAAGCTCTCTACGGTTTGGGGCAGCACCAGGAGGGATTTCTCAACTTACGCGACATACCGATCCGGCTATTGCAGGCAAATACAAATATCTCGATCCCATTTCTTATTTCGACGAATGGATATGGCCTGCTGTGGAACAACGCGGCGCTGACGGATTTCAATCCGACAACAGAGGTGATTCATCTGGACGAAAACGGCGTGGGTACGTTCCAGACAGGGCGAGAAGGAGAATACGGATTTTTGCTGAGCGGCAATGGAAGGGGTAAGCTCCGACTCACCGTCAATGACGAGAAGGTGATTGACCTCACGAATATGTGGCTTCCTGGATTCGCGGGCGGGAAGATGCATTTGGCAGCGAATACAACATATAGGGTGATCGCGGAATCGAGGGGCCATACTGAACTCTCCGTGCGCGCACCGTCGAACACAATGGCCTTTCGCTCGGAAGTGGGCAAGGCGATTGATTATTACTTCATCTATGGACCTGAGCCGAGCCGGGTAATCGCCGAGTACAGAGAATTCACGGGCGCTGCTCCTCTGCTTCCAATGTGGGCCTACGGCTTTTGGCAGTGCAGGGAGCGGTATTCAAGTCAGCAGCAGATTCTGGACACGGCCGCAGAATTTCGTGAGCGCAAGATTCCGGTCGATGTGATTGTCCAGGATTGGCAGTACTGGGGCAGGTATGGCTGGAATGCCATGCGCTTCGATGAGCATGATTATCCCGATCCGGCGCGAATGATGACGCAGCTGCACCAAGAGGATCTTCATTTGGTGGCGTCGGTGTGGGCGAAGTTTGGGGCAGAAACTGCTGTTGATCAAGATATGAAGAAAGAACACCTGCTCTTGACGTCCGAGCCGGACCATAGGGAACCCGGAGAGACACAGGCAAAGGAGGACTGGGCGGATTTATTCAATCCAAAGACGCAGGAGCTGTTTTGGTCGGAGATGAATCGCGAGATGTTTCACGACGGCCTTGACGGGTGGTGGTTGGATGCTTCCGAGCCCGAGGGCGATGCGCTCAAAGGTGTGATGACGAATCTCGGCCCGGGAGAACTTGTACGCAACGCGTTTCCGCTTTACGAAACGAGTGCTGTCTATCAGGGACAACGCGCCGCAACTAACCAGAAGCGCGTCGTGATTCTGACGAGGTCCGCATTTGCCGGTCAGCAGCGCAATGCTGCCATCTCATGGTCAGGCGATATTTCGGCGAACTGGGAGACCCTACGGCGGCAAATCCCAGCCGGCCTCAGCTTCGCAATGTCGGGCTTTCCCTATTGGACGACAGATATCGGCGGTTTCTTCCGTCCAGCCGACCAATATACATCGGCAGCCTACCACGAACTGCTGATTCGATGGTTCCAGTTCGGCGCCTTCTGTCCCATTTTCCGAATTCACGGATATCAATCGAAGACTGAGATGTGGAACTACGGTCCTGACGTAGAGAAGATCCTGACTCAATATGATGAACTTCGCTATCGTCTCATGCCTTACATTTACTCCACTGCGTGGGGAGTCACCAGCCGCGGAGAAACTGTCATGCAGGCATTACCATTTGTCTACCCGAATGACCTTGCACTGAGAGATGTCGATGATGAATTTCTGTTTGGCAATTCACTGCTGGTGAATCCCGTGACGCAGCCGAATGCAGCGAGTCGCAGCGTGGTCTTGCCGGCGGGCAACGACTGGATAGACTTCTGGACTGGAAGAACCTATCACGGTGGACAAACGATTGTGGCTGATGCCCGATTAGAGCAGATTCCAATATTGGTGAAGGTAGGCAGCATTGTTCCCATGGGTCCTGTCGTGCAATCCTCAGCAGAGGCGCAAGACCCACTTGAGATTCGTGTTTATGGTGGGAAAGATGCCGACTTCCTGCTGTACGAAGACAGCGGGGACAGCTATGCATACGAGCATGGCGCCAGAGCAACAATTCACCTGCACTGGGATGATCGTCGCAATATGCTCTCGATTGGGGATCGCGCTGGCGCGTTCCCGGGCATGCCAGGCAAGCAAACGTTCTGTATTGTGCTGGTGAAAGAGGAGCACGGTATCGGAATGGGTTCGGAGTCAGGGCTGGATCGTACTGCAACTTACGCAGGACATCGGATGACAATCGTTCTCCGCAAGCGGTGAAGAATATGCCGAAAGACGAAGGTCCCAATCTTCGCATGCGAGGTTGCGTAAACTCCAATTCGATCCCTCGTTTGCACACAGATGCGCGCGAGCGAAGTGTATCCCATTTGCAACAAGAATCAACTCTTGGTCTTCACAGGCCGAGAAGGAGGTCTGGAAGGCGGGGAATAGGCGCCCGGCTTCGCTGTCAAGTGCAACTTCGACCTGGCTGGTCCGAGGCTTATCTCTTCTGCCGAATTCGGAATTCCAGCCCATTTATAGCCGCCCTTAGGCCCTTTCCTAAGCTGTCTTTCTCTGACAAGCTTGCTCAAAATCGTGGCCACACTTCGAGTTGGGGCGGAATAGCCTCTGGAAATCAATCCATCCATCACGTCGGTGGTCGCCGCATAACCGTCTTTCGCCCTGACAAAGTCAATAATGGCATCGGTCAGAGTTTGGTTTTGGGAAATGGGTTGCCCCAAAAGAGTTTGAAGAATAGCGATGGCTTGCCTAAGCTTTGCACGCTGGCACTCCAAATCGTAGACCATCTCATCAAGCGATTCGAGCTCTTTTGAGGCACCCTCAAGCGCCCTTTGATATGCGGTTTCCATATCGTTTTTTCCAACATCAGCAGCATAGGAGGTTTCAATGATCTTATCAACCGAAATGTTGAGAGAAGTTGTTGAAAAGGGCTCTGGATGGGAGGCCGCCTTAATTGAAGCCGAGGCGCAGATTGCCGAGGCGGAAAAACGGATCGCACAACTTCGGGCAACCGCTTCGGTGATACGGAAGATGATCACAGCGGGCGAACCATGGCCGGGCGATTCAAATAGCCTGGTGGCCATGCAGAAATCAGTTCGTATCTGCATTGACACAACCTGCGGTGAACGGTAGTGCGGGCAGACTGCTCCATCTTTAGCCAGCCGCTTATCGGATAGGGCTGGCAACCTTCAGTTTGTGCTCCGAGTACTAGGTCTCGGCGAGGAATGGATCGACTTCAGGTTTCAACGAGGAAATCATGAAATGTTTCAGTCTACATTTGGGAATTGCCGCGATGTTGTGCTGCAGCTGGAGTGGCCTGGCCCAGCAGAAACCGGCGTTTCTTGATCCGAGCCTGTCGCCTGAGCAGCGCGCAGCCGACCTTGTGAGCCGCATGACGCTTGAGGAAAAGGCGTGCCAACTGGTCAATCAAGCGCGCGCGATTCCGAGACTCGGTGTGCCCTCCTACGATTGGTGGAGCGAGGCGCTGCACGGAGTTGCCGTGAGTGGCACGACGGAGTTTCCGGAACCCATCGGACTCGGCGCGACGTTCGACGCGCCGGGGATTCATGCGATGGCCGTGGACATCAGCATCGAGGCGCGCATCAAACACGCGCAGGCCCTGCAAGCGAATGGAGGGTACAGCAATATCTTCCAGGGGCTCGATTTCTGGGCGCCAAACCTGAACCTCTTCCGCGATCCGCGGTGGGGGCGCGGCCAGGAGACCTACGGTGAGGACCCATTCCTCATCGGCCGGATGGGTGTCGCATTCGTGACCGGCATGCAGGGAGATGACCCGAAGTACTACCGTGTGATTTCGACGCCCAAACACTTCGCGGTGCACAGCGGTCCGGAGCCGACGCGCCACTTCGCGGACGTTGACGTGAGCAAGCACGACGAGCTCGACACGTATTTGCCGGGTTTCCGTGCCGCAGTGGTAGAAGGCAAAGCCGGATCGGTGATGTGCGCATACAATGCCATTAACGGCCAGCCGGCGTGCGCCAACGAATTCCTGCTGCAGGATCAGCTGCGAGGAAAGTGGGGATTCCAGGGATATGTGGTCTCAGACTGCGGCGCGGTCGTGGACATCTTCACCGGGCACCATTATCGGCCGACGCAGGCCCAGGCCACAGCCATCTCGATGGAGCGCGGCATGGACAACGAGTGTGCCGATTATGCGAAGTTAACGGATAACCATGACTACAAACCGTACATCGACGCAGTGCAGCAGGGCTACCTCAGCGAGAGCGCGATGGACACGGCGCTCATCCGCCTTTTCACTGGGCGGATTAAACTCGGCATGTTCGATCCACCGGAGAAGGTTCCCTATACCAAGATCGATGAGAAGGAACTCGACAGCCCCGAGCACCGCGACCTGGCCCGCAAGCTGGCTGATGAGTCCATAGTGCTCTTGAAAAACGATGGCACGCTTCCGCTGAAGACCAGCGGCATCAGGATCGCCGTAATCGGGCCTCTTGCGAATCAGACCAAGGTCCTGCTCGGCAATTACAACGGTACTCCGACGCACACTGTTTCTATTCTCGAAGGGCTGCGCAAGGAGTTTGCGGGCGCCGACATCCGGTACGAGCCTGGAACACAGTTCCTGAGCCATGACGCGGATCCTGTCCCCGATTCGGCGCTGACGGTGAACGGCAAGCCCGGCATCAGAGTGAGCTACTCCAAACTCGACATCACCGACATCAACCACCCTGAGGTTATGAAGCCGCTGGCGGAGCTCGTGGAGCCCACGGTGGATGCCTCTGGACTGCAATTGCCCGCCGAGGTCGCCAACCTGAGCCCGCTCGCGATTCGCTGGGAGGGTGAGCTTTCCGCGTCTGAGACCGGCGACTACAACCTCGGCCTCAAGGCCAACGGCTTCTTCCGCGTCCAGCTCGATGGCCAGAACGTGACTTCATCCTTTAGCGGCGATCCCAATGAGGCCAGGCTGGGACGGGTGCATCTTGAGGCCGGTAAGCTCGCCTTATTGCGCATCGACTACTCCCCGCGAAATGAACCGCTCAATGCGCGGCTGGTCTGGTCGAAGGTCGATCTCAAGGCACAGTCCGAAGCCATTGCAGCCGCGAAGAATGCCGACGCGGTGATCGCAGTTCTCGGCATCACCAGCGAGCTTGAAGGGGAGGAGATGCTGGTGAGCGAACCTGGTTTCAATGATGGCGATCGCACCAGCCTGGATCTGCCCAGGTCCGAGGAGGATTTACTCGACGCGGTCGTGGCGACCGGCAAGCCCGTCGTGCTGGTTCTCACCAACGGGAGCGCACTGGCAGTGAATTGGGCCGAAGGTCACGTCAATGCCATTGTCGATGCGTGGTATCCCGGCGAAGAAGGCGGGACCGCCGTGGCGGAAACGCTCTCTGGAAAGAACAATCCTGCCGGCCGCCTCCCCGTAACCTTCTACACCGGCGTCGATCAACTTCCGTCCTTCGAGGATTACTCGATAAGGAACCGCACATATCGCTACTTCCAAGGTACGCCGCTTTACCCCTTTGGCTATGGCCTTAGTTACACCACGTTTTCTTACAGCGATCTGTCACTTCCATCCAATCCCATTGCTGCCGGGCAACCTATGACCGCTGAAGTCAAGGTGACGAACACGGGCAAAGTGGCCGGCGACGAAGTGGCGCAACTCTATCTCGGCTTCCCGGATGTTGCGGGCGCGCCGATCCGCGCACTTCGCGGGTTCAAGCGCCTGCACCTCGATCCTGGCCAGTCGGAAAGAGTGCACTTCGACCTGAAGCCACGCGACTTGAGCATGGTTACCGAAGCGGGCGAGCCGATCATCCCGGGGGGCAAGTACTCTGTGTCGATCGGCGGCGGACAGCCCAATACCGGCGCTCCAACGGTGGAAGGGACGTTCGAGGTGGAAGGCTCTTTCGTGCTGCCTGAGTAGATGCTCCAAATCCGATGCCCGGACATCCGCGGGCATTGCCGGGGGCCAGATCATTCCTGATCTGTGAGACATCCATGAGTAAACGAATGACTCGCCGAGAGCTCATTAAAGATGTTGGAGCGGCGGGAGCTACGACTCTATTGGCCGTTGGTTCAGGAAAGGCAATGCCCCCCGCGAATCCGTTGGACCAGGCAGCGAGAGCGGAATCACCCGCTCCTCAATCACCGCAGTTGCCCGGCGACGGGAAGTCAGTTTCCCGCAAATCTCAGGCACCCCTGGGCGCGCAGGAGAATCCTCTGGTGGAACTGACCGCAGGGGACATGATCGTCGCGTTCGATCGAAGGTACGGCTCGATCTCTTCGATCACCAGAAAAGGCGACCCGCTGGGGACGAACTTTATCGGGAACGAACAAAACACGCCCGGTGTCGATGTCTCGAACTCCCGTTGGACCGGAGATATGGTGACGCATGTCTGGGATGTCACCGATACCAACCCGGCCCATCGCAATTGGTCCCCTCGTTCGAGCTTTGTCCTGAAGGGAAAGTGGAGGCCGGAGCTGACCGGAAGGTCCGGCGATATCCGTCAGGTGAGCTTCGACGCCGGGACGTTTGCCGTGAACTATGAGGGAACGTCGACGAATCAGGATGGCATCCGGAGTTTCCGTCTCGCTATGAAATACCGCAGGGGAGAAGGGCGTTCTCTGCTCTGGGATGTCGAACTTCGCAACGTCACGGATCACATCATTGAGCTCGGCGACCTTGGATTCCCTTTGATGGTGAATGATGACCTCGGCGAATTCTACCGGGATCCCAAAACCGGCCAGCCAATTCCTCCTGACGAGACGGAGCACCCGCTGAGAGATCCTGCCGATCCGTTCTCCGTCTATCTCGAGCAATACCCTCGGATTCAGAAACAGTACCACGAGCAAAAGGTCGTGGCTCACCACTACATAGGCGGGCACAGCTCGTATGTGCTCATCCAGCGCCCTTTGGGCGATGTGCCGTTTCTTCTTCTCCATACCCTGCAAGACACGGCATTCGAGTGCGTCTATCGTGACGACAGTTCGTTCGGAGAAAAGGTGTACTGGTGGGACAAGCCAAATATCCTGGCAGTCCATTCCTGGGCCACAAGGAACCTTCGGGGATGGAATAAGAATCCCTGGATCAACGGGCATACCTCACTGGTCCTGCAGCCGGGAGAGAATTGGTCCTGCCAACTGCGCTTCGTCTTTGTGGAGAGTTATGACGCGATTCGCGAGGAGCTTTACGAAGCGGGTAACCTCGGCATCCGCATTCTGCCCGCCATGGTGGTTCAGGAGAATACCGATGCTTACGTGGAGTTACGATCGAAGTCCGAGCTCGACAGGATCGATTTCCTTTCCGACAACATTACGGTCAAGGAAAGGAAGCGCGTCGACGACAAGACCTTGTTGACGCTGACCTTCAAGGGCCGGGGCCAGAAAAGCCTCAAACTGCACTATGCCGGCCGCTGGACCAGCCTGCACTTTCACTGCATTGAGGACATCGCGCAACTGCTCAAGGCCCGGGGACAATTCATCGTAGATCGGGAATTCTACGAGAACCCCAACGATCCCTATCACCGTCACCACATGTTCCTGCCCTTCGACCATCGCACAGGAAGCACGTTTCTCGACTCGGATGAAGTATCAGAAGTGGGCGGAAGCGACGCCGAATTCGGATTTTCAGAGCCCTTGTTCCTGGCCGAGAAGAACGTCTACTATCCTTCCCCGAAAGAAGTGGCAACCCTGTAAGCCTACATCGGCGATTGCCTGTTCAAGTACATTCAGGATCCCGAAACATTCGAGGTGATTGCCTCTCTTTACTGGAAACTCAGATATCCGTCGAGCCCGTGGAGCCATTGGACGGTGGAACGAGCCGAGGCGACCTATCGATCGTACAACTATGCTCACGTGATGAACATTTATCACGCCATGTACCGCATCGGCAGACGATATGGGTTGCTGACACGGAAGCGCCCGGAGGATTATCTGAGGATGTCGTGCCGTACCTGCCTATACATGTTCCAGACCGTACCGTGGGGGCACATTGGGGTGATGGGAGGCTCGAACGCTCTGAACATTCTCGACGACCTCTGGAAGGAAGGCTGGCAGGAAGAATATCGCAACCTATTGGAGCAAATCAGGAAGTGTAACGAGGTCTTTCTCAGAGACCCCTATCCCTACTCCTCCGAGTACCCCGCGGACACAACCGCTCAGGAACAGGTCTATTTCTTCACACGCTACTTCGGCAATACCGAGAAGAACCTCAAGACGCTGCAAATTATCAAAGCGCTCCGAGGCGGGAACCAGCCCGTCTGGTTTCAATATGGCAATGACAACAAGGGCGATCTGACCTGCTGGTACACCGAGTCGACCAATGGCTGGGCTTTGCTTCGCGCGTTTGAGGACACCGGCGACCTGGACACATTCATCAAAGGATACGCGGGCGTGATGAGCGTGGAGGTCGATCTGCTTCCCGACGGAATGTGCTTTGCTCATTTCATCTCGACGCCGGGCATCTTCGATTTCACCCCTCCCAGGACACTCGATGGCGGGATCGCGCAGTTTGGATTTCTCAGGGCCGTGAAGTCCTACGTCATGCAGGATGATTCCTTTGGCCTGATCGGTTGCGGCTGCCGCGTGGAATCTTCAGGAAGTGAGATTCGCGTCTATCCCCGGGATGGCTTGAAAAAGCGGCTGAGATTCGTGCCACAGAGGGTCGACGTGGAAGCCGCACAGGGAGAGGTCGACCAAGTAACCATGAGCGATGGCGGAAAGCAGTGGGAGCTCCGTCTCAGCGATTCGACAGGCGTGGTGAAAAGGGCTGAGTTGGAAATCAAGGGCTTGGAAATAGGAGATTATCTGATTCGGTATGGAGGTTCGGTGGACCGCAAGCTGGTCTCAGATGTCCTGAAACTCTCACTCCCTATCGTCGACGCAAAGCTGATCGGAATTGAAAAGGTGTAAGCAGTTTTAGAAACGACCAATCGCACCTGGGCAGTTCCGCATACCCGGCCGTCGATAACCGCCGCACAGGGCCACTCAGTCAACTTCACCGCCTCTCGACGTTGCCTGGAATTGCGCCTTCTCACACACTTCTCCTCGACTGAAGCCTGCGGAATTGTCCTGCTCGCGTTTCGCGCGAAACACTCTGGCCTTGGCGCGAATGAAACGCATTTGACTGATAAATGGGCAAGAATATACTTGACACACCAAGCGCTCGGTGGCATAGTTAGTTTATGAGTGACTTTGCCACTACCAACCTACCAAAGAACCTGCTTGGTGCGATTCGTTACTTCGCTGATCCCGATGTGTGCGTTGACTTTATGTCATCGATGCGCTGGCCGAACGGCGTTGTATGCCCTCATTGCGCCAGTGAGCGGGTTTCCTATCTCAAGAGCCGTCGCATTTGGAAGTGTTTGAATCGCGATTGCTACAAGCAATTCAGTGTCAAGACTCAATCGGTTTTCGAGGATTCGCCCGTTCCGCTCGATAAGTGGATGGTTGCGGTTTGGATGGTAGTGAATTGCCGGAATGGTGTCAGTTCCTATGAAATCGCTCGCATTAACAAAGTGACCCAAAAGACTGCTTGGTTCATGCTGCATCGCATCCGACTGGCTCTACGGCGCGGCAACTGGGAACTGATGGGAACCGATGGAACTGGAAACGTGGAAGCCGATGAAAGCTGGATCGGCGGAGCGCCACGGAATAAGCACAAGAGCAACCGGGAGCCGCGATTCATGCTTACCGCATGGGACACCGTAATCGAGAATCCGAAGTGGCGAGCCGAGCAAGGCAGAGGGACTAAAAAGACTCCAGTCATGGGATTGCTAGACCGCGAAGCGCGTCAGGTTCGCGCTGGAGTGATTCCGCGAGTCAGCCGCGAAGTCCTGCAAGATGCAATTCTCAACAACGTGTCAAAGGGAAGCCGGATTCTGACTGACGAGAATCACGGCTATACCAGCTTGCCGAAACTGGACTTTGTGCATGAGGCCGTCAACCACGTCAAGGAATACGTGCGCGGCGACGTGCATACCAATGGGCTGGAGAATTTCTGGTCCCTGCTCAAGAGGTCATTGCGCGGCACCTACGTGGCCGTAGAACCATTCCACTTGGACCGCTATCTGGATGAGCAGATGTTCCGCTACAACAACCGGACCACCAAAGACAATCCACTGGATGACAGGGACCGCTTCATGCTGGCAATCTCGCAAATTTGGGATAAGCGAATCACCTTTGCAGAGTTGACCGGCAAGGTGGGACAAACGGAGCCGGAAGCGCTCTAATTTGCCGATTTGGGCGAAGTTACCGAAACGTGGGAAGCGGAGGCGCTAGGCTTCTGCTTTTCTGTTTCTGTGCCCCTGTTTATATCCGCCTTAGACACTTTTGCAATGGTTCGCATGGCGGAGGTGAAACGCTCAAATTCAGGATTGTTCGGCGGTCGTTTCATCGCGTTTCTCCGGCTATTTGGAGGCGAAATGCGCTCAGCTTGTCGCCTCTTGATTGGAGATGCCTTATTGTTTTGACGAGCTGTTCCATGTATTGACTGTCCGACTCGTCAATCACAGCCGACCTGCATCCATTGCACATAAACGCCTGATGTATCGGAACCGTATCCAAGTCGTAGTAGACGCGAACGTGACACTTCGGACAATCGTACTCAATCCCGAGTATCTCCTTGAGATCGATAAAGTGACGCGATTCGCTAATCATGGCGTTTATGATAGCGCACTTTCAGGTCTTCGGGATCGAAAAGATTGAAGTAATATTTCAAGTCTTCTCCGGTACCAAATATTAGTTTGCATTTGTTCCTCGCAACACCATCAATAAGAGACAAAAAGTCTTTCCTGGGCCATCTGCTTCGATCAGTCCAACTATCGCTCTCGATGTAATATTTGTTCCATTGCCAAGCGACGTAATCAGCCGCCTCAAGTCCTCGCGCTTGGCCCTTATCCACAATAGTGAAAGATTTGGCCCTGATAAGCCGAGCAGTCTTTTCATGCGCCCTCATGTGCGATACCGCCCGCACAACTTCAGCCTCATCTTCGTCGCCTGATTCCATGAAGTAGGCGAATGATTCATTCTTCAGACCGTCTTCCAATAACCAATCCCCGTTTATCAAGAGACAAATCTGAGTGGCCTGAGAGTGGAGGCAAGTGCCGATTTGCTCTTTCCATTCGCTCGATGCCATCGCGAGAAATTCTTCCGGGCGGAAAGAGATAACCATGATCCGCGAAATACTCTGCGCGATCATTTGAGGGATACGCCTTGAGTCTTGCTCATACAGGAACTCTCGATGCGGAGTATCTCTCTTGAACGATCCGGCTCCGGGGAAGAACTCTTTAGCGTGGAACGCATCAGCGCCCCACGCCGCCAACATTCGGTTCCAATCCCTCACAAATTGCCTGTAGGCAACAGGCTTGAAAATAACGCAGGCGACGCACATCACCTCGTCTTTATCGCCGCGCTTCGCTGCGCGATCCATGTAGGCTTTGAACATCGCGAGTAGGCCACCGCTCGAAGGCAGTACATCGTCCAAGAGCGGAAGAATGTCTTCGATTATCTCAGTGAACGGGAGGTTGGGCCTGATTTGAGCGCAGGATGCCATTTTCCCATGAATATCACCGAAATTCAGACCTCACCCACCACGCACACCAAAGCCTTGGTGCGCCAACTATATTTGTGCCGATAAATGACACTCAGGGGTCTCGTGTTCGCCAGTCTCAGAATTTGAGAAAGGTAACGATACAGTTATCGCATACTTTAAAGCAACTGTGGTATAAGAAGTTGTGCCAACTACGATGAAAGATATCGCGCGTGACCTCGGTGTTTCGGTGGTCACGGTTTCAAAGGTGCTCCGAAACCACGAGGACATCAGCGAAGCCACGCGGAAGCGAGTTCTGGATCGTGTGAAGGAGCTT
>Ga0187877_1003281_pt1 | contig 13305 bp, 11 predicted proteins | sample June2016WEW_17_1_3_FD_132430 | JGI IMG/M metagenome (GOLD analysis project Ga0187877, IMG submission 132430) | Peatland microbial communities from SPRUCE experiment site at the Marcell Experimental Forest, Minnesota, USA - June2016WEW_17_100 | ecosystem: Environmental > Terrestrial > Soil >... | reverse complement strand
TGGACGTCCTTTGCGCGCACCGGCGTTCCCAAGGCTGAGGGGCAACCGGACTGGCCGAGGTTTGCCTCCAACAAGAGCTACATGCATTTCGCGGAAAAGCCCGAAGTCGCGACGGATCTGATGCCCGGCATGTTTGCGCTGTACGAAGAAGTCATGCAGCGCGAGCGGCGTGCCGGCAATCAGCCCTGGATAGGCGCCGTCGGCGTCGCGGCTCCCGCGCTTTCGCGCCAAGCGCCGGCGCACTGAACCCCTGGACGCGCAGCGGCAGACCGAGATCGCAGCTTCGCGTCCTTTCGTTTTTGTCCACCTTTCTGCTTAGGCGTTCCGCATCGAGCCTCGCAAAGGAAAGAGAATCCTATGACCCAGGAAAAAGGAATTCAGATCGTTCTTGCCGCCCGGCCGCAGACCAAGGTAACGCCGGACGATTTTCGCCTGGAGAAGTTCGCGCTTCCTGAACCAGGCCCGGGCGAATTCCTGATGAAGGTGAACTATCTTTCGCTGGATCCGTATATGCGCGGAAGGATGGATGACAGAAAGTCCTATGCCGAGCCACGGAGAATCGGTGAAGTCATGCCGGGAGAAACCATCAGCACAATCATGGCCTCAAACCATGCTGATTATTCAAAGGGAGAGGTTGTGCTCGCCCATACCGGATGGCGAACGCACGCGGTCTCGCGAGGAGAAGGAGTACGGAGGATCGCCCCGGGCGCGCTTCCGGTAACAACACAATTAGGTGTTCTTGGCATGCCTGGCTTTACCGCCTATGCGGGGATGAAAGCGATCGGTAGGCCCGCAAAAGGCGAAACCGTCGTGGTCGCGGCAGCCAGCGGGCCGGTCGGCTCCCTTGTCGGGCAAATGGCCAGAATCGACGGTGCGCGGGCCGTGGGGATTGCAGGCGGTAGTGAGAAATGTGCCTATCTGAAAGAGGGACTGCACTTCGATGCCGCGGTGGATCATCGCTCACCGGATTTTCCTGCCGACCTTGCAGCCGCCTGCCCACAAGGGATCGATGTGTATTTTGAAAATGTCGGAGGCGCAGTGTGGCAGGCCGTTCTTCCCCTACTGAATCAATTCGCGAGAGTCCCCGTGAGCGGGTTGGTGGCGCAATACGATGGAGGCGGAGAGACTGAAGCTCGAGATCTTCTAGCCGCGACCATGCGGCAGATTCTCAATCAGCGCATTCTTGTGCGGGGGTTCATCAATTACGACTTCACGAAAGAGTATTACGCGGACTTTCTCCGTGACGTCGCCAAGTGGATCGCGGAAGGAAGAGTCAAATATCGCGAAGACATCATTGATGGCCTGGAGAACGCGCCGCAGGCGTTCATTGGAATGCTCGCCGGCAAGAATTTCGGCAAACTTCTGGTCCGGGTCGATGTTGAGAAATAGACGGTGAGCACAAAGCCGGCCGGCTGAAGGATTATTGACTGCCGAGTTGATCCTTCAGCCGGTCTGGAGAGAGATGGCAGAACATCGGCGAAAAGTTCTGCTGCGGCGAGGCGTCGCCGTTCTCTCCGAAGACGATGAATGGCTCCTGGGCGGTGGTCCATGCATCCCAATAAGGAAGGCCCGGACCATTGGGATCGCCTGTCTTGGCAAAGTTAGTCCAGTAAGTCTGAATCACATTCGATAGCTTGTGGTCAGTTGCCGTGAAAGGCAGCCAATTGAAAGTTCGGACTTGAAAGGTGTCGAAGACGTAAGGCAGTTCAAGCGCATGGAATGCGCCAAGGTCTGACTCGCCTGGGCCGGGCACAGAACGCTCGAAGCGATAGACGAAGGCATGCTGGCCGGCGCTGGTTACGAGCGCGGCTTCAGCGCCCATGGGGCAGGCCATGATGATATCGTCGGTGGACTGATCGACCGCGGGCGTTCCGTGGAGAATGATTTTCGCCATGTAAGCGGACACGGTGATGTCTGTCCAACTTCCGTAGAGAGGGCGCGCCGCATCCTGAAATAGCGTGAACTGCTTGCCAAATTCGGGCTTCGGAGCGGGCTGGCCTGACTTCTTCTGGGCTGCTTCGGCAACAACGCGGAATGCAGCCCATTCTCTGGCGTTCAACCCGACGAGGAGGTCGACTTTCTGGATGGCGCCTGAGGCGTACGCCTTGGCCGGCGATTGCGGCAGGACCCAGCCGTCGGTGACGGGCGCGTTGGGATTGTAGCCTGGGAACTGAGTAGCAATGAGACGGTTCTCGATTTCGGCAATCTGCGTGGCAGGCAGCTTTCTGAGAGCCTCAAGTTGAGCACCGGGCTTACCACCGGCGGCGGCTCCGACGGCCAATGCGAGTGGCGTCATCTCGGAAGCGCTGCGTTCCCGGGCCAGCCCAAATGATGGGCCGCTCTCCGCGATTACACGGCGGAAGAGATTGGCGCTGAGAGGTGAGGCCATGAGAGTGGTTACATCAACGGAGCCGGCGGACTCGCCAAAGATGGTGACGTTGCTGGGATCGCCGCCGAATTGCACAATGTTCTGCCGCACCCAACGGAGTGCGGCTATCTGATCGAGAAGGCCGTAGTTGCCCGTACTGTGGTGCGGCGACTCGGCGGCAAGCTCGGGATGGGAGAAAAAGCCGAGGGGGCCGAGGCGATAGTTGATTGTGACGACGAGAACGCCGTGAGCTGCGAGCGCGGCGCCGTCGTAGCTATCTTCCGCGCCGCTTCCGATGCGGTTACTGCCGCCGTGAACCCAGACCATAACGGGCAAGGGAGCTTTAACCGGCCAGTTGGGCGCCCAGACGTTAAGGAAAAGACAATCCTCAGAAATGGAAACCGGTACGATGTTGTAGGTTTTTCCGTAGGCGGCAGCCAGCGGCTGAATGAAGGTGCCGATGCCTGCCGGATTCTGGACGCACGAACTGCCAGGCTTAGTGGCGTCGCGCACGCCGGACCAGGCAATTGGAGACTGCGGCTCGCGCCAGCGCAGGGCGCCCACCGGCGGAGCAGCAAAGGGGATTCCGAGGAAGACGGCGGTGGTGCCCTGCACGGTTCCGCGCAACTGGCCGGTTGCTATTTGAACAACGGGCCCTGTGACGGGCGGACGGGCTGGCGCACCGGCAGCCAAGGCGGCGGCAGCGACGAAGGGCAGAAGAAGCAGCATGGACAGAAAGGCCGGCACACTGCCCGCGAGCGGGAGGTTGAGACGATTCCAGTGTGCTTTCGGTGCGAGGATGGAGTACAAACCTGATGGCGATGTCATTTCCGGCGCCTACGCTGGGCAGGAGGAGCAATTGGTGTGATAGCTGTGATTACCCCCGGCAGAGCCGGGGGAACTCCCAATTCGTATTAGAACCCGAGCTTGATTGAGAATTGAATGATTCTCGGGTTAGTGCTCATCCCAGTGATGGTCCCAAAAGCAGAGCCTGTCGGACCAGTGTAGGCCAAGTTCGGATCCGCAAAGTTGGGGTGGTTGAAAGCATTGAAGAAGTCGGCCCGGAAGGTTGCGTTGGCGCCTTCCCTCGGCCAACGCGCCTGGAAGGTCTTGGCGAGCGAAATGTCGGCATTGACCTGGTCAACCCCCCGCAGCACGCCGTTGGGGGTGTTTCCATAGCCCGTGGCAATACCGTCGTCACCGATCACTGCCGGGGTCGTGAGGCATTTGCTGTTGACGTAGCCGTTTCTTCTGCCGCCGACCGATCCCGAAGTCGGTAGATTCTTCGCGGTGCAACCCGCGGCGAAGCTCGCCCGATCGGTGTTTTCGCCGTAAACGTTGTTGGTGTTGGTATAGCCGATGCTCACCTGACGGCCGTCCTGGATCAGGGTTGCGGTTGAAAGGCTCCACCCACCCAGGGTGTCTGCCAGCAAATGATGGGATTTCGCCGGGCTGGGGAGAGCATAGTACGCGGACAGGACAAACCGCACCGGCCGGATATTTTGATCCGGTCCGTATCCAGCGCGCAGATTGACCTGATCGCCGGATGGTCCGGTGACGTTGGTCCCAGTGGAAAAGTCGGGGACGGGCGACAGCAATCGCGCCCAAGTAAACGAAGCCTGGTACTGCAATTTATGTTTCCATTGCTGCGAGAGCGATGACTGCAAAGGGTTGTACCAGGCCTCGTTGCCCATCCGCCATTGCCACATCGAGTTCGGTGCCCACCCCAGATATGGTTTGCGAATGTTGACGTTCGCAACCGTATTTGTGGTCTGGCCACGAATCGGATGTGACGGAGAGGCCAGAGGCGCCGTGTTCATCGAGGCGCCCATGATCAGGTGCAAGTCGCGTGCCCCGGCATACGTGACGTCAAGGACGGCGCCGCCCGGCAGTTTGGATTGCAGGCCAAGGCTAAAGTGATAGGTTGTGGGAGGACGCCAGTCCATAGCAAAAGAACCCAAGGTGTATCCGGTGTCGACGTTGCCATTGGCTACACCATTGCTATCGACTGAACCTTTATAAGGGATCCATTGCGGGAAGGCCCCAGGGTTCGGCATGGGATTGGCATCGCTTGCAGCTGCGTTCCCCGTTCCTTCCGTGAAACTCCACTGACCGAAGGGAGCCGATGCGCACAATTGCAGATTCATCTGGCCCTGGGTGGTGGTGTGATAGACGCCTGCGCCCCCGCGAAGGACGAACCAGTCCGAGCCGGGCAACAACCAGGCAAAGCCGAGACGCGGATTCCATACATTCTGGTTCTGGCCATTGAACCCGAATGTGTTCTTCCCCTGTTCCACTCCGGCGAGGGGAGGCTTGGGGCCGTTGTAATTGGACCCAACCACGTAGCCGGCCAGACTGCCACCCACAGGTGGAGTGGGGTTCACGTTGGCCAAATCCACGTTGCCCGCCATCCCATTGGCAACCCCGAGGTCACCGATGTGCTCCCAGCGCACGCCCAGGTTGAACGTGAGACGGTTGGTTACTTTGAAGTCGTCTTGAGCGAAGGCATCGCCTTCCTTGTATCGCCAGTCGCGCGCGAAGTTCCCGAGGCCCTGCAACGACTCGTAGATGTTGCTCCATCCAGTCCCATAGATGTTACTCTGCCCCAGCAGAAAATCCGTCCAGGTGAGCGGAATCAAATAGGCCTCGAAATGGAACTTCGACATATCGTCGCGGCCGTAGTCGTAGGCGCCGCCGAAGGTGAACTGGTGCTTTCCCTTGGTCCAGGACAAAGTGTCGGTGATGTTGTACTCATCCTCCCCGAAGGACGTCGCCGAAGTTGTTCCCGTCGCGAAGCCATCGTAGGCAATGTCGATAAGGGGGTACGCGTTTTCCTCGGCCGGAACGGTCATACCCAGGCTCGAGAAGGTGAACGCATTGTTGTAGTACATGTTGAAGACCGACCGATGGAAACCGGCCACGAATTGGTTCACCATGTTGGGGCTCAGGGTGAAGGTGTCTCCGATCGAGGCCACATCGAATCGGGTGGGGATAAACAGGTCATTTCCGTAGGTGTTGTATAAAACGGTCTGATCCATGAGGCCGGACTCACCGAAATAGCGAAGTGTGATCTTGTCGCGGTCGCTCCGCAGGTAATCGGCGTTCACCATCCATTGGTTTTCATTGTAAGAGCCGGGCTTGCTCAGGGATGCAGTGCCCTGAAGCTCAAGCGGTTTGGAGGTGTCGATCGTCTGCGGATTCGGAATCAGGTATTGACCGTTGGGCAGCTTAACGTTAAACAGCGCCAAGGCCTGAGGAGCGATATTTGAGCCATCGGCGGCGATCGTGCCAGCCCACGCGCCGAGGTAGCCGGACTGGCCGGCCCAAATCTTTCCCAATCCCGCTGCCGACCGGTCGTTGGTAAGGGGAGGGAGTTGGTCAATCTTATGGCTCGACGGATCGATGCCATTGGACTGCTTTGTGCCCTGCCAGGAACCAAACATCATGAACTTGTTCCTGACCACTGGACCGCCGGCGGTAAAACCATATTGATTCTGCCGCAGAACCCCTCGCGGCGAGCCTACGGTCTTCGTAAACCAGTCATTGGCATTGAGATCTTCGTTCCGGAAATACTCCCACGCCGTTGCGTGGTATTCGTTGGTGCCGCCTCTGGTCATGAGATCGACATCGGCCCCGGCATCGCGCCCCGTGGTGGCATCATACTGGGCCGTCTGCACCTTGAATTCCTGGATGGTGTCGGGATTGGGAACAGGGATTCCCGCCGAATAAAACATGGAACTCTCCATGTCGTTGACCGAGAGGCCGTTCATCTCGAAGTTGTTGTCGACCGCGGTGGCTCCCTGGGCCATGATGCTTCCACTCCCGGGCATCGCCGCCAGGGCGCCGCCGCCTCTGCCGAGGCCCCTGGCGTCGTTGGACTCTTGCGCCACGCCCGGGTTCAAGCCGATGATCTGCGTGTAGTTACGCGAAACCAGAGGCAGGTTCTCAACCATCTCGGAGTCCGTCACGCGCCCCAATTCACTCGATTCGGTCTGCAACTGCACGTTTGTAGTAGCCACGGTAATCGTTTCGGTCACCGCGCCCGGTTCCATTCGTATGTTCAGTGCCGCTGTCTCCGCCACGATCACCTGCACGTCAGTCGACGAGGCTGCCTTAAACCCCTGTTTCGTGACCACGACCGTGTATTGCCCTGGCTGAAGCAAGGAGGCAACATACAGTCCGTGGTCGTTGGATTGCAAGGTACGCGTTTCACCCGTGGCGACATTCGTAACCTTGACCTGAGCACCCACCACCATTGCGCCGGTGGGGTCCGCGACCGTACCGGTGATGGCGCCTGTTGCACCTGTCTGCGCGCTTAGCAGCCCGCAGGCTGCAAAGAGTGCGCATGAGACGAACGCAACGAACACCCAGGGGAAGGGCGAGACAATTTGTTTGCGAGCGGGTTGCATTTGTTGGGAGCAACGCATCTGTTTCCTCCTGTTCAAATCTGGCCTCTCCGAATCCGGCCGCAGAAAACAATGGGCAATCGTAAGAAAACAAATGCAGGACACGACAGGTCCTGAGCGGACATTTTCATGTCATTTACGGACACCCGCGACCTCGAAAGAAAAGCTGGCATGCCCGCATGTCTCGCACGCTCTAAGTTTTTTGGGCAAAAGCGCGAAGGGGCGGCTCTTGCCGAGTTCCAAGTGAGGGGAGAGGCGGTCACCGATTAGATGCGGGGCCAGTGGGCAAACTCGGCATGGATTTGCACGGGGTGCTCCGGCGACCGGAGACTTCAGCAAAGGTGGAAGCACGGTTGTCGGCGAAGGTCTCGGAGTTGTACGGGGATTGACTCAGTTTGCTTCAGGCCAGATCCTCAGATGCCCTCGTGGTCAGGAATTCGTAGAATTCCCCCTCGCTGAGCTGACTTACGATCTCAGCGGCCCGCATGAATCGGCTGGTTTCGAAAGCGTCGATGCCGGCTGAGTTCCTGATTGATTCCAGGGTCTTGGCGATCAGCCTTTGAAAAAGCACGGAAGTCACGGTGTGGCCATCGTCCAGCTTGGCGCCGTAGCGAATCCACTGCCACAATTGGGCACGGCAGATTTCGGCCGTGGCGGCGTCTTCCATCAGGTTGTAGATGGGGACACAGCCGTTGCCGCGCAGCCACGATTACATATAGCGTAACGCGACTTCAATGTTCCGCTCGAAACCGAATTCTGTGATCCGCCCTTGGGGAATTTCGGGCAGATTCTCCTCCTTGATTCGTGAATGCGCTTCCGCCGACATCAACGATACCTTGCGCGCGTGGTCAGAAGGCATGCTCGGCGACAAGACGTTTCAGTAGATTGCCGAAGAGTTTGCCGAGATCGTGATTCCCAAGGTGTGGATGCGCGAAGAAAAAAATCGCGCGCGTGGCCGAACGCCTTTCAATCTCTCCGAAAAAAGTGCGCCGTGTCCTCCGCAATGCGGGTTGGCATTAGTTGAGTCCGCTGGACTTTCGGAACAGACTCCGCAATCGGTCGAATCGGAGAACGCCATGGCGGAGCGGCGCGATTCCCTGCGCAGCTCAGGGCAGCCCGGCGTGGGGCACAGCAACCCGGGTCATAAGGATGCAGGAGCGATGGTGCGCCGCGGCTTCGGTTTCGTCGAAAGTGGGAGCGGCGCAGGCGAATAGCGTCCGGCCGTCGTCGCCGCCCAGCATGCAGGCGAATGCGCACAGACCGTTGGTCTTGAGTTCATCGAGAATAGCGCCGCCCGCAGCGACGCGAATCAGGCGCTGCTTAAGGACGTCTGCGACCCAGACAGCCCCCTCGGCATCGAGGCAGATGCCGTCGGGCACAACGTCAGCCTCCTTGATAATCCTGCCAACGTCCGCCGATGCCGGGGGATCGCCGAAAGCCGCCCAGATGCGGTGATCGGTCAATGAGCCATCGGAGACAGTGAAAGCGCTGAGACGGTTCGCGAACGTCTCGGCGACGATCAGAGTGCGGCCGTCGGGAGTGAGCACAGTGCCGTTGGGGAAGACTAGCCCATCGGCGGCAATGGCGGCAGCGCCGCGGGGCGCGACGGAGATGAGCACAGTGGGGCAGGCAGGCGCACCCGCGAAGAGGTCAAAGCCGAAGTTGCCCACCCAGGCGCGGCCTTCATGATCGACGAGCATGTCGTTGAGTTCGCCGGGCGCGAGCGCGGTCAAGTCGGCGTGCTCCACGATGGAGCCATCATTCTCGCGGCGCAGGATCTTGTGATCGCGCATGGAGGTGATAAGGAGCCGGCCGTCGGGAAGAAATCCGAGCCCGGCGGGAAAGCCCGGGGTACGTGCATAAGTTTCCACTGTGCCGTCAACCGAGACGGCGAGCACTCGGCGGGTATAGCGGTCGGTGAAGTAGATGCGGCCGTCGCGCCAGCGCGGGCACTCGGTGAACGAGAGGCCGTCAAGAAGAGTGGCAAAAGCTGACATAGTGAGCGGCGTAAGTCTTCATGGCGCCTCCCATAGGTTAGTGAGCACGACGGCGGCCCGCCGTGTGCCAATAGGACAATCCGTTGTCGTCATCTAACAATTCGCCGGGGAGAAAGGCGAGGCTGATGACTCAGGCCAATCTCACATTCAGCCGGGATCGGAAGTTCGCCTCCGCACGCTACTTTCGACCTCAAATAGACCGGCCTCCAGGGAGCCGCATAGGCGGTTACTGTCGGATTGTTTGAATGTTTAGTCAGTGAGGAGCGCGAGGTGTTGCGAAAAGCTGAACTCAGCGTTGAAGCTGATTCAGAGAACTACCTCGGAGGCTCCTCAGAGACGATATGTACTACATCGGACTTGACGTTCACAAGAAAACGATCAGCTACTGCGTGAAGGATGTGGCTGGTCATGTGCACCGGGAAGGCAAGATCGGATCCACCCGGCGCGAGTTGGATGCCTGGACCAAGACCTTACCGCAACCGCGGATGATGGCCATGGAAGCGATGATCTTCAAGGGCTGGATCTACGATCATCTGCTTCCTCACGCCGAGAAGGTGAAGGTCGCTCATCCTCTGATGTTGCGAGCGATCGCAGCAGCCAAGAAGAAGAACGACCGAATCGATGCCGGCAAGATTGCCGACTGCCTGCGCTGTGACTTCCTGCCCGAGTGCCATATGGCTTCCACCGAGATCCGCGACAGACGCCGAGTCCTGCGGTACCGCAACCTCGTGGTGAAGCAGATGGTGCAGATGAAGAACCGGGTTTCCGGCCTGTTGATGGAGACCGGAGTGAGCTACAACAAGCAGCGGCTGCACAAGGTGGGCTATTTTGGTGAACTGATGTCTACGAACGAAGATATCAGCCAGGCTGTACGGCCGCTGCTGAACCTGAGCCGCGGAATGATCCGCCGCTCCGGGAAGCTGGAGTACGACCTGATCAGTTCGCTGGAGCGAGACCCGCTGCTCAGGGAACGGCTGCGGCGGTTGCGAACCGTGCCAGGAGTCGGTTCTATCACGGCCCTGACTTGGGCGCTGGAAATCGGCGATTACACGCGGTTCAGTTCCAACAAGCAGGCCATCAGTTACTGCGGCCTGTGCGCCGATGAGAAGAGTTCAGCCGACAAGGTGATGCGCATGCCGCTATCGAAACAGCGCAACAAGCACATCCAGAGAGTGTTGATCGAAGCAGCCAAGCTGGCGCCGAGAGAGTCGCCGGAACTGGCGATGATCCGAGAGCGCGAGTTGCAGAGAGGTAATCCCAACCGGGCGACACTTGCAGTGGCGAGGAAGATGGTCGGCTACATGATGGCGGTCGAGCGCAGGCAGAAGGATTTTGTGCCTGCAGGAGAATTGATGCCGACCGAGGCAGCGTAAAAACCTTTCCTGATAAGGAAAGAACAAAAACATCGGGATCTATCGAAGCGCAGGCTGCCAGGTCTCGCGGGTTGGCGACTGAGCGAAGGAGTTTCCCTCCGGAGGCTCTCTCCGAATTGTTTCGAGACTGGCAGAGAACACAAACTCAATCATCTGCAAAGGCTCTTTCGAGCCCGAGGCAGCAAATGGATGTCCGGTCCTGCTGGAATGCAGGGGCCACCAGCCGTGAGGCACTCATGCGCACCAGACGATCCTGATCCGCGGAATGCGCGCTCTCCCGAGCGCGCCCTGACATCTCGTGCCTTCTCTTGACAAATGACTAACATGGATGTCCTTTGGTTCCTATTCAACCAGACGCGATACGGAACCGCACTGGCATTGATCGTGCCGGCAGCGGTTTCTGGAAGCCTTCCGCTACTATTTCTGTCCGGGACAGTTGCCTCCTTTGTGCACAAGGGCGCTGCAGGAGGGGTTCTTCTGCTGGGGTTGTGGAGGGTCTTGCAGGGTCGAAAGCACGGTCTTCTCGTTGCCGGGATCGTCAGTGCTGCCGGCATATTCCTGATTCTCAGATTCGCAGGCCCGCTCGCGACCCTCGCGGGATACGGCACCTATGTCGGATGGTGGGATCAAACCCTCCCAGCCGCTCATACGCCGCTAAAGTATTACTACATGCTTGCCGTGCTGCTTGCGTGGAAGCTGCGGAACATTCACGGCCCACACTCGGGCAGCAATATCATCGACCGGTTGCTGATTCTTACTTTGCTCTTCTTACCCTTGTCCTATTACGTCGTATTTGCCGGCCGGTCCTTCCAAATGTATTCGGTTGTACTATTGTTCGCTCTATTGCAGGCTAAAACGCCCCGACCTCTTCAGATGTTTCTTCTGATTCCGTATTTTGCCGACCTCACAGTTCTGCTTTTCAGCTCCGGGTTCTATTTCTGAACCGTCCGGAACAGATGATTCTTGTGGAGATTGCGCGGTCTTCCACATGAAGTTTCTTCTGCACTTTTACGATCTTCACCAGCGCGCCGGCATTCAGCGAGCCATCACCGAACTGTCCAACGCCCTCGTGGGAGCGGGGCATGAAGTTGTTCTGGCGGCGAACACACCTCGAGGGGAGGCCGTCTTCCCGCTCGATGATCGGGTTCTTGTTGAGGAGATCGCGAATCCGGAGCCGGAACAATTCGGAATGACGGCTTGGCCTCTTAGGGCTGCGTGGGCCTTGCGTGAAGCGCGAATTCTCCGGGGTCTTGTGCAGCATCACAAGCCGTTGGCAGTGATTGACCATGGGACTGCGCTTGGGTTGCTCTATCCATTTCGATCCATGGATGGAGTGCCCTTCATTCTGCAGCGTCATTTTCCGGTGGCGGGCTTCCCTCATGGAAAACTCTTCCATCGCCTACTTTCCGTCTTTTCGCGCTCCAAGACAGTAGTCGCGCTGACAGATGCAATTGCGGAGGAATTGCGTTCTCAAGGCCACTTCAATGTGGCGGTGATCCCAACGTGCTTCCGGCTGAGGCAAGGCCGGCTCCCTATCGAGAGGCGATACCGCGGACGGGGCTGCTGATGGGCCGCGCAAAAACGCAGCAAAAGGGATTCGATCTGTTTTTGCAACCTTTGGCGGTTACGAAAATGGAGGGGTGGCACTTTCGCATCGTTGGGCCAGACGTTGACTCGGATCCGCTTCTGTCGGCGCTCGTTCAGGCGCACCACCTCCAGGGCCGGGTGGAACTGCTGCCTCCGAATGACGATCCATATGCGCTTTTGCGAAGTTGTTCCTGCTTGATCATGCCCTCGCGATACGAGGCGCTGCCGATGGTCGCACTGGAGGCGCTGAGCATTGGCCGGCCGGTGCTGGCGTCGAACGTTGACGGGTTGCACGATATCGTTGTCCCCGGAATGAATGGAATGCTTTTTCATGCAGGGGACGTAGAGGAACTGTCGGCAACCCTGCAATTCATGGGGAACAACCCGGCGCGGTTGGAGTATTTCGCGAGTAACGCATCCGCGTCCGTTCACCGATTCCAGGGAAACGTTGTGGCGGAAGCATGGTGTGTGCTCACCGCTCGATTATTGGATACGTCCCGCGATGTGCAAAGGCAAGCCTTTCTCCGCTAGCCGCGGACGCGAATCGAAAACCCACCGCTAGCGGAGTCGAATTCCGATGCAGTCCATCGTCAAGAAGGCGGCAATCGTGCTCTACTATGCGCTGGCTGCGAAGCTTCCTCAGCCGCCGTTTGTCTTTGGATATTTTGGAAACGGATTGCGGCGAAAGCTATGTGAGCGAATCTTCCTCCGGTGCGGCAAGAAAATCGTTGTTCGTAAGAATGTCTTCTTCGGATCAGGGTGTGCGATTGAAATAGGAGACCACTCCGAGCTCGGGCTCAACGCCTATCTCAACCGTGACGTGAAGATTGGCGACGACGTACTGATGGGCCAAAATGTCACAATTCTTACGACCAACCATGAGTTCGAAGATCCAAACGTTCCCATCCATTCTCAAGGAAGCAGAGAAAGAAGGCCCGTCAGGGTCGGAAACGACGTGTGGATCGGAGCGAATATTGTCATTCTGCCCGGAGTGAACATAGGAGACGGAGCTGTCATCGGAGTTGGTAGCGTTGTAACCCGCGATATTCCATCTCTAGCTGTGGTAGTCGGAAATCCGGCGCGAGTTATTCGTCATCGGGGTTCCCGACGAAATCCAGAAGATTCCCTAAGCGACCTGAGCTGCCAAGGTCCCACGAGGGATTGAGGAGAAACGGGCAATGGCAAGGAACCATCAGGTGCGCTGCAAAACACCGAGGAAGGTTCTGATTACCGGCGGGCACGAGCTGGGCGGGGTAGGCTTGTTTGCGAATGCTCTCAAAGAGGGATTTGCGGAGCTGGGTATCTCTGCCGAGGTCATTTCTCCTGGCACACTTCCCAGGCGCTGGCGTGAGCTCTGCGATCCGAGCGTCATTATGATCCTGAGCACCTCAGCAATTTTCGCCGCGCCATTTGCGGCCCGAAGCATTTCCGTAGCGCATGGCTTCCCGGGTGCATATATGGACCCGCCTCGTATGCAAGAGCTTTCTTCGATGGAATGGCGGGATAGAGACGCGCACATATATCCGGCCTGTTGTTGTGAGGAGAGGCACTCCACACTGGCCATAATGGAATCT
>Ga0187877_1003280_pt1 | contig 13307 bp, 14 predicted proteins | sample June2016WEW_17_1_3_FD_132430 | JGI IMG/M metagenome (GOLD analysis project Ga0187877, IMG submission 132430) | Peatland microbial communities from SPRUCE experiment site at the Marcell Experimental Forest, Minnesota, USA - June2016WEW_17_100 | ecosystem: Environmental > Terrestrial > Soil >... | reverse complement strand
GGCTGGATCGTCCTGATCAACGGGCCAGCCCGACAACGAGAATCCAAAATGTGGCTCGCGCAATTAGACCAAAATCGCCGGAATCCATCCTGCATGACAGCCCAATCAGAGGACAGTGAAGGCATTCCACCCGAGGTTCTTGAGAATATTCGGGGCGCAGTCCGAATCGGGGGCACCTTTACGAGCCGGAACATTTTCGGGGAGAAACTGACACTCCAGGAGCTGCTTGGGCTGGTTTCTCCGCTCGAGCGGGATGGGGCCATTACCCTCTGTGCCGAGTGGAACCGCTGGAACACGTGGGTGCTTTTTCACCACGGAACGTGGCAGGAAGCACCAAAGGATCAGGAAAAACTGCTCAACGATCTAGTGCCCCTGAACGCACAACGCCGGGCAGGAGTCCTTGATTCCACGCGCCCGCTGGTGGGCGGATGGTGGCAAGTACCGCGAGGAGCTCGCCCAGGTGGATCCTTACCGAGACGGCCGTCCACCGGAGGTGCTGCAACGGCAGGCGGAGCAGTACGGGCAGCTTTTCCGCTTGTTCCGCAAGCACGCGGATGTCATCGCTCGGGTCTCTTTCTGGGACCTGCACGACGGCCAAAGCTGGCTCAATTGGTTCCCGTGACGACGGGCGTCGTGCACTCTTCCCGAAGCGGCCAATGATGAAGAAAGAGCGGCTGCGAGGGAGCGGGAGCTCCTGGCCATCCTCAAGATGACGGTAAAAGGCAACAACGGCACGGAAGCAACCGAGCACTTCGCAAGGCTCGTCGCGAAGGATTGAAGGTTTAACGGACAACGGTGAGCGACATTGGCATCGTTCCGGTCTCCGCTGCCCTCACCCAGGGCAAACGGCAGGTCGCAGTGCAGTTTCGGGCGCATCCTGGCAACAATGCCGGTGCAGCACGCGGCGACGGGCAAAACTGACGCGAGATGATGTTGTGGTGCGGCGTTAGCCGGGCAACCGGCACGACGCCGCCTTTGCCCTGTCTATAGCGCACATGCGCCTTGAATGTGCGATGACGGGCGCAAGGCCCGGTTTATGTGTATGGACCAGCCTGGCCCAAAGCCTTGAACAGGGTCCCTATCGGTTGAATTGGGCGTGGGCTCGTCACGGCCAGGGGATTTCTCTACGACCCTCTCACTCCTGGACAACCCCTCGCGTGTTTCGGCTGGCGCATTCTGAATCTCTCATTCATCATCCTCTCCAGTTTATTTGAAGCCATCTAATTTTGAGTCTGATATGAAACGTCGCGAAATGTTGAAGACCACCTCGGCGGCGAGTTCATCACGCACGGCCCGCAGCAAGAGGCATCACTCATTATCGCCTCGGATTTCCCGGGTGTGGATCGGTTGGGGTGCGCGGAGGGCATTTCGTTCGCGGATGAATGGTACGCGCAACGAAACTTTGCCAAGGACCTGCATGTGATTCTGGTGCAGGAAACCGCGCTGATGCAGGGCGATTGTTACCGACGCCCGGATTATCCCAACACCTGGGCCCGGCGGCACGGCCAGGGCCGGGTGTTCTACACGGCGCTGGGCCATCGCGAGGAGGTGTGGACGAATCCATTCTTCCAGGCGCTTGTGTTCGGGGGCTTCGCCTGGGCGCTGGGGAATGTGCAGGCCGAGGCCGAGCCCAATCTCGACCGGGTGACTCCGCGCGCAAATCAATTGAAAAGCTGAAAGGTGCTTATGAAAGAAAATCGCATGAACCGGAGGCAATTTGTGCATACGGCCGCGATGGCGGCTGCCGGCACAACCATAGGGGCGGGTGTGATCGAGAAAGCCGCCGGCGCAGAGGTGGCCGCTCCCAACCCGACCCGGACGCGCAGCTATAACGAGAACATGGAATATCGGCGGCTGGGCCGGACCGGGCTGATGGTCTCGGCCGTCAGCATTGGCGGGCACTGGAAACAGATGCCCTTCGCGCACGGCAGCGAGGACTTCAAAAAGAACCGGCGCGAGGTGATGGCCGCGTGCATCGATCACGGCATCAACTACGCCGATCCGTGCGGCGCCGGCGAAGTGCTGGTGTATGCCGAGGCCCTCGGCAAGAACCGCGACAAGATCTATTTCGGTTTCGACTGGTGGGGAGCGCGCAGCCCGGAAATCGCCGGCTCGCTCGACAAGATGAAGCAGCAGTTGGACCAGGGGCTGCGCTACGTGCTCGGTTGCGACGTGCTGAGCTGCGCCATTCCGGGCTTGATCACCGTGGATCAAGTCAAGAACGCGGCCGCGGCGGTCAAGGAACGGCGGCAATTCGATGTGGCCGAGGCCGAGCGTTTCGACGCGCTGGTGGCGGAGACGTGGGCCAATCTGCCTGAGAATTACCAGTGGCTGCGGCATTGGGAATGGGTCTAGCGCGTTCGAGCCCGCGGGGCGAGGTTCCCGCCGAGCCTTCGAGCCATCATCCGGGCCAGGGTTGTGCCCGAAGGCCGACGACGCCACGTGTCCGCACGCGGGGCAATCTGCGAATTGTGGAAAAACTTTGTTCTGAGCCCGTCCCGTTTTTGACCCCGTTCCCGTTTTGGGCGCACCCCGGTCTCGCCGCAGCCGGCGGGGGCGGTGTCCGGTTGCGCCCTGGCGGTTTTTGCACGCGCTTTTGGGGTTGCACCGATGCAGTTGGAGGATCAAATTGGAATGAGTATGTCACTGGCAGAGATGCTTCCTGAGATTCGCAGCCTTTCGGCGGCGGATGAATTGCGTTTGATCAGGCTCCTGGCGGCGCAGGTGGACGTGGAGGGAGACATTGCGCCTCTAGAACACGGCCGGACCTATATTGTCTCGACGCCCGCTTTCGAGCCCGGCGCGAGCGCAGTTCTCAAACAGGAGCTGAGGTGAGCGGGGATCAGATAAGCCGACTGGCGGATGGGCTGTACCGGGAGCGGGTCCTCGAGGCGCGCGCCATGGCGCCCGAGGACAAGTTACTTGCGGGGGAAGAACTGTTCGAGTACGCGTGCTCGATCACGCTGGCCGGCATCCGCAACCAGTTCCCCGAGGCGACTGAGGCCGAGTGCCGCCGGATACTCGAGGCGAGGCTGGAACTGCGGGAGCGGATGGAAAGCACGCCGTGACGGCCAGCGAAAGCATCGTCGTCCGAGTGGCCGACGCCTTGGAGGCGGGCGGCGTTGCCTATATGCTGTCATAGTGACGAAGCTCCGGTGGGCGCGCGGCAAAGACAAGGACGACGCGCGGGATGTAATGGCCGGTCAAGCCCGCAGCTTGGACTGGTCCTGCATACGGGGCTGGTGCAGCCGCCATGGGACGCTCGCCTTGCTGGAGCAGATTCAGCAGTCCATCCCCGATCCGAGCCGGGAACGGTAGTCCCCTGCGCCTCCGAGCATTGACCCCTTTCTCGCAATCGCTCTCCTCATGAGCCGCCCACTCACGGATCAACATTTGCTGTAACATTTTCTCGGTTTCGCTTCTGAAGAGAGGTATGAATGGACCTGAAGTGAATCCGGCCACGTCTCAGAATTGCACTCGATGCGGAGCGCGGCTGCCGGCCGGCGCGCTGGCAGGCCTTTGCCCGGCCTGCCTGCTGCAGCAGGGCGCTGTGCCGGACACCCTGACCGGACCCGCAGCACGCCCTTTCGAGCCGCCGCCCGTGGCCGAGTTGGCCCCCCTGTTCCCCAAGCTCGAAATCCTGGCCCTCCTGGGCAAGGGCGGCATGGTCGCGGTTATGGGCACCCCCAACTACATGGCCCCGGAACAGGTCGAGCACCCGGCAGAGGTTGACCATCGGGCCGACATCTATGCCCTGGGCGTCGTGTTTTACCAGATGCTCACCGGCGAGCTTCCTGGCCGGGGCCTCGAGCCCCCGTCCAGGAAGGTCCACGTGGACGTGCGCCTTGATGCCGTGGTCTTGCGCGCCTTGCTGCTGTTGCGCGACGCCAGAATCCGTCATGAATTCCACCCCTTCACACCGCCCTCACAATCCAGCCTCTCTCGGCTGGCGGTGGCTTGCGCCTTGTTGGCGATCGCCCAGGTGGTGACCGGCGGTTTGTTCGCCGCCCTGGCAGCCCTCGGAATAGTGGATTTCTCCGTTGGGCCCCCAGGTTGGGGAACGGTGTTGCTGAGCTTATTCCCTTTCCAATTGGGCTGGCCGGCCCCGGCCACGGCATTTCTCGGCGCCGTCGCGTTGGAGGACATTCGCCGCAGTCCGGGGCGCCTGCGGGGTGCTGCGCCGGCGGCCTTTGGCCTGCTGTTCGGGCCTTGCCAATGGCTGCTTTTTGTGGCGCTCGGCCGCCTCGCGGCGGGAGTGGAAGATCCAAGCAAATTGCCCGGCGTTCTCTTGATTTCGACCCTGGCTGCCCTCCTCCCTTGCACCGGCCTCGCGCTCTGGATTCAACGGCACGAGGCCCAGCGCCGCCAGGGTGGCTCAACTCATCCCAGCCGCCGCTGGTGGTGGCTCTCCAGCCCCGCTCTGAGATCCCTGCAAGGGCTGGCTGCCGTTCCGATCCTGGCCATCATCTTGTTATTATCCCATCATCTTTTTGTCCGGCAGCCCTGGACGGCTGGCCAGCCGCGAACCCCAAACGTCGGCATCAGCGCTTTGGCTGCCCATCTGCAGGCCAGGCCGCCGGGCCACGGCCCCAGGGCCGCCGAATGGAAGCAAAGGCTGGCGGAGGCAACGAAACCCGCCCCGGAGGCCAGGTCCAACGAGCCTTCGAGATAAGACTATTGTCCGTGGCGGCCCGCTCAGGGCGGGATTAATCCCATGAATTCGCGAGGAGTGACCATGCTGACGCCCCCGAATTCCCTCAAAACGAGCAAGTCCGCGTCGCCGGTTACCAGGTGCGAGCAACCTGCGTCCACCGACGCTGCAAGAACGCGATTATCATCCGCGTCCCGACAAGCGTTGACCGCTGAGGTGACGCGAACGATTTCCGTTTGCCGTTGAACGAAGAAGGTCATCAGACGGGCGTTTCTGGGAGAAAAGCCAAACTTGGTGCGAAGCTTTTCCTCCACCTCATCCAAAACCTCCTGGCATACAAAGATGCTCCAGGCCGGGCGCGCCTTCCGCCACACGCGCCGGCAGAATCCGTCGGTCGTTAAGATGGCGAGCCAGACGTTACTGTCGAGCAGCACGCGCACGATGGAGGGCCAGGGTTTCTTCCTCTGTCAGGGGATTTTTCCGTGGCAACCGATCGAAAGCGGACAAGATACGGTCCAGCTCGCTCTCGGTCGAAAAGAGGTACTCATAGACGCGCTCCACTTGCTCATCGGGGAGCCGCTGAATTTCTTCGATGACTTGACTCGCATTCATGTTCGGAATTTACCCTCTGCCGCAGTTCCCGAAAAGCACGAAATCAGCCCCGGAGCCGTTCCCAGCCACGCCCCAGCCCCCCGTGTTGCCTATCACCACCGAGCCCGGAGCGCCGGCATGTTGCCGGCTTACCACGGCCGAAAGTCTAAGCCGGCGCCATGCCGGCGCTCCGGCCCCTCTCCATCCCGGCGTCCACCGACGCTGTTCTCAGGCCGCGCCAACCTGTTCCAGGCGGTTGTTGAAATTCTCGTCGAAGGCGAGGGTGATCATTCAGGAGTCTGTGGAGAACGTTGTGCGCCGGGCCAGCAGACGGGCGCGGACACCCTGGGCGTCGCCCGGCTTGAAAACAACAAGCGCCGCAAAAACCAAGATAATCGGAACTGTTCCGGCCCACTGAACGGGCGCAGATCCGTTTTTGAGCACCTCGTGGATTTCGAGCGTCCCGTTTCCCCTCACCCCGGCCCTCTCCCTCGGGGAGAGGGAGAATCCTCGTCAGTCGGTCGAGGAATCCAGCGATGCAAAAACGTTCGAGAGCCGGCCCATGGCCACCGCCTCTCCCTTGGGGAGAGGGCTTGTCATTACCCAGATCTTCTCCGAGTATATTTTAGTTAATCTTATCATGAATTGCCAGATCCCTTGGAAATCGATCGATTCCAGCGCCTGCCCACTAGATGTCCGCCCACCGTTCTCGCCCCCGGCGAGCTGGCTCAAACCCCGCTAGGGGTGGCCTGTTTATAGCACCGGCGCACCCACCTCTCTCCTTCTTTTTGTTTTTCAGCGGCGCGAATCTGGCCCGCCGGTCAAATTGCCCGCCCGCCGCGCCGCTGAAAAACAAAAAGAACGGCGGTGGATCGCGGTTCTCTCCTATAAACAGGTCACCCCTACGGGGTTTTTGGCCCTGACGCACGCTGGCGGTGGTCCCCCAGCACAAAATCCAGGCGGTGTGCATGAATCAGTTCCTCTCAACTATCTCTCCCGAAGATGTGGGTAATGACAAGGGGGAGAGGGCCGGGGTGAGGGGAAACCGGCTGCCCGACAAAACCAGCTCCCAAAAGCTGATTTGAGCCCGTCGAAAAGCACGAAGAGAACCCAATGATTTAAACGCCGGATGGTCTTAACTGCGCGCCATTCACCAGTACCCCCACCGCGACAGGAACGCCGCGTTTCCGCGGCAGATGCGTCCGCATTGCGGGGTTGACCCTCAGACCGGGGCGGGGTATTCCTTATCGCAGCGATGAATAAGAAACACCTGGAACGTTACATCGTCATCGATCCGAAGAATGGGCGCAGTCCTCCGTCTCATGCACACCGGCATGGCCGGCTGGCGACTCCATGCGGAGCGTGAGCTTCGTCTTGCGTGGTCCGGCTGAACACCGCACCACGCCGCCGCGGCCTGCCGCACTTAGACCTCCATTCATAAGCAATCCGACATTCAAGGGGTGAGGGGCGAGTGCCGAGGGAACGGAGTGCCGCCCCTCGATACTCGACACTCGCCCCTCGCCCCTCGCCCCTCGCGCGCTCCCAGCGCCGGCCGGGAACGAAAAACCTTTGGCAACTGTTCAGGTGTGGGGCAGACCTCCTGGTCTGCCGGTTCACGGAGCCTCCGGCTCCGTCCCCCGCGGGAGTCGAAACTCCGGGCCGGAGGCCCGGCTAACCGGCAGACCAGAGGTCTGCCCCACGCTCCCATCTAAACCGCTAAAAAAATCTTTGCAACCTCAGCCTCCCTTTTCCTCTTTATTTAAGTGACGGCTCGCAGCGCCCAGGTGAACGTGCTGCCGGCTCTCAAAACGAAATCGGCGGAATTCTGAAAAATGGGCTTGACAAATCAGCTCGCCTATGCCTGAATGGCACCGCTCGGAAAGGGAATCCTTTGGCAATGAGTCACTTCGGTTTGCACCACGAAAGCCCTGAATCACCACGTAACGACGGTGACCTTGAGGACCGCCAACCGCTGTCCACTCCGGTTTCTCAGCAACTTCTGCCCCGACACGAGGACTGCGCTGCGAACCGAATGAAATGCAGATCGAGAAACCAAACTGATCAACCCAAAGCTCACCGTGAAAACCCCTCCCCTTTGATCCGAAGGGGGCCCTTCTGTTTCGGGTCCGGTCGAGCCGTACGAAGAAATTAACCAAACCAGAATTGACCTTATGGATACCCAACACCCGGGCAGACCCAGTACCACAATGCTGGTAACAAAAGTCATCCTCGCACTTCTATTCGCTGCAGGCAATCTGCCCTCAACCTTCGGGGCGGACCTGTCCATCGCCTACTCCCAAAGCCCTGGCGACCAGGCGCTGAACGTTGCCTTCTTCAACCGCCAAACGGTGGGAAACGCATTGGTAGGGACGCTACAGATCCAGAACATCTCGGGCACCTGGGTCTATATTGAGCAGGATTTGACATCGAGCCCCAATCCGGTTGCAATGCCCTACGCCATCTACCTCTTGGGACCTGATGCTACCAAGACCTTTCAGAACTTCACCTTTCCTCAAGGTTCCTACCTCAAGCTGACGGCCACCACACCCGTGGGCCTGGATTTCACGCAACCCAGTGAAAAACTTACCGCTCTTGAGGGCGCATTCGCAGTGGACCTGATTGCGCGCGGATTGTTGACCTTCAGCCTGCCTGGTGACGCCTTCGATCAGCCCCCAGTAGGGGAGGTTATCGAGCCTCTTCTGGACACCATCGTCTCGACGGTCAGCCCTATCGGAGAAGTGGCGATAGCAATCAAAGACCGTAGCCTAACCGAAGCGGCGCAAGCAGTCTTGGACATAGCCGCTGACAGCAAGGACGTGGAAGGTGATTTGGCAACCCTGTTGAACAATTACGTTACGGCCGACCAGGTGCATAGCGCCCTTGGATGGCTGGGCGAACTTCTGGACCTGCCCGAAAAAGCGACCCTGCTCACGGATTTGACCTCGATGACGTTCCAGGCACCACCGGTTAGCTGGTCTCGCATGGACGTCGTCGCCGGCACTCAAGCCGCTTCTATCAGCTCTGTTTCGCCCGCCACTCTGACGACCATGCCGGTGCCCCAGACCCAGCCACTGACAATCCACGGCGCTGGATTTACTTCCTCCTCTAGCCTCATCTTCACAATCGGCAGTGTGACTTACGCCTCGCGGCCCGAGCGTCTTCACCCTATCGACGCCAACACAATGCAATACGACATCGCTGTCGGTAGCGCAGTCGGGACGTGGACCGTCACCGTGGCTGAAGGCACTGGTTCGGCAACCTTCCAGGTCGTCCCTGACTCGTCCAGCCTCTATACCATCACCCCGTCGGCGGGTCCGCATGGCTCCATCACCCCGGATAGCCCCCTGACAAAAGCAGGTGGCGAATCGCAGCAGTTCACGGCCGCTCCGCAAGATTCGACGTTCACCGTGGACTCCTGGTACGTCGACGGCACGTTGATCATCAACGCGGGGAATCGCTTCACCCTGCCTGACATTCAGGCCCCGCACACGGTCTTTGTTACGTTCAAGCCAATATCCTCGCCTTCGCAAACCGGCTCGCTTACAGTGACACTTCTGCCGGAGGGCGCGATCTCGGCAGGCGCGCAGTGGCAGGTGGACGGCGGCAATTACCGCAACAACGGCGACACCGTCACCGGCCTTACGCCCGGTGCGCATACCATTTCCTGCAAAGCCATCCCCGGCTACACGCCGCCCCCCAGCCACACCGTCACTGTCGCCGTCGGCGCAGTCACCAGCGACACCGAGACTTACAGTGCCGTCAGTGCGACCACATACAGCCTCACGCTCACTCAGGGCGGCAGCATGGGTTACATTTCACCCTTTCCGTCCGGCACTTGGAATGGCAGCGCCTACGTTTACACCGCCGGCTCGGTCGTTCAACTGACGGCAACCGCAGATCCAGGGTATCACTTTGTCAGTTGGGGGGGCGACGCGTCCGGGGCCGGGGCTGCCACCCAGACAACCATCACGATGAACGCGAACATGACGGTGTCCGCCAACTTCGCCTCCGGCGACCCGAACATGGGTACGGTCACCGTGACGATTATGCCCCCGGAGGCGGCTGTTGCCGGGGTCACTTGGGGCTTCAATGCGAACGATTACCGCGCGAGCGGATCGAGTTGCACTACCTGGCCAGCAACCTATATCCTTTCCCTTCATAGCGTTGATGGCTGGCTTGGCCCTTCAACGGCGGTCGGCACGATAACAGCCGGACAAACGACCGCAATCACCGTCACTTTCACGGCCGACACCACCCCCGGGTTTCTTACCGTCACGCTCTCGCCGCCGGACGCAGTCACCGCAGGCGCAAAATGGCACGCCAACGGAGGGGCGGCTCAGGGCAACGGTGCCAGCCTCTCGTTGTCGCCCGGAAGCTACAGCGTCACGTTTGATGCCGTCTCTGGCTGGGCAAAGCCCTCTGACCAAGACGTTGAGGTCCAGCGCGCCCAAACCACGGTCGTTGCCGGAAATTACACGCCGCCTGCCGGTCAGCCGCTGATCCTGAGCATTTCTCCGGCGGTTGGAGCGCTGATCGGCGGAACCCTGCTGACAATCGATGGCGTCAATTTCACCGCCCTGGCCACCGTGTTGATCGGCGGCCAACCCGCGTCCAATGTTGCGGTCGCCAGTTCCACCCAGATCACTTGCCTCACCCCGCCAAGCACGAACTACGGCTCCACGAACGTAATTGTACAGACCACCGGCGGCAGTGCGACCAACGCCAACGGATTCGCCTACGGAACCGCCCGGGGAAGCAGGTTGGACCTCGTGAGCGCCTTCGGTGGAAGTTGCTTTGCGGTGGCCGTGCAGGGTAATCACGCCTATGTGGGCGAGGGCAGAAATCTCCTCGTCCTGGACGTCTCGGCCCCTTTAAGCCCATCGAAGGTTGGGCAAATTACGCTGCCAGGGCCGGTGATGAAAATCGACTTCCTTGGCAATTACGCCTATGTCGCGGCCATGGAAGGTGGCCTACAGGTCGTCGACATCAGCACCCCCTCCACGCCTACGGTGCGCGGGTTCTACCTTAGTACGAACCTCAACTATGCTGCCGGAGTCACGATTTACGGCGGACGAGCCTACGTGGCGGACCAGAATGTTGACACCGGCTTGGAGATTCTGGACCTCAACCATCCTACGGCGCCGGCGCTACTGTCCTCCATCCCGTTGGGGGGCAGCGCCCAGGCTGTCGTGCTAAAGGCCTCGGCCAGCGGAACGTTCGCCTATGTGACCACTGGATCAAGCCTGCACGTTGTTGACGTTTCCCAGCCGACCGCACCTGTCCTGCGTGGCTCAGCGGGAATTGGTAGCTCCGTCTATTCAATCGTTCTGTCCGGAAACTATGTGTTTGGGGTCGACGCCGGAAGTTTAGGACAACTACATATGGTTGACGTTTCGAACCCCGACGCCCCGCTGGATCTGAATACAACCGCTGGCGGCTACAGTCAGGGGGATTACACTGCCGTCGCCGTGCAGAACAGCTACCTGTTCGCCGAATCCTCCTTGCAGGGGATCGGTCTCGTTGTCTTCAACATCAGCGGCACGAACCTCGTAAAAATCGCTCAGAATCCCAGTTTGCATACGGACGGCGCTCAGTATGACAAAATGATCACCTCGGCGGTCCCGCCAGGAAACCAACTTTACGTCGCCAACGGTGCTTCGGGCCTCCAAATTATCGACGTCTCCAATCCGTACAGTCCATCCGCAGCGGCTCCGTTCAATGATGGAGGGCTCTATGGCAGCTACACATCGGTGGCCGTCACCGGCAATACACTCTGCGCCGTCGACCAGACAGACCTGAAGGTCTTCGACGTGGGCCAAGCCGCAAGGCCCGTGCTGCGGCAGACCTTGCAAGGCAACGGTGGCTTTCAGGTTCTGGCGCAGAATGGCACCGCCTACGTCTGGGGTGGACAAATCAACATTTATGATGTGACCACACCAAGCTCTCCCCATTGGAGTTACACCATTTCGTACAACGTGGTAGACGCCAGCGTCAATACCTGGCCCATGGCGCTGGACGGGAATATGCTTTACGTCGGGGGCGGTCACATGGCGGGGATGGCGGGGGCTCCGCGGTTTGTAGCCGTAGATGTTTCGAATCCATCGTCTCCAGTTGTTCGGGGGACGAAAGATTACACGGCCGGCTGGGGGAATTGTGCCGCCGCGGCCGGGGACTTGGCGGTGATGGGTATCGGATCGCCAAACGAGCTAAGCATTCTGGATGTTTCCGATCCCACGGCGCCAACCGAGCGCGCGAGCCTAACACTGCCCGAAATGCCATACGCTGTCGCCATATCGCCAGACCAGAGCTGCGCTTACGTAATTGACTTCGCAGCGCCACCGAGCGTCCTCCGCATCGCTGACATACATGATCCGAGCAGCCCCTCGATCGTGACTAATGTCCCCCTGGACTCGTCTTCCGGGCAAGATGTGAAGTTGCGCGGGGGCGAGCTTTGTGCCGCCACATGGTCAGGTGTTTACGTGTTCGATGCCGGTGCCCCGGCATCGCCCGCCCTTACCCGTTGGTATTCGATGAGCAACGTCCGGGGAACCTGCCTTCCCGGCGATTCGGCCGGCCAATCCGGATATATCTACGTGGCTGACGGCGATGGAGGCGTTGTGGTCTTGCAGGAGCAAGACATCCAGCCGCCGGAGGTTTTCATCACGACCCCTTGGAGTTTGCCCATCTGTACGAATGTGACCTCCAGCGTTAACTTGGGTGGAGGTTCTGACGACAACGTCGGCGTGACCGCAATGACGTGGGTCAACAACCGTGGCGGCAGCGGCCAGGTGAGCCCACCGTTCGACAATTGGTATGTCACCGGCATCCCGCTATGTCCCGGCACGAACGTTCTGACGGTCGCGGCCTTTGATGCAGCGGGCAACAGCGGTAGCGACACGTTAACGGTGATTTACCAGGCACCGAAGCAGGATCAGGTCATCACCTTCCCATCGATCTCGGACCGGACCTTTGGCGATCCGGCGTTCCCCGTGGCGGCGGCGGCAAGTTCCGGCCTGCCAGTGAGCTTCAGCATCGTTTCCGGCCTCGCCAGCTTGTCCAACAACGTGCTGAGCCTGCTGGGTGCCGGGGCTGTTACGGTGGAAGCCAGTCAACCGGGGAACGATTCGTTCAACCCGGCTCCGCCGGTGGATGTGACTTTCAATGTGGCCAAGGCGGACCAGACCGTTGCCTTCGCCCCTGTCCCGGACAAGTCAGCGGGCGACCCGCCTTTCGCCCTCAGTGGCACGGCCAGTTCGGGGCTGCCGGTATATTTCGGCGTCGTATCTGGCCCCGCAGTGCTTGACACCAATAACGTCGTCACGCTACTCGGCGGTGGCACGGTCACGGTGAGCGCCTGGCAACCCGGCAACTCGAACTACAACGCTGCCGCGGCGGTTCAACGCAGTTTTAACGTGGCCAAGATTCCTCAAACGATCACTTTCGGGTTGTTAAGCCGGCAGACGGTTGGTGACGCCCCTTTCCCTCTGGCGGCGATGGCCAGTTCCGGTTTGACGGTGAGCTTCGCGGTCGTTTCCGGTTCTGCGGTGCTGAGCGGGAACGTCCTCACGCTGACGGGAACGGGCCTGGTGACGGTTCGCGCCTCGCAGTCCGGCAACGGGATGTATGCCGCGGCGGCGGATGTGGACCAGTCGTTCATGGTCGTGACCGGCGTCAACAGGATCACCGATTGGGGACAGGGCGCCGAGGGCAATTTCCGCTTTACCTTTGCAGGCGAATTCGGCCGGCAGTATGCGATCGAGCTTTCGAGCCACCTGGCCAACTGGACGGCCGTAGCCACGAACACGGTGGACAGCTTTGGGAATATCCAATTCATCGACACCACGGCGACGCATTTCGGGGCGCGCTTCTATCGCGCCGTCGCGCCGTAGGGGGATCCGGACCACCTTTTTTTTCCGCCTCCTCCGCGGAATCTGTGGGCAGATACTGGCTGCGGGGCTCAGGAAACGCCCTGTTTTTGGCTAAAAAAGGCCTGGGAATGCGTGCCGACATTCGGTCACCACTCGATCCCGCTCTCGAGGATACGCCTGCAACCCATGGTCCAAAG